>ERZ773049.1346-NODE-1346-length-14245-cov-3.626709_pt1 | contig 14245 bp, 15 predicted proteins | sample MGYA00580633_ERZ773049 | MGnify/ENA primary metagenome ERZ773049 (study PRJEB29015, sample SAMEA2737991) | human oral metagenome | biome: human oral; feature: human-associated habitat; material: dental | place: China | collected 2066 ... | reverse complement strand
TACGTTCTACCAACTCCTCATCACCCATGATTTCATTATCTAAAATTCTACTCATATTCCTATTATAGCAAAAATCCAGCCTACAAACAAAAACTCCACCTGATTGGGTGGAGTTAAGGGAGATTATTATGAAAAAGGTAAAATAAAATATTATTAAATCAACTCTCTTGGAGGGCGTCCCCTCCAACTCCCCGACCTCTGGACAAGGTCTATTTTTTTGAAAAAAAATTTAAAAAAACTTCATCAAAACTATTGACATTATACAACTTTAGTTGTATAATAGATACATAAGGTTAAGGAGGAAACCTTAGACAAGGAAACTAGTAGAAAGGAAAACAAAATGTTTAAGTTCAAAAAGAAGCCACTCAAAGTAAAAACAAATAAGCTAGTAGTCAAAATAAACTTATTTATAATCAGCTTTGAATGGCACATCGAATTTGGATAGTGAGAAATCACTATCCACCCCTTCGGGGGTGTACTTAAATTATAACAGGAAAAACAATGAAAGTAAATCTAAAAATTAGAAAAACCACCAAGCGTGAAAAAGTTGAATTTATTATCGGACTTTTTCTACTCCTATTTGCAGTTTGGTATTTTATGAGGTAATATATGTCAGTAGATATTAAAGCTATCCGCTGGCTTTTAGACAACGCCACAGCCTATGCTATCAGCAAAAACTGTGGCGTATCTATTCAGGCAGTAGATAAGTATAAAAACGGTGTATCAGATATTATGAACATGCGTTTAAAACACGCTATCAGCATGACTTCTTACGCCCATACACTACAAGAAAAACAGTGAGTACCATCACTGTTTTTTCTATTTTGAGGAAACAAAAAAAACGCAAGCTAAACAGCCTGCGGTTAGTGTAATCTAATTTGAAAGTCCTTTCTGTTTTATTTTTCTTCTTTTGGTTTGTCAACGACGGTCACAAGGCCATCTGGTTCTGTTTTGAATGCTGGGTCTGTGTGTAATTCACCGTTTGCCTTCAAGTAATACCAGCCGTCGCCTGATTTGACGAATTGTTTAGATAACATGTAGCCGTCTTTTTCTTCCATAAAATACCAGGTTTCACGATATTTAACCCAGCCAGTAGCCATACGACCATCTGACTTGAAGAAATACCATCGATGGCTGAGGAACATCCAGCCTGTGACCATTGCGCCACGCTTGTCAAGATAGAACCAGTCTTTGCCATCGTTGAACCAACGGTTGATTAGACAATACCCACGTTCATTGAAGTAGAACCACTCTCCCTTGATTTGCTTCCATGTTTTTGTAGGATAAGAGCCGTCTGACTCCTCCCACCACCAGCCTGAAGCATTTTGGCGCCATCCAGCTTCAGACAGACCGCCCTCAATATCTTTCTTGAATTGCTCACGACTGATACCCCACTTAGCTAAGTAAGGATATGGATCCACATGGTCGCTTGCATTTCGTGGCTGGTTATACGTGCAATATTGATGCGTCTTAATTCCAGCCAAGCTGTCAGAATCCAGCGTCTTAGGAATGCCAGCTTCATCAGCAAGGTTACGCAGCAGTTCGACGTATAGCTTGTAATCGCGCATGAATTCTTCCTTGGTTTCATGACTCTCAATCAGTTCTACCTGACCATAACCCTCTACGTTCCAACCACCTCCTACGTCGTATGCCCCCATGTCTGTGTACCAGGTCTGCATCACACGGCCGTTACCGACGACATGTGAGAAAAATCCTGAATCAACTGGGCGGCGCATGTGGTAGTCTGCTTCATTTTGAGCAGTTGAGTTTGGGTTGCCCGTTGAATGAGCGTGAATCTGGCGATATGGTTGTTCGCCAATTTGTGGTAAGTCGGTTCGTAGTCTGCTTGTGTCAATATCCATTATTGTTCTCCTTCGTTCTTATCGTTTTTATCGCCAGATAAACGCTCAAATGCCTTAATGATAGGTTGGAAGATGGTCACGTTTCCTTTTAACTTACGGTAATTTTCGATGAGTGACTGGAATGTGAAAAGCAAATATCCGAGGTAAATCGAGTATAGAAATGCGAACCCTGTCTTCTCAGGTAGCAAGACAGACATCGGAATCAATACCATCAACAAGAGGACCCCTAGAATCTTTCGAATCAAGCCGTTAATGCCAATCTTACTCTTGTATTCAATTTCTGAATTTGCAATCGCTGCAAACGTACCCGATGCAAAATCTACGATTTCTAGAATCACGATTAAGCCTAGCGCATACAATACCAAACCATCTTCTGTTTGGATTAGACTTCTAAAAAAGTTAAACAATTCAAATTTCATTTATTTCTCCTATTCTTTCCCTTCAAATTTCCAAGCGACACCCGTTCCATTTTGCTCTAGGGTACCGTTCGTCACAAATGCGCTGACAGGCTCGCCGTTGTAGGTAAACTCCTTATTAAGCTGGACCAAGATGCGTTTTCCTTCGCCATTGACCTCTACGTGCTCAGGGTCTTCAATGGTAATTAGGTCATGTGGCAAGTAGGTCTTACCAACTTCAGCTAGTGGAATCAACTCAACTAACTCCTTGTAAGTCGTGCCATAAGCGATATTCTTGCTCATGACCGAGTTTAAGACCATGATATGAATCAATTTACCGCTTAAATGAGCGTTCTCTTGAGTCTGCTTAATAAGAGCTGCAAGCTTGTTCTGTTCACTCTCGTTTTGCGCAATCTTCTGATTGGCCTGGTCAAGCTGTGCCTGTGTTTTGACAATGGCGCTTCCTGGATCTAGCTCAGCTTTTAAGATATCCAGCACCGCTTGAATCAAGACGTCTTCTGGTTCGTTTGTACGATCTCCAGTAAATGATCGTGAGTTAGTGCTGTAGCGATTTCCTTCTGATAATTGAATTTCTACCACGGTTTCAACATTAGAACCAGAAATTCTTAAGTACGGTTTTGTTGATAGATTATACCCATTGATTGCCATGTTTATGCTCCTTCTGCTGGTTTAGTTTGTTCATCAATCAGAGCTTCCAGCTCATCCACTCGTGCTTTAAGTTTTTGATTTTCTGCTTCTTTTTCTACCAATTGAATCTTCAACAGATTATGTCTAAGCATTGATGCCTTTGAATCAACTAACATGTCATCAAGTGTCATGTTTAGAACTTTGTTAAGTTGTTCTTCGTTCATTTTCTAAGTTCTCCAATCTTTGTGTTAATGTTTTGTTTTCAAGAGCGAGCTCCTGAATAGCTTTAAGTGCGATGTTTGTTAGTCTTAGGTTATCCAGATTCAGCGTGTCTCCATTCTTGTAAACAAGCGTAGGATCTACTGCTTGAACCTCTTGGGCAATCAAACCAATCTTTGTGTGCGCTTGTTGTGGTCTGTCCTCTTGTTTCTTCCAATCGTATTCCTTAAATTGAAATTGATGGATATAATCAAGAGCCTTGTGTTGGCAGTCAATAATGTTTTCTTTCAGACGTCTGTCTGAAAAATACTTATTCACAATTGACCACAAGCTATAAGCTGTACCGTTATAGCTATAGTAAATATCATTCCCAGATCCGCCGAAGCTCAAAGATACATTGTCTGAATTCCAGAAACCGATAGTGGCCGTAGGTTTATCCCCCACATTTCCTTTTTCGGTTCTCATCCACCCAATTCCTTTCGCTTTAATGTAGCCAGCAACCGTTAAAAGAAAATCATCGCTTTTATTAGCATAACCTCCAGTTGTGAAATCTGAATCTTTGTATATAAAAAGCCCGTAAGGGACATCTTCTCCACGGCCATTGGATCCAATGAACTGGACCCCTAGTCCGTCTTTGGCATTGTAATCACGAGGTACATTAATCTGTAGACCGCCATTGACAGTATCAAACGAACCATAAGATCCTAGTTGTATTTTAGTGTGTCCTGTTAATGTTCCACCAAAGATATTCGCACCTCTAATCGTTCCACCGTAAATCCTATCACCGCTTAAAATACCTGAACGAACCTGACTGGCATCGATTGCAACACTTTGAACACGGTTAATGAAGGCTTGCTTTGCAAATAGCTGACTCAAGTAGGCTTCATTTGAGACAAGTTTATTAAAGAAAGCCTGGTCAACTTTTATTTTTTCCGCAGTAACAGCTTCAGCATCCAAAACAACCGTGGTCACTGAACCAGCTTCAAAATTGGCCGTTTTCAATTTATCAATCATAGCTGACTTGATAACTGCATTATCAATCAAAGTTTCACCCGTAATATGAGTCAACTTCCCGTCAAGTCGATTATGACCGTTAGCGCCAAGATTGAGACCGGAAATCAAATCCCCTGCGCTATTTATGTTCTGAACAGCCCACGAGCCAGCTAGTTGATTTTGAACTGTACGAACAGCTTCGTCAGTGTCTTCAGGGGCTAGAGTGAATGGTGTCGCATTGCTTCCAGTTTCAAGTTTTATCTCTGAAATGTAAAGGTTTATTGATTTCCCAGGATTTCCATAAAACATTAAATTGATTTCATCGATGTCAACTGGTAACTCATAATTAAAATTAAGTTTTTTATAAGCGGATGCAGTTATTTCACTATTTGGAATCTCCCTCCATGCCTGCGATTTTATTGCACCATCTTTCCTATAATGTAACCCGATGTCAAGGCCAGAGAAAGTGCTAAGTCCATCTTTTGAAACCAAAAAAGAAAGAGTGATTTTATCGGATTTTTTTAGTTCAATTTTGAATGTCTGTTGCAATCCAAAATAACGAGCATTTATAGATGTTCCATAAATATGCACGCCCGATTTATTTCGATTTTGTGATGAATGTTCATAGTTGAAATTCAAGCCTGAAACGTTCGTTTCTCTCCAATTTTTAGAACCACCCCTAAAATCGGCATTCTTCACATAATTTCGGCTATCTCCGACATTTTTAGCCACCTCAACCTGAAACAGCTGGCTTGTCATAGCCATGCGAGCAACCTTATTCGAAATGTCATTCTCGGTACTACCGATAATCCTCTCATAAAGCTTGCTAGTCTCTTGTACTCGCTGAAAGTCAATTAGATTAGCTTTGCTATCAAGTTGAGAAGATAAGCTTGTGAATCGTCCGTCTACTGATTGCTTGTACTCGGCGATTTGTGTAGCAATTTGGCCATTCGTTGATGTCTTCACTTCCTCAATTCGTCGCTCAATCCCACGAATTCCTTCTTGGTAAGTATTCTTGCCGACATATCCATCAACAACCTCGTTTTTTAATTTGGTTATATCAGCGGTTGCCTGCTCGCTGATTCGCTTAGCCTCTTGAGCTAGCAAACTACCTGCACCAGCGTTTTTCAAAGCTTCATCAGCTCTACGCTTGACTTCTTGTAATGGGCCATTGTCAAAACTGCTAAAGCGCTGGTCGATAGTGTCAGAGAGTTGTCTCTTGACCTCTTCGGCTCTGGCTTTGGCAAGTTCAATACCATCAGAAATTTCCTGTCTAAGCAATCCAGCCTTATGATCAAAGTCTAAGTAAGCATTTTGAAGAGCCTTTTCCAGGGCAATTTCTTGAGCTGATTCTGTCACTCCAAGAATTGCATCTGCTGCGCTAGATAGGCCACCAGAAGCTCTAGAACCACCAATTCCTGCCTTATCATCAAAAGTCAGAGAGATATATTCTTCCTTCAAAGCGTCGAACTCGTAAGCAATAGCTTTCTTGAATGCATCAACATTATGTTTCCAGCTCTTGAGATTGACCGTATCGCCCATGTGAACAACTTGCCCATCAAGTTCATAGGCTTCAATCTTGATAGCATCAGAGACCTTGTCAATACCCTCATTTGAGAATTTAGCTTGTGCCCACTTCTGCAACTCTTCAACAGTTTTTGCGTTGTTGTTCTCATACTCTTTTTCGTTGATGTAAGGATAAGAGTTAATAAGAGGACTATCAACAGTCACTCTGATAGTCGTTTCTTTTTCAGCGCCTTCAGGTTTGAAAGTTGACTTTGCATGAATCCTTGTAACAACATTTTGACTGTTTTTGGTTCGTTGGTAGTCCTTCAGATTCTTGTGCGTTGTAATAACAACACCACGATTCTCACCACGACTCTTCTTCACTGTCAGAGCGAAATTGTCACGAACCAGTTCGCCTTCCCATGTACCAACTATACTGTGCTTACCGTCCAGCAATACAGAGTACAGAGTTTCTGTTTCAGTCGTGTTGAAGGTTCTACGATCCTGGATATCGCTATTGAAAGAAAAATCCCCCAAGGCAGTTTTGGTATTTTGAACCATGCGAGAAAGAGCCATACTACAGCTCTGACTAGTCACACTCACTGGCGTGATAGACCGTTGCATCACATCGTCTGAAATGTGATAGGCTGTGATTTCCAGATGGTCATTGTGCTCGATAGGTTTCTTGATGCGAAATAGCTGCGCTCCTAAGACAGGAGTCGGCGCTTTTATCAACATATCTTCTTGGATAAGTTGATAAATACCAGAGTCAGAAATAGGATATTTCACAGTTAGGGTGAAATCGCCATTCATGATCTCTTTAACAATCGCCGAAGTCGCTTCATGAAGTGGCTCACCGTTCCACCGAACGGTTCTCACATCTTTATTAAGTAGATAAAGCAATTATGCCCACCCCCAAACTGTCTCGATTTCAAGCGATTGAATACCTGGGCCCAAAACAACCCCAACATTCTTCACTTTCGCTGGATCAACTGTGATAAAATCCCCTGACCATTTCACTGGCTTCCCTGTTGTCGTTTTAAAGCTAGGATTGTCAGGATTGTTGACCATCACAAGCGACTCAGCAAGCCTTTCAAACCTAATGACCTGACCAGCGATTGTAAACGAAGTCTCAGAAGCGCTCTGGCCAACGATTGTGATTTTAGGAAATGCAAGAGCAGAACCTTGAACGGTCAAGGTCCCACTTCTTGTAAATCTCTGAGTATCGGTGCCTTTGAAGTATTTGGTAGGGTGGCAAGTGAAGGTTGCTTTTGTCATGTAAAGACCAGGTTTCACTTCTTCAAGGTCAGTCACATTGACCTTATAGCACCAAAGACGAGTTGTTTTGACTCGCTCACTTTCTAACCAGAACTTCTCACGGATGAACAGGCTCATAAATTGGTTCATCTGCTCCTCAGTCGGTTTGACCAAGTAAATCGTATAAGTTTTCTTGACCAGTTCCCTATGCTTGTTTGTCTGAACGATTGCTCCACTGATACCACCATGCTCCAAAAGGGCTGTCTTGCTCTCTCCCAGAGCAATCGAAGGAGAATCATGGACAATGACCTTAAATGGAAAAGACGACGTCCTCACACCGTCAATAACAAGCTCATTATGTTTTACCATGCAACCCCTCCTCTCAATTGTGTTCTACGTTGCAATTCGTCAGCAATGCGCTGAGCCACCTCATCAGCAATCCGAATGATGTCAGCTTCTTCTCTGACAGTGTTACCAGTAATAGTAATGTTGATGGTCGGTGAAGTTCCACCCATAGTCTGAGCGATGCCTCGACCGATAGCACCAAGTGTTTTGTCATTAAGTGGCAATACTGCTTCATTCCCAGCTTCACCACCAACCATAAGGTTATTGCCATTCATTCCAAAAATGGTTGGTTTCGTCATGATACCGCCCTTCGCATACCATTCGATGCTGATGCTTGGCACTCCTTGGCTCAACCAATCTAATGGGTTGGCCGAACCACTTACAGAGAAGTGAGGTAGTGGGATGTGTGGCCAACTAATGCTGAAGTTGAACAATCCTTTGATAGTATTGATAGCCGTACTGACAAGGTCCTTCGCCCCATTGATAGCACTACCGATGGAATTTTTAATCCCATTCCACACGCTTGAAACAGTGCTTGAAATACCATTCATGATATTTCCTATAGTTGTGGAAATACCTTGCCATGCCGTTGAAATGATGCTTGATATTGAAGAAATAACTGTCGAAACAATTGATTTAATCGCTTCCCAAACAACTGACATGGTATTTTTGATTGTTTCCCATGCTCCTGACCAATCTCCATTGATTACTTGCATGATAGCAGTAATGATGCCTTGGATGACTGTTATAGCAGTCTGTACAACTGTTTTAAGTACCTCCCAAACCATCGATACGCTTGTTTGCATATTCGTCCACATCGCTTCAAAATATGGAACCAGATATTCCATAGCAACTTGAATAACAGTGGTGATGATGTTAATAGTCGTACCTATTATTGTAGAGATAGTGTCCCAAACGATTTTAAAAGTGCTTTCAATGAGCGCTTGGTTCTCATTAATCCATTCAGTGATCCCGCCAAATACGGAAATGATAAAATCTGAAACATTCTGGATGGCTGTGCTGATTGCTGTCTGAATAGCTCCCCAAACCGTATTGACGATTTCCATGATCCATGTGTGGTTAGTTTCCCACCAAGCAATCATTCCTCCAAAAACATCCTGAATAACCTTATCAATGCCAGTGATTGCTAAAGTTATCAAGTATGACATGATGTTCCAAACGTAGCTAGCTGTTTTTAGGATGTCTTCTTGATTGGTTTTCCACCAATTCGTTAAAATTCCCCAAACATCTTGAACTACTGTACTGATTGCTTGAACAACTGTGAGGACAGTCGTTGAAATAGCATTCCAAACAGTGCTCGCGATATTGTAAATCGTATCTTGATTTTTCTTCCACAAAGCTAACAGGGCATTCCAAATTGTTTGAACGACTTCTAGTATAGAATGTATAGCTGATGAAATTGCGCTCTTGATGCTTTCCCAAGTATTGATTACAAAATTCTTAAAGGTCTCATTGTTTTCCCACAATTCCTTTAAACCGATAATCAGTAGTGTGATGACGGCTACAACTCCCAAAACTGTTCCGATTATTGGAGCAAATGCTCCAATAAGTCCAAGAACTGTTGTTCCCATTGCAGCCGCTGCAACCTGTACAGCTAGAAAAATTGGTAACAAGGCCCCTACAACCGCTAAAATACCAACAAATACAATGATTGCTTGTTTAATCGGAGCGGATAAATTACTAAACCAAGTTGCGACCTGGTTTACAATTTTCCCTAATGCTTGAAAGACTGGTATCAACATTTCAAGGATCGGTTGGCCAATTACAGCGAGTGCGTTGGTTCCTGATTGCTTCAGGTTTCCCATTACGTTCTCGAGACCGTCAGCTTCCCTCTGAGCCTGTCCAAGGGCTCCTGAAAGTTTATTCCCGTCTTCGACCATCTGAAGCAAAGTTAATTGTTTTTGCGCTTCGCTTAGGTCCTTAAATGATTTCCCGTACAATTTATTGGCAGCTGCATTCCTGGTTGTTTCCGTTGCAGAAATCCCAAGGGCTGCATCGTTTGCAAAGTTTCCTTTTAGAAAAGATTGTAGGCTTTCTGATACGCTCTCAATGGACTTGTCGTAAAAAGCTGCGCCATCTGCTGCGGCCCTAGTTGCACGGGAAGTCAGGTCAAGTGCTTGCGCAGTGTCTAGTCCTGAAGTTTTTGCAAATGAAGCCATTTGAGTGAATGAGCCTTGCAAACGCTCAGGCACAATGTCCATTTCTTGGCCAATAGCATTCAATGATTCCCTTGCTTGAGCTTCCATGTCGCCAAAAACAGTTGTGAATTGTGCATTACTTGCTTGAATCTGAGCCGCTGCTTCAATAGATGAAGCCCCTACTTCTAAGATTTTTTGCGACAACTCTGCCAACTTCTCACTCGTTCGCTGAAGTGCTTCTGCTCGGATAGTGTTTGACATTGCTGTCATGCCGTCTTGAGCGTTATCAGCAGACGATTTAGTTTGGTTCATCTCATTGTTGAGATGATTTAATGCAGTCTTAGCTTGATTCAGTTCAGACTCCATTTTATTGGCTTGTGTGGAATTTTCACCAAATTCTTTTTTGGTGAGCTCCAGTTGTCGCTCTAAGTTTGAAATCTGCTTATTGACAATATCAGACTGTGCGCCAATCTTTTTCTGAGCGAGAGCATTTCTCTCGGCTTCACTAGCGTTTGAACCTAAAGCACTTTCTTGCAGTTTAAATGAACTTGTCACCTTCTCCATCTCGGATGCTAGTTGGCTCTGTTCATTCTGCAAATTGTTTAGCTTACTGATATTGTTCTCTGTCGCTTGACCGTTTCCAGATAATGCCTGGTTCACACTTGCAAGCTTACCCTCATATCCTTTTAGGACGTTTTGAGTAACTTCGACTTCGCGTTGAAAGGCACGGTACTGATCAGCACCGATATCACCATTTTTGAACTGTTGCTCCACCTGAGACTGAGCTTGTCTCAAGGTTTCCAGTTTCTCCTTAGTCGTCGCAACTTGCTTTTGTAAGACCTCTTGTTTCTGAGTCAGGAGCGTTACGTTCCCTGTATCAAACTTCAAGGCCTTGTCAATCTGTCTCAACTCCTGACTTGCATCAGTAGCAGCCTTATTGACATTTTTCAGCGCCTTCTGTAAGGGTTGCGTGTCGCCATCAATTTCAATTTTGATACCTTTGATATTTCCTGCCATATTTCCTCCTTTCTCAAAAAATAGAAAAGCGCTGAGAGAATTTCTACGACTGATAATGCAGTCAGTCCACGGAACTTGGTCTCAGAATCGCTCTCTCAGCACTCATTTTTTTATTTAAAAACTGTCAAAATCAGCTTGCGTGGCTTTCCGTTCGCCACCCTTATCCTCACTCCGTAAATTCACATAATCCGTCTGATAATCCAGAGCCATTCCGATTGAAATGTGCTTTAGATCATCGATAGACAGACCGGTTTCTTTACAGCAAGATAAGTATGACTCTACTGTGAAGATTTCTTCGCTAGCTGATTCTGATTCATCTGGTGCTTTTTTGTCGTCATGCTCGCATTCAGCATTTCCATCAACACAGGACCAACTTCCTGAATCGGAAAGACTTCCATTTCCATGAAGAATTGTTCATAAGGCTTGATATGAGGATTTGCAGATTTAGCAAAGGTCCAAAAAAGACGGTTGAAGAAGGTCATATCAAACTCTTCTAGCATTGAAATGTCAATGTCAGTCGCTGTCAATTCTTTTTCAGCTTCCAGCTTGTTCAATTCATTCATGAATGATTGATTTTTCAACATTGAGAACAAATCTTGGAAATAATCTTTCCCAAATTGTTGCTTGTAGGCGATAGGAGTATAGCCATTAGTGCCCAACTCATACTCCTGATCACCAACCAAAACGATTTTACGCATAGATCTTCTCCTTAAGCTGCAACGGCAGTAGGTTCATACACTTTCTTGAACCAGTTGTCATACGCATCCTTGTCATCAGCTGATGTGATTGAACGTTTAACAACTGTATCCAATGGACGCGGGCTAGCTTTGAAACCAAGTTCACGTTCGTTGGTTGATGTCCCATTCTTAGTTTTTGAGCCAAGAGATGGGCGACTGGCAAAACAGTAGTACATCACATAGCGAGTCTTGTTTTTGTCGCCTTCAAACTGGAACATCATTGCGAACTCTGTCAAGCTCGCATCTGCTTTCTCAGTCATGACACCAGTCTGAGGGTCCTTGATTTCACCAAGAATTTTTGTTGCAAATTCATCAATGATGTGTGGAATTTTAAGTTTACCTTCATAGCCTTCGTTTGAATTCATGAAATGGTAATCCTTGTTGTCTGCTTTGATAGGGGTTGTTTCCCCTTTAGTATCAAGTGTCAGCTCCATCGCTCCAGGAAAACGGAAAACATCGCCGTAAGTGATAACTCCATCTGCTGCAAGTGTTTTGATAGGTGCGATATGTACGTTTTCTAGGCCAAAGGTTACTTTATTTTCTTGAGTCATGTCATTCCTCCTTAGTATAGATAGACCGTGTAAGACTTGACATAGAGTCTTTCAGTCTCGATAAATGTTTCTTCTTGAACATCGAAAAAGAGCTCATGGGTTGTCCACAGCTCTTCCAGACGTTCTTCCAAATCTTCATCCTTACTCTCAAAAGCCAGCTCAACCGTCACGCTCTTAATCTGATGATTAACCGTGTTGTCAGCTGCATTGATGACTGGACTTGATTCATAATAGACCAGGTAAGGTAAGTCAGGAGCGTTCCCAATTTTAAACGCTCGATAAGTGACAGGCAATTTTGCCTGTTCCAAAATAGCAGCAAAGTCTGATAGCTTCATTTCCCAATCTCCTTGATTCTCTTCTCAAAGTTTTGAATTGCTTTTTCTTCAGCTGGCTTGATGTGGACGATACCAGCGACACGACCACCATTTCTTGAAAGGTGCCCGTTCTCAAGTATGTGAGTAAGACTTGCAACTGCGTTGAACACAACAAAAGAGCCATTGGCCAACTTCTTCTTTTTCCAACTTCTACGATACTTCCCGTACCGTTTCGGACTTATCTCTTTCAACTCATCCACAGTCTCATCGGCCACTTGCTCTGCAATCTTATCCACTTCTTCAGTAACCTCATCAGAGTAAGCTGCAAGCTCTTTCGCTATCAAATCAGCAAGGTCATTACTCATTTTAAGACCTCTGTCAAAGTCAACTCTAAAATTTCAGAATCGATAGGATAGGTTTTCAAGATACGATATTGCTTGCCTTCAAATTTCGCAAACTCCTGATTCTTATACTCAAAATTTCGAATCTCAACGACCAAGCTCGGTTTTAGACCTGCCTGATTTGCTTGATAAAATTCAGAGCGAGTAACCTTCTTTTTGCGACACAACAGAGTAACTTCAACATCTTCAGAGATTGGTTGTAGTAGCTTATCCTTACCTGTGACTTTTTTAGAGATCAGCGTGATTTCATGATTCCACATTCTTGACCTCTTTCTTTGATGCTATCTGTAAATTATGCAGTCGCCACTGAAGGTGACGTGGCATATCCACCCCACCCTCATAGCGATAAGCAGCATAGTCAATGATAAACATTTCATGGTCAGCACGCTCACCAACAAGCTCGATACCGAGGTTATCGGTCAATTCAGTGATGACACTTGAAATGATTTTTTTTAACGGCTTGTCTCTTAAGTCGGTTGAAATACCCAACTTAAGCTTCAGCAATTCCAAAAGCTGACCTTGGTCCATGTTTATTCCTCAACTTCCTTAGCAGGCTCTTCAGCAGTTTCCTCAACTGTTTCTTCCTGCTCAACTGCGGGCTCTTCTTTCACTTCTTTGGTTTCAGGAGCTGGCTTTTTAGGTTCATCATCTCCCAAAACGTCAAGGAAGATGGAACCAGCAGTGTTGGCACCAGTCAAAAGGCCGTTGGTAAAGCTATCTGTTGGCTCATATCCTTCACGAGGGAAGATATCGCCAACAGCATAGTCATGTTTTTCAGGATCAGACAAGTCCTTGAAAGGACGAATTACTTTATAGCTCATACGCTACCTCCTTAAGATACTGCGTCAGTGTAGGTTCCGAATACCCCCGCATCTTCATCTGTCTTCTGGATATCAAAACGAAGGTATGATGCAAGGTTCTTACCAAATTTATGATTATCTTCCCAATTCACGGTCAATTCCATACGGTCAAACAATGTAAGGAAGTATTCGACATCACCGATGAAGAATTTCATTTCACCTTCTTGACCTAGTAGTGTATCCTCAACTGGATAAATTGTTTTACCTGAGAATGAATATCCAGTTGGTGAAGTGATGTCGGGCTGCATCATGTAACGGCCATCTTTGTCCTTAATCTTATCCAGTGCATTGAACATGGTATCTGTAACAACAAGTGATTTTTTGTAGACAGATGAAATTTTAGTGTTTAAAATGTCCTTGATTCCATCAAGTCCACTAGCGTTTACAACTTTTGCGGATTTCATAACATCCGCAACAATTGCCAATTTTGTTTGTTCGTCTTGGTCTTGGATATCTTCTTGAAGGATTCCAATGAGATCGTATTGCGCATCTTCAATAGCTTCACGAGAGATAGGAAGTTCCCCACGATAAGTCTTGATTTTGTAATCAACTTCCGTGATTTTTGTTTTTCCTAATTCTGGATTTTCTTCAAGTTCTCCAACTTCAGTCATTTTGCGATTTGATTTCTTCATGACTGGATAAGAACCAGATCCACTTGTTACTTTTACAACATGGATTAGGTTAAGTAAAGGGTTCTGACGTTCAGGTGTTTTTTGTGGTTCCAAAACCTCTTTCGGAATGATCGCTCCTACATCTGTTGTTTTAACACCTGCGCGTTTTTGTCCACGAGAGCGGATGAATTCTAGTACTGCTTCACGTTGTTCCAATTTTTGTCCTCTACGATGTTCTTTGCTTGGGTAAGTCGGGGCTTTGCGATTCAATTCTTCAACTTGATTTTTCAAATCTTCGATTTCTTTTTCAAGTTGTTCTTTTTCTGCTAGGGTCATTGGGTATGTTTTTTCTGCCATTATTCTTCTCTTT
>ERZ773049.1344-NODE-1344-length-14257-cov-9.974370_pt1 | contig 14257 bp, 16 predicted proteins | sample MGYA00580633_ERZ773049 | MGnify/ENA primary metagenome ERZ773049 (study PRJEB29015, sample SAMEA2737991) | human oral metagenome | biome: human oral; feature: human-associated habitat; material: dental | place: China | collected 2066 ... | reverse complement strand
GAACCTTGCTCGCCAGGTAGTCGCCCACGGCCTTTGCCCGACGCTTGGACAGGTCGAGGTTGTGGGCGTCGTCGGCCACCGAGTCGGTGTGTCCCGTCACCGAGACCTTGGAGGGCTTGGTCTTGGACCACTCCGACGCCAGCGAGTCGAGGATCTCCCTGGCCCTGGCTGTGAGCTGGTCGGAATCAACCTCGAAGTTCACGTCCCCCGAGAGCGTGGTGATCGTGGCGTCCTTCTTCTGCTTCGTCGAGACTGCGCCGTCGGTGGCACCAACCGAGTAGATCACTTCAACAGGGTCGGGGTAGACGACCTGCGGCTTGCTCTGGGGGCCGGAGTAGTCAACTCCCGGCGGGTTCTCCGCGTGGGCGGGACTCATGCCGACACCGACGACGAGCGCGAGGACCGCGACGCCAGCCGATCCGATTCTCTTGACCGCGATCATGGCGCTCACTCCCTCGTCACCGGGACGTTTTCGAAGGGCTCGCCGACGCCTTCGATCTCCACATCGACCGCGGTGAGATCCTCAGGAAGCCCCTTGAAGGTGGTGTACACCGTCCGACTATCTCCTTCGTCTATACCGCCCTCCTGGTAGCCGCTGCAGATGCAGGTTCCGTCCTCGGCCTTCCCCGGTGAATAGACGAGGTGCCGCGAATAGTCAATGAGCTTCACGTCTTTGGTGAGCATGTCCTCTCCCCCAAAGGAATCCATCCACGAGAGAAGCGTTTTTCTTCCTTTATTTGTGAAGGTCATGGTCAGGGTCGTCACGTCATCCTTGACGACCACCGAGTTGATGTCGACCCGGTAGCTCTCCGCAATCCCGACCTTTCCTTCCCAGGTGCTCAGAACCTGAGAGGAGCGCGCCCTGGGGTTGCCGTTTGCCTGCGACGAGGAGTTCGACTGGGGGGCCGCCGCGTCGCTGGATTGGGAGGCGGACGGGGTGGGGTTCGATCCGCCTCCGCTCTCTCGTTTCCACACACTCAGGTGGCAGCCGCTCAGGGCGAGCGCCAGGGGCAGCGCAGTCATGACAGCGAGGATCCTACGTGTCTTCCCGCTCCGTTGTGCCTTCATGTCAATCATCCTCCGGTCGTGTTCCGTCGTACTTATCCCAGCGCCAGGGGCGCCGACGTAAGAAGTCTAACCGCAATGTTTGACCATCCGGTCGCAAATGTGTCGCAGTCTGGCGACACGGTGTCACGCATCGGAAACAGAGCGGGGGATCACGGCGGAGAGACGGCAGAGAGGCGGGCCGCCGCGCCCGCGACGCGAACGCGATAGGATTGTGCCCATGCACACAGAGTCGTACTTGCATCACGGACACACGGTCTACGAGCACCGCCTGGAGGTCCCGCTGGACCACCTGCGCCCCTCTGGGGACGACAATCCGACGATCGAGATTTTCGCGCGCGAGGTCGTGCGCAAGGGCCGCGAGGATTCCCCCTACGCGGTATTCCTGCAGGGCGGACCGGGCTATCCGAGTCCCCGCTTCGGTTCCTTCGGGGGCGGCTGGATGAACCGTCTCCTCCAGGACTACAGGGTGGTCCTGCTGGACCAGCGAGGCACGGGCCAGTCCACGCGCATGGACGCCCAGGCGCTCTCCCACCTGGCGACGGACGAGGAGAAGGCCGACTACCTGCGGCACTTCCGCCAGGACCAGATCGTCTACGACGCCGAGGCGCTGCGCAAGGAGCTGTGCGGGGACGAGCCATGGACGACGCTGGGCCAGTCCTTCGGCGGATTCATCACGACCTCCTACCTGTCCCTGGCTCCCCGGGGCCTCAAGGCCAGCCTGATCACGGGTGGCCTGCCCGGCCTCGTCCATGTGGACGACATCTACCGCCTGACCTACGAGCGCACGGCCGCCCGCAACCGCGCCTATTTCCGCCGCCATCCGGGCGACGAGAAGACGGTGCGGGAGCTGTGCGCACACCTGGCGGACACGGAAGAGGTGCTGCCGACGGGCGAGCGCCTCTCCCCCACTCGCCTGCGCATGATCGGCATGATGCTGGGAGGGCAGGCGAACACGGACCAACTGCACTACCTGTTGGAGGGTCCGTGGGTGAGCGTCGGCGGGGTGCGGCGCCTGTCCTCGCAGTTCCTTCAGGCCGTCGCCGCGCAAGTCAGCGTCGCGCCGATCTACGGGGTGTTCCAGGAGTACATCTACGCGTGTGCCACCCCCGAGCTGGCGGGAGAGGCGACGGGGTGGGCGGCGGACCGCCTGGCGGAGGAGGTGCCCGGCTTCGCCAAGGACGCGGATCCGCTCGATACGAAGGAACCGTTCTACCTCACGGGTGAGCACTTCATGCGTCACGTCTTCGAGGAGGATCCGGCCCTGGCTCCCCTGGCGGGCGTCGCCGATATCCTTGCCTCCACGGCGCAGGCCCCTCCCGTGTACCTGCCCGAAGTCCTGGCCACCAACACGGTGCCGGTGGCTGCGGCCGTGTACTACGACGACATGTTCGTGCCGCGCGAGCTATCCCTGGAAACGGGCGAGTTAATCGGCGCGCGCCACTACATCACCAACGAGTACCAGCACGATGGTTCCGCCTACTCCGGCGGCTCGGTCGTGTCCCACCTGCTTGACCTGCTGGCCGACTGAGGCCGACTGATCACCCGATTGAAAGGACGCTCCATGGCTCCCCTCTCCTCTTGCTCCTGTCCCTGCGCCGCGGATCCGACCCGGATCGCCGGCTTGGCGGCGGGGGTTGGCGCCACCGTCGCGTGGTACGCGCTGCCCGATTACGTGCGTTCGCGCCCGCTGCGCGGCCTCATCAAGACGGGGCTTCTGGGGGTGATCGGCTGGTCGCTCGTGTCGATGCTGCCCGATGAGCCGGAACTGGCACCCTACGACGACGAGGTTGACTGCTCGAAAGGCGCGGAGGCTGCCGACGAGGATCCCCTTGAGGGGGTGACGGAGGCCGCACCCTGCGAGCTGGCGGTCCTCGGGGGCGCGGTAGCGGGATCCGCGCTTGTCACGCTTGCGCTCGAGCGGTGGTTGTTCCGTCGCGGGGAACGCCGCCGCGCGAGCGGGGTGCGTTTCGCCCACACGAGGCAGGGGCTGGCCCTCGGGGGACTCGCGGCCGTCTTGGACGCGGCGACGCTGGCGTCGCGGTCACAGGGCGCGTGCGGGCTGCCTCGAGGGTAGGTTCGCGCGACGCCGCGCGCCCCCTTAACGACCGAGCTTCGTCGCCGTGATCCAGGCGACGAAGGCGCCGATCCATCCGCACAGCATGACGAGGATGGGCGCACCCAGGGCCGTCCACCAGGAGGAGGCGGGAACGAAGTACCTCACGGCTCCGAATGCTGTGGGGGTGAGCGCAATGATCGCGATCGAGATCGTCGCGGTCATCGCGCCGACGGGGCGACGCTTGAACGCTAGGCCCACGACGTCGCGGCGCGTCTTGCCCTGACCGGCGGCGACCCGCGAGATGTGCTGGCGCACTGCGGAGCCCATGGCGCGCAGGGGAAACAGTGCGCTCCACGCCAGCCCAACGATGAGGGCTACCTGACGACTGCCGAGCGCGTAGATGAAACCGACAATGGACCAGCCGAGCAGGTAGGAGACGGACACGCCCAAGCACAGGGAGAACAGCGGTTTGAACACCAGCCAGTGCAGCTGATTTTCGTAGACGTTGGCGGCCGGGTTCTGCTCGAGGAGGTCGCGGTACAGGCGGCTGCTGGCGTCGGCGTGGTCGTCCGCTTCGAGGGAAGCGATGGATTCTCGAGCAGCCACATTCTCCGGCTCGAGCGCGAGGACGCGTTGGAAGACTTCGAGCGCCGCTTTCTCGTCATCCCTGGCGAGCACCCTGCCGAGGGTGTTGAGCACATAGGAGTCTTCGGGGTCGAGATTCTCGGCTTCACGCGCCGCGTGCAGCGCCTCCTCCCACCGGTGGTTACGAGCAAGAGCGTTGGCCTTTGTGGCATGGCTAGTCCCCACCTCTGGACTGCTCTCGACGAGGCGTGTTGCATGGTCGAGCGCGCGACGAGAATCCGGCTCTAGGTGCGCCAGCCAGTACAGCGCCATCGCGTGATTGGGCGAGGCTTCGATGGCTCGTCGGGCGCACTCATACGCCTTCTCCTTCTGATCGAGGGTCAGGTGGGCTTGGACGAGGGCGCAATTCACTCGTGCCGCGACCTCCGGATCGCTCTGAGGGATCGTGGCGAGCTCTTCGATGGCCTGTTGGGGACGCTTGATGTCGATCAAGAAATAGGCGCGCTCAATCCGCTCCTTGATGTCATCGTTGGACATCGATCCTCCTCGGTCTCAAGTAGCAAACGGCGAGTGGTGGGCGGCGTCAGCACGCCGCCCACCACCTCACATGAGGTTGTTTGCCCTCATGTACTCGGCGAGGTCGTCGTATTGGCCGTCTCGGTTGCCGTATTCGATGAAGTTGCGGGCGGTCACGAACCAGGGCCCAGCGCTGGGCCGAATCTGCTCCAGCGCCCTCAGGAAGTCGTGCATGGTCACCATGCGCACGTTGCCGGTACGCAAGGAGTCCATCATCGCGTATTCGACGGCGCTGTCGACCAGGTGGGCCAGGTCGGCACCGGTGAATCCTTGGGTGCGCTGCACGAGGTGGCCCAGGTCGATGCCTTCGACGGGGCGGGACTTGAGGTGGTGGTAGAGGACTGCCTGTCGGGCGGGGCCATCGGGAGGCAGGACAGCGACGCTGCGGTCGAAGCGTCCGGGCCTGCGCAGCGCGGAGTCCACGTCCCACGGGGTGTTGGTGGCGGCGAGGATGAACACGCCTTCGTTATCGGATCCGATGCCATCCAGTTCCATGAGGAGCTGGTTGGTGATCGGTCGCATGTTGTAAGATCCGGCGTGCGATCGCCGCATGCCGATCGCATCGATTTCGTCGAGGAAAAGCACGACGGGTGCGTTGGCACGCGCGGTCTCGAAGAGCTCGTGGAGGTTAGCTTCCGATTCACCGAAGTAGCGTGCCATGACATCGCTGATCCTAACGTTCATGAATGCGGCACCGACCTCGCCAGCGAGAGCGCGGGCGATGTAGGTCTTGCCACATCCGGGAGGACCGTACAGCAGCAGGCCGCCGTTGAGGCTCTTGCCGTAGAGCTTGCGGATTTCCGGGTTCCGCAGCGGAGCCAGGAAGGCCATGGTGAGGCGGTCCTTGACGGACTGCATGCCGCCCACGTCCTCCAGCGTTGACGTCACACTCTCGATGTCCCACACCTCACCCTGGGGTTTGTCGTCAACTTCGATTTCGCCTTCGACTTCCCCCTGCTTCACGAATGCGGGCGCAGGCCCGCCGACCTGCTTCTCGGCACTCTTCCAGTCGAAGCGTTGCTCTTTGGCGCCATCGGTATGAGCGGCACCATCACGCTCGTCTCCGGCCTCAGCCGCCGGAGCGTGTTCCTCGTCGGGGGTCGCTTCCTCGGTCGCATGCGGAAAGGCCGGGGGATGTACCGACACGATCGCGGGAATGCCTGCATCCTCCGAGGCGTGGGCCACCGCAGTGGACTCGTCGGCACCGCCGCTGTCGGATACGCCCTGAATCTGCGACGCGTCCTGCGGGTAGGGGACGGGTTTTTCAGCCGGTTCCGCGGCGGACGCCACGGCCGCGTCGACATCAGGGGTCGAGGGCACGGTGTCTTCGGTAAACGTCGCGGACTCTTCGGCGACGGGACTCTCCGAGGACGAGGCCGCCTCGTCAGGGGAGGAACCAGCCGCCGGAGCGGGGGCCTCGGGTGCGCCGAGGGCGCTGCGCATGAGGGCAGCGACGCGCTCGTTGGTCGGGTCGGCGGCGAGAACGACGGCGAGATGAGGGATGGCTTCGCCGCCCCTCCCCTCGTTGATGAGCAGCTCGGCCAGGTGCTCGCGCAGCGGCAGGTCCTCGGGCCGTTCCTCGATCACGGCGCTGAGGGAGTCAATGAGGGGATTCGTCATGCCCACAAGCCTACCGGCTGGCAGGCTCGCAGGTCCACGCACGCAGGCGCGAATTGACAGTGAATCAGAGCGTGCGCGAGGCGATCCTGCGCTGCGCTTGCAGCGAGCGCCACGCGTTGAAGAGGCTCATCGCCAGGGGAATGGACACGAGGGCTGCCAGGAGCCAGGACTGCGCGACGATGGCGGCCCCTGCGATGGCCAAGAAGGCCGCGAAACAGGCGCGCTGCATGCGCGTGCAGGCGGTCATGATGGACCCGTCGGCCCGGGCGGCCCGCAGGGCGACGTGGGAGTCGGAGAAGATGACGAGATCTTCGTTTCCGGACCATTCACGACGCCACCTCAGGTCGTTGACGGTAAGCGCAGCGAGGAGGGACAGGAGGACGAGGCCTCCCCCGACGATCAGCGCGCTGGCCGCGAAGGAGAGGGTGTGGTCGTCCGGCTCGGACATTGAGGCGATCTGCGCGGCGGCGACGATGCCGCTGACGGAGACGATGAGCACGGCGGTGACGACGACGATGGCGAGGTTGATGCGCGCGGCGATCGTCTGCTCGGCGCGCACGCGGTTGTATCGGCGCAGCCGATCGTTACCCAATCGGTAGGGTCTTGGCGCCGCCTCGAATTTTGAGGATCTGGATCTCACTCCCCCACAATATCCTTGTTTGTTGATGTTTCATGCCTTTGCGCGATGGAGTGAGGTGTCAAATCCATAACATTTCCGTCGGTCAGCATACGCCGGGAGTGTCGTCCCGCGTCCCGCGCTCACGCTGGCCCGCGCCTGCGGCGCCGCTCGTCTCGGACCGGGAAAAGGGGGGCGACCAGCGGCTTCACACCCACGTGGGGGACGTGGTGACGGCGGCTCCACCGGGAAAACGAGGGCGACCAGCGGCTTCGCCCCACCGGGGTGACCTCGTTGACGAAAAGCGGCGGCTCTCCTTCTTCGACACCGGGCGCACGCCCGACATCTTGGGAGTTTGTCACAGTCTTGCACACGCGCGAATGGACGGAGTAGTCTGCTTAACGAGCGGGACCTGACCCGCCGGTGGCCAAGCGCCGTTTAGTTGGAGTGAATCGATGAGCAGCCCGCCCCCCCCCGAGCGTTTCGGCGGTGGATTCAGCGGTCCCGTATTCTGCTGGGACCGTCGAGTTTGCCGAGTCCTTCTCGTGGGACTTTCCCGTTAATGTGAGCGCCGTCCTGGACCTGCAGGACCAATGCGACGCGCCCATCGCGGCACTGGACGAGGCCATCGGCGATGCGTCGATCGCGCGCGGTCAGGTCGCCCACCAGACCGCGGCACTGGTGGAGACGGTCGTCGAACACCTTACGAACGTCATATCGGCCAGCGAGCACGCGCTGGTCGGCTTCCGGTCCGTTCGCTCGGCCCTGGAGGATTACGCGGGTGCCATGACGCCCGTCGATCTCGAGTATCAGGCCATCGCCTCGGATGCTGAGGCCGCCGGGTTGGAGGTTGCCCGGGACGGGACTTCCGTGACGGTCAGCCACCCGGCCAACGTTCCCGCAGGGGTGGGGGTTGTCTTCGCGGCGCTGCACGCTCGCTGCACGCGCAACCAGCGCATGTTCAGCTACGCCGAGGCGCAGTTCGGCGAGGACCTGGCCCAGATCGATCCGAGCCTGTGGGAGTCGACGATCACCCCGATCTTCAACGGGTTCGTCAGCAAGTACGGGTTCCCCACGGGGGATGACGCTGCCAAGCGTATTCCCGACTACCTGGACACCATGCGCACCACCGCGGGCGACCTCATCGAGTCGACGTATCTGAAGGCCAACGGTGCGACCTATCAGCCCCCGCCCGGCATCAAGGACGCTTCCCTGTGGAAGCGGGTAACCGCCCCCGGTGAGTTGAAGAACTGGAAGGTTCCCTCCGTCAATGCCGTCGAAGGCGGCAGTCGAGTGGTCAAAACAGCCGACGCACTTCGTATAGGAGGCAAAGTCGCAGGCCGTGCGTGCGCGGTACTTGACGGTGCGATCACCGCCTACGACACCTACCAGTCGGACTCCTACCACCACCCCGAGATGGGAGAGGGCGAAAAGGTAGCACGGGCCGGGGTGACCGGAGCGTTGGCTGCTGGGGGCGCATACGTCGGAGCCACCTACGGAGCACAACTCGGCGCAGCCATCGGCGCATTTGGCGGCCCTGTTGGCATTCTTGCCGGAGGCATAATCGGTGGCGTTATTGGCGGGCTCGCAGGAAGCCAAGCTGGAAAGATGGTCGCAGAGTGGACTAACGACGGAATGAACGCAATTCTCCATCCGAAGACGAAAGGATAGTGCGTTGCTCGCAATTATAGGACTGATTCTTATAGGACCTTTCGGCCTTGTTTCTTGGTATATGGAAACATATACCGATTGCTCATTCGCACCACTGTGGAGAAGTATATCAACCTCTCCGAGCTCCATGGGTAGAAGCAAAACTCTCACGCTGCCACTACTTAGTCTCTGCTTTACCCTTGCTGGAGTCGGAATGATTCTTGACAAGCTAGGGTTCTCACCGTGGGTCTACATGGCTCCGGCATTTCTCGGATTCCTATGCATACCTCTCGCATTGCTGTGCCTCCTTCCCCTTCCTGCTCCCCGTTGGGCAAACATGGAATACCAGTACATGAAGCGCCACGGACTACTGGACGAGAACGGCGACCCGCTCCCACAGTCGCAGTGGCCCGAGAGCGAAATCACCCCCGCGGAAGACCACGAGGAGACGGAGCCGTGACCCCGCCAGACACTCCCCGCCACGCACAGATCGGCGCATTTGGCGGCCCTGTTGGCATTCTTGCCGGAGGTGTCATCGGCGGCGTCATAGGCGGGCTAGTGGGAAGCAAAATTGGACAAAAAGCAGCAAGTCTTGTCAATGACGGCATGCACGCGCTCATCAACAGTGGAGGTTGACAGTTATGATTTTCTGGGAGGTTCTTGGCGCAATTTTCGGGCTCATGATTATCGGCGCCTGGTACATGGAAACCTATCTCGATACCACATTCTCTAGCAACTCCCGCATTATCACCTCGCGGATGAGCAGCAGCGCGAGAAGCCAAGCAACGACACGCCCACTTGCTGGCCTTGGTTTCTTTATCTGCAGCCTCGGAGAAGCTATCTACCAACTTGGTACCCATTACATCGTCACAGGAATCCTCATAGTCACCGGTCTACTCTGTTTTCTTATCGGCGCCATCTACCATTTCTTCCCCTTACCAGTTCCCCGATGGGCCGACGCTCGGTACCAGTACATGAAGCGCCACAATCTGCTGGACGAGAACGGCGACCCGCTCCCGCAGTCGCAGTGGCCCGACAGCGAAATCACCCCCGCGGACGACCCGGAGGAAACGTCGCTATGAGCCTGGCATCCTACTGGTTGATGCCCCCGGGATGGACGTCCTGCGCGCGCGAGGACATCCCCGGGGTCCTGGCGCTCGCCTTCCGGGTCGACACAAACGGAGACACACGGGAACACCGCCCCTCGCCCGCCTCGTCCCCCTCGGGCGGCGAGGTGATCGCCCTGGCCACCGGCCCCGCCGATGCCACCTACGATTTCACGCCCACCATCCTGCTCCTCGCATCCCCCATCCCATCGGATACCACACCCGAACAAGCCGTCGCAGAATCAGCGGTTGCCCTCTCCCATCAAGTCCCCGGATTTCGCATGCTGGAGGACTGCCCCTGGCCCGCTACGCCAGAATCCGCGCGGCTTCGCACGGGGATCTACATTCAGGGCCGGGTACCGATCACCGCCAGCCAATGGGCTTGGGCTTACACCAAGGGTGAGGGCAGCTTCCTCCTCACGGCAACCGCAACGATGACGACCCCTACTTTCGGCGACCTGCACGAAGACGTCCTCGCGATCATCATGAGCCTGGAGGTGCGCAATGCCTGACCGTCCTCGCATGGTCATTCCGGGCGACGTCACCTCACGCTTCGCTACCTTTGAGGAGCTCACCGGTGACGCGCTGCATCTCGCGACCCTCATGCGCACGGCTCACTCACGGCTAATCATCGCGACCACGTCTCCGGACACTTCCCAGTGCCATCAGGCTTTCATCTGGATGCAGCCGGGCACCTGCGTTGTCACCCGGACGGCCACCGCCCCCACCGGTGACATTGAGACCCACATTTATCAGATCGACAACGAGGAAATTCCCCACGTCGTGGCAGCGATATCTCCGCTCACACCTAACCCCGCCGTCTTCGACGGACCTGCCTCACTGCCGACAGCAATCGTGTACGCCGCGCAGCAGGGCAGCGTCGACCAAGCAGCCCAGCTCCTCGCGACTTTCTCGTCCTCCGGCCCCGACGATTCCGCGTTCGTCGCATCTCTCGTCACCCTGCGGTGGGCCTACACCACCTGGATCCGAGAGGACTGCACAGATGAGGATTCCTTCGTTCCAACAAGCATCCTGTCGACCCTCATCACTCCAGCCGCGTCCTACAGGGTCGAGGCCCCATTGCTCGCGCCCAGCACCGGACCTCACATCCCCATCCAGCTCATCTACAACACGCAGTTGTGGGGCCTGATCACGCACTTCTTCGCCCTGTCACCCGAGAGGAATCAGCCATGACCTACGTCAATATCCAATGGGACTACACCGAAGTTGAGTCCATCATCTCCACCGTCGACCATGCCGGCACCCGACTCAAGAACGTCCCCACCCCGCGCTTTCCCCCCACCGGAAGCGCCCACCACGCCCTCCTGACCAGCCACCTCACCGCCCTGAGCAACACGATTAGTCAGGTCGCCTGGATCGCCAACGGCATCAGCCTAGGCCTGGGGGCAGCCACGCACGACTTCATGTGCACGGACGACGCGGCCGCCGACGTCCTCCGTGAGATCCAGCGGTACAACGACCTGTACAACAACAGGTACCCGGTCCGTCCCACCACCTGAGGACACCTCGCCACCCCGGCCGCGGCCTCGTAGGCGCGCGAGACACCACAGCGACACTCCGGGCGGCGGGCGCTACCCTGGTGCCTGTAGGCGGGGCCGTCGGCCTCGTCCCTTGACCCACGCCGAGCAGGAGGAGCCCATGGCGATTGAGCCCGTGTTCGAGGCCATCAACTGGAACAAGATCCAAGACGAGAAGGACCTTGAGGTCTGGGACCGCCTGACGGGCAACTTCTGGCTGCCGGAGAAGGTCCCGCTGTCCAACGACCTGCCGAGCTGGAAGACGCTCAACAAGGACGAGCAGCTCATGACGAACCGCGTGTTCACGGGCCTGACGCTCCTGGACACCCTGCAGGGCACGGTCGGGGCGGTCTCTCTGATCCCGGACGCGCGCACCCCCCACGAGGAGGCCGTCTACACGAACATCGCGTTCATGGAGTCGGTGCACGCCAAGTCCTACTCCTCGATCTTTTCGACGCTGCTGTCCACGGAGGAGATCAACGAGTCCTTCCGCTGGTCGAACGAGAACGCGGCGCTGCAGAAGAAGGCCGAGATCATCAAGTCCTACTACGACGGGGACGACGCGGAGAAGCGCAAGGTCGCCTCCACGATGCTCGAATCCTTCCTCTTCTACTCGGGCTTCTACGCTCCCATGTACTGGAGCGCGCACGCCAAGCTGACGAATACGGCCGACCTGATTCGCCTAATCATCCGCGACGAGGCGGTCCACGGCTACTACATCGGCTACAAGTACCAGCTCGCGGTGAACGAGTCCAGCCAGGAACGCCAGGACGATCTGCGCGACTACACATACTCGCTGCTGTACGAGCTCTACGAGAACGAGGAGCAGTACACGGAGGACCTGTACGATCCGCTGGGCCTGACCGAGGACGTCAAGAAGTTCCTGCGTTACAACGCGAATAAGGCACTCATGAACCTCGGGTACGAGGCCCTCTTCCCCCGCGACGCCACCGACGTCAACCCGGCGATCCTCGCCGCGCTGAGCCCGAACGCGGACGAGAATCACGATTTCTTCTCCGGTTCCGGCTCCTCCTACGTGATGGGCGAGGTCGTCGACACCGAGGACGAGGACTGGGACTTCTAGGGCTGCCCTGTCGGCAACGGCTTTCGTGGGCGTTCCCGCCGTGGCGGGGGCGCCCACGAGCGCTCGCTCGATCTCGTGCGCTGTCTGCTCGCACACACTTCCTGCCACATATGCAACAATTGCACCAAACGCCACAGGCGCATCGTTACGGGGTATTCCCCGCCACGACGCGCCTGACACGCGGGGACGAGGGTCGCATCTCATCGCTAACACCCACGCAGATAGAGCCACACCCCTTCCCGCGGCGGCTAGACTGTGACTGGGAGCGGCCTCGCTGCCACCACACCGTACGTCGCGCGCACCGCGCGGGGGAATGAGGAGAGCACGACTATGAGCATCTTCGACCGCTTCGAGAGCGCCGTCGAGAGAGGCGTCAACGGCGCCTTCTCGCGCGTGTTCCGGTCGGGGATCAAGCCCGTGGACATCACCACGGCGATCCGCCGCGCCATGGACGAGTCCGTCCAGGAAGTCTCCGCCTCACGCATCATCGCCGCGAACCACTTCACCGTCTACGCCTCGCGCACCGACCTCTCCTCCCTCGAAGCCTCCCTCGACGTCCTCGCCGACGAGTTCGCCCAGCAGGCCACCGAACACGCCTCGTCAAACGACTACTCGCTCCTCGGGCCCGTCACCGTTGAATTCGTCGCCGAAGCCCTCGAACCCAGCGGCACCCTCAAGGTGGACGCCGAGAATCGCAGGGGTCCGGCCGCCCCGGCCACCGCCTCGTCCGCATCCCCCGAGCACCCCATCATCGACATCGACGGGGACAAGTGGCTCCTGACCGAGCCCGTCACCGTCATCGGTCGCGGCTCCGAGGCCGACATCGTCGTCAACGACTCGGGCGTCTCACGTCGCCACCTGGAGCTGCGCATCACCCCCTCGGGCGTCATCGCCACCGACCTGGGATCCACCAACGGAACGTTCGTCGAGGGCCACAGGATCGATGCCGCAACACTGCTCGACGGTAACCAGATCGTCATCGGACGCACCAAGATTCTCTTCTGGACCCATCCAGACCAGAGCGGAGTTTAATGAAGTGACCACAGACCTCGCATTCACTGTCTTCCGCATCGGTTTCCTGGTGCTGCTCTGGCTCCTCGTACTCGCCGCCGTCAACACGCTGCGACGCGACATCTTCGGAACCGTCGTGACCCCGCGCGGAAAGGGACGCGACAAGGCAGCATCGCGGCGAAAGGCCTCACGCGAGAAGCGCAAGGAGAAGAAGCGCACGTCCACCAACCCGCTCGCCCCCAAGGACCTCCTGGTGACCGGCGGCCCGCTGGTCGGCACCATGCTGCCCCTGGGCGAGGCCCCCATCGTCATCGGCCGATCCCCCGCCTGCACCCTCGTCCTCGAAGACGAGTACGCCTCGAGCCGCCACGCTGCCCTCACCCCCCAGTCCGACGGCTGGTGGATCGAAGACCTCTCCAGCCGAAACGGCACCTTCATCGACGACGAACGCCTGAGCACCCCGCGCCAGCTCAAGATCGGTGACGTCATCCGAATCGGCCAGACGAGTCTCGAATTGGTGGGTTGATATGTCAGGAAACGCGGTTCAATTCCACTACGCTGCCCGCTCCGACGTGGGCCTCGTGCGCTCCAACAACCAGGACTCCGGCTACGCCGGCGCCAACCTCCTCGTTCTTGCCGACGGCATGGGCGGACCCGCGGGCGGCGACATCGCCTCCTCGGTGGCCCTCGCGCACCTGGTTCCCCTCGACACGGACTCGCACCCCGCTGACTCGATGCTGCCCCTCCTGCGCGAGGCGCTCCTGGACGCGCACGAAGAACTCACCGACCGCTCCAGCCGGGATCGCGACCTGGAGGGGTTGGGAACCACCTGCATCGCGCTCATGCGCAGCGGCAACCGCCTGGCGATGGTCCACATCGGCGACTCGCGCGCCTACGTGCTGCGCGGCGACACCCTCACCCAGGTCACCACCGACCACTCCTTCGTCCAGTACCTGGTCGACACCGGCCAAATCACGCCCGAGGAGGCGGAGCACCACCCCAACCGCAACGTCGTCCTGAAGATCCTGGGCGACGCGCAGGCCGACGTGGCCCCCGACGAGACGATCCGCGAGGCGGTCGTCGGCGACCGATGGATGCTGTGCTCCGACGGCCTCTCGGGCCTCGTCTCCCCCGAGACCATCGGCCAGGTAATGGCTGACTTTGCGGATCCGGGCGAATGCGCCGAGGAACTCATCCGCCTGGCGCTACTGGGCGGTGGCCCCGACAACATCACGTGCGTCATTGCAGACATCGTTCCCGCGGGCACCTACCCGCCGGCCCCGCCGCAGATCGTCGGCGCGGCGGCCATCGACCGTCACGCCAAGTCGCGCGGCGGCGAGGGGGCCG
>ERZ773049.1341-NODE-1341-length-14267-cov-12.583028_pt1 | contig 14267 bp, 7 predicted proteins | sample MGYA00580633_ERZ773049 | MGnify/ENA primary metagenome ERZ773049 (study PRJEB29015, sample SAMEA2737991) | human oral metagenome | biome: human oral; feature: human-associated habitat; material: dental | place: China | collected 2066 ... | reverse complement strand
ACTAATTATATAAATAAATGGGAATATAAATTAATAGAAATTTTTTTAAGTAGCAGGGAAAAAATGTTAGAGACTTTGATTTTTAGAGAAATAAGATATAATGACAATAACGAAGAGTTACTTAAAGAAAGTTTAGAAAAATTAAAATCGAATCCAAATGATGTCCGAACACTGCAAACATTGGCTTCGACATACCATGCTTTAAAAGAAAATGATAAAGCTATTGAAATATATAAAAAATTAGTAAAATTACAGCCAAAAAATCACGAAATTTGGGCTTTTTTGGGCTATCTCTACTACGAAAATGAAGATTTTAGCAAAGCCTGTGAAAATTTGGAAAAGGCACTGGATTTGTGTCCAATAGAGCCTTTTGTTTTATTTTTACTGGGAAATATTTATTCGAGAAAAGGGGAAATAACAAAAGCTGTGGATTGCTATGAAATGGCAATTTTCTTTGATTTTGACATGTATATAGCACACATTGATTTTGCAAGAAAATATGAACATATGGGAAGGCATAAAAAGGCGCTTGATGAATATAAGGCAGCTTATGATATTGACTCAAGAGATGAGGGGTTGGCTGAGAAAATTGAATATTTGGAAAATAAATATAAAGAATATTTGAGTGATGAAAAAATTAGTTGAAAAAGGAAATTAAAAAATGATAAATTTACATTGTGATGCAATTATTCCCGACGGACCTATGAAAGAAGTTAGCGAAATTGAAAAAAGTATAACCACAACATATAAAAAAACTATTTGGTCAAAATTCTTAAAAGCTGTAGATGATTTTGAGTTGGTCAAAGATAGCGACAAAATTGCAATTGGAGTTTCAGGCGGAAAAGACAGTTTGCTTTTGGCAAAGTTATTTCATGAATTGAAAAAAGATAGAAGAAGAAATTTTGAATTTAAAGCTGTCAGTTTGAATCCAGGATTTAGAGAAGAAGATTTAAATAATTTTAAGAATAATTTAGAAAAATTAAATATTGACTGTGAAATTATAACGACAAATATCTGGGAAGTAGCCAATGAAAAGGCAAAGGATTATCCGTGCTTTTTATGTGCAAAAATGCGACGTGGAATACTTTACACAAAAGTTGAAGAAATGGGGTTTAATAAACTTACATTGGGGCACCATTTTGATGATGTTATCGAAACAACTCTAATAAATATGTTTTATGCGGGAACATTAAAGACGATGACTCCAAAAGTTTCGTCAACTTCGGGAAAATTAGAACTTATAAGACCATTAATTTATGTCAAGGAAAGTGACATAATTGATTACACAAAAACAAATGGAATTAGGGCAATGAATTGCGGCTGTACGATTGAAGCTGGAAAAACTTCGAGCAAGAGAAAAGAAATAAAAAATATGTTGGCAGAACTTGAAGAAAAAAATCCAGGAATAAAGCAAAGTGTTTTTAATTCAATGAAAAATATAAATTTGGATTATGTCTTTGGATATACTTTAAAAAATGGAAAATAATTTATTCAAAAAGTTTATATTTTTTTTTGTTATTTGATTGAAAAATAAAATTAAATATGTTATACTATTTTAGTTATAAAAAATAAATATTCCGCTTTTATTGTTGCTACCAGTTTTGATTTAAAATTTTTGTAAAATTGGTATAGATAGAAAGAATATTTAAAAAAGAAGGGAGTGAATTTCTTGAAAGAGAAATTAATTGAATTAGTAGAAAAAGATTATTTGAAAGCTGATGTACCTCAGTTTAAATCTGGAGATACAGTGGCAGTACACTACAAAGTAAAAGAAGGAAATAAAGAAAGAATACAGGTTTTTGAAGGTGTGGTAATCAGAGTAAGTGGAGGAAGCGTTGCTAAAAACTTCACAGTTAGAAAAATATCTTCTGGAATCGGTGTAGAAAGAATCATTCCTTTAAATTCACCATTAATCGAAAAAATCGAAGTTAAGAGAATTGGTAAAGTAAGAAGATCTAAATTATACTATTTAAGAAACTTATCAGGAAAAGCTGCTAGAATTAAAGAAATTAGAAAATAGCAAGCGGGCTAGCAAATTTTTGCTAGCTTTTTCTGTTTTTAGAGCTTATTAAAAAAAACAAAAAATAAAATAAAGTTAGAAAGAAAGGGGAAATTAGTGAATATAGTATTGTGGGTAGTATTTTATATTATTACTACATTGTGCTTGTTGTATTTCTTTTTTAGAGAGAAAAAAGTGATGAGCTTTTTAAGAAAAAAAGAAGACGACGTACTTAAAAATATTGATTTGGAAGAAAATAACAATCTTTTTTTGGGGAATATTTTGACAGTTATAAGTTTAGTTGTGACTGCCGTGTTTTTTTCAATTATTGACAAAACACCTGACAATATCATTAAAATAAAAGTTTTTGGAATTTATGGAGTTTTTATTTTAAATTTAATTTTTTATGTTTTGAGAGAACAACATGAATGGATTTTTTTAGGGAATTTGGTTATGCTATTTTTGGGAAAAGCGATGTTTAATATATTGGATGTGAAATATTATATTTATGTTGCGATAAATGTAGTGTTGTCGCTATTGCTTGTTTATTTTTTGAGAAAACCGTCAAAAGAAGAAATAACTGAGCAGTCAGTTTTGAAAGAAATCGCACAAAATAATAAAGAAATAGAAAAAATGCTGACTGAAGCGAAAATTAAAAATGAATCGACACAGGAAATTGTAAAAAAAATATTTAAAGATGAAAATATTACGCCAGAAGAGATTGTATCAAAGGAAAAAAGAAAAAGAAGTTCACTTGGAAGAGCTTTTACAAGAATTACAAATTCAATTCTTGCAATCATTCTTGTGCTTTTGATTCAGATGTTTTATCTTGGAAACTATGTTATTCCAACAGGTTCGATGGAGCCAACAATCGCTGTAAAAGATAGAGTTTTTGCAAATATGATAAAATATAGATTTGAAGCACCTAAAGTTGGGCAGATTATTGCGTTTAAAGAGCCTGTAACTAACAAGATGATGTATACAAAAAGAATAGTTGGAGCGCCTGGAAATACGCTTCAAATTTCAAAAGGAAAAGTTGACTTAAAGACATTTATGATGGCAAATGTTGACAATCAGCCAGTTTATCCCGATGCTTCACAATTTTCAGATAAAAAGTCATTTGAAGACGCTGTAAAAAAATATTATGCAGACACAAAGGCATTTAATAGCTTAAAAGTGGCAAATGTCGGAGGTGAGATGCTTATAAATGGTGAAAAATCACAAGTTTTAGCCGAAGTTAAACCTGAGAAAAATTATCTTCCTGAAGGACTTATGGGAAATAATAAAATTTATATTCCAAAAAAAGGTGACAAAGTTAAATTGGATAAAATTATAGCAATTTCAAAATCTGAATATATGACAATTTATAACGAGAGAAGCTTTGATATTGACTGGGAAAAATTCAGCTTTGGGGAAAATTATAAAACTATGAGCGGAAAAGAATTTTTGAAAGAGATAAAAACAACTGAAAACTTTAAAGATATAATCGGAAATGATGATTCAAACAGCACTGAAAATTATTATACTTTCCTGTTAAAGGTTGAAGGGAGACCTGAAATGGTTATGCCTATTATGGACTTTAAATATGATGACGCACTATTTACAAGACTGTTAAATGGCGAAACTATAACACTTGACAAAGATTATTACATGGCTATGGGAGATAATACGGCAAACAGTTTGGATACAAGATATTTTGGGTTGGTTGCAAAGAACCGTATAAAGGGTGAGCTGCTTCTTAGATGGTGGCCATTAAATAGAATAGGACTTATGTAAAATGAAAATATTGGAAAATTTGGTAAAGATTCATAACGAAAATTTTGAAAAAACAGTAAAAGCCGAATATTTTTCTGAGATGATATTAAGTAAGCAGTATGCTATATACTGCTTATTTGATTTTATAGATGAAAGTGAAGTGAAAATTTTTGAAATTTTTAAAGTTGAAAATTTAGTTTTTGAAAAAAAAATAAAAAAAATTTTGGGTTACATTATATTCTATGGTACAATAGAGAACACGGATATATTTGAAATTGCCATTTTGAAAAGCTGTCAAAATAAAGGATTTGGGAAAATACTTTTGGAAAATTCAATAAAAGAGTTATTTTTCTCAAAAATAAAAAATGATTCTTCTGATGAAATAAATTTTTTTGGAGAAGATATTTTTTTGGAAGTTTACGAAAAAAATCTTTTTGCGATAAAATTATATGAGAAAATAGGTTTTGAAAAAATATCTGTGCGGAAAAATTATTATGGGCAAAATAAAAATGCAATAATAATGATGCTGAAAAAATTAAAATAAATAATTTTAATTTGAAATGAAAAAAAGTAAGGGAGAAAAATGAGAAAAAATAATATCTTAATGAAACTAAAAGAAAAATTTACACCGACAATTTATTCAATTGGGAAAGAGTATTACATGAAAAGAATTGGAGGAATTACGGCGCTTTATGCAGATGGAAATCTGGTTACATTGGATGGAGAATTTCAGGAAAATAAACTTTATCATACATCTCTTACGCTAAATCAGAAAACTGCTGTGTTGGAAGAGGCGAGTTGCGATTGCATGTTTTTTCAAAATAATAAGCAGCATGGAGCTTGTAAGCATATTGTGGCGCTGAGTATCCTTGCAGATGAATCTAAGAAAATTAATAATATTGTCGGAACAGACGATTTTGAGGTACTTTTTGAAGATGACTTTGAAGAGGAAAATAAAAAAGAAGAAATTGTAAAAGTTAAAAAAGAAAATAATGAAGATTTTGAAAAAGATGAAGAAAAAAATAATTTAAAAAGAAGTAAAATAAAACCTTCGGAGCAAAAAGAAGTTAGTGATTTGAAAGACAAAAAAAATAATAAAAAAGTGGGAATTTTGTCAGAAAGTGAAGAAAATAAAAAAGTTAAGAAAGAAGAAAATCAAAGTAAAAATTTTGATGCAAAAAAAGTTGAAACTGAAAAAGAAAAAGATTTTGATGATTTAGAAAATTTGGAAAATGTTGAAAAAATAAGTCAAAAAATAGATGAAATCTATAATTTCCATCTTCAAAAAGAAAAAATTTTAAATGAAAATAAAAAAGAGTTACGACTAGAAGTGGAAATTGATGAAGGAAGCTATAGTGACTATAAATACGGCTACGATTATAATGAAGAGAACAATATTCCAGATTATATTTTGAGAATAAAAACTGGTTTTCAAAAAACTTATTATGTCAAAGATATTATAAAATTTGTACAAGCAATTGTTTTAGAAGAAGAATTTGAGATAACTTCTAAAATTAAATATGAGCCTGAAAAATGCTATTTTAGCGAGATAAATAAAAATATTATTTTGGCGATTTACGAATACAGCAAACAGATTCAAAGTGTTATTGAAAATGGAATAAAAGATAAAAAAGGATTAAAAGTTTACGATATGCTTTTAAATAAACTTCTTTTTGCAATGGAAAAAGGAAAAAACTTTTTACTTTTGGGAGAAAATAAACAAGTTATGTCTAGTTATGAGCCGATTTTTGTTTTTGAAAATAATAAAATTAAAATGCGTGAAATTGAAAAAATTAATGAGACAAGTCTATTCTATAACTTTGAAAATGATTCTTCCAAAATATTTAAAATGGCGGAAAACGAAGCTAGATTTTTAGCAAAATTTGATTTTATCGACGCTGAATTAATTAATCAGCTCCCAAAAAAGGAAAGTGAGAAATTAAAAAAGATATTTGCTTTTGAAGGCATAAATGTTGCTGAATATATTGAAGAAGACGGGGAAATTGATGTTTTTGTGCTGGAAACCGAAGAAGATGAAATCGTAAAAATTAATATTTCAAACACGGTTTGTGCGAAAAAAAAAGATAATAAGTATTTTATTCCACGAAGAAATACAGAACTTTTTGAAAAGTTGGAAGAAATTATTGGAAATTTTACAATTTCAAATCCGACTTTAACAAAAAATACATATATTTTAAATTATGAAGGACTTAGTAAACTCTCTGAAATAATTGATAAGAAATATTCTGACAAAGTGAAAATTCATTTAGAAAATAAAATAAAAAATGCTAGAAACATCAATGTTGGAATTGAAATAAAAAAAGCGAGCAACAACTTTTTGGATGTAAATTTTGAAATTGAGGGAATTAAGCCGCAAGATGTTGAAATTGTGACGGAAGCGATTAAAAAAGAGAAAAAATTTATAACGCTCTCAAGCGGAGAACTTGTTAAAATTGCAAATAAAAGTATGGAAGAGCTGCTTGGAATTGTTGATTCAATTGGAAATATAAAAGTTGGAAAAAATAGAATTTCCAAAGTAAAAGCGCTCCAATTGGCACAAATTTCTAAGAATATTAGAGAAGATTTGGAAAAATTGGATGAATTTAAGGAGCTTTTTCATAAAATAAAGAATCGAAAGGAAGTTGAGCCGAAAAATATAAAAGTAAGCTTGTTTCCGTATCAGAAATTGGGATTTAACTGGTTAAAAAATATGTACGATATTGGATTTGGAGGAATCTTAGCGGACGATATGGGACTTGGAAAGACGCTTCAGACAATTTCCTTATTAAATGAGGTCTATCAGGAAAATAAAGATTTTCTGGGGCTTATAATTGTACCAAGCTCGCTTCTTTATAACTGGAAGGAAGAAATTATCAAATTTACTGGAATTACTCCGATTCTTGTGGAAGGTGTGGCAAGCAGCAGGAAAAAAATTATCGAAAGTCAAAAAAGTGGATTTTTGATAACGACATATCAAGCGCTTAGAAACGATATAGAAGAGTATAAAAATAGAATTTTTGACATTGTTGTGCTAGATGAAGCACAGAATATCAAAACTACTACTTCACAGATTAAAAAAGCAGTTATGAAAATTAACAGCAGAGTAAATTTCGCACTTACAGGAACTCCTGTGGAAAATAATATTTTAGAGTTGTGGTCAATCTTTGACTTTGTCATTCCTGGATATTTGGATTCTTTGAACAAATTTAAAAAAACTTATAAAGAAGCGATTGTAAATCCAAATTCTTCAAAAATAAATAATTTGCGTGAAATCATTGCGCCTTTTTTGCTTAGAAGAACAAAAAAAGAAGTTTTGACTGAACTTCCAGAAAAAATGGAATCAAATGTGTTTGTGACGCTTAGCAGTGAGCAAAAACAGCTTTATTTGTCGTATGTAAAACAGGCGAAAAAAGAAATGAAAAAATTTGATAAAAATGAAAATAACAGAATAAAAATTCTTGCAATTTTAACAAAGCTTCGTCAAATTTGTAATTCTCCAGCTTTGTTTAAACAAGATTATAGCGGAGAAGTCGCTAAAATTGAAGTTTTAAAAGATTTAATGCCAGATATTACTGAAAATGGACATAGACTTTTGATTTTTTCTCAGTTTGTTGGCACATTGAAAGAAATTGAAAAAGAGCTTTCAAATATGGGAATTGAATATTTTTATATCGATGGAAATGTGAAATCCAAAGAGAGAGTGGAAATTTGTAACAGATTTAATGATGGAGAAAGACAAGTTGTGCTGATTTCGTTAAAAGCTGGAGGAACAGGGCTTAATCTTGTGGGAGCTGATGTTGTTATTCACTATGACCCTTGGTGGAATATTGCGGTGGAAAATCAGGCGAGTGATAGGGCCTATAGAATTGGGCAGAAAAAAAGTGTGCAAGTTATAAAACTTGTGACAGAAGGGACAATTGAAGAAAAAATTATAAAAATTCAAGAGAAAAAACGGCAGTTAAGTGAAAATCTTTTGGAAAATAAAGATGGAGAAAAAGTGCTGTTTGAAATGAGTGACAAAGAACTTATGGAATTATTGGGATAAATATAGTATAATAAAAAAATGAAAAATAGAAAAAAATAGGAGGACAAAATGTCAGAAGAACTAAATAAAACATATTCACCAAATGAAATTGAAGATAAATGGTATAAAATATGGGAAGAAAATGGATATTTTAATGCTCAGCACAATGCTGAAAAACCAGGATATTCAATCGCTATCCCGCCGCCAAATGTGACTGGAATTTTGCATATGGGACATATGTTAAACAATTCCATTCAAGATGCGATTATTAGATTTAAAAGAATGAGCGGATTTGATACGCTTTGGATTCCAGGGATGGATCACGCTGGGATTGCAACTCAAAATAAAGTTGAGAGAATGTTAAAAGAAGAAGGAACTTCTAAAGAAGAAATTGGATATGATGAGTTTTTAAGAAGAACTTGGGAATGGAAAGAAAAACACGGAGGACTTATAACTAAGCAGCTTCGTAAATTGGGAGTTTCTCTGGATTGGTCAAGAGAGAGATTCACGATGGACGAAGGGCTTTCAGATGCTGTAAAAGAAGTATTCATAAAACTTTACAACGACGGGCTTATTTATCGTGGAGAATATATTGTAAACTGGTGTCCGTTTGATAAAACTGCACTTGCGGATGATGAAGTTGATCATACTGATGAAAATGGAAAAATTTGGGAAATTAAGTATAAAATAAAAGATAGCGATGACTATGTGATTATTGCGACAACTAGACCTGAAACAATGCTTGGAGATACTGGGGTTGCTGTTAATCCAAATGATGAAAGATATAAAGATTTGGTTGGAAAAAAAGTTATCTTGCCGCTTATGAATAGAGAGATTCCTGTGGTTGCCGATGAATATGTCGATATGGAATTTGGAACGGGAGTTGTAAAAATGACACCTTCTCACGATCCTAACGACTTTGAAGTGGCAAAAAGAACAGGACTTGAATTTATAAATATCTTTACCGAAGATGCGCATGTCAATTCAAATGGTGGAAAATATGAGGGACTTGACAGATATGAGGCAAGAGATGCTATTTTAGCTGATTTGGAAAAAGAAGGGCTTTTAGTTGGAGTAAAAGAGCATAATCACGCAGTTGGGCATTGCTATAGATGTAATTCAGTAATTGAGCCGAGAGTGTCGACACAGTGGTTTGTAAAAATGAAGCCACTTGCTAAAAGAGCTTTGGAAGTAGTAAAAAATGGACAGATTAAAATAACTCCGCAAAGATGGGAAAAAGTTTACTATAATTGGCTTGAAAATATAAGAGACTGGACAATTTCCCGTCAAATTTGGTGGGGACATAGAATTCCTGCTTATTATGCTCAAGATGGAACGGTTTTTGTAGCAAAAAACTTGGAAGACGCTAAAAAACAAGCAAAAGAAAAATTTGGAGTTGAAACTGAACTGACAGAAGAAAAAGATGTGCTTGACACTTGGTTTTCATCGGCATTGTGGCCTTTTTCAACACTTGGATGGCCAAAGGAAACTGAAGATTTGAAAAAATTCTTTCCGACAGACGCACTTGTGACAGGAGCGGACATTTTATTTTTCTGGGTTGCAAGAATGGTTATGATGAGTCTTTACATAAAAGATGAAATTCCATTTAGCTATGTATATTTGCACGGAATTATAAGAGATGAGCTTGGCAGAAAAATGTCAAAATCTCTTGGAAATTCACCAGATCCACTAGATTTGATTGCAAAATATGGAGCGGATGCGATAAGATTCAGCTTTTTATATAATACTTCGCAAGGACAGGACATTCACTTTTCAGAAAAATTGATTGAAATGGGATCGACTTTTGCTAATAAAGTTTGGAATGCGTCAAGATTTGTGTTGTCAAATTTGGAAGATTTTGATTCAAGTGCAAAAATTGATAGTTCAGAATTTAAGTTAGAAGATAAATGGATTTTATCAAAATTGCAAAATACAGCTAGACAAGTTAATGAAAGCTTTGAAAAATATGAGCTTGACACGGCGGCAAAACTTACTTACGAATTTTTCAGAGGAAATTTCTGCGATTGGTATGTTGAAATTGCGAAAACTCGTGTTTATGGACAAGAAGGAAGAGATAAGACAGTAGCACAATATGTTCTAAAAACTGTTCTTGACAAAGGTTTAAAAATGCTTCATCCATTTATGCCGTTTATCACGGAAGAAATTTGGCAAAAACTGGATTTAGGAGAAGAAACAATAATGTTATCGGACTTTCCTAAAGAAGAAAAAGAATTTGTTAATTTGGAAGCTGAAAAAGAATTTGACTTCTTAAAAGAAATTGTCAATGCAATTAGAAATATTAGGGGAGAAGCTAATGTAAGTCCAGCTAAGAAAATCGAAATGATTTTCAAAACTATAAATGATGCAGAAAAAAATATTTTGCAGCATAATGCTAAAATATTGGATAAATTGGCAAATGTTGAAAAATATGAATTTAACGCAGAAATTCCTGAGCTAGTTGGCTTTAAATTGGTTGAAACTACTGAAATTTATGTGCCGCTTAACGATTTGATTGACAAGGAAAAAGAAATTGCTAAACTTACAAAAAATATTGAAAAAACTGAAAAAGAATTAAATAAAGTTTTAGGAAAATTATCAAATGAAAAATTCTTGTCTAAAGCGCCAAAAGAAGTTATTGACAAAGAAAAAGGGATAAAAGAAGAATTGGAAAATAAAATTGCCAAATTTAAGGAATCAATTAATTTGTATAAAAATTAATTGGATAATTTGTCCTTTAATTGAAGAATTTTGAATAAAAAAGTATATTATTTTTGAAGAAATTATCTAAATTTTTAGGTAGTTTCTTTTTTTATAAAAAAGGAACTGTTTCTCATTCAGAGACAGTCCCATTCTGGTATTAGTAAATTTTTAATTTTCTTTGTAAGTCAATGCTCTTGTTGCATTTAATATTGCAATTAATGCGACTCCGACATCGCCAAACACAGCTTCCCACATTGTGGCAAATCCTAATGCTCCCATTCCTAGAATGATGATTTTCACACTTAGTGCAAAAATTATGTTTTGCCAGACAATTTTTTTTGTCTTTTTGGCAATTTTTAGAGCGGTTACTATTTTTGACGGTTCGTCGTTCATTACAATCATATCTGCAGCTTCGATTGCAGCGTCACTTCCCACACCGCCCATCGCCACTCCAATATCGGCTCTTGCAAGAACTGGTGCGTCGTTTATTCCGTCACCTACAAACAAAACTTTTCCGTTAGCGCTTTTATTTTTCAAAAACTCTTCCATTTTTTCAACTTTTCCAAGCGGTAATAAATCAGTAAATACTTTTGAAATATTTAATTTACTAGCCACATTTTCCCCAATTTTTCTGTTATCACCTGTTAGCATTACAACATTTTTTATCCCTAAATTATTAAGTTCTTCAACTGTTTTTTTAGCGTCTTCTTTTATTTCGTCCGCAATTATTAAATTTCCCAAATATTCTCTATCTTTTGCGACATAGACAACTGTTCCGACAGCGTCTTTTTCAGCAGCTTCTATATTTTCTTTTTTTAATAATTTAAGATTTCCTGCTAAAATTTCGTTATTTTCATATTTTACTTTTACTCCATGACCTGCGATTTCTTCAAATTCAAATTCTGAACTGTCAGTTTTTTCAAGTTTTTTATTGTTTTTTTCATATTCTAAAACAATTGATTGTGCAATTGGATGATTTGAAAAACTTTCTGCAATAGCTGCGTATTTTAATAAATCGTCTTTTGTGTATTTGGAATTTTGAACATTTATTTCATAAACTTTAAATTTACCTTTTGTAAGCGTTCCAGTTTTGTCAAAAACAACAGTTTCCAAATTGTTTAATGCTTCTAAATAATTTGCTCCTTTTATTAAAATTCCATTTTTTGAAGCTCCACCGATTCCCCCGAAAAATCCTAGAGGGATTGAAACAACTAAGGCGCACGGACACGAAACTACTAAAAAGATAAGCGCTCTGTAAAGCCAAGTTGAAAACTGGGCATCTTTTACAAATATCATTGGCAAAATTGCAATAAGTAAAGCGATTATTACAACTGCCGGTGTGTAAAATCTTGCAAATTTTGTGATAAAGTTTTCAGTTTTAGATTTTTTAGAACTTGCATTTTGTACCAAATCTAATATTTTTGAAATTGTGGAATTTTCAAATGACTTCGTAACTTCGATTTCTACAAGATTTGTGGTGTTTATAAATCCACTTAGAATTTCATCTCCAATCTCAAATGTTCTTGGAATAGCTTCTCCAGTCAAAGCGGATGTGTCAAAAGTTGAACTTCCATTTGTAATTTTTCCATCCAATGCGACTTTTTCTCCAGGTTTTATAACTATTATATCGCCTAATTTTACTTCTTTTGGCAAAACTTTTTTAATTTCTCCCTCAATTTTTAAGTTTGCATAATCAGGTCTAATATTCATAAGTGAGGTGATGGATTTTCTCGATTTTCCAACTGCCAAATCTTGGAACATTTCTCCAATTTGGTAAAATAACATAACTGACACAGCTTCAGGAAACTCTTTTATCGCAAAAGCTCCAACTGTCGCAATCGTCATCAAAAAGTTTTCGTCAAAAATCTGTCCTTTTTTTATATTTTTTACAGCTTTAAATAAAACATCGTATCCGACTGTAAAGTAGCTTATTAAAAATAAAATTAATCTTGGAACAAATAAATTTTTTGGAACAAATATTGCGGCTGCAAGTATAATTGCACCTAAAATAAATCTATTTCTTGTACTTTTAAAATTTTCTTCCGTTTCTTCTATTTCCTCATCTTCTTCAATTGCAGAATTTGGCATTAAAACAGTCACACCTTCTTCAACTCTATCAACTTCTTTTTGAACAAGTTTTGTGATGTCTTCGCTAGAAAATTTTTTGTTAGGATTAATCACAATTTTTTTTCCTAAAACATCAACAGTAGCTGCTTTTATTTCATCCAAAGCATTTAGATTATGCTCGATTTTTGCGGCACAGTGAGGACATTCAAGACCTTTTATTCCCAAAGTGCATTCGTTATTTTTTTCCATTTTTTCACCTCTATTATTTAATATATGAACAACTATTCATTTGTTATAATACAATATTTTTTTTATTTTGTCAATAGTTTTATCAAATATTTTGTGAAACAAAGTTTTTTTTTTGATATGGAAAAAATTGTGGTATAATTTTAGTAAAAAGTTTTGGTTGAAAGGGGAAAAGGAAAAGAAAGATGGAAATAAATTATTTAGGACTGGGAGCGGATTTGAAGCAAAATTTGTTTTGTGAATTTGAAAAAAATGAAAGGGTTTTGTATGTTTTTGAAAATGCTTCGACTTTTTATGAAATAAAAAAAGAACTTTTACAAGATGTGGAATTTAATGAAAAAATTGGGATTTTTTATAATTTTAAACTTATGAATAGTTATGATTTTAATGAAAATCTTTTTTTTACAGATAAAATTTTGATAAAAGAAGAAAAGCAAGTTATATTTTTTTATAATGCGATAAAAAATAAAATTGGGAAAAAACTGAAAGTTAAAAATTATTATGACATAATTGATGTGGCTTATAATTATTATAATTTGTTTGCAGAGTTGCAGGAATATAAAATTGATGCACAAAAAATTGAAGTGGAAAATTGGCAGCGGGAAATTTTTGAAAATTTGAAGGAAATTGATAGAAGCATTAAATTGCAAGTTGAGAAAAAAAATTTAATTTTACCTTATATGATTAGAACAATTGAAAATATTTCAAAAGATTTTGTGAAGAAAAATAAAAAAATTTGTTTTGTGAATAAAGTTAATTTTACTCCATTTGAAAAAGAAATAATCATTTATTTGGAAAAAAATGGAGCAGAAATAAAAAATATTTTGCAGCTTTCAAAAAAAGATTTTGACGAAAAGGAATTAAAAATAAAAAATGGCTTTTCAATTTTGCCAAAAGAAAAATTTTTGGAAAAAAATATAGATATTAAAATTTTTGAATACAGCTCAAAATTTAATCAGCTGTTAGGCTTGGTAAAAAAATTGTCGGACGAAAAAGAGCAATGTCAAATTTACGATGTTCAGGATATAAATAGTGAAACTAAAAGAGATTATCAGCTGTTAAACCAAAAGAAAATAATTTACAATTTGGAAGAAACTTTGCAGGAAACTAAGATTTATAAAGTTTTGGATGTGCTTTGCAACATTTTGAATGAAGTGAGAATTAAAAAAAGAGAAAATGGGATTGAATATATTTTTAAAGTGAAAGAATTATATAACGGGTTTAAGTTAAAAGAATTTTTAGAAACATTTAAAATTGAAAATATTTACTGGCTTTTTCAAAAATTTGTCAGAGAAGATTATAAATATTTATCAATTGAAATGTTGAAAAAATATTTGGAAAACGAAAGTAAAAATTTTAAAATTAAAGAGAAAATTTATTTTAATCTTGAAAAAAAATATAAAAAATTTGAAGAAAATTTTGATTTTGATTTTGAAAATGGTGAAAATAAAAAAGATAAAAAAGAAGAAGATAAAA
>ERZ773049.1340-NODE-1340-length-14275-cov-4.679255_pt1 | contig 14275 bp, 11 predicted proteins | sample MGYA00580633_ERZ773049 | MGnify/ENA primary metagenome ERZ773049 (study PRJEB29015, sample SAMEA2737991) | human oral metagenome | biome: human oral; feature: human-associated habitat; material: dental | place: China | collected 2066 ... | reverse complement strand
GTAAACACGCCCAAGCCAATGCGGTTGCGTGGCGACGATTTTGTGAGCTACATCAATTAGTTTGTAGGGTGTGTACCGCAGGCACGCACGCGTTTGCCAATATCAAATTCCCGCGTGCGTGTCGGCTACGCCGCCACACACCCTACGCACGGACCCCACCCGCTGCGGGCTTCGCCCTGCAGGGCGAGGGGGATTTTTCAAATTGCAAACACCCCTAATGCAGCAATTTCTGAATCCCCGCGCCCAGTTTCAGCACCTTTTTCATCACACCGACCGGCAGGCGCAGCACCTCGTTCGCCCAACTGGTGAGCGTGCTGACAAATTCATGCGTCTCCTTAATCCGCGCGCGCGCGGATTCATTTTCCTGCGCAAATTCCGGGCTTTCCATCAACGTCTGCAAAAATTGCACCGTCGGCTCGATTTCGCGGCGCTGCCGTTCGGCGACGATGGTGCGGAACAGCGTCCACACATCTTCGGAGGTCGCAAAATGGTCGCGGCGGTCGCCCATGATGTGAACGGTCTGCACCAGCTGCCAGCTTTGCAGCTCCTTGATGCTGGTGCTGACATTGGAGCGGGCGACGCCGAGGGTTTCGACGATTTCGTCGGCATTCATCGGCCGCCCCAAGAGGTAGAGCAGCGCGTGGATTTGCGCCACGGTGCGGTTCACGCCCCATTTGGCGCCCATCTCGCCCCAGTGGAGGACGAATTTTTCGGTAGTCGGGTTCAGTTTCATGACGGCGAGTTTAGGATGGTTCGATATTTCTGTCAATACAGAAATTTTCGACTCAAACGAGGTTGCAGCGCTGGAAAAAAGCGCGGTAGGCGGCGATTTTCTGCTCCAGTTTGAGCGGGTAGGCGCGCGAGGTGGATGGCAGGCGGGTGAGGCTGAGTGCGCGCCCGTCCAGTTGAAATTCGAGGGTTTGCCCGGTTTTCAGCATCGCTTTGGCGTCGCCGGTGAAGCCGAGCAGCACTTCAGTCGCCTTGCCGCCGGTGGTAAAAATGTGGCGCAGCCGGGGCAGCTCGCGCACGATGGCAGGCAGGTCGAGGGTTTCGATGATGCGCAGATGGGCGTCGGCGGCGTTGCCTTTTTCGCGGATGGCGCGGCGCACGCTGGGGCAGATGGCGATGCCGCGCGCGGTGAGAAAGGCGCGGATGCGCTCGGCATCGAAGCGCTTTTCGCCCGCGATTTCAAAGTGCTTGGGGTCGTTATAAAAAATAGTGCCATAAACGCGCCACATATCGTTCTGATAATTGGGGTAATGGAATGCCATGCTGCGTTTTTCCGCCGTCGGCGGGAAACTGCCGCTCATCATCACCGTCGCTTCGGGCGGCAAATGCGGCGGAAAGGGATGGGTTTCAATATTCATGGGGAATGGTATCGGCCTTGTTATAAAGGAAACGCCCCGCAAGGGGGCGTTTTGAATAAAAAGAAAAATTACGCGGCAGTCTTGAAGGCCATAAAAATGGCGGCCATGATCGCGGCAATAATGCCGTAAACAAACATCGGAATGGCGGTCTTCTTGATAATCGCGCCTTCCTGGTTCTGCACGTCCAGCACCGAACACACCGCAATAATATTGTTGATGCAGACCATATTGCCCATTGCGCCGCCCACCGATTGCAGGGCAAGCACCGTATCGGTCGGCAAATGCACCTGGGTGGCAATGCTGTGCTGAATGCTGCCAAAGGTCAAATTGGAAACCGTATTCGAGCCGGAGAAGAATGCGCCAATGGCACCGAGGTAAGAGGCAAAATACGCCCAATTGGTACCGGCAATCTGGGCAAAGCTGTTGCCGATGACTTTCACCATTGAATGCTCGCCGCCGACCATCATGAATTTCACCATCACCAGTGCGCCAAAGAGTGCCAATAGCGGCTTGATGGTTTGCCCCAGCGTGGTGTAATACACTTTGAAGCTGTCGCGGAAACTGACACGGAAGCAAAAGAGCGACAGCCAGACGGTAATGACGAAGGGAATAAAGGCGGGGACATAGAGCGTCTTGTAACTCTCGGAAACACCCTGCCCGAAGATATTGTTAAAGCTCAAAATCAGCGCGCGGCTTACTTCAAATTCGACAATGCCGAGATGGAGGGAAAACAGCGGCGTCGTGTCATTGAGCAGCCCCTTGATACCAAGTTGCTGGATGCGGGTAACGATCAGAATCAGCATCAGCATACCGAGTGGCGCCAATGCTTTTAAGACCTGCCCGGCAGAAAGTGGCGTATGCGTATTGCCACTATCCATTTTGGCGAGACCGATGCCCTTGTCGGCAAGAAAGACGGAAAGCAGCAAACCAATACCGCCACCGACCAGCGACGGAAATTCGTAATTGACTTGCGCCAGCAATAAATACGGCACGGTACAGGCCAGCACGCTCAAATAAATGAAGCCGATGTTTTTGCGAATCTCCGCCCAGGTGGTAATAAAGCGCAGCGCCAATACCGGAATGATAAAACCGGCGACGAAATGAATCAGCCCGGTTTCTTTGCCGATGGCGAGAATATCTTCGTCATTGAGAATGCCGCTTTTCTTCAGCTCGCCAAAGCCGAACCAGGTCGGCGTGCCGACCGCGCCAAAGGATACCGGTACCGAGTTCATAATCAGCGCAAAAACGGCAACCTGCATCGGCTTGAAACCGAGGCCGACGAGAATCGGCGCGGCAATTGCCGCAGGGGTGCCGAAACCGCTCGCTCCTTCAATCATGAAGGCAAAGGCCCAGCCGATAATCATCAATTGCGCCACCGGATTCGGGTTGATATTGCCCAGCCATTGGCGGATGATGCCAATGCAGCCGGTCGCTTCCATCATCCGGTTAAAGAATATCGCGCCAAAGATAACGGTAATCGGCGTCAGGGTGGCAACCACGCCCGCCGCCGCATTGGCATTGAGCGTCATAAAATCATTTTTGAAATAGAACAACTGCAACAGGTAAATGAAAAAGGCGACGCCGGGCAAGGCGATATAAGACGGCACGCTGTTTTTCTTTACCATCAGCCAAATCAGCAGAATGACCGGGAAAATACTCAAAATAAGCGGGAGCTGTTGGTTCAATGCTTCCATAAAAATACCTCTTAAAAAAAGCGGGCAGCCATGCCGCCCGCAAAAAATCAGAATGTGCCGGGAACAAGAATTTCTTTGCCGACTTTTTTAATATCGGTATGGCCGCAGAATGCCATCGTCGTGTCCATCTCGTTATAGAGGATTTCCAGACAACGGCGCACGCCATCTTCGCCATAGGCACCGAGGCCGTAAAGGAATGCCTTGCCAATCATCGTACCTTTCGCGCCGAGCGCCATACATTTCAGAATGTCCTGACCGCTGACGATACCGCTGTCGAGCCATACTTCAATCTGGCTGCCAACCGCAGAAACAATCTCCGGCAGGACTTTAATGGTGGAAAGCGCGCCATCCAGCTGACGGCCGCCGTGGTTGGAAATGATTAGCGCATCTGCACCGGATTGTGCCGCTTTCTCCGCGTCTTCGCTGGTCATAATACCCTTGATAATGAGTTTGCCGCCCCACAGGTCTTTAATACGGGCGACATCGTCCCAGCTTAAACGCGGGTCAAATTGTTCGCTCGTCCAGGAAGAAAGCGAGGACAAATCGGAAACGTTTTTTGCATGGCCGACGATATTGCCGAAGGTGCGGCGTTTGGTGTGCAACATATGCCAGCACCATTGCGGGCGCAAGGCCAAATCAAGCATATTGAGCAATGTCGGTTTCGGCGGCGCGGACAGGCCGTTTTTAATGTCGCGGTGGCGCTGGCCGAGTACTTGCAAATCGGCGGTGAGAATCAGCGCCGAGCAATTCGCCGCTTTCGCCCGCTTGATGAGGTCTTCCATAAATTCGCGGTCGCGCATCACATAAAGCTGGAACCAAAACGGCTTGCTGGTATTGGCGGCCACGTCTTCAATTGAGCAAATGGACATGGTGGAAAGTGAAAACGGCACGCCGAATTTTTCCGCCGCTTTGGCTGCAAGAATTTCGCCATCGGCATACATCATTCCGGTAAATCCGGTCGGGGCAATGGCGACCGGCATTTTTACCGTCTCGCCAATCATCGTCGTTTCCAAAGTGCGGTTGGTCATATCAACCAGCACGCGCTGACGGAATTTGATCGGGTCAAAATCACGGGTATTGTGATGCAGCGTGCTTTCCGTCCACGAGCCGGAACGCACGTAATCAAAAAACATCTTCGGCACTTTGCGCCGGGCAACGCGGCGCAAATCTTCAATATTGGTCATCTTGCTCAAATCACGAGCCATAAATCCTCCGGGCAATTTGAAAAAATACCGCCAAATTGGCGTTTCGCCGCGCGAAATCCGGTACGCGCGGTTAAGTCGAAACTTGATTCGCGCAGATTATCATTGCAGGCGACAATATATCTTGCATAACGACCGCCCGGCGCGCCTTGATGCAGCGCAAGCGGGGCGGTTATGGGCGTAGAGAACGGGTTGGTGCGGCTAGCCGCCCGTCTCCGCCTGCACCCGCTGGCGGAAGCGGGAAGCGGCGGCGTGGTAAAACGGCTTGGGCTGGATTTGTCTGGATACCGGCGTGGCAATGAGGCAGGCGGTCATCAGCCAGATGAGCAGCGGCTGGCTGCCAGTCATTTCCATGACGATGACGCTGGCGGTGACGGGCGATTGTGTCGCGCCTGCGAGGAAGGCGGCGGTGCAGAGCAGCACCAGCAGGTTGTGGTCGGCGACGCCACCGGTCAGCACCCACAGCCCGCTGCCGATGCCTGCGCCGGTGGTCAGCGATGGCGTGAAAATGCCGCCGGCGATGCCGCTCCAGTAAGTTGCCACCGTCGCCAGCAGTTTGGCGATGCCGAAATGGTGCGGTTGCAGCACTTCGCCGTCCAGGGCTTGTGCCACCGCCTGATAACCGGTGCCGTAAGTCTGACCGTGGGTGTGCTGGCCGATGGCGGCAAGGATAACGCCGAGCAGCGCGGCGAATATCAGCGGATGGCGCACCAACCAGCCGCGCAAAAACGCGGGGGCGTAGCCAAGCGCGCCCTTGGCAAGCAGGCGGGCGAAAATGCCGCCCGCGATACCGCAGACCACGCCGCACAGCGCCACCCAGAGAATCATGTGCGGCAGGGTGGTCGCGCCGACGTATTGCGGGAAATAGGGGTTGTTGCCCTTGATGGCGACGAGGATGAAGCCCGACGCCAGCACGCCGAGCAGCAGACGGCGTTCCCAGCGCAGATGCAGGCCGCGTCCCAGCTCCTCAATGGCGAAAATAATCCCGGCCAGTGGCGCGTTGAAGGCGGCGGCGAGACCGCCTGCCGCGCCGGTGGCAATCAGCTCGTTGCTGCTCAAGCCGCTGAAGGCAAGGCGGTGGCGGCGACAATATTCGCCCCAGGCGAGCATCACCGCCGCGCCGACCTGTACCGACGGCCCTTCGCGCCCGACCGAAGCGCCAATCAGCATGGCGAGAAAGGTCAGCGGGATTTTCCACAAGGTATGCGGCCAGGCGATGAGACGCTGCTTGTTCGCGCCGTAGGGCAGGCTGAGTGCGGCGATGACCTGCGGAATGCCGCTGCCCGCCACATAAGGCGCGTGCTTTTTGGTAAACCAGGCGAGCAGCGCCATCCCCGGCGGCAGGATAAACCACGGCGCCAGCGGCCAGGCAGTCGCCCAGAGGTGGTTCTTGTCGAGCGCATAATCGGCAAAGGCGGCGAAGGTGAGCGAGGCGAGGGCGACCAGCGTCGCGCCAACGAGCAGGCAGGAGAGCTCCAGCGTTTTGCGCGAGATGCGCGAGGACTGGCGCAGTTTCTTGTGGATGAAATGGCGCAGCCGGGCGCTGCGCGCGGAGAGGTTGAAAATCATGGTGGTGGCGGGTAATGGATAACAGGGCGCGAATTGTACCGGGGAATGCGCGGGCGGGGGGCGGTTCCGGCGGGCGAATGTCGCCCTATCCGGGCAGAAACACTATAATTTTCACCGATCCGACAGCCAATCCCGGCACACCCCGACAACTACGGAGAACACCGATGAAAATCCACGCCACCCTGCTTGCTTTCGCGCTCGCCCTCGCCGCGCCCGTCGCCCCTGTACTGGCGGAAGACGCGCCCAACTACATCGAAGAAATGAAACGCTGGCAACCGAAAGCGGAAGCGGGCGACGCCGAAGCACAATTCCAGTTAGGACAAATGTACGCCCTCGGCCACGGCTTCAAGCAGAATTTCAAAACGGCTGCCGAGTGGTATGAAAAGGCGGCTCAACAAAGCCATGCCAAAGCGCGTACAGCACTTGGGTTACTTTATTCTTTTGGCGTCATTTCATCTGAAAAAGACAATGAGACTGACTGGCTAGAAAAGGCTGCAGCACAGGATGAGCCTGTTGCTCAAGTATTCTTGGGTGATTTAGCAAAAGGACAGGATAAATATGACGAAGCGCGCAAATGGTATGAGCAGGCTGCTGCTAACGGCAGCGCAGACGCGATGATAGCCATTGCAAAACTCCACGAGTACGGCGAAGATACAAGCAAAGATTTGGAACAGGCTCGTCAATGGAATGAAAAAGCATCCAAGCAAAAGAAAATTTCTGCTGCTGCGATGGGAGAAGTTGGGCTTTATTACGCAACAGCGGGAGGTGGATTTGCCAAAAATATTGGCAAATCCAGAGAATGGTATGAAAAAGCCTGTAATGCAGGACATTCGCGCAGCTGCTTCTATATCGCACAAGACTATAGAAAAGGAGAGAATGGATATAACAAAGATGCGGAAAAGGCGCTTACTTATCTGGAAAAATCCAGTAACTTGGGTAGTGCTCAAGCATCTTCCGAACTCTCCGAAGAATACGTCAAAGAAGGCTCAAGCCTTGGTGTTTCTTTGGACGCAAAAAAAAGTTTTTCCTACATGGAAAAAGCAGCGACACAAGGAGACAGAGATGCAATGGAAATGCTAATTCAAATCTACTCTCATGGCGCTCAAAATGTTCCCGGAATGGGTGATATCCCGGTAGATCTTGCAAAAGCTGCAAAATGGCAAGAGGCAAAGAAAAATGGTATTGACGAAGTTACGCTAGAATTTCTCGTGCAAACATTGAGAGAACTGCAAAATTGACCTTTCTCGCTAAAAATGTAGCGACCGCAGGTTGGCTTGGCGAAGCACAAGCGTAACCCAACAAATAAAATATTGGGCTACCGCTTCGCCTCACCTGCATTACTAAAACCCAAGGGCAGCCCAACACCTTTATCACTCACTCCGCCACCGCCTCCTGCAACCGACGGAACGCCTCATCGCGCAGCACGCGGAACTGCATTTCATCAATCTCGCCGTTGGCGCGTTGGCATTCCAGCGCGAACACCAGCCGCTCAAACGCCGCTTCCGCCGCCTCGCGCCGCGCCATCCGCGCGCGCAGCCGCTGCACCCGTTGCCAGTCGCGCCACAGCCACACCCCGATGACCAACAACACAAACCACAAAAACTTCATCACGCACCTCCAACACAAATGAAAAAGACCATATACCACATAACCCTCGCCCTCTGCCTCCTTGGCGGCCTCGGCGCACTCACCCTCAAACGCCTTGACCTCGCCTACCCGCCCGACCTCGCCCTCTGCACCGACTACGCGCCCACCGTCTATGACCGCCACGGACAAATGCTACACACCTGGCTCACCGCCGACGGCAAACGCCGCCTGCCGCCCGGCGCCCTGCCCGTGAGCTACACCGCGCTGCTGCTCAACTACGAAGACCGCCGCTACTACCAGCACCACGGCATCGACCCCGTCGCCGTCATCCGCGCGCTTGGCGAAAACCTGCGCGGCGGCGGCATCCGCAGCGGCGCATCCACCCTCACCATGCAGGCGGCGCGCCTCATCTACCGCACCCCGCATACCCTGTCCGGCAAAATCCGCCAGACCCTGCGCGCACTCCAGCTCGAATACCACTACGACAAGGCGGCCATCCTCAACTGCTACGCCAGCCTTGCGCCGATGGGCGGCAACATCGAAGGCATCACCGCCGGAGCCTGGCACCACTTCGGCAAAACCCCGGCAGAACTCTCCATCGGCGAAACCGCCTGGCTCATCGCCCTGCCACAAAACCCGAACCGCCTCGCCGACCCCGACCGCGCCCGCGCCGCGCGCAACCGCGTCCTCGACCGCGCCCTGCAAAAAAACCTCATCGACGCCGAGACCCACCACAACGCCAGCCACGAGCCGCTCGCGCCCGCGCCGCACCCCTTCCCGCAACACGCACCGCATTACGCCGCCCTTGCGCGCAGCCGTGGCGAGAGCGCGACCACCCTCGACCGCGACCAACAAACCCGGCTGGAAACCATCCTTGCCGCCGCCCTGCCAAGCCGCCCGCCGCGCAGCAACCTCGCCGCGCTCATCCTCGACAACGCCAGCGGCGAAACCCGTGCCTACCTCGGCAGCGCCGACTACCACGACAAAACCCGCCTCGGCGCGAACAACCTCCTCACCGCCATCCGCTCACCCGGCAGCACCCTGAAACCCTACATCACCCTCTACGCATTCGACCACTACCGCCTGCACCCGCACACCCCCATCGACGACACCCCGCTCGCAGGCGGCTACAACCCCGACAACTACGACCAAAAATACCTCGGCCGCATCACCCTCGCCGAAGCCCTGCAACGCTCGCGCAACACCCCGGCGGTGCGCCTGTTGGAGCGCATCGGGCCGGACACCTTCGCCACCTGGCTCGAACAACACGGCCTGCACCTCACCATCCTGCACAACAGCCCGCCGAACCTCACCATAGCCCTGGGCGGCGTCGGCATCCGCGCCACCGAACTGGCCGACCTCTACCGCCAGCTCGCCAACTGCACCTACCGCCCGGAGCAGCCCGCGCCGCTCGCCAGCCAGCGCGCCTGCCTGCAAACCAGCCAAATCCTGCAAAAAATCGGCGACAGCGGCGGCGTCCTCAAACACGGCGCCGAACCCGTCGCCCTCAAAACCGGCACCGCCTACGGCTGGCGCGACCTCTGGGTCATCGCCTACACCCGCGAGCACACCGTACTGCTCTGGGGCGGCCGCGCCGACGGCGGCTACAACGACCAGCGCGCCAGCGCCGAAGCCCTCATCCCCATCATGCGACAAATCACCGCCATCCTGCCGAACCCGCCGCGCCATTACACCGCGCCGCAACCGGCGTGGGAGACCCGCGAAAACACCGTCGCCGCGCCACCCGCTCCCGGCCTGCGCATCACCGCGCCCACCAGCGGCGCCACCATCCAGAACCGCGGCCAAGCCATCACCCTGCAAACCGACGGCGGTGTGCCGCCCTACACCTGGCTTGCCAACCGCCAACTGCTGCGGCAAACCCACAGCCCGCAAACCCTGTGGCAACCGCCTGGCGACGGCGACTACACCCTCGACGTCAGCGACCAGAACGGCAACCACGCGCGCGTCCAACTCCGCCTCGAAACCCCGCCAGAGCGCCCCGCCGCGACGGTGCGCCTGCAACCGGCACCTTAGCGCCTGCCGTCGCTCTACCCCCTCCCCCCGTGGGGGACTGGAACAGCTCGCGCGAAGTGCGAGAAAGCTGGGGTGGGGGTAGTACCCACGATACAACTGCCGATGTTCTGTAGTCATAGCCGCAGGTCGACCATTCATGCCCGACCTACGCCTTGCTCGCGGCAAAGGTGTCTGAAAACTGCGCTACAATCGCCGCCCCCAAAATAACCAAAACATCATCATGAGCACATCCCAACCCGCCGTCGGCTTCATCAGCCTCGGCTGCCCGAAAGCGCTGGTCGATTCCGAGCGCATCCTCACCCAAATCAGCGCCGACGGCTACACCATCACCGACCGCTACGACGACGCCGATCTCGTCATCGTCAATACCTGCGGCTTTATCAACGAAGCCGTCGCCGAATCGCTCAACACCATCAGCGAAGCCATCCGCCAGAACGGCAAAGTCATCGTCACCGGCTGCCTCGGCGTCAAACCGGAAATCATCCGCCGCCATTGCCCGGACGTGCTTGCCATCACCGGGCCGCAGGCCTACGAATCGGTGATGGGCGCGGTACACGAACACCTGCCGAAACCGGCGCACAACCCCTACCTCGACCTCATCCCGCCCGCCGGGCTGAAGCTGACACCGCGCCACTACGCCTACCTGAAAATCGCCGAAGGCTGCGACCACCATTGCACCTTTTGCATCATCCCCGACCTGCGCGGCCGCCTCGTCAGCCGCCCGGCGGAAGCGGTGCTGAAAGAGGCGCAAAACCTGGTCAAACTGGGGGTGAAAGAGCTGCTCGTCGTCTCGCAGGACACCTCCGCCTACGGCGCCGACCTCGGCGCGCGCGGCATCCACGAACTCGCGCGCGAACTAGGCAAACTGGACGCCTGGGTGCGGCTGCACTACGTCTATCCCTACCCGGACGTCGATGACCTCATCCCGCTGATGGCGGACGGCGGTATCCTGCCCTACCTCGACATTCCCTTGCAGCACGCCAGCCCGCGCATCCTCAAGGCGATGCGCCGCCCCGGCAACCGCGAACGCACGCTGGAGCGCATCCGCCGCTGGCGCGAGATTTGCCCCGACCTCGCCATCCGCAGCACCTTCATCGTCGGCTTCCCCGGCGAGACGGATGCCGACTTTGAGGAACTGCTGGCGTTCATCGAAGCAGCGGACATCAACCGCGCCGGCTGCTTCGCCTACTCGCCAGTCGCAGGCGCGGCGGCGAATGACTTGCCCGGCCAAATCCCCGAAGCCATTAAAGAAGAACGGCGGCAACGCTTCATGGCGGCGCAGGAGGCGGTCAGCGCCCGCCTGCTTGCGGACAAAATCGGCAGCGTCCTGCCGGTGCTAATAGACGCGGTGGATGCGGACAACCTCGCCGCCACCGGGCGCACGCCCTACGACGCACCGGAAATCGATGGCGTTGTCCACATCAGCAACATTGACGGCGTCAAGCCGGGCGAAATCGTCCACGTCGAAATCGAAGACAGCGACGCGCACGACCTCTACGGCAACGTCTATTGAGCGCCGCGCACAAAAAAGCCGTCCTGCGGGACGGCTATATTTCCGGCTACGGCAAAAACGCCAGCACCAGACCGAGCAGCACCGCAGCGCCAACCCAATTGTTATGCACGAAGGCGCGGAAGCAACGCTCGCGCTCCAGGTGGCGCGTGTCCCACAGTTCATAGGCAAAGAGCGCGGCGGCGCCGACGAGGCCGAGGTAGTACCAGCCGTTCAGCCCCGCTGCCAGTCCCGCCAGCACGAGGAAGCCCAAGACCGTCCCCGCCATCGTCGCGAGAAAGCGATGCTCGAAGCCGCGCGCGGTAATGGCGCTGGAATGGAGGCCGATTTTCAGGTCATCGTCACGGTCCACCAGCGCGTAGTAGGTGTCATACACCAGCGCCCAGAAGACGCTTGCCAAAAAGAGCAAGAAACCGGCAAGCGTCACCCGCCCCAAAATCGCCGTCTGCGCCATCAGAATCGGGCTGGCGAACGCCACGCCCAGCACCAATTGCGGCGTGAGGAAAAAGCGTTTGCACAGCGGGTAAAAGAGCGCTACCACCGCGCAGGCGACGGCAAGCAGCACGCTTTGCCAGTTGAGCAGCCACACCAAGCCGAAGCTCAACGCCAATAAAAACACGCCCAACGCCACCGCTTCCGCGATCGAAACCGCGCCGCTGGCGAGCGGACGGCTGCGGGTGCGCTCAACGTGGCCGTCAAAATTGCGGTCGGCGAGGTCGTTGAAGACGCAGCCGGCAGAGCGCATCGTCAGCGTTCCCAGCAAAATCACGGCGGTGACGAAGGCGGGCGGCCGTCCGGCACCTGCCAGCCACAGCCCCCACAAACTGCTCCAGGCGAGGAGCAACGAGCCCACCGGGCGATCCAGCCGCATCAGGCGGACAAAAGCCAAACATTTCATAGCAAAGACACCGGAAAAAGATTCCCATAGCATAGCGCCCTTCATTACCAACACAAAAAAGGAGACACTGCTTCTGGCCGCAGACGCCAATTCACGTTTTGCCCACAGTGGTTCGGGAAAGACTGCGGGGCGCCTTGTGGACAAGCGCCCCGGTCATGATGCGGCATCGGTTTTTTCAGGCTGCCTGCAATCATTTGCCTTTCGGCTTTTTGTGCGGTTTGGCGTTTTTGAGGCGGAGCATCTCCCAGCCGCCGTTTTTCCAGCAGTAATCTTCCTCGTCGTAATCCATGATGCTGCTTTTGTATTCGACACGAATGCAGCCCTTGCGGATGACCTCAACGTTGCCGACGATGGCGATGTTTTGTCCGTCGGGCGGTGTTTTAAACTGCCGTGTGGCGGGGTTGAAGAGGTACAGATCGTCGGCAGACTGGGTGTAGGCGCCGACGATACGCACGGCGATGTCGGGGTGGCCGTCGCCGTTGTAGTCCTGGATGTTGACCAGGTCGCTGATTTTTTCTTTAAGCGGACCGAAGTCGATGATGTCGTCGATGATTTGCACTTTGCCGGTTTTCTGGTCGGTGATTTTCACCTGATAGGAGTCGTCGGCAAGAACTTGGGTTTCGACGGCAAAGGAAAAGCCGGCGGGTGTGGGGACGGCGTAGGTGGCGACGGGCGCCGCATCTGCGGCAGATGCCGGGTCGGCAGCAAAAGCAGGGACGGAGGCAGCAAGGAGCAGGGCGGGGATAATGTGTTTCATGGAAAATCCTTTATTTGGGATTGGAATGGCGAAGCGGCGCTTCATGGGGGAGCAGCCTGAAAAAAGGCGGACGGTTTTGCTCAAATCCGCTGCATCTGTTTTCAGGCTGCCTTGATTTTATTTTATTACGATACGCCCCAAGGGCTGTTTGCAATACAACCCGCCCTGTTGCAGGCTTCACCCTGCGGGCGTCCAAACAAAAATATACATACCAGAGTAGCGACCGAGGCGTATGTAAATGAATCCGGCGATTGCGGTAAAACACCAGCACCCGGCAAGTCCGCCGCAGTCACGGACAAAAGCCAAACATTTCATAGCAAAGACACCGGAAAAAGATTCCCATAGAATAGCGCCCCCTTCGTAACCAACGCAAAAACATGAGCCAATACGTATTCACCATGAACCGGGTGAGCAAAGTCGTCCCCGGCGGCCGCTTCATCCTCAAAGACATCTCCCTTTCCTTCTTCCCCGGCGCGAAAATCGGCATCCTTGGCTTGAATGGCGCGGGCAAATCCACCCTGCTGAAAATCATGGCAGGCGTCGATACCGACATCCAGGGCGAAGCGCGGCCGCAGCCGGGCATCAGCATCGGCTACCTGCCGCAGGAGCCGCAGCTTGACCCGGAGAAAACCGTGCGCGAAGTCGTCGAAGAAGCGATGAGCGACATGAAAGACGTGCAGGCGGAGCTGGACGCGGTGTACGCCGCCTACGCCGACCCCGATGCCGACTTTGACGCGCTGGCCGCCAAGCAGGCGGAGCTGGAAAACAAACTCGCTGCCGGCGGCGGCCACGACAACGAGCGCCGCATGGAAATCGCCGCCGACGCGCTGCGCCTGCCGCCGTGGGAGCAACAAATCTCGACGCTGTCGGGCGGGGAAAAACGCCGCGTCGCCCTCTGCCGCCTGCTGCTCTCCAACCCCGATATGCTGCTCCTGGACGAGCCGACCAACCACCTCGACGCCGAATCCATCGCCTGGCTGGAGCGCTACCTGCACGACTTCCCCGGCACCGTCGTCGCCGTCACCCACGACCGCTACTTCCTCGACAACGTCGCCGGCTGGATACTTGAGCTTGACCGTGGCGAAGGCATCCCCTACCAGGGCAACTACTCCTCCTGGCTGGAGCAAAAAGAAAAACGCCTCGCCGTGGAAGAAAAACAAGAAAGCGCGCACCGCCGCGCCCTCAAGCAAGAACTCGAATGGGTGCGCAACAACCCCAAAGGTCGCCACAGCAAAAACAAGGCGCGCCTTGCCCGCTTTGACGAACTCTCCGGCAAAGAATTTCAAAAACGCGCCGAAACGCAAGAAATCTACATCCCGCCGGGCGAGCGCCTCGGCGACAAAGTCATCATCGCCGAACACCTCGCCAAAGGCTACGCGCACAAAGCGCTCTACGAAGACCTCAACTTCAACCTGCCGACCGGCGCCATCCTCGGCATCATCGGCCCGAACGGCGCGGGCAAGTCCACCTTGTTCAACATCCTCGCCGGCAAAGACACGCCGGACGCGGGCAGCGTGGAAATCGGCGACACCGTGCAAATCGCCTTCGTTGACCAATCGCGCGATGCGCTGGACGCCAACAAAACCGTGTGGGAAGAAGTCTCGGACGGCCTCGACAACATCATCGTCGGCAACTACACCATCCCCAGCCGCGCCTA
>ERZ773049.1339-NODE-1339-length-14291-cov-4.627072_pt1 | contig 14291 bp, 14 predicted proteins | sample MGYA00580633_ERZ773049 | MGnify/ENA primary metagenome ERZ773049 (study PRJEB29015, sample SAMEA2737991) | human oral metagenome | biome: human oral; feature: human-associated habitat; material: dental | place: China | collected 2066 ... | reverse complement strand
TGAAGTGGCGCAGGTGGCGGGCGTGTTCGTAATTGAAGTGCCACCAGTAGGTTTTGTTTGCGGTTTTTTCGCTTGTGTTTGCGCTCATGGTTTGCTCCTTATGCCAGCCAGGCGACGATAATCAGCAGGATGAGAAGGACGCCGCCAAAGGCACCCCAGCCCGCGCGGATAAGTACCTGGTCGGGCAGGAATTTTTCGCCGCGCTGGATGCGGATGGCTTTCGGCATTGCCTCGAACCAGGTTTTGCTGTTGAGCAGGGCGCCTGCGATGCCAATGAGGTTCAGCAGGAACATGATTGGGTTTTTCTGCCAGGCTATCCAGCCAAGCCATGCTTCCTGGCTGCCCGCAAGGCAGGCGATGCCGTAGAAGAGGTTGAGCGCGGTGATGGCGGTGGTGATGGCGGTCGCTTCGCGCCACATGTACCAGATATAGAAGCTGCTTTTTTTGTACCAGCCGTCGGGTTGCTGGTGGATGTAGGGTTTGCGTGCCATGTCATGCCTCTTTTTTGTTTCTCGTTACCATGCCGATTGCCCAGTACGGGGCGGCGGCGGCTTTTGCCTGCTGGATGGCGCCTGCCGGGTCAACGTGTTTCGGGCAGACGTTGGAGCAGGCACCGACGAAGGTACACGGCCAGACGCCGTTTTCGTCGTTAAGCGCGCTGAAGCGGTATTTTTTGCCCTGGTCGCGGTTGTCGAGGTTGTAGCGCTGGGCGAGGGCAATGGCCGCCGGGCCAAGGAAGTCGGCATTGATGCCGATTTGCGGGCAGGCCTGGTAGCAGAGCATACAGTTGATGCACATGGTGTACTGCTTGAATTTCGCCAGTTGCTGCGGGGTTTGCAGGTATTCTTTTTCGGCGAGCGCGCGCGGGTTTTTGGTGATGATGAACGGGCTGACCGCGTTCAGTTTGTTGATAAACGGGTCAAGGTCCACGACCAGGTCTTTTTCAATCGGGAACTGGTCGAGCGCGCCGATGGTGATTTCGCCGACGTCGGCAAATTCGCGGACGAAGGTGGAGCAGGCAAGGCGCGGCTGACCGTTGACCACCATGCCGCAGGAGCCGCAGACTTCCATGCGGCAGGACCAGCGGTAGGCGATGGACGGGTCAAAGTCGTCTTTCAGCAGGGCAAGGGCGTCGAGGATGGACATATCCTGCGTCCATTCGATTTCAAAGGGCTGCGCCCACGGTTTTTCGTCCTCGTCGGGACGGTAACGCATCAGGTTGATTCGGATTTTATTGCTCATGACGGATTGCCTCTCAGTGGTTTGCCTTTTCTGCTTCTGCGCCGTACACCCGTTTTGCCGGTTGCGATTTGGTGATGCAGACGTCGCTGTAGGCAATTTCCGGTTTTGCGCCATCGCGGCGGAAGGCGAGGGTGTGCTTGAGGAATTTGTCGTCGTCGCGCTCCGGGTAGTCGAGGCGCTGGTGCGAACCGCGCGACTCGGTGCGGCTTTCGGCGGAATAAATCATCGTTTCGGCGACGTCCAGCAGGTAACCCAGTTCGATGGTGGTCAGCCAGTCGGTGTTAAAGGTGTCGCTGTGGTCGGTAACGCGCACTTTTTCGTAGCGCGCTTTCAGCTCGTTCAGCTTGGCAATGGCGCGCTCGCTGTTCTCGGCGCTGCGGTAAATGCCGATTTCCGCTTCCATCATGCTGGTCAGCTCTTTGCGGATGTCGCTGGGTTTTTCCGTGCCGCCGCTGCGGTTCTTCAGCTCGGCAAACGGTTTCCAGGCTTCTTCCGCCATTGCGGCGAATTGTTCCTTGCTGGCGAAATAGCCTGCGCTGCTCGCGTGTTTCCACGCATCTTCCCCGGCAACCTTGCCAAACACGCAGAGCTCGGCAAGCGAGTTGGAGCCGAGGCGGTTCGCGCCGTGCAGGCCGACGGAGGAGCATTCGCCGACGGCAAACAGCCCCTTGATGCGGGTTTCGCAGCGGGAATTGGTTTCGATGCCGCCCATGGTGTAGTGCGCGGTCGGGCGTACCGGAATCGGCTCGTGTACCGGGTCAACGCCAACGAATTTTTTCGCGAGCGAGCAGATAAACGGCAGCCGTTCGGTGAGGTAGGCTTCGCCGAGGTGGCGCAAGTCAAGGTTGACCACCGCACCGCGCGGGTTCTCAATGGTGCGGCCTGCTTTCCACTCGTGGTAAAAGGCTTGCGAGAGTTTGTCGCGCGGGCCGAGTTCCATGTATTTGTTCTTCGGCTCGCCAATCGGTGTTTCCGGCCCCAGACCGTAATCCTGCAAATAGCGGTAGCCGTCTTTGTTCGTCAGGATGCCGCCTTCACCACGGCAGCCTTCGGTCATCAAAATGCCGGAGCCGGGCAGCCCGGTCGGGTGATACTGCACAAATTCCATGTCGCGCAATGGCACGCCGTGGCGGTAGGCAAGCGCCATGCCGTCGCCGGTGACGATGCCGCCGTTGGTGTTGAAGGCGAAGACGCGGCCTGCGCCACCGGTGGCGATGATGACTGCTTTTGCCTGTACCGCGCGCAGCACGCCATTCTGCACGTCATAGCAGAGGACACCGTGCAGCTCGCCGTTGGATTCAATCAAATCGAGGGCGAAGTGTTCGTCGAGGCGGTGAATGTTGGGGAATTGCAGCGAGGTCTGGAACAGGGTGTGCAGCATATGGAAGCCACTCTTGTCAGCGGCAAACCAGGTACGCGGAATTTTCATCCCGCCGAAACGGCGCACGTTGGCGCGGCCATCGGGCAGACGCGACCACGGGCAGCCCCAGTGCTCCATTTGAATCATTTCTTCCGTGGCGTGTTCAACGAAATATTGCACCACGTCCTGTTCGCACAACCAGTCGCCGCCGGAGACGGTGTCGTTGAAGTGGTATTCCAGCGAGTCATCGTCGCGCACCACGCCTGCCGAGCCGCCTTCTGCCGCAACCGTATGGCTGCGCATCGGATAGACTTTTGAAATCAGGGTGATTTTTGCGTTTGGTGCGCTGCGGGCGATTTCAATCGCCGCGCGTAACCCGGAACCTCCGGCGCCAATGATGGCCACATCGGACTGGATAATATCCATAAAGTACCTCTTGTTATGCCTCTGTTAATAATGTGGGCATTTTAACATGATTCACCGGGGCGTCAGCAGGGGAAAACGCTTTTTTCTGAATAAAAATAGCCTGTTATGAGAACAAGAAGGGTTCTAATTTACTAAGCCTGCGCAAGTATTTTGGCAAGAATGGCACCGTTTTGGCGAAGATGTTGTGGATTTGTGCGTTTTTGCCAACATGAACTCACATAAAGCGGGCAGGGCGCAGACAAAATTGTCGCGGTGCGGGCGTTTTTATGGCGCTGCTACAATGCCTGGGCGTCAAAACTGGAGTACGGGCAATGGAAAGAAATGGCGACCTGATTGGCACTTTTGAGCGTAAACAGCGGATGCGCGCGCTGTATCGCGGCGAGATTATGATTAACAGCGAGCTGGGCGACATTCAGAAACTGATTGACGAAGACCGCAAGGCGGAAGCGGCGGAGCGCTATTTTGACGTTTTCCGCGTTATTCGCGCCCATTGTCGCGTTAATCGCCTCATTTCCGCGCTGTTGGTTTTACTAATAGCCGTTTGCCTGTTTGCCATCGTCTGCGACCTGCACGCGCCGCAGAGGAAAATTTATGAAGGAATCATCGAACTTTCCCTGTCTGTTCTGTTTGTCCGTTTTTATATCAGCGGCGAATATATACGGCTTGACAGTCGCAGTTTGGGACGGTTTGCCCCGGAATATTGGTGGAAAATATTCGCCATTGGCGAGGCCGTGCAGATGCCGGCTGTCCAACGGGCTTTACTGCCGCAAGATATTTTTTATCTTTGCAACTATTGGCATACGCGCTATGGTCGCATCGTCAAGGCGCATTCATATTCCTGGTAAATACCGTTTCTATCATGTGGAGGAAAATCAATATGTCTCTTGCAACGGCTTTCAAAAAAATGCACCCACTGCAACGGCGGCAAATCGCCAATATCCTGGGCTGGATTGCTGCGCTACTAATGTTTGCACATTTTTACATCAACACCAGTTGGGCAGGAATCCTGTTGTATTCGCTTACTGCCTGTATCATCTGGCTTTTCGCCGTTTATCTGGCGGGCATTGGTGGCAGGGCATTCAAGAAAAAAGGAATGCTGCTACGGCGGATCAATAACGAGCAGCGCGCATTTATTGCGGATAGTGGTACTGCTCTGGGAATGTTGCTGATTGTAAACGCCAGTATCCTGGAATATAAATGGTGGCATATTTTGCTTTTGTTTGTTCTTGTCATGATTATTTTTGCTTTTTGTATTGCTTTGGTTGGTATCAAAGATAAATAAGTTTTGGCTACTATGGAGCTTTTATGGGTATTGAACTTTTCTTGAAGAAAAAACAGAATCCGGCGCAATGCAAAAACACGGCAGACTTGCTCGGCTGGTTTGGCCTTGTATTGGCGCTTCAAAAAGGCTATACCGTCAGTACAGGCTGGCAAATGTTATTGCTGGTATCACTCGGCTGTGTGCTGTGGCTTTTTGCAGTTTATATCGTTGGCCTGCATGGCAAGAAAATCCGTAAGGGGACGTTATTCCATCGGCTCAATGAGGAGCGACGGGTTTATATTGCCGGGCATTGCGGCTTTCTTGGCGCCATTCTGATTTTTATTCATTGGTACCTGCATTCATCGTGGTCAGTGCAGCTCGCTGTTGTTGTCGCAAGTTGTGTGCTGTGGATGTTTTCGGTATATTTGGTCGGTATTAGAAATTAAGCGAGACGGCTAACCCTTGTTTTAATCCGTAGCGATGCTACATATTAGTTGGAGTACATCATGAAAGGAACCATCCTTGATTATAATCCGCAAAATCAAAATGGATTGATTGCCGGTGAAGACGGCAAACGCTATGTCTTTGTGCAGCACGACTGGAAAAGCAATATCGCGCCGCAAAATGGTCAGGAAGTGGATTTTTCGCCTGCGGGTGAGCGTGCGGGAGAGATTTACCGCATTGAGCGTCCGCTGCTTTTTACCTCTTCAAAAAAGTTGCCTGCTGCATTGCTTGCCTTCTTTTTGGGCAGTCTTGGCGTGCACAAGTTTTTCCTCGGTTATACCAGGGAGGGAATTATCATGCTGCTGTGTTTTTTCCCCGGTATGTTGCTTTTTGGCATTCCAACCATTATTGCCGGGGTAATTGGGCTGGTTGAGTGCATTATTTATGCCTGTAAACCAGATGAGGATTTTGAGCGGATTTATGTGCAGGGAAGGCGTCCGTGGTTTTGAGCGGGCGATAAAAAACCGGGCGCGATGCCCGGTTTTTTATGGTGTTTTGGCGTTTCAGGTGCGCGGCAGGGTGACGCCGGTTTGTCCCTGGTATTTGCCCGCGCGGTCTTTGTAGGAGATGGCGCAGGGCTGGTCGGACTGGAGAAACAGCATTTGCGCGACGCCTTCGTGCGCGTAGATTTTCGCCGGCAGCGGCGTGGTGTTGGAAAATTCCAGCGTGACGTGGCCTTCCCATTCGGGCTCAAGCGGGGTGACATTCACAATGATGCCGCAACGGGCGTAGGTGCTTTTGCCGAGGCAGATGGTGAGGATGTCGCGCGGGATGCGGAAGTATTCGACGGTGCGGGCGAGGGCAAAGCTGTTCGGCGGGATGATGCAAACATCGCTTTCGATATCGACAAAGCTCTGCGGGTCAAAGGCCTTGGGGTCAACGATGGCGCTGTTGATGTTGGTAAAAACCTTGAATTCGCGAGCGCAGCGGACGTCGTAGCCGTAGCTGGAGGTGCCGTAGGAGACGATTTTGCGCCCGTTTTTGTCGTGGCTGACGAGGCCGGGTTCGTAAGGGTCAATCATGCCGTGCTGTTCGGCCATCTTTTTGATCCAGCGGTCGTTTTTGATGCTCATGGGGTTTCCGGGTTGGGTTAGAAACTGCGGCTGTCCACCAGCCAGCCACGGTCGGCAGTGCGGATGATGAGGATGTTACCGAAGGGCGCGCTGTTGCCGTCTTTGGTGTGGACGGCGACGCGGACGAGCTGCTGCTGCTCGCCCTTGACGCCGGTTTCGTCAATGCTGAAGTGGTCAATGCCGCCGTGCTCGGCGAAGATGCGGGTGATGTCGCCGTCATCAATCATTTTTTGGAAGGCGTCGCGCTGGTCGTCCGGGATGGAAAGCTGGGCGACGGCGGCAGCGCCCTGCTGGTCGCGCACCGCTTCAAAGAAGAGGCGGGCGGCATCCAGCGCGCTGTCGGCGGCGTGGGCAAGCGGGAAGGCGAGGGCGATGAGGAAGGGGAACAGGTTGCGCATGGGGATTCTCCGGTAACAGGCGCGCAGATTCTACCCGGCGCTGGCAGGGCGCGCAAAAACTTGCCCCGCCGCCGCCCTATAATGTCGCCGTCACCCGTTTCAGGAACCCCCATGAGCGACCTTTTCCAACTCGTCAGCAATTACCAGCCCTCCGGCGACCAGCCCGCCGCCATTGAGCAACTGCTGGAAGGCCTTGAAGACGGCCTTGCCAAGCAAACCCTGCTCGGCGTCACCGGCTCCGGCAAAACCTTCACCATGGCGAATGTCATCGCCCGCGCGCAGCGCCCGGCGCTGATTCTCGCGCCGAACAAGACCCTCGCCGCGCAGCTTTACGGCGAAATGCGCGAATTTTTCCCGCATAACGCGGTGGAGTACTTCGTGTCCTACTACGACTACTACCAGCCGGAAGCCTACGTCCCCGCCTCCGACACCTTCATCGAAAAAGACGCCTCCATCAACGAACACATCGAGCAAATGCGCCTCTCCGCCACCAAGGCCATCCTTGAGCGGCGCGACACCATCATCGTCGCCTCCGTCTCCAGCATTTACGGCCTGGGCGACCCCAGCCAGTACCGGCAAATGCGGCTGCACCTCTCGCGCGGCGAAACCATCGACCAGCGCGACGTCCTCTCGCATCTCGCCGAGCTGCAATACACGAGGAATGACACCCAGCTTTTGCGCGGCACCTTCCGCGTCAAGGGCGACGTGCTCGACATCATGCCCGCCGAATCCGACTGGTACGCGGTGCGCTTTGAACTCTTTGACGACACCATCGAAAGCATCCGCTACTTCGACCCGCTCACCGGCGAAATGCTCGAAGCCGTGCCGCGCATCACCATCTACCCGAAAACCCACTACGCCACGCCGCGCGCGACCGTGCTCAACACCATCGACCAAATCAAGGCAGAGCTGCGCGACCGCCTTGCCGTGCTGACCGCGCAAAACAAACTGGTGGAAGCGCAGCGGCTTGAGCAGCGCACCCGCTTTGATTTGGAAATGATGGTAGAGCTCGGCTACTGCTCCGGCATCGAAAACTACTCGCGCTACCTCTCCGGGCGCGCGGCGGGCGAACCACCGCCGACCCTGCACGACTACCTGCCCGCCGACGCGCTGCTGATGATTGACGAAAGCCACGTCACCATCCCGCAGCTGAACGGGATGTACCGCGGCGACCGCTCGCGCAAAGAAACGCTGGTCGAATACGGCTTCCGCCTGCCGTCAGCGCTGGACAACCGCCCGCTGCAATACGAAGAATTTGAAGCACTCGCGCCGCAGACCATCTACATCTCCGCCACCCCCGGCGACTACGAAAAACAGCACAGCGGGCAGACCGTCGAACAAGTCGTGCGCCCGACCGGGCTGCTTGACCCCGAAGTCGAAGTGCGCCCGGTCGAAAGCCAGGTAGAAGACGTCCTCGGTGAAATCCGCGCGCGCGTTGCCGCCGACGAGCGCGTCCTCATCACTACCCTCACCAAAAAAATGGCGGAAGACCTCACCGACTACCTGATGGAGCACGACGTGCGCGTGCGCTACATCCACTCCGACGTCAACACCGTGGAGCGCATGGAAATCATCCGCGACCTGCGCCTCGGCACCTTTGACGTACTGGTCGGTATCAACCTCTTGCGCGAAGGGCTGGATATGCCGGAAGTGTCGCTCGTTGCCATCTTCGACGCCGACAAAGAAGGCTTCCTGCGCGGCGAACGCGCCCTGATTCAGACCATCGGCCGCGCTGCGCGCAACGCCCGTGGCAAAGCGATACTGTACGCGGCGAACATCACCCGCTCGATGCAGGCGGCGATGGACGAGACCGCGCGCCGCCGCGAAAAACAACAAAAATACAACGAAGAACACGGCATCATCCCGCAGACCATCCGCAAAAAAATCACCGACGTCATGGAAGGCGCGCACGTCGCCATCAAGGCGAAAAAAGCGCACCGCGAACGCGAGCGCGAAGAAATCCCGGCAGACCCGAAAGCGGCGGCGAAACTCATCAAACAACTGGAAAAACAAATGCTGGAGCACGCGAAAAACCTCGAATTTGAAGCCGCCGCCGCGCTGCGCGACCGCATCAAGCACATCGAGCAGAGTGCCTATATCGACAATGCCTGAATGTGGCCTGCCGCCCGCCCGCAGCGCGGGTTTGCATCATAAAAAAAGCCGGGACAATCCCCGGCTTTTTTGCGTTCTGCCATCAGTAATAGCCCATCACCTTCCACCAGACGAGGCCGACGGCGACCCACACGGTGAAATTGACGATGCTGGTGACAAAGCCCGCCTTCCACCATTCGCCGAGGGTGGCGTAGTTGGAGCTGAAGATGACCGGCGCGGTGCCGGTGGCGTAGTGGGTCAGGCTCATCATCAGGTTGCCGGCGGCGGCGAGGATGAGGCCAAAGAGCAGCGGCGGCGCGCCGAGGGCGATGCCCGCACCGTAGAAGGCGACCAGCATGGCGGAGATATGCGCGGTGGTGCTGGCGAAGAAGTAGTGCGCGTAGAGGTAGATGAGCGCAAGCAGGAGCATCGCGGTGTAGCCGCCGAGACCGAGGGTGGCGATGCCGCCCTGAATCTGGTTGGCAAAGTAGCCGATGACGCCGAGTTTGTTGAGAAATTCGGCCATCATCACCAGCGCGCCGAACCAGATGAGCGTATCCCACGAGCTTTTCTCGCCGGTGACGTCGCCCCAGTTGAGCACGCCGCTGACGAGGAGGATGGCGACGCCGAGGAAGGCGGTGCTGGTCGGGTTCAGTTTCAGCGCCGCCACACCGCTGAGGTGGAAGGGAATGTCCGCCCAGAGCGCGAGCAGGAGGATGAAGACGCCAATCATCCACCATTCATCGCGCCGCACCTTGCCGAGCGCGGCGAGTTTTTCACGGGCGAAGCGGGTCGCGTCGGGTGTTTCCTTGATTTCCGGCGGGAAGACGAGGTAGAGCACCAGCGGCATCAGCAGGATGCAGGCCATGCCGGGGATGAACATGGCAATCGCCCAGGTGGTCCAGTCCATGTGGAAACGGGTGCCCATCACGTCATTGATGGCGCTGACGACGAGCGGGTTGGGCGCGGTGGCGGTGATGAACATCCCGGAAGTGATGGGGTTGGAATTGAAGTTCACCAGCGCGAGATAGCGGCCAATTTTGCCCTGCGTGCCTTTTTCCGGTGAGGAATCGAAGGCGGTGGCGATGGACTTCATGATGGGGTGGATGATGCCGCCGCCGCGCGCGGTGTTGGAGGGGGTAATCGGCGCCAGCACTGTTTCGGACAGGGCGAGGGCGTAGGCAATGCCGAGGGTGCGTTTGCCAAAAAGGGCGATGAAGTAATAGCCGATGCGCTCGCCGAGGCCGGTCTTGATGACGCCGCGCGCAATCATGATGGAGATGACGATCAGCCAGATGAGCGGGTTGGAGAAGGAAGAAAGCGCGTCCTTAATCGCCTGGTTGGCGGGTTTGGCCGCATCCGGGGCGACGGTCACGCCGGTGATGGCGACCAGGGCGACGGCGATGATGGAAACCGCGCCGAGTGGCAGCGCCTTGCCGATAATGGCGGCGATGGTGCCGACGAACAGCGCCAGCAGATGCCAGCCGCCGGGGTCGATGCCTTGCGGTACCGGCACGGCGAACCAGATGATGAGGGTGAGGGCGACCGCGATCAGGGTCGGGACGGGTTTGACAGCCATGATGATTCTCCGGTAGTTGAAGAAAATCCATCATAACAGTTTGCCGGAAGGGGGGTAATCGCCGCCACGCCATCCCCGCCGTGCTAAACTGCGATTTCCAATCGGAAAAACGAAAGGAGCCAAAAACATGACACACCGCACCGCCCTCTGGGCATTCCTCTGTGCATTGCCGCTCGCGGCACACGCCGGGTTGCACCACAAATACAACCCGAAACCGCAGAATTACCCCGTTCCCGCCGGCAACGTCATCTGGGTCGCAACAGACGGCACCACCGCCGACAAAGGCGCGACCGGCAGCCGCGACAAACCCTTTTCCACTCTGGGCGAGGCGGTACGCCGCAGCCAGAACGGCACCACCATCATCATGAAAACCGGCATCTACCGCGAGCCGCACGTCTTCATCACCCGCGACGACATCACCCTGCAAGCCGAGCCGCAGGGCGAAGTCTGGCTGAAAGGCACCGAAGTCATCCCCGCCGACCGCTGGCAAAAAGAAGGCAACCTCTGGAAAACCACCGGCAACCAGAGCTTCTGCCGCGTCTGCACCACCAACGCCGATCCGAAAAAAGAAGGCATGGCCGCCTACCCCGAACAGGCCTTCATCAACGACGAACCGCTGAAACAGGTGGCGAGCAAGGACGCCGTCAAGCCCGGCACCTTCTACGTCGAAGACCCGAATCCCACCACCCTGAAAGACCCGAAAAACGAAAACAACCGACTCGGCTTCAACATCCCGCCGGCGCACGACGTCACCTGGTACCTCGGCTCCGACCCGACCCAGGGTACCGCCGAAATCTCCAAATACGCGCGGGCGCTGACCAGCACCGGCAAACGCTTCAAAATGCGCGGCATCAACATCGCCCAATTCTCGCCGCACCAATACTGGGGCTACAAAGACCCCGTCCTCGCCGACATGAGCGGGCCGATCGCCCTCAGCGTCAACGGCGAAAGCAGCCTCGTTGAAGACGCCATCTTCGCGCAAAACGGCAGCGGTGCCTCCGCCTTCTTCTTCGACGGCCCCAAAGAAAAAGGCGCTCCGGGCGCGAAAAACAGCATCCTGCGCAACAGCCAGTTCGTTGATAACGGTGCCAATGGCGCGGGCGCCAACTACGCCCACGGCTCCGTCTTTGAAAACAACTACTTCGCGCGCAACAACAACGAAAAATTCCTCACCAAAGACTGCGGCGCCTATTGCGGCATCGGCCACGTCAAAATCACCCACATCCTTGACTTCACCTTCCGCAACAACATCCTCGACAACGGTGACAGCCCGCCGAACTACCTCCGCGAAAACCTCATCAACAACACCGCCCCCGGCTTCTGGTGCGACGAAGGCTGCATCAACGCCAAAGTCACCGGCAACTACTTCATCAATATGCCGGTGGCCATCTTCGACGAAGTCAGCGACGGCACCATTATCGCCTCCAACATCATCGAAGGCGGCGACTACGGCATCCGCGCCTCCGGCAGCAGCAACACCCGCATCTACAACAACACCATCTCGCGCGTCTCCCGCCCCTTCCTCATCCGCGAAGACTCGCGCGCCAAAGGCTGCAACTACATGAAAGACGGCGTCTGCCAGGTCAAAGAACGCTGGTCCATCAGCCGCGGCCTCTCCTGGAACCAGGAAAACACCGAGATGTACAACAACATCATCTCCTCGCGCGCCTACGTCAAAAACGACAGCCAGGCACCGCTGTTTGCCTACCCGCTGCGCAACGAAAGCAGCCTGCCCGAACAGGACAGCGGCATCGTGCGCACCGGTAACGATATGTTCCGCGGCCTTGACTACAACGCCTACTACCGCAGCAGCCTCGAAAACGAACCCTACGTCATCGTTTGGGATACCGAAAAAACAGGCAAAATTGACGAAATGCTGATGCGCACCGCCGACCTTGCCAAAAACCCGAACATCAACCCGAAAATCAACGGATTGGAGCGCCACGCGCTGGACCTCTTTGGCAGTCGCGCCGAAAACCCCTACTTCAAAAAAGAAGCCGAGGGCAACGAAGACTACCGCCAAAGCAACTACAACCTGCGCGACGACAGCCCCGCCAAACGCAGCGGCAAGGCGCTGCCGCTGGACATCGCCCGCGCCATTGACCCCGAAGGCAAAACCGTCAAACCGGGCGTTGCCGTTGACCGTGGCGCGCTGATGAATGTGATGATGGACGCCACCAACGGTGCCGAAAGCCCGCGCGCGGCCAAACTCGAACAGCAGCCCGCCACGCAGCAAACCGCCGACAACAACAGCGCCAACAGCAGCGACCACGGCACTATCGGCTACAGCAGCGGCGGCAACAGCGACGCCAGCGCAGCCGCCGCCCGTGCCGCCAACCACAACAGCCCGAGCGCCAACCAAGCGACCGCCGCCAACCGTGGCCAAAACGCGACCAACAGCGCCGCCCCGGCTGCCAGCCCCGCCACCGCGACTGCCGCAACCGATACAGGCAAGGCCGACCGCGCCGCAGCCAGCGAAACCCCGCGCGGCCTGCTCGTGCCGAACGAACCAGTACGACCGCACTACGACACCGTCCTCGCCTACAGCGAAGGTCGCGCCGCCGTCAAAAAAGACGGACGCTGGGGCTACATCGACCGCAACGAACGCGAAATCGTCGCGCCGCAGTACCAGGACGCCTGGCCGTACCGCGAAGGTCGCGCCGCCATCAAAAAAGACGGCCAATGGGGCTACCTCGACGCGAATGGCAAAGAAGCGGTCAAACCCGTGTACGACCGCGCCTGGTCCTACGAAAATGGCCGTGCCATCGTCGAAAAAGGCGGACGCCGCTACACCATTGACCTGAATGGCAACGAAATCCTCGTGCCGTAACATAAAAATACGGTGGGGCTTGCCCCACCGCAAAAACACCGCGCAACAAACGCAGGTCGGTCATGAATGGCCGACACCAAAAAAGGCCGGGCATACGCCCGGCCTGCGCCAAATGTTCGCACAACAACGAACGTAGGGTGGGGCTTGCCCCACCGCTACACAAATGCCTGAATAATATCCATAGAGTGCGCCTTGGCGCACCATTCCAATCAAACACACTATTCAATCCCCGCAACCCCAAAAGGAGCAAATAATGCCCTACCTGCCAACCATCGAAAAAGCCCTGGCGTACCTGCAAGCCGCCGACATCCCGGCGCACTACAAAAAAATCGCGCCGCTACACAAATTCCTTTGGCAAAAAGACATCGCCCTTCCGCCCGTTATCCTTGCGGATTTCAGAACCAACGCCATCCTCTTCGGCATCGGCGGCGTCATCTTTTGGCAGATAGCCAGCCTCATCATGTCCCTGTTCCTGTCTATGCCACAACCGCAAACATGGGCACAATGGCTGTTCAGCATCATCTTTTTCACCATCTCCTTTGGTTACGGCATGGCGTACTATTACCGCCGCCAACGCCGCAAATTTGGCCTGCTCACATGGCAGGAAATCCAGAACACGCCTTGAGCCGACATAACCACAACGGAGGACTGAAATGAAAGGCGATTTTCTCTTTCTCGACATTGATGGCTGCCTGTCGCGCGGCAAGTTTGCGCCGTTTGACGTGGCGGCGATGCAGACACTCGCCGCGCTGGCGCGCAATGCGGAGACGGAAGTCGTGCTGTGCAGCGGGCGCTCGTTGTCGTATATCGAGGCCATCGCGCAGTTCGTCCGCTTTGGCCGCTATGCGGTCGCCGACCAGGGCGCGCTGCTCTATGACTATCTGGAAGACGAGGTGGTGTTCGCGCCGCAACTGACCCCGGCAGTACGCGAACAGATTGCCGACATGGCGCGCTATCTCGCGGCGCATGGCGACAGCTTCGCCGTGCATTGGTCAATGAGCCACGGCAAGGAAGCGTGCATTTCGCTGGTCGCCGAAAAGGGTAAGCGCGCGGAAGACGTGCGCGCGGTGGTGGAAGCGCATTTGCAGACCGACGGTTTTGACCTGCATTGCTCCGGGCGCGCGCTCGACATCATCCCGCACGGGGTGAACAAATGGACGGGCGCGCAGTTTTTCTTTGAACACTACGGCAAAAAGGCGACGCGCATCGCCGCCATTGGCGACTCGCCCGGCGATTTGCCGATTCTGACGCAGGCAGATTTTGCCGCCTGCCCCGCCAACGCGGCGGAGTCAGTGAAGGCGGTGTGCGACTACGTCAGCGATGCCGATGAGGTTTACGGGGTGACGGATATTTTCCGGCGCTATTTTCTCTAAACAGCAACCTGCCATGCATTTAGCCCCTTTCGCGCAGCGCGTGAAAGGGGCTTTTTCGTCAGGCGGGCGGGCAGGGCAATATATTTCTTAGAACCTGTTTATAGCCATCCACCCTAAATAATATACTCAATAAAAGCCCGCTCCACCGCCTGTA
>ERZ773049.1334-NODE-1334-length-14311-cov-35.743617_pt1 | contig 14311 bp, 10 predicted proteins | sample MGYA00580633_ERZ773049 | MGnify/ENA primary metagenome ERZ773049 (study PRJEB29015, sample SAMEA2737991) | human oral metagenome | biome: human oral; feature: human-associated habitat; material: dental | place: China | collected 2066 ... | reverse complement strand
CAGCGCGCCTGATCCGCGCCACCGGCCAGGAGCGCTTCGACACCACTGCCGACGGCGAGGTCGTCGTCGAGCATCCCGATCTCGGGGAGGTCGTCTGGTGCGACGACGCCGGAGTGACATGTCGGCGCTGGAACTGGCGCCAGGCCCGTCGCACCGGCCTGAGCGAGGCCACCCGGACGGCATTCTTCATTCTCGACGCTCTCGCCCCGGTCTCCGATACCGAGCTGAGTACTGCCACCGACGCCCTCACCCAGGCACTCGGTGTTCTTAGCGCCGGCGCGAGCATCTATCGACGAGTGATTGGTGCGCCGTGAAGCAGCCACGCCAGCAGAACGACTCCGCCGCGATCAGTTTTACCGGACTCAGCGCCTTCCCCCTCACGCCGCTTCGCGATGACGCCGTCGATGAGCGCGCCTTCGCCGGCCTCGTCGAACGGCTCACTACAGCCGGGGTGGACTCCATCACCGCCCTGGGTTCGACCGGTTCCTATGCGTACCTCACGCCGGCCGAGCGTGCTCGGGTAGCCCGCATCGCCGTCGAGCACGCCGGAGCGACTCCAGTATTCGTCGGAGTCGGCGACCTGCGCACGTCGCGCGTCCTCGCCCATGTGGACAGCGCGCAGGAGGCCGGTGCGGCCGGTGTCCTGCTGGCCCCGATGACCTACCAGCCTCTTACCGACGACGACGTGTACGAGCTGTTCCGCATCGTCACCGAGCACACAGGCCTCCCGGTCATCGTCTACGACAACCCTGACACCACGCACTTCACGTTCACCCTGGAGCTTTACGCCCGTATCGCCGAGCTGCCCGGCGTCGTATCGATAAAGATCCCCGGTGTCCCCGCCGCCCCGGATACAGCACGCGAGCACGTCATGGCGGTTCGGGGTGCAATTCCCGAGCACGTCACCATCGGCGTGTCCGGCGATGCGTTGGCGGCCACCGGTCTGAATGCTGGCTGCGACGCCTGGTACTCGGTGATCGGAGGTACCCTTCCCGCGCCTGCGCTCTCGATCACCCGGGCCGCCCAGGCGGGCTGGGCCCAGGAGGCTGTCGCGGAGTCGCGGCGGCTTGCGCCATTGTGGGACCTGTTCGCCGAGCTCGGCGGGAGCCTGCGCGTGATTGCGGCGATCGCCGAGTACCTCGGCCTTGTTCCGCCGTCCTGCCTGCCGCTGCCGATCCGGGGTCTGAACAGCTCCCAGCGTGCTCGTGTTTCCGACGTGGTTGTCGAACTCGGTCTTGCTTGAGCACCGTAAGGGTCTCGGTGCACCGGACCGAGCGGCTTGGGCGCTGGCGCGGTACGTGTTCGCCGCTACGCTCGTGCGCTCAGCTGATGGTGGTGCGGTGGTCGCCGTTGTGCTGCTTGCTCAAGTTTCCGGAAAGCCCGGATGGATGTCCGGCATACTGGGCGCATCGATAACCGCTCCACATCTGCTCGGCCCGCTCATCGCCCGCCGCCTTGATGCCGCTGATGATGGCAGAAGGGTTATCGCCGTTTCGGCGGTCGTGCACGGTTTGCTGCTCGGGACGGCTGGGTGGCTGCTGCCGGTGGCGCGGGTCATCGTCCCGACGGTCCTGCTGGTCGTCACAGGCATGTTCGGTCCCATGCTCACCGGTGGAGTGAGCAGTCGGCTGCCGTCGATCGCGGGGCCGACGCAGAAGAGTCAGCGACGCGCACAAAGCTGGGACGTCGCCAGCTATGGCGTCAGCGGCACACTCGGGCCGGCTATCACCGCATGGATATCGGCCGCTGCCGGTCCGATGGGAGCGGTTCTTGTCCTCGCGGCGTCGGCGATCATCGGAGCTGGAGCCGTTCTTGTGCTCCCGAGACAGACGTCAGTAGCCGATCCGGGGGAGGTGTCCTCGCCGGTACGTGTCTTGGTGACGATCTGGCGATCCGGTCCGCTGCGCCGCGCCCTGGGGCTGACGATCGTGGTTGCGTTCTCAGTTGCTGCACTGCCGATCTATGCCGTTGCCGTTGCTCCGAGCCTCGGTGGAGCTGCTCTGGCGGGGGTCCTGGTCGCCGGCTACGGGATCGGAGGTCTCGCCGGATCAGTTCTGCTCATGGTACGACCGTTTAAAGGAGATGCCGACAGACTCACGTCGGTCCTGTCCGGAGGAGTCGCTGCAGCGCTGGTCGTCGTGGTGCCGGCGTCGAACCTCATGCTGACGCTAGCGGCGTTCACTGTCGCCGGCGTTGCGAACTCCCTGTTCTTCGCCGCGACATTGGCTGCTCGTAGCGAATACTCGCCCTCCGAGTCGCGAGGGCAGGTGTTCATCTGGGTGGGAGCGCTGAAGATTGCGGCGGGAGCAGCTGGTACAGCAGCCGCTGGGGTGCTCGACGGCGGCGCAACCTGGCTTCCGGTCGCTGCTGCTGCGGTTCTGTCGGCCACGAGTTCACTGTGGTGCATCGCAGAGAGGCGTCGGGTCGGGCATCAGTCTTGATGACCCGTTGGAGTGCCTTCGGCGGTTCCGTTGAGCTTCGGTTATTCGTTGCTGATGAGCCAGTTCCGGGGGCGGCTCGTCGTGTGGGGAGCGGGGCCCGCTGCTATGCTGTACATATGTTCGAAAGCTGTGTGCTTGCCCGCGATCCGGTCGGTGATGGGCTATGAGGAGAGGCGGTTCAAGACCTCTTGCCCGCTGTCGGCCCGCCTGGGGGTCTTGCGCACTCGGGTTGGGCAGATCGCCTACCAGTCGCCTGCCCAGGACGCTTCCAGTGATCGAGCCGAGGGTCAGCCCGAGGGCCGTGACTCGGATAAATCGGGATCGTTCCCTGCGATATCAACAAATTTTCGCGTTTCTCAAGATGACTCGGATATCGACGTCGCCGGGAGCCCCCGCCAGTGCTACGTCCCCGGCGGCCCGGTGCTGGCCAGTCCGAGTAGGCGGATCGGCCCGGACATCCTCAACCGCCGCAACCCGGCCCTCAACAACCAGCCCTCACCCTTCTAAACCTCCAGGTGCCACTGACAGCATGACCAGCCGACACCGCTACGCCGAGCTGCACGCCCACTCCGCCTACTCCTTCCTGGACGGAGCCAACGAGCCCGATGACCTGGCCTCAGCCGCCGTCGAGCTCGGGCTGGAAGCCCTCGCTCTCACCGATCACGACGGTGTTCCCGGCATCGTCAAGCACGCCCAGGCGGGTCGTGCTCACGGCCTGCCCACCATTCACGGCACCGAGCTCACCCTCGCCGACGGCTCCCACCTACCTGTCCTGGCTCGCAATCCTGTCGGCTACCACCGCCTGGTCTCGGCCATCTCCCAGCACAACCTGGACGCCGGAGAGCGCCGAGATCCCGCCCATGACCTGCCCGCTCTCGCCTCGGCCCTCCGCGCTGCCCCCACCGGCCAGACCGGGGGAGCAGCCGGAACCTGCCTCGTCCTCACCGGCACCGCCAACGGCCCCCTGCGCCGCGCCCTGGGCGACCCCCTCCGGCCAGGCACCTGGGACCTGGCTGCGGCGGGCGACTGCCTGGGGCGACTCACCGACCTTTTCGCCGCTCCCGACCGGGGTCGTCTATCCGGTACCAGCACCATGGCCGGCGGCCCACAGGTTGAGGGAGATGCCATCGTCGGCCTGGCCGTCGAGCTCACCCTGGACGGTGGTCCCACCGACGCCGCGCTCACCGAAGTCCTGACCCGGCTGGCCCACGACCACCGACTGCCCCTCGTGGCCACCGGCGCAGTGCGCTGCGCCCGACCCGCCGACGCCCGCCTCGCCGATGTCCTCACCGCAACCCGCTTGGTCACCGACCTGGAAGGAGCACGCGGGCACCTGCCCGCCATCGGCCGCTGGCTGCGGGGAGCCCAGGACATGGCCAGACTCCACCGCCGCAGCCCCGACGTCGTCGACCTGGCCGCAGACTTGGCCGCGGACCTCGCTTTCGATCTGTCCCTCATCGCCCCCGACCTGCCCGAGGCCGACGTCCCCGCCGGACACACGCCCGCCAGCTGGCTGCGCGAGCTCACCCGCCAAGGCGCCGTCCGCCGCTACGGCGCCCCGCAGGAGCACCCCCGTGCCTGGGAGGTGCTCAACCACGAGCTCGACGTCATCGAGTCCCTTGGGTTTCCCGGCTACTTCCTCATCGTGCACTCCATCGTCGAGTTCTGCAGACAGTCGGGAATCCTGTGCCAGGGGAGAGGATCCGCCGCCAACTCCGCAGTCTGCTACGCCCTGGGGATCACCGCCGTCGACGCCGTCCGGCACCAGATGCTCTTCGAACGGTTCCTGTCCCCGGGGCGAGCCGGCTACCCGGACATCGACCTCGACATCGAGGCCTGCCGCCGAGAAGAGGTCATCCAGCACGTCTACTCCCGCTACGGGCGAGACCGCGCCGCCCAGGTCGCCAACGTCATCTCCTACCGCCCCCGATCCGCCGTCCGCGATGCCGCCCGTGCCCTCGGCCACTCCGCCGGAGTACAGGACAGCTGGGCCAGGCAGATGGACCGGTGGACCACGGTGCGCCCCGGAGGACTGACAGGACAGGGCGACGAGGTCCCCGCGCCGGTCCTCGATATCGCCGAGAAGCTGCTGCGTCTGCCCCGCCACCTGGGAATTCACCCCGGAGGCATGGTCCTGTGCGGTCGCCCCGTCACCGAAGTCTGCCCGGTGCGCTGGGCCGCCATGGACAACCGCTCGGTCCTCCAATGGGACAAGGACGACTGCGCCGAAGCCGGCCTGGTCAAGTTCGATCTCCTCGGATTGGGCGAGCTCACCGCCCTGCGTCTGGCCTTTACCACCCTGGGCGAGCGCGGTCAGACCGTCCCCGACGTCGTCGAGGAAGGCGAGCTGCGCACCTCCCAGACCGGCCGCCCCTGGGGACTTCACACCCTTCCCGAGGAGGATCCGGCCGTCTACCGCCTGCTCACGGCCGCCGACACGGTCGGGGTCTTCCAGGTCGAATCACGCGCCCAGATGGCCACCCTGCCCCGCCTGCGGCCCAAAGAGTTCTACGACATCGTCGTCGAGGTCGCCCTCATCCGCCCCGGCCCCATCCAGGGCGACGCCGTCAACCCCTACATCCGCCGCAGGCTGAAGCGCGAGGAAGTCACCTACCTGCACGACTCCCTCAAACCCGCCCTGGCCAAGACCCTGGGCGTACCGCTCTTCCAGGAGCAGCTCATGCAGATCGCCGTCGACTCCGCGGGGTTCAGCCCCGCCGAGGCGGACACCCTGCGTCAGGCCATGGGGGCCAAGCGATCCATCGAACGCATGGAGGCCCTCCATGATCGGCTCATAGCCGGTATGAGGGGACGAGGAATCGATGAGATCACCGCTGAGAAGATCTATAGCAAGCTGAGATCCTTCGCCGAGTTCGGCTTCCCCGAGTCCCATGCCTTCTCCTTCGCCTACCTGGTCTACGCCTCGGCCTGGCTCAAGGTGCGCAAGCCCGAGGACTTCTACGCCGGAGTCCTCGCCGCCCAGCCCATGGGCTTCTGGTCCCCGCAGTCCCTCGTGGCCGACGCCCGCCGCCACGGTGTGCGCGTCCTTCCTGCAGATATCAATCGCTCGCTGTCCCAGGCAACCGTCGAGCAGAAGGGCAAGCACCAGGTCGCCGAGCCGCCCGAGCAGTGGAGGACGCTCACTCCCCATCCTGCCGCTCCGACTCCGCTTGACGTCCATGAGGACCTGGCGGTGCGCCTGGGACTGGCCCCGATCAAGGGACTGGGGGAGCGGGCTGCGCAGGCCATCGTCGCCGAGCGCCGTGCCCATGGCCCTTACCGGGACCTGGCAGACCTTGCTCGACGCGTGAGCCTGAGCCGTTCCAATCTTGAGACGCTGGCCGCCTCGGGGGCCCTGGACAGTCTGGGGGTGGAGCGCCGTCGGGCGCTGTGGGCCGCCGCGGTCCTATCTGATGAGCACGGCCGACGCCGTGGAGCCTCCCACCAGGATCCAGGTGCATGGTTCCAGCCCACGCTTCCGGGCACCGTCGCAGGCGCCGTCGCCCCGGCCCTGCCGGCCATGACCAGTCGCGAGCAACAGGTGGCAGACCTGAGCCTGACCGGAGTGTCTACGCACGGCTCGCCTCTGACGCTGCTGCGCCCAGGGCTGAGCGCCGAGGGCGTGCTGACCACCGCCGACCTCTCCGATCAGGAGCACGGGCGCCGGGTCCGAGTCGCGGGCGTCGTCACCCACCGGCAGCGGCCCCACACGGCCTCCGGCATGATCTTTCTCAACCTGGAGGACGAGACCGGTCTGCTCAACGTCGTTTGCCGAGCCGGCATGTGGCGCCGCTACCGCAGTATCGGCAGGCGCGCCGGTGCTCTCATCGTGCGTGGCACGGTGGAGAGGGGAGACGGGGTCATCGCCCTCATGGCCGAGCACCTCCAGGCCCTCCCCGGCGTTCCCGTCACCGGCAGCCGGGACTGGTGCTGACCGCCGAGGCTCTCATTCCTTACGGGAGGAGTACACGGGCAGCTCACCGGTGACCGGGGCGTCCTTGATGTGCAGTTCGGAATAGACGGACCAGACGACGCCGATCAGCGGGACCGCGACGATCGCCCCGAGCAGGCCGGAGGCGTAGGTTCCCAGGGCGACGCCGATAATCACCACCACCGGATGCAGAGAGACCTGACGGCCCATGATGAGGGGCTGGAGAATGTGCCCCTCGATCTGGCCGATGCCCGCTACCCCCACGCCGACGACGATCATGGTGACGGGGCCTCCGGACGCCAGAGCCACCACCATGGCGACGAGCATTGCCAGAGGAGCGCCGATGATCGGGATGAAGGCGCCGATGAACACGAGCACCGCCAGGGGTGCCGCCAATGGAATTCCCACCAACTGCAGGAAGATCCCGGCCATGATGGCGTCAGACAGCGCCACCAGCACGGTGCCGCGTGCGTACCCGGCGAAGGTGTACCAGCCGGCGCCCGCAGCCCGGTGGGTCGACTCGCGCATCGTGGCGGGCAGCTCGTTGAGGAACCAGCGCCACATCTTCCCGCCGGAGGCGAGGAAGAAGATCGTCACGAACAGCGCCAGGGCCAGGACCGTGAGCACATCGACGACGGCACTCGCGTTGGAGAGCACCTCCGAGGCAAGGGAGGGGGCGTTGGACTGCAGATAGTGCTGTCCCTGGCGCAACCAGACCTGGAGCTGGTGATAGACCTGCTGCTGCGTCAGGTGCAGCGGTCCGTGCTCCAGGAAGTCCATGATCGTGTCGAGGCCGTCACTGAACTGGGAGGCCAGCGAGTTCCACTGACTGGTGACCGACGCAACCACGTAGGTGACCAGTCCGGCGATCGCGCCGATAGTGGTCAGCAGGGCGAGGAAGGTCGCCGGGTAGCGGGGCATGATCCTGGCGAAGAGGTTGACCATCGGTTGGAGGATCGAGGTGAACACCAGTGCCATGAACAGGCCTATGAACACCGGGATCACCTGCGAGGTGGCGTAGAAGGCGAGGCCGATCACGATAATGATGCCGAGCCCCAGCCATGCCCCCATGCCGCCCCGCACCAGCCATGCGGGAAGGGAATCCATGACCGAGGAGCGGGTCGTCACCGTCTCGGGGAAGGAGACTGACGGCGCCACTCGGACATGGGTGGTGGACACCGGGGGAGTGGTCGGGCTCGTGGTCGTCTCCCCATCCGAGTCGGACTCCCAGTGCAGCTGGTAGTCGCGGCCCGCCTGCCTGCGCCTCTCCGCCCAGTCGATCCCCCGATCCAGTGCCGTGCGGGCATTTCTGAGCCGCCCGAGAAGGCCGCTGCTGCTCAGAAGCTCTCGAGACGATTTCTTTTCGGAACCGGATGCTTGAGACGCCTGAACAGAGTCGACGTTCTCAGAGGACGGGGAGGCCTGAACAGGTGCGTCTTCTGACGGGGTCTCTGACGGAGAGCTGGTTGTTGCCATGGGATGAACGTTCAGTCCTTCGCTGGTCATCGGGCTGACGAAACACGCACAGCCTACTAGCGTGGCCCCATGACCGCCCCGAATATCAGCAATCCGACTTACTTCGCCGCCGCGAGCCCGGTGCGCCTCCCACGCGCCGCCGCGCTCGGGCCGGGGCTGGGAGGCCAACCGCGCCTGCTCGTCGATGCCCCTGTCGGGGCTGCGGAGATATATCTCCACGGAGCCACCGTGACCTCCTGGACGCCGCGCGGCGGATCGGAGGTCATCTTCACCTCACGGCAGGCCGTCTTCAACGGCTCCACCGCGATTCGCGGGGGAATCCCCCTGTGCCTGCCCGAGTTCGGCGTCGGCATCAACGGCGACGCCGTACCGAAGCACGGCTGGGCGCGTATCGCCCCCTGGCAGCTGCGGACGGTCACCGGTACCGACGGCGGCGGGGTCCGCGCTCTTCTGAGCGTCAGCCGCGACCACTTGACGGCGCTTTACGAGGTCGAGGTCGGCCAGACTCTGCGCCTAGGGCTAAGCCTGCGCAACGATGGGGCCGAGCCTCGCACGGTGGAGGCCGCTGCTCACACCTATCTATCGGTTCACGATGTCACCGCCAGCATCATCAGCGGGCTTGCCGGCTCCTCCTACAATGACAATCTGGCTCGCAGCCCGCAGGAGGCTCGTCGGATCCAGGAAGGCGACGTGAAAATCTCCGGACCCGTGGATCGCATCTACGACTCTTCCGAACCGGTGGCGGTGACTGACCCCGGGCATCGGCGCACGATCCGCATCGACAAGCGCAACGCCCCTTCCACGATCGTGTGGAACCCATGGTCCACCTACAGCGCCCCGCTGCCGGACATGGCCGACGACGAGTTCCCTACCATGGTCTGCGTCGAGAGCGGAGCGGTGCGTGAGCACGCGCCCACCATCGATCCTGGGACGAGCTGGGCCATGCAGGTGACCCTCAGCGTCGAGAACCACCGGATGTGATGGGAAGCACTTGGAAGTGGTTTGGTGGCCCGGGCGGCCGTCATGCTAAGTTTCTCTGCGTCGCCGGAGCGGGTCTCTGGTGGCGCCGCTGAGAGGCGGAGGAAACAACACAAGTCCGAGTGGCGGAATAGGTAGACGCGCTAGCTTGAGGTGCTAGTGCCTTATTAAACGGGCGTGGGGGTTCAAGTCCCCCCTCGGACACCACCAACACGTGATCCCCGGAACCTTGAGGTTCCGGGGATCACGTCGTTTCGCTTTCGCGAGGAAGGTCGGGTCAGCTCCACTCGGGACGATAGAGGTCGGGGCGGGACTCCGATGCCATCAGGATCAGGAACCAGATGGCGCCGATACCAAATGGAATGAGCTGAATGAACCACCATGCCCCTGACTTTCCCACATCGTGCAGGCGACGCACAGTGAGGCCGAGGTTCGGCAGAATAGTCGCGAAGCTATAGATCGACAGCAAGCCCGAGATGACCAGGAAGCCGGCGGAGTATGTAAGAGGCTCCGCCCCCTCACCATTCGCAGAGGCTTCGAGCGCGGCGCTCATGGCAGCCATTAAGGGAACGAAGATGAAAATAGATGCAACGAAGCCGATAATGGCATTGAAGAGCGTAACCCACCAGAACTCAGATCGGGAGGCGTAGCCGCGGAACTGGGCGTAACGCTGGAAGTAACGCTTGACGGCCTCACCGAAGCTCGCGCCGGGCAAGGGTGCGATGTCAGGAGTCAGGGCCGGAGCCCCGAACTGTCCGAACTGGTTGGGTGCGCCGTAGGGCGCCTGACCGCCGTAGGGCGCCTGACCGCCGTAGGGTGCCTGACCGCCGTAGGGGGCGGGGCCGCTTCCGTAGGACATGAATCCTCCAAGTGAGACTGAGACTGAGAGACGCTGGAAAGCGATGCATCCATGGCGTCTTGAGGGAAATACCGAGCCAGGCCTGGGACAGCGTGACCGGAGGCAGCCTAGAGGTAGAAGCCCTTCCCTGTCATCTTGATGGCGTGTGCCGATGTGAGGAGAACTTCCCCTTGCGTCCCCGGCATCTCTTGGTGGTATGGGCCCCGTGTCGCAACAGGGCTGATTAATACGTGATCCCCAGAACCTCGAGGTTCTGGGGATCACGCTGTTCGTGAGAAGGCGGAGGTCAACTCCACTCGGGGCGGTAGAGGTCCGGACGAGACTCTGAAGCAAGGAGAACCAACAGCCAGATCGGTCCGACGATCGGCACGAACCCGATGAAGAACCAGGCTCCTGACTTTCCAGTGTCGTGCAGGCGGCGTACCAAGACTGACAGACTCGGAAGAAGAATCGCGAGACTGTAGAGCGATGAGACGCCGGACATCATGAGGACACCGGTCGAATACACGGGCTCTGTCTGGAGTTCGCCGTTCTGGGCCGCTTCGATGGCGGCATTCATAGCGGTGAGCATCGGAATCACGGTGAAGAGACTCAGGACGAAGCTGATGATGGCATTCAGCAACCATGGCCACCAGTATTCCGAACGGGAGGCGTAGCCGCGGAACTGGGCGTAGCGCTGGAAGAAGCGCTTGACGGCCTCGCCGAAGCTTGCGCCCGGGAGTGGAGCGATGTCGGGGCTCAGGGCGGGTGCCCCGAACTGTTGGGGGGCGCCGTAGGGTGCCTGGCCGGCAGGGTATGGGGTGGGTCCGCTTCCGTAAGACATTCATCCTCCATGTGAGACGAGGTCGGGGAATCGTGGGTGTTACGCGCAAGAGCCAACAACTCTTGTGCCGCAAGGACGTTCTGCCAGAGCCAGCCTAGGCGCCCGGCGTCGTCGACGCCATCCCTTTGTCCACTTTTCTCATGGGTGATACTTCCCCCTTGTGACTCTTCGGTAGCCTGGGCCGATGCGCCCCGCCATCCCGTTGATCAACCGCCTCAGGCCGCGGCGCAGTCCTGAGCTGCTGCGTGCCCGAGCCGGGGTCTACCTGGTCTTCCTGGCCAACGGTCTGGGATTCGCCAACCTGGTTCCACGCTTTCCGGAGATCGTGGCTCATCTGGGCCTGAGCAAGGCGGCTTTCGGTCAGGCCGTGGCCGCGGCCAGTGTCGGAGCTCTCGTGGCAGGACTGGCGGCGTCCTGGCTCATCGCTCGTCTGACCTCGGCGAAGGTTGCCAGCCTGGGCATGCTCGTGGTGGCACTGGCTCTCCTTGGTGCCGGTCTGGCCCGCTCGTGGATCGCCCTGGCGGCCTGCCTCCTGGTGGTAGGTGGGACAGACGCCATCGTCGATGTCGCGCAGAATGCTCACGGCCTACGGGTCCAGCGCCGCTGGGGCGCCTCCATCGTGACGAGCTTTCACGCCTCCTGGTCGTTGGGCGCTGTGTTGGGAGCGGCCATGGGGCAGGCCATGGCCGGGGCCGGTGTGGGACCGGGGACCCATATGACGGTCACGGCGGTGGTACTGCTGGTCATCTCGGTGGGGCCCTTGCTCGCGGGCTGGTTCCTACCCGGTCATGATGCTGCTGAGCGCGCCCTCGATCAGGCCGAGGACTCCCAGGACTCCCATGAGGCGCCTGTGACGGTTCCACCGCGTCCCTCCCTGCCGGTGACGATCCTGGTCCTCAGCATCGTCGGGCTGCTATGCGCCGCCTCCATGCTTCCCGAGGACGTCGCCATGAACTGGTCCTCCTTGCTCCTGTCCGCGCAGGGCGCCACAGCCGGCCGCGTGGGGCTGGGACTGGTGGCGCTCCAGGGGACGATGATCGTAGGGCGCCTGGTGGGGGACCGCATCATCGACGCCGTCGGTCAACGAGCGGTCATCGCCTGGGGCGGCGCTCTGGTGACACTCGGGATGGGGCTCGCACTCGTGGTCTCCTCGGTCCCCGGAACACTGATCGGGATGGCCGTTTCCGGGGCCGGCTGCGCCGTCGCCGTTCCCGTGACCTACTCCGCGGCCGACGACGTCGAAGGGCTCCCTGCCGGGCTGGGCCTGACGATCGTGTCCTGGCTCGCCCGGCTCACAGGTCTTTTGGCGCCGCCGGTTGTCGGCTGGCTCGCCGATGATCACGGACTGTGGGTAGCACTGGCCTACGGTCTGCTGGGAGGTCTCATCATGGTCACCTGCTGGCCGGTCCTACGCCGCCGGACTGTGGAGGCGTCCGTCGGGTGATCTGAACGGCGCTGCAGCATGCAAGACCCTCAGTCTTAGGCAAGCCCGGCTCGACGGCGCAGCTCGCTGTCCTTCTGCCGTATCCAGCGCCCGCCGATCACAACGGTTGCGAGTGCCGCAGCGATGACGGTCAGTGCAAGGACCGAGTTCAATATCAGAGTGTGGGTTCGAGTCTCCTCCGAAGAGACGCTGGTCGTGAACATTGTCTGAGTCAGTATTGTGGAGGAAATTATTGCGAGGACTGCAACGAGCATTTCGACTAAGAAAACGATCGCTGCAAGGTTCCAGTAGTGCTCGCGCCGACGCGCATCGCACCACGCGGGCAGGGAGGGGGCATCAACATCCTCCCAGCTGATCTCTCGCGGCTCTTCCTCCCCAGGCATCGTGCTGGGATAAGAGATGATGAGACGGTCGCACCGCTTGGAGGAAAGGGAGATGATGACGCCGAAAATGCTGACGCCGAAGAGTAGAGGGGTGAGCGTGAACTGCCCAGAGGCAAGGAATAACGTGAAGATCAAGATGCCGACGATTAAGAATACCGAGGCGAAGACGGTCAATCCGGCGAGGGTCCGACGGCCCTGCCTCACGCGCCTGGCGACGTCGTAGGCATCCGGCCACGGAGGCCCCATGCGTCCATCGCGGGTGACTCCTCGCGTGCTGGAGGCTCCGTTCGGGTGGGTGATGAGATCCCGGCGCAGTCCCGCCTCGATATCCAAGGGGCGTGATGAGCCGGGCTCCTGCCCGGCCAGTTGGGTGAGGGCCTGACGTAACAGCCCCCACTGCTCCTCGGCCACGAACTTTGGTGTGCGTAGCACCCATGCGGCACGAGCGCTGACGACAAATATTGCTAATAGTATGGCGATGATGATCGCAGGGATGATAAGAAGAATTATGTTCAGGTGATCAAACGAGGCGCTTGATGCTGTGCGCGAGGTGATTTCAAATAACCCGGGGATGAGGAGAAAATACAGTCCGAACCCTGCCAGTCCTAACGTGGCGATGGCTTGCAAGAGCCGCATCACTGCGTCCACGCTGATCTGCGTGGACAGGGGTGCGGTGCCCGGCTCATAAGTGTCGATGGTGCTTTTGACGGTTTGGCGAACTTGCTGCTCACTCACTGCATTTGCTGGAACGGTCAGGCGTTCTTTGACGAGGGTGAGCGTTGTCGGCGATCCCAGACCGGACTCATAGGTCGGAGTGTGATGCTCCACGTGGGTGCCATCAGTCGAGTCGAGTCTGCTAGTCGTGTGAATGCTCTCCACCCGGGCCGGAACTCTCTGCTCGATCGTGATGACGTCGCCCCGCCCGCGCACACGCACCGAGGGCAGCATCCAGCGCGGGATTGCAGGGCCGTAGCGTCGTCTCGCAGATGCAGGTAGCGTGCTCACGTGATCTCTTCTCCTAGGGGAGTGTTGCCCTCGAGCATAGGCCCCTGAAATGACCTGGGAGAGGATTTTGGGGAGCTCATCAAGAGTGAGGAAGGGGGAAGCGCTAGCATCGCCTCCCATGGATCCCTTTGAGATGACCGTGGCCGCCGACGCTGATCTGCCTGCTCTCGTCCTGTCGACTCCGACTGGGGAGGACATCGACCGCATCGCGGAGATCTGCCGGGAGACCGACATCCAGGAGTGGACCCTCGTCCCCCGCGGCTACCAGCGCAGTGACGCGCAGTTCTTCGTCGAGCAGGTCGTGGCCAATGGCTGGAGCGAGGACCGCGAGCTCACCTGGGGGGTGCGTGAAGTCGGCGGCGACGACGCATCGTCGACCCTGGTGGGCATGCTCGGTGTGTCTCTGAGCGATCCGGAAGACGCTCGGACTGGAGAGATCGGCTACTGGCTCACTGCGGCTGCGCAAGGGCGCGGCACTATGACCCGCGCCGTCGCCGCCTTCATCGATACTGCCTTCGACCCGGACGGCCCTCTGAACCTGTCTGCACTGCGGTGGCGCTGCGCCATCCATGACTCAGACCGCGGCCCGGTGCCCAACTGGGCCTCCTGGAAAGTGGCCTGGTCGCTCGGCTTCCAACGGGAGGGGCGAGTGCGTCGTCTCCTGCTCAATGATGGAGCGCTCCGTGACGGCTGGATCGCCACCCTGCTGCCCGATGATCCACGTAGGCCGCAAGCCCCCTGGGATGGTCCTGTCGACGCCGATGGTGTTGTTCCCCTCGTGGCGCACGACGGCGTCGGAGAGCGTGAGGGGGACGATCCCGAGGCGCTTGTGCGCCGCTTCCACCACATCTACGGACTTCCCGTCCAGACCGACGGCGCCAGCCTCGAGCGCGAGAGCCTGAGCATGCGTATGAGCCTCATCGCCGAGGAGTTCGCCGAGCTCGTCGGCGCCGTCTACGGGCAAGCGGCCC
>ERZ773049.1330-NODE-1330-length-14338-cov-2.723167_pt1 | contig 14338 bp, 9 predicted proteins | sample MGYA00580633_ERZ773049 | MGnify/ENA primary metagenome ERZ773049 (study PRJEB29015, sample SAMEA2737991) | human oral metagenome | biome: human oral; feature: human-associated habitat; material: dental | place: China | collected 2066 ... | reverse complement strand
AACCAGGATGCAGGCGTCTCTTCCAACGATTTCTTGAATAATGCAATGTCGGCTGCATCCAAAGACTTCTCAAATCGCTTTTTCCCGACCGTATAGTTTATTGCGACGGGAACCTGCTTTGTCTGTCGATGAGTTTTTCCGAGCGCATTATCGAATGCGCTTGTCCACGCTCTTTCGATGGATCGTTTTGATAAGCTTGCCCCACAACCAGTGCAGTCAAACTCATCCATTACCTTGCCGGCACCTCTGTCTACAGCCGCGTCCCAGAAAACAATCTCCTGAGAACACTCTGGGCAAACAAAGACATCAGACCAAATTAGGAAATTTACCCACCCCACCTGGCCGAATTGTTTCAAGTCAGGCTTGCTCTCTCAATCAACCGCACTGTAGAATTGAGCTGATCTGGTGTCGGTTGGTGGAGGGTTTGATACATCCATCCATGATTTTCCTCGACTGATTTCAGTATCTCCCTAGCGCGAAGATCAAAGTCGTGCGCCTCAACAGGGATATTGAAATTATGAGCAATAAAGCTCGCTGCAGGAGCAAGATCGTTTAGGACCGGCATTCTCGGTCCAAGCTTTGAAAATGGCTTCCACTCAACGCGACCATCTTGATCTTGGCGATCATAGATAACACCATCCTGGTCGACTCGGTAACCAAGGGATTCGACTTCCCTCCTATCCCCACAAAGTTGCGCAGCGACGCCGGTCATGCCTGTTCCACAAAACCCGTCAAATAGAACATCACCGGGCTGTGTGTAATGCAGGATGTATCGCATCACAGCCTTATGAGGAACCTTCGTGTGGTAACTGTGCGCGTTATAGATGGGTGCATTCTTGCCTTCGCTCACGTCGGCAGTGAACGGCTCTTTGCTATACGGGACCGACGAATCGTATGGTTTGCCGTAATGCCGAATGAAGTCCTCGATGAATGGATTCGGACAGGCCGTGTAGTAAGGCGGATCAGATAGCGCCAGAATGTCTTCATCCGAGCCGATAGGAAAACCTTCGATCTTCCGGAACGCTGGATCTTTGAGCTTCTCCGCAAGCAGCTTCAGGTAGTGCTCGCGGCGAGCCTCATCATTCGGGAACGTTTGCCCGAGGCATTCAACCGGGCCGGACTTGGCCGCGTGGTTCTGGAAAAGATCACTCATCAGTCGTTCCTCAAATTCTTCTTGTCATGGTCGAGCGACCCCCGTGTCACTCGATCACGAAGCGCAGCTTGGTCGCATCCTTGCCTTTGCAGCGTTCGTTCATGAATGTGTCGAAGCGCTTGCGTAGGTCGTCCGGTGTGGCCGGCGAGCCGCCTTGCAGCAGCGCCTGCTTGATCTCGTCGCCCTTGACCGTGATCTTCTCCAGCCCTGATAGCGCCTCCTGCACGGCGTTGGCGAACTCGCTGGTCATCGGGTCCGGCAGCTTGCGCGAGGCTAGGAAGGCGTCGATCAGTTTCTTGGACGTGGGCGGCAACAGGCCTAGGCTGTCCTGCGTGAACGGGTCTTCCAGGTTCTCCAGCAGGGTCTGCTGCCAGTTGGCCACCAACTGGTCCAGGTCGTCGTCCAGCTTGTGCAGGCGTTTGGCCGTCGGTATCAGCTCCAACTGCTCGGCAGAAGGGCGGAATTGGCAGTGCGGGCATACCGCAGCTGTCATCAGCGTGGGCTCGTCCAGCGACGAACAGCTCTTGAGGCCGTTGAGCGACTCCTCAAACGCGGTGAGTTGGCTGGTAGGCATCAGCGACACGCCGGCCAACACGCGCAGCGCCAGCAGGCGGTCGTCCTTGCGCAGGGCGTTGCGGGTCTTGTCCTCGGCTACGCCCAGCCGCGCCTTGCTGTGGCTGGCGATGTAGGCGGTGATGTAGTCCTTCTTGAGCTGGTTGAGCGTCTGCCGGTATTCGGCGTCGTGCTCGGCTGTGCGGTCCTGGCTCAGCTTCTCCTGTAGCGCCTTGCGGGCGGTCTCGGCCTGCTTCACCCACGGGTGCTCGGCGGGCAACACCATCTCGGCCTGCGAGAGGTAGGACGCCGTGCTGCCCAACTCCGCCACCAGTTCGAGCAGTCGCTCGACGGCGGTCAGGATCTCCAGATTCTTCTTCTGGCCGTCCAGGTCTTCCTGCGTGACGCGCAGGTTCTTGAGCTTGCCAACGGTGTTGTACGGCGCCAGCGACTCGGTGAACTTCTTCAGCGAATCCAGCCGGGCGTTCCAGTCTTTTGCTTCTTCCTCGCGCAGCAGGTTCTGGCCCCAGAAGCCGAGCTTGCCTTGTTGCAGGTCGGAGCCGGCCTTGAGCACACGCGGCACCAGCGCGCTGACTTTCTCCTGCAGTTTGACGACCGGTTCGGTATCGCCCTGGCTGGCCTTCTGGGCCAGGCCGGATGGCAGGTCGAACAACTCGAACAAGGCACGAAGCACCGCGAGGTTGATCTCCTTGGGCGCCTCGACGTGCTTGAACTGCTTGAGTTCCTCCAGCGAGCGGTCTGCCAGCTGGGTCAGCTTGCCGGAGTCGATCTTGTCGCCGGTGATCGACAGCACGATGTCACCGGAGTAGACCAGCCCGCCCAGCACGGTGACCAGCAGGTCGGGTTCCAGCCGGTACTTGAACGGCGCGAAATACTCGACGTCGGAAGTGCCCGACAGCAGTTCGCTGCGGTTGAGTACCTGGCCGTGGCCCTTGGCCTTGAGCCGGTTCAGCACTTCCTGCGCATAGCGAGAGTTGGCCGGATCGACGCGATCACCATCGAGCAGTTCCAGCGCGTCCAGGATGGCAGCGGCATCCTTGGTGCGGGTGCCGCCGGTCAGGGCGCGCAGTGCATTGCCCACCAGTTGCTTGCGGTTGGCCTCGGTGACCAGCACCGAGAAGGTGGGGTATTCGGGCGAGATGTCGGCAAAACGCTGGCCCAGTGCCAAGCCGGAGACGATGTTCACCACGTCGCGGAAGTTGATGCGCTCGTCTGGACCCAGTCGCGCACGGTCGCGCAGGGACACGCCCTTGAACCAGTCCTGCAGCGTCTTGGTCTTGCCCTGGTAGGTGACCTCGAACGCGGTCATCTGCTTTTCCTGCAGCCATTTGCTCATGGACTGCAAGGAATCTTGAGCCTTGGACAGGTAGATGGCCTTCGCACCGCCGCTGGCGGTGGACGCCAGATCCAGTGCCGCCGCGTATTGCGACAGGTAGCGCTTGTAGTCTTCGTCGGGTGACTTCAGACGAAAGAACACTTCGTCAGCCAGGTTGTTGTCGCTGAACTTCGGCTTGTCGAAGGGCTGGAGGAAATAGATGTAGAAGTCGCGCTCAGGCTGCGCCGTGGGACGGTCGTTCGGTGCCCCGAAGAACAGGTAGCCCATGCGCTCGACGCGGCGCTCCTGCCACTCGATCTGGTACTGCCAGATCTGGAAGCCGGGGTAACGCAGGTCGTCGCTGCATTCCATCAGTGTTTTGATGGCGCTGTAGTAGGCGCGGTCTAGCGCATCGTCGGACAGGGCTTCGGCGCGCTTTTCAATCTGCGCGTCGTAGTCGATGTCTTTCTTGAGATCGAGGTAGTACTGCTCGGTGTCCGGCGCCTTGGAGATGAACTGGCCGTTGACGGTCTTCAGCACTTCCCGCATCACGGTCTGGACCATAGAGAGCAGGTTCTCGGCCGGATCACCCGGCATGTCCTCCACGCCCGGCTGGAACAGGCACAAGGCGTCGCGCAGCTCGGCGGCTGTGGGGCCGATGGGGACATGGATGTCGCCGCCCGTAGTCAAGCGGTGGACGGCCAACGCGTTGATGAGGCGCAGTGCCATGGCCTTGTAGGTCGGGCGCGTGAAGGCCTGCTGCACGCGGGACTCCAGCACTTCGGACACGCGCATGACTTCCTTGATGTTGGGGTCAGCGCGCAGGACCGAGTTGGCCTTGATGGTGTTCCAGAAGCTTTCGTAGCTGATGAACAGCGGCTTGTCGGTGGGCACGTCTTGGTCGAGGATCGCCAGCATGGCAGCCTCGATGGTCTTGAGCGCGCCGCGCTTCTCGGTGAAGTGGATCTGCTCGAAGGTCTTCAGGTAGTCCGGGTGGACCGGGAACAACCGCACGTACTCGTCCATGCGCTCGTTCATGGAGCCATAGAACTTGGCGAAAGGCGTGAGGTATTCTCGGATCTTGTTTTGTTGGTCAGCCGTCTTCTTGAGCAGGCGAGCGGAGACGACGAAGCTGACGTCCTGGCGGTCGATCAGGATCTGCGTGAAGCGCTCGTTGACACGCCGCATGCTGTCGGCAACGTGCTGGAAGCGCACGCTGTCGAAGATGGCCTCCTGCACACCGGCGACGAAGCGGAACTTCAGGTGCTTGGTGACTTCGCCGATCTGACGCAGGATGGCCAAATCCTGCACCAGCTCGTGGTCGCGACGGGACTGCAGGTACTCCAGGAACTCATCGACCACCAGCAGTACGCCCTGGTCCGGGAATTTCTCCGCGAACGCGGCCATCATCTCCTCGAAGGAGTCCTTGTTGTTGAGCTCCTTATCGGCGGTCGGGAAGGTGTAATCGACACCGAGTTTTTCGAGGAAGCGCTCAAGCTGTAGGGTGATGATCTGGCGCAGCGGCATCTGCAGGCCACCCACCTCGATGCGTAGCACCTTGAAGCGACCAGCGATCGGGGGAACCGCCTCGGCAACTTTGGGGTGGCGGATCATCGGAGCGTAGGCAGCGTCTTCGGCCACCAGCGACAGCACCGACATCAAGTGCGACTTACCGGTACCGTAGTTGCCAACGATGAGAACGCCCTTGTGATCGACTGAGTCGTCGAAACTGAGCTGGGGAACCATGAGCTTGGAGATCCGCTCGGCCATGTCATCGGAGATGACGTAGGTCGCGACGAGCCTCTTGGCTTCGTCAGGGCGACCGGCATCGAGCAGCTGAATGACTGACTCGATCTGCTCGAACTGGATCAGATCTCCGTATTTCATGTTCTTGGCCATATGGTTCTCTCTTCCCCGTAGCGTCAAATTTCGAGTATGACCACGCCGTCACGGCTGTAGTCACGATGTTCTGGATGGCTCATATCGGCGTACACCAAGCGATCACCGCGCAGCTCGCCAGGCCAGACGGCCACGACGCGCTTGGAGTGAGCCAGCCTCCTGACGAGGTCAAGCGGGTTGATCTGCAGACCCGGCTCGAACAACAACTCGAGGTTGTCGAGCAGCAGCGGGTCTTCAGTTCGTTCCTTGTCCGCGATCTCCCGCAGCAGTTCGCCTGCCGAGAAGCCGCGCTTGTTGTTCGGCGTGGCAGCCAAACGTCGCCCCAGCTCCAGGCCGACGTTGAGCGGCTCGATGTTGAGCTTGGCGCTGAGTTGGCGCAGCAGTTGGGTCTTACCACTGCGGCTGGGTCCGACCAACAGGATCAACTTGCTGTTGAGGTCGCCGATTTCGCCGATGAGTCGTTCGAGTTTTGCGATCACGTGCACCTCCCGTCTTCCGTGATTCCGGATGTGTGCAGTGCGCGGTGATTAAATCGATGCATCGTCATGGTTTACTCGAACAGCCGCTTTTGTTTCACGACGTAGCCCGCTGGCTTCTTCTGCTTTTCTAATACGCCTTCGTCGACCAGACGCTGCAACCATGCCTTGGCCTGCGCGTTAGAAACATCCAACGCGGCCGCTACTTCGGCGTCTTTCATCGGCGTACTCAAGAGTTGCTGAATCGCTGTGCGCACGGCAGCGAAGAGCACTTCGGCAGGGGGCGATTCCGGCTGCGGAAATTCCTTGGCCTCATCTATCGGCGCTACGGCCTCTGGTGTGACTGGCGGCAGTTCTTCCGATGCCTCAGCGGGTGGCTGCGCATCGAAAACAACGTCGACCGGTGCCGATGACTCACTCGCGGCCTGGGGCGCTGGCGCGGTGTCGGGTGACACAGGCGTCGTTGACTTGGTATCAGCCGACGATGGGTCTTCGTTCGAGAACAGCGCAAAACCAACCTGTGGGGATGCCGTCGGCGTCGGCATCGCCACGTTGAACACGTCCTCGAACGAATCCACGTCTTGCGGGTTCGGCCAGGGAAGTGCGCCTTTCTTTCGCAAACCATCTAATCCGGCTGAAGACTTGCCTGTCGAACGAATGAAGACCGGGACGAACTTGAGTTTGTCGAGCTGCTCGACAGCACCCGCCCAAGTGCCACCTTTGTTGAGATCGGAACTGACCACCAGTGAGGTGTCTGCCAATGCATAAATCAGCTTGTTCCGCTGCATGGCGTTGCCCACATTGAACCCGGCGCTCGGGTCGTAGGGCGAAATCAGGACCAGCTGCCCATCCAGCAACAGGTTGCGGTGCTCGCGGTTCATGGTGGTCTTTTCCAGACTGTCCGCCAGAACGCCACAAACTTTTCCACCTCCCTCAAGCGCACCTCGCATGGCGGCCTGATCGATGCCCTTGGCGCCACCGGAGACAAGCGTTCTGCCTGCCCGAGCAGCGAGCCAGCCAACTGCCATGGTGTAGTCGATGAGGGCGTCGTCCACATGCCGCGATCCGACGACGGCAAGCCCACCGGTTTCGAGCAAAGCCATGTCGCCACAGCCGTAGAGCACTGCCGGCGCATCTTCACGAAGGCGGGTCTTCAGGCGACGCGGATACTCGGCGTCGGCGCGACTGACCACCCAAATGGCGCGCGTTTGCCAGCGCTCGATCACTTGGCTCAGCAGGAATCCGCGCCCCAGCAATTTCTGCAGGCGGCCCTCGTCAATCACCGGCTGGCACGCGCGCAAGATCTCAGCTGCGTCCGGCGAGAGGAGATCCGCAGGCTGACGCTGGATCTCGCGCAAATGACGCGCGAGACGTTTGTATTCACCAAGCGAGAGCAGATCCGATGACGCAGAGCCTCGTCCGGCAATGAGCGGCGCAGTCAGCAGCAAGATCGCCTGGGTGTTGGGAGAGAGGACTGGCGTCATTCGTCGTGCCCCGTCTGTGAAAGGGCCATAGGCCAAACCGCGCCGCTACCGCTTTTGCGCAGCAGCCATGCAGACACCGTCAGCGTCCAGCGCGAGTCGACCATGTCATCAACCAGGAGGACCGGGCCGTGAGGAATGGGCTGGCCGTTGAGTGCGAGCGAACCATCAATGTTGCGCGCCTGTTGTGTACTGTTTGCCATCGTTTTCTGTTCGGGCCTTGCGTCTGTTTTTGCGATGACCATATGAAACGGCAGACTCAGCGCAGCAGCCAAGCGTTGCGCGAAATTCGGCACCAATTCGGGATGCCGAAGCGAAGGAACGCAGGTCACCCAGGTCGGGCTCGGCTGCGGATTCCACTCCTGAATCATCTTCACGCACGCAGCAACGAGGTCATCGGAGAAGTGGCCGTCGTGGTACTTACCCTGTCGAACCAAGCCACCCCAACCGGCATCGCCCCAGACGCAGAGGGCTTTGCCTGGCTGCGCTTGATAGAGAATGGTGGATGCGGTGTGAATTCCGTACTGCGGCATTCCCCCCACGGGCCATTTTTTGCGAGGCTCGATGGGCAAGCTGGTTCGACGAAGAAATTCGACGGCAGCTTTTACCAGCTCGGTATCCACGGTTGCAGGCAATGGCGGTAAGGCTGGTTCTGTCACAACACTTGGATCGCCGTCGAGCGCGCCAATCAAAAAGCCCATGTGCTCACCGAACGGTAGGCTCACGTAGTCCTGCATCTGCTGGTGCTCGTCTCGCCGTAGCGCAGTGAGGCGTTCCGCTCGATCCCAGAATGCTTCACTCAGCGTAGCCGCCGTGAGCTGCCACTTGCTACCTTGCTTGGCGATGGGTGCCGGCGCTTCGAGGGACAGCAGTGCAATCGTTTTTTCAACACGACCTTTGCTTAGATTGACTCGGCTTAGAAGCTCGGGAACAGATAGCCCGTTTGGCTCGCCTTCAAGCGCTCTCAGGACATCCGCAACTTCTTGCCGTGTCGGGAAGGCGCTCCGGATGAACCAGTCAGTGATGTCTGACTCTTCCTCACCGCTGAGGAGCACTCCATAAGCAGACTCCAGTGCGCGCCCTGCGCGACCGACCTGTTGGTAATAGGCGACAACCGATCCCGGCGTTTGATAGTGGATGACAAATGCCAGATCCGGCTTGTCGTAACCCATACCTAGCGCTGTTGTGGCAACCAGCGCTTTAACTTGGTTTTTTAGCAGCGCCTGTTCAAGCTGCTCTCTGCGATCACCGGTTTCACCTGTATAGGCTTCCACGTTGAAGCCTTGAGCTTTCAACCACAGAGCAACTTGATTGGCATCGCGAACCGTCAGTGTGTAGATGATGCCATGCCCGTGCAGCGTGACCAGTTGTTCCGCCAGCCAAGCAAGACGCTCGGCCTGGCTAGGCAGGCGGATCGTTTGCAGGGTAAGTGAGGTCCGATTCAAGTCGCCACGAGAGACCTGCAAATTCGGACCGAGCACAGCAGCAAGGTCATCCATCACGCGGTTATTCGCTGTTGCCGTGGTCGCAAGCAAGCGCAGGTTTGGCGGCAGTGTCTTGGCGATCCGCTCCAGCAGGCGGTAGTGGGGACGGAAGTCGTGACCCCAGTCGGAAATGCAGTGCGCTTCGTCGATGACCAGCATCGAAATTTGTGCTGCGATTCCGGCAAGAACCTGCGCCCGGAAGCGCTCGTTCGCCAAGCGCTCCGGCGAGATCAAGAGAACATCGATCTCTCCCTTGCCCAGTTTGCCCTCGACATCCGTCCAGTCTTCCACGTTGTCGGAGTTGATGGTGGCAGCGCGAACCCCCATCCGCTCTGCCGCTGCAATCTGGTTTCGCATCAGCGCCAGCAGCGGCGAGATCAGTAACGCCGGACCACCTCCGGCTTCCCGCAACAACTTGATCGCAATAAAGTAGACGAAGCTCTTACCCCACCCGGTCTTTTGCACGACCAGCAAGCGGCCCTTGCCATCTACGATGTGACGAATGACATCTTCTTGACCATCGCGGAAAATAGCATCGGCACGTCCGGAACCGATCCGGAGCAATTCCAACGCGCGTTTTGGGTCGTAGGCCACTTTATTTCTCTCCTTTGTTTTGGCCGGGCGAGCGGTAGCCCGGTGCCAAAATAGCGTTCTTGACGCCATACAGCGCCAAGTGGTCTTTCAGCCAAAGCCGGTACTCATGGCTGCGCAGGCTGTGGTCCGTAGAACAGTCCACGCCCCACTGGCGCAAGATATAACCTGCAGTGGCTGCCCTCAGCTTTATTCGCAGCACGCCGCCCTGCATGCCGTAATCCATCTCGGTAATCTCCGGCCGAGGTTGATTCGGATGTGGCACCAGCTCCAGCTCGACAATCCGGGTCCATTGGATATCTTGATCGCTCGTCTCGTGGGACGCCACTAGGTGTCCCTTAAGCACCACAGGACGCTTGATCCGGGTCATGACGAAATCCCGGAACTCGCTGGACCTCCGGTCAAAGGCACGGACATGCCAGCGTAAACCGTTGTCGATCAACGCGAACGGGACAATCTCCCGCTCGGTGCGCCCACTGGAGATGGAGTGATACTCAATGCCAAGCGGACACGCCTGGTGAATAGCCCGGGTCACACTCGCCAATACATCCAGATCAGGATGCGTAAGCCTGGAAGGGGTTTCGCTAAGCACCCAGGCCTTGAGCAGCATTGGCTCACCATCACCAAAGCCCTGCGTCAGCCACGACAGCACCCGCTCCTGAGGGAAGTCAAAGATGGGCATGAAGCTCGCCCCCAGGACGTAAGACTTGGCCCTGGAGTCGTAGTCGATGTTGCCCGGGGCCAAGTCCTTGTACAGCGCCAGATCCCTGGACGCGGCAGCGGACTGGATGCCAAAGCGCGTAACCAAGTCCTGACGGCGTATCTCCCCGATGAAGCGCACGCGCAACTCCACGAACGCGAGCCGGTCGCGTTGTGGCTGGGTTAGCTCTGCAAGCTGTTCGTTCGACATCCTGGCTGGCTCGTTCGGGTTAGCGAATGCTTGTATGGGTCATTGCGGAAAATATATGGTCTGCCCTAGAATCTGTCCACGACTCTATTTTGATTTGTGTGTGCATCGTATTGTGATAACCACAAGTGGCGCAGCGATAAAAGGATCGGTACGGGCGCCATGCAGAATTTCGCAGAGCTTCACCTCAAGCCAGAGACGCTGGTGCGGTACGGGTTGCCGGACATCCCGTACCCGGTCCCAGCGGCCGATCTGAAGTCGGCCCTGCTCGATAACGGGGACCTGCCGCTGGCCGTGGTGCTGCACGGTCTGCAGCAGCGTAGCCGGGATGGGGATGCCGAATGGCAGCAGGTCGAACCCGCAATGGATCGGCTTGCCGAGCTATTGGCACCCGACGATGCCCGCGATGTCGTTTCAGCCGCTGGTGACCACTGGTGGCTCGAGGTCGGGCTCGTGGACCTCGGCGGCAAACTGGTCACCATCCAACGTGGCGATGTTCTGATCGCTGCCATCACCGCCCGGGACGACGGACGCTTGCGGGTTGCCGTGTTCCGCCCGTTGGACGCCAAGAGCGCGGAATACCTGATCGGGCTTGGGCAAGTGCCTCACCCTGAACACGGTGTCTGCATGCGCGAGAACAACTGGGAGTACGCGCTCGACTGCTCCACAGGCAACGGCAACTACTACGCCGCCGACCGGGGCGACGCCTACCTGTCTTATTGGGAGAAAGGCCTAGGCATCAGCTGGGACGGTTCCAACGTGCCCGAGTGGCGCAAGCAGCTGGACCTCGTCGCCCGGCCAGCCGCCCGCGTAGTCGCAGAGCTGGGTGTTTACTACACCTTGTCCAGCAATGAGGACGAGGGGCTCGTTGCGGATGCGGGCGCGGCGGAGGAATTCGAGACACCAGCACCACCGGCCTGGCGCAGCAAGCGCCAGCAAAAACGCACGGTCCAGGGGCGGTTTCTGGGCTGCCTGCTAGGTGGTGCAGTCGGAGATGCGCTGGGCGCACCGGTCGAGTTCATGAAGCGGGCAGAGATCCTCCGTCGCTTCGGCCCCAAGGGCATCACCCAGTACGCACCGGCTTATGGCGGTATGGGGATGATCACCGACGATACGCAGATGACCTTGTTCACCGCCGAAGGGTTGATCCGAGGCTGGGTGCGCGGCTGTTTCAAAGGCATCACGACCTATTCCGGTGTTACGGCCCACGCCTACTTGCGCTGGCTGCAAACCCAAGGCGAACGTCCGACCTGCGACATCAACTTCGGCACCGATGAGCCTGGCTGGCTGTTTCAGCAGCGCCAGCTGCACAGCCGTCGCGCACCGGGCAACACCTGCCTAGCGGTCCTTCGGGCGATGAATTCCCTCGGGGAGCCGGCCCGCAACGACAGTAAAGGCTGCGGCGGCATCATGCGGGTTGCGCCGGTCGGTCTGTTCGCCTGGCGCCTGCGTCAGCACGAATCTCCCCAAGACGCCTTTCGGCTGGGTACCGAGTTGGCTGCGCTGACCCATGGCCATCCGACCGGAGCTCTGACCGGTGGTGTGCTGGCAGTGCTGATCCTGGCGCTGACCGATGGCGCTTCGCTGCTCGAGGCGCTGGCCGCCGCCAAAAGCCTCCTGCGAGCCGAGCCCGGCCACGATGAGACGCTGCGGGCAATAGAGATGGCCGAGGAGTTGGTCGATTCCGGTCTGCCCCATGAAGAAGCCATTGCCCGGCTGGGCCAGGGCTGGATCGCCGAGGAGGCTCTGGCGATCTCCATCTATTGCGCGCTGGTCGCCCGCAATTTCAAGGATGGCGTGATTCTGGCGGTGAACCACGATGGCGACTCCGACTCGACCGGCGCGATCGTTGGCAACCTGCTGGGCGCAACGCACGGCGTGAAGGCGATCCCTGCCGAGTGGCTGGGGCCCCTGGAGCTGCGCGACGTCATCACCGAATTGGCGGAAGACCTCTACGCGTTCAAGGATTGGGCGATAGGCGAGTACAGCGACAACGAAGAACTGAACCAGCGGATCTGGCGGAAGTACCCGGGGTTCTGAGATGGAGTGAACTGGCATGAGCGGAAATCGATGGGACCAGCCGGGTGTGCCCCACAAAGGATGGCACTGCGTGGACGTGGTCGACCTGCGGGCCGACGGCGAGTCGGCGGACGAAACCGATTACGCGACCTGCCAGATGTGCGGCAACGAGAAGATCCGCTACGTCCACATCATGGAACACCCGGATCTGGACGAGAACTTCGACGTCGGGTGCGTCTGTGCCGAGAAGATGAGCGGCGACTACGAGGGGCCGAAACGGCGTGAGGCCAGGTTGCGCTACCGAGCAGCGCGCCGGACCCGATGGCTGCAGCGCAAGTGGCGGGTGTCCGCCAAGGGGAACAGCTTCCTGAACGTCGATGGGCACAACCTCGGCGTTCACATGAACAAGTTCAAGCGCTGGGGCTACCGGATCGGCAGTCGGTTCAGCACCAAGACCTACGCAACCAAGGACGAAGCCAAGCTGGCGCTTTTCGATGACTTCTGGGCCGCGACCCAGGATGACGAGCGGCTGTGGGCCAGTGACCGATCAGGGAAATAGATTCGATGTCGCATAACGTACCCAGCAGCACACCGCGAGAGGGGAGCCCACTGCTCAAGGGCAAAAGGCCTGATTTGATCGAACTGATCGCTGCCACCCTTCATTCAGTAAAGGCGTATGACTTGCCGACCGAATGCGAGCGGCTCGGATTGGCTACCGGGACAGGTAGCGAAGCGCACTCCAGCAAGCGCGTGTACGTGCGAAGCCGCATCCAAGGACTGAACAACGATCAGCTTCTTCAACTAGCACGCCAGGTCGAGCAGGATCACGTCAGTTTTTCGCTGAGCGAATTTCTCCGACTGTTGGACGAGTCGAGCGACGGTCAGGCGGTCACTGAACTCACGCGGCGCTCAATCCTCAAGCTGCTGAACGACATGGATCTCTTCGGCGAACTCCCGCTTGTCGAGCAATTGTCCAAGATCTGGCCATTACCGGAAATGCGTGGCGCGGGCTCCGAGGCAAACTTGGAGGAGTCCGTTATACGTCACTGCGTGACCAACGACGACTGGACCAACGCTGAATTACTCGAGGTGGTGGGCGCACTGAGCTGCTCCCGACAACTGTTCTTCAAGTTGCTTGAGGCGGTCGTCTCTCCAAATGCCCGAAGAGGAAAGGAGCAGGCGCAGCTCGTTGAAAAACTGAATACTCTCCTCAAGGCGGATGGCTTCCAGCTAAGGCCATCGGGGAGCATCTCAGGACATTCGGCGTTCGCGGTGAATCGAATCAGTGGTGGCGTATCTGGTGCGCCCAAGAATTTGATCTTCGCGTCGACGGGTCCGAAGCCCGAGATCGTCATCCAGGATGCCATCAACAATGACATCCGAATCGTAAGGAATGAAGAGCACTGCCTCGTGTACGACCGCCCGATTCAGGCCAACGGGCTTACCAAGGAGGAGATGCTCTCGTGGTGGAACGAACGGCAAGGCACCCAGGACGAATCAGATGCACGACGATCGCTTTCTCAACGTCTGATGGCATCTCTGGCATCTGACGGCGAGCGAAACGTATTCAGCGTCTACTACCGGGCATTCAAGGATCTCGGTGACAAGCTGCCAGCCCTCATTCCGCAGGTCTATCTGCATTACGACCCATACACGCTGGCACAGCTCGGCGGGGTTGGACGCTTATCTCGGCAACGCATGGACTTCCTACTCCTCTTTAGCGACGCAGGCCGTGTGGTCGTCGAGGTTGACGGATCTCAGCACTTCGCTGAGGACGGGAAGCCATCCCTCGCCAGGTACGCGGACATGGTGGCGGCCGATCGTGACCTCCGGCTCGCCGGGTACGAGGTCTATCGCTTCGGGGCCAACGAGCTCACCGGCCACGGATCGGCAGAACGGATCGAAGCATTCTTCCGGCGCTTACTTCGGAAGCACGCGGCCCTTCCCGGAGCCGGTTCGGCTGAGTGATGCCATGCCAACCGATCCGGAGTTGCGGACGTGGGTTCAATTCCGCAAACGGGAATCGAACTGGCGTCCTGGCTTAGGCACTTGGCTGATGACCTCGGCCGGGCAGAACTGGTAGGATTGTTGGCAGTTGGGGCTGGATTTCGCACCTTTCCGCTGGAGTTCGCAGCGGTTCTAAGGCGCTGAGTTACATAGGTTTGGCGCAGGGTTCCACCCCACCACCATTCGGCCTTACATGACGGTTCACCGGGATTTAAACTGCCATTTAAATCAGGTAGTTAGCGGTTTACGGCGATTCATGTGGGTTTATGGGAGTTCAAAAATTCGGGGGTAGTTTGTGGGTCGCTTCGCAGGCAACGGCTCTCGGAGCAGAGATTCCCCACATTCCGTTCCGTGGGGCTGCATTGCTTGCGGGCGTGCCTAGGGCCTGTTGAGAATTACCGAGATTGAATCACAGCCGAAGCCAGATAGATCA
>ERZ773049.1328-NODE-1328-length-14345-cov-3.630371_pt1 | contig 14345 bp, 6 predicted proteins | sample MGYA00580633_ERZ773049 | MGnify/ENA primary metagenome ERZ773049 (study PRJEB29015, sample SAMEA2737991) | human oral metagenome | biome: human oral; feature: human-associated habitat; material: dental | place: China | collected 2066 ... | reverse complement strand
GAAATGAGCGCGCGGCGGCGGCCGTCGCCCGGATCCAGACGGTCCTAGGCGAGGAGTCGGTGACGGTTCCCCGCAAGGTGGGAGGGCGCACGGCGGCGCGGCGCCACGCCGAAATCGCGTGGGGCGAGCACAGCCCGGACGACGGACGCAGGTCGGCTCTTCCATGGCCGGGCGCCATACCCGAGCCGGGGCCTTCGCGCGTCCATGCGGCGCCCGTCGACATTTGGCTCGACGGGCGATGCGGACACCGCTTGGCGGTCACGGGGGAAGCGGAGCTGACATGCGCAGGCGGCTGCGCCGATCCCGAACCCGGCCTGGTGCGATCTGCGAAAGGATTGGCGACGATCCGCGATTACGCCGGGCCTTGGCCCATTGACGAGCGGTGGTGGGACCCCTCCGGCCGTTCCAGACGCGCCTATCTCCAGATCGTCCTCGACGGAGCGGCCGCCCTCGTCTATTGCGAGGGCGGAACGTGGCACGAGGAGGGCCGGTATGAATAGACGCCTCTCCGTCGTTCGGCCGGGGGCCGCGAGGCATTCGCCTTCGAAGCGGCCGTTCGCCGAGCCCAAGGGCGCGGTTCCGTACGCGGAGCTGCACGTCCACTCCGCCTACAGCTTTCTCGACGGGGCCAGCCTTCCCTCCGACCTCGTCGCCAGAGCCTGCGAATTGGACCTTCAAGCCCTCGCCGTGACCGACCACGGCGGCTTCCCCGGCGTCGTTCAGCTTGCATCCGCAGCCAGGTCGGCCGGGCTGCCCGCCGTCATCGGAACCGAACTGACCCTTCTGTCCGAAGATCGAAGCGCCCAAGCCGATCCTCCCGGCGAGCACATCGTCCTCCTGGCTCGGGACCCCGAAGGATACAGGCGCCTTTCCCGGACGGTGGGGGAGGCGATGCTGGCGAGCGGGGAAAAGAACCGCGCTCGCTACGAGCTCGAAGACCTGGCGGCTGCCTCCGGCGGAAATTGGATGGTCCTCAGCGGCTGCCGAAAGGGAGGCGTCAGACGCGCTCTGGAGAGGGTGGAACGGCAAGGGGCGGAGGGCTCCCGCGGCGGCTTCAATCCCGGGGCCTCGGCTTTTTTCGGGCCTTCTCCCGCTCTGTGGGACGTCGGCGCCGCCGTCGAACGGGTGCGTCGCCTCGAATCTCTTTTCGGCAAGGGAAACGTGGCGGTCGAACTGACGAACTCCGGCGCCCCGCTTGACCGCGAGCGCTGCCGCGCCCTCGTCGAAACGGCCAACCGGGCCGGCGTCCCCTACCTCGCCACAGGCAATGTGCACTATGCGCGCCCTCGCGACAGGGACGTCGCAGACGTCTTCGCCGCCACGAGGGCTCGAAGCACCCTTGAAGAGATCGATCCCTTCCTCCCGGCCAACGGTTCGCACCTCCGGTCGGGGGAGCAGATGCTCTCCCTGCACCGAGACCACCCCGAAGCCGTGGCCGAGGCCGCCAGAATCGGGGCCGAATGCGCTTTTGACCTGGCGCTCGTCGCCCCTGCCCTTCCCGATTTCCCCGTTCCCGAAGGCCATACCGAAGCGAGCTGGCTGCGTTGCGTCACCCGCGAGCGCGCGCTTGAGCGTTACGGGCCGCGCTCGTCGAATCCGCGGGCGTGGGAGGTGATCGACCACGAACTCGACGTCATCGTCGGCCTCGGCTTTCCCGGGTATTTCCTCATTGTGTGTGAAATCGTCGACTTTTGCCGCAGCCGGGGCATCTGGTGCCAAGGCCGGGGATCGTCGGCGAACTCGGCGGTCTGCTTCGCCTTGGGCATCACCGCTGTCGACGCCGTCCGCCACAAGATGCTCTTTGAACGCTTTCTTTCTCCGGGGCGTTCGGGTCCGCCCGACATCGACGTCGACATCGAATCCGACAGGCGGGAAGAGGTCATCCAACACGTCTATGAACGATACGGAAGAAAATGCGCCGCGCAGGTCGCCAACACCATCTCTTATCGCCCGCGCTCGGCCATACGCGATGCCGCAAAAGCCCTCGGATACGAGGAAGGGCAAGTCGAGGCATGGCTGCGGTCCGTCGAGCACAAGGTCCCTGCGAAAGCCGACGCCGGCGCAGGCTATGAGCCCGCGGGCTACGAGGCGGACGTGCCCGCCGCTGTGGCCGATCTCGCCTCGCGCATGCAGAGGCTTCCCCGCCACCTCGGCATCCACCCGGGAGGGATGGTCCTGTGCGACCGTCCGGTGATCGACGTGTGCCCGGCGGGCTGGGCGCGGATGCCGGGACGCACCGTCCTCCAATGGGACAAGGACGATTGCGCCGAAGCCGGGCTCGTCAAATTCGACCTTCTCGGGCTCGGAATGCTCACGGCTTTGCGGAAGTCGTACACGCGGCTGACCGACGCCGGAATCACGGGAAGCGACGGGAAGCCCCTCGGGCTTCACAACCTTCCCCAAGAAGACCCTCGCGTCTACGCCCTGCTCCAAGCGGCCGACACGGTCGGCGTCTTCCAAGTCGAATCGCGCGCCCAGATGGCCACTCTTCCGCGCCTGCGCCCCGAATGCTTCTACGACATCGTCATTGAGGTGGCCCTCGTCCGCCCCGGCCCTATCCAGGGCGACGCCGTCAGCCCCTACCTGGCAAGGCGCCGGGGCCGAGAACCCGTCACGTATCCGCATCCCTTGACCAAGCCGGCCCTGGAAAAAACCCTCGGAGTCCCGCTCTTCCAGGAACAGCTCATGCAAATAGCGATCGACGTCGCCGGGTTCACCCCGGCCCAGGCCGATCGGCTGCGCAAAGCGATGGGCGCGAAACGCTCGCACGAACGCATGTCCGAGCTCAAAAGCGAGCTGTATTCGGGGATGGCCGCCAAGGGCGTGCCCCCGGGCGTCCGCGAGGAAATCTATGACAAGCTCGACGCCTTCGCCGAATTCGGCTTCCCGGAGTCCCACTCCTTCTCCTTCGCCTACCTCGTCTACGCCTCGGCATGGCTCAAAGTCCACTTTCCCGAGCACTTCTACGCCGGAATACTGGCGGCCCAGCCCATGGGCTTCTACTCTCCCCAGAGCCTTGTGGCCGACGCCAGGCGCCACGGCGTGCACGTGGCCTCCCCGTGCGTCGTGCGTTCGCTAGGCGAGGCGAGCGTGAGGAAACGCGATGCCGCAGAGCGCGACGGTGCGAAATGCGACGGAGAACGAGCCGAAACGGAATGCGATGAACCCGAGTGCGGCGACGGCTCCGCGGCTTCTATGCAGCTTGTCGATCCCCATGGGGACCTGGAAGTGCGCCTCGGCCTCGATTCCGTTCGGGGCCTCGGCGCCGCAGCGGTTTCCAGGATTCTGAAGGCCCGCCGGGATGCGCCTTTCGCCGACGCGGCAGACATGGCCAGGCGCGCCAGGATGAGGCGGGGGCAGCTCGAGGCGCTCGCCGCCGCGGGGGCTCTGCGGGCGCTCGGAATGGGCAGGCGCGAGGGAATATGGGCGGCTCAGGCCCTCGCCGACAAAACTGTTCAAGGAAAAGGCTGGTATCAGCCTGCCCTCCCGGGAACCGAGAGCATCGGCACCGCCCCGGCCCTCGACGAGATGACCGAGCAGGAGGCCGCGATCGCGGACATTTCCAGCACCGGAGTCTCTGCCGGGTCCTATCCCACGCAGTTTCTGCGCGGCGAACTGGCCGGCCGAGGGGTCCTGAAAATCTCCGACCTGGGGGAGGCGCCCGTCGGCAAACGGGTGCGCGTCGCGGGAGTGGTCACGCACCGCCAGCGTCCGTGGACGGCTACGGGAGTCACATTCATCTCGTTGGAGGATGAAACGGGAATCCTGAACGTCGTGTGCTCAACAGGGCTGTGGGACCGATGCCGCCAGGTCGCAAGGAGCAGCCAGGGCCTCGTCGTCAGAGGGATGGTCGAACGCGGCGACGACGCCATGAACTTCGTCGCCGACGCTCTGGAGCCGCTCGCCCTTCCCGTCCAAGCCAAGTCAAGGGACTTCCGCTAGCCCGCAATCCCCGAAAGGCGAAGCTTTGCCGTAGACGAACGGAGAGTCCCGGCCGTAGACGGGAAACGGGGGCCTGCCCATAGAATTGTGCACATGTCGCTTATCAAGATCCTGTTCAAGGCTGCCCGCAAAGCGGGGCCCGCCGCGCTGCTCGCCGTCGTCCGGTACGGCCCCGAACTGCGGAAACTTGTCAAAGACAACCCCCGCATGGTCGAATCGATGACCAAGCGTTTCCGTGCCGTCGCCGGCGCGAAGGAAGGCCCGTCCGACAAAAAGGGCCTGCATCGTCGCGTCGAGGTCCTCCACGAGCAGGTCACATACGTCTACGCCTCGGCCAACACGTCCGACGTCGCACGCCAAGCCGCGAAATGGCGGGAAGAGCTCGAACGGATCGATCACGCGATTCCCATCGTCGAGTCGATGAGCAGGCGCGAGCAGGCGGCCGAGCGCAAGAAGCTCGTCCGCAAACTCGACGAAATCTCCGCATCGGTGCTGGCTGCGACGGTGGAGGACGCCGTCGAGGACGCCCAGATCGTCGAAGAGGGCGATGAGGAGACGGGCGCAGGCGATTCCAAGGACGGAAAGGAAGGCGGCGCGGCCGGCGACGAGGGCTCAGCAAGAAACGGCGGCTCGGCAAGGAGTGACGGCTCGGCCGAAAAGGGCGGTGCGGGAGCAAACTGAGGCTCGGGCGCAAACGGAGAAGCCGGCGCAAACGGAGAAGCCGGCACAAAGGGAGGAGCCGGCACAAAGGGAGGGTCGGCCGGAAATGGCAAATAGAAGCATATAGAACGCAATAATGCGGAAGGGTGCATCCCCTGGTGTGGGGATGCACCCTCTTGCTTGTGCGCGGAGGGGGACTTGAACCCCCACCCTCTATACGAGGACTAGCACCTCAAGCTAGCGCGTCTGCCTATTCCGCCACCCGCGCAGGTTGTTGAACGGAGCTTGTGGCTCCGAACAACGGATAAGAGATTACCATGCCTTTCTGCCCGAATCAAAGCGAAAAGAGTGGGTTTCATGTGCCCTCGATCACCGAGAATTTCCTCCCTGGGGCAGCCGGCTGTTTAATGCGCACGTGCCATGTAGTCTTTGACCCATGGAACTCGCAACTCTCCGCACGCCCAGGCTCGTGCTTTCCCCGGTCGAGGCGTGCGACGTCGACACGATTGCAGAACTCTGCCAGGACCCCGAGATTCAAAAATGGACGACCGTTCCCTCGCCCTATACGCGCGAGTCCGCCGAGTTCTTCGTTGAGAGCGTGGCCAAACCGGGCTGGCAGGGGCATTCGCCCAATTGGGCGATTCGCCTCGCCGAAGGATGCCATTTGACAGACGACGCCTCCGCAGCCGAGCGCCAACCCGAGGTCGAACGCTCTCCGTTGATCGGAATAATCGGCATAAGGTCCGATTCCGTGGTCGGGGAAGTGGGCTTCTGGATGTCGCCGCAAGAAAGGGGAAGCGGCTATGCGGCCGAGGCTCTCAAGGCTGTGTGCGACTTCGCCTTCGAGGCAATGGGGTTGCAGGCGCTGACGTGGCGATGCGAGATACGCGACGGCGAGCCCAACTGGCCGTCTATGCGCGTGGCATGGAAAGCCGGTTTCACCCTCGAAGGGGTGTCCCGGGGCATGCTGTCGAACAAGGGCAAGGCCTTCGACGTCGTGATCGGATCCCTCCTGCCGAGCGATTCCCGCGAACCCAAGGGGCCATGGACCGGCCCCACGAAACGGCGTCCCGGCTTCGGGGATCCAAATCGCCCCGAGGATCTCGTCCGCCAGTTTCACGACGTTTACTCGCTGCCTGTCGTCGAAGACGGCCCCGACGCCGGCCGCGAGCGCGTGCACATGCGCCTGGCCCTCGTGGCCGAGGAATTCGCCGAGCTCGTGGGGGCGGTGTACGGCCGGGCCGCTCGCGAACGGATCGAAGCCGCTTTCGAAGAGGCGCGCAAGCTCGACGACGGCACGCGCGACACCGTCGAAACGGCCGACGCTTTGGGCGACATCGTCTACGTCGTCTACGGCATGGCGCTCGAGCTCGGGATCCCCCTGAGCAGCGTTCTGGCCGAGATTCAAAGCTCGAACCTGTCCAAGCTCGGCGAGGACGGCAAGCCGGTTCTGCGCGAGGACGGCAAGGTGCTCAAGGGGCCCGACTACTGTCCGCCGGACATCCGCTCGGCCCTGGGCCTGGCTGAGCGAGACGAGTAGAATCGCGTGCCATGGCTGACCTGACCGCGCTCGCTGCGACCAACCTCGACAAAGCCCTTGCTTCCCAAGCCGGCAAGAGCGCCGACGTCGTCGCCCGCGACGGCGTGCTCCGCCAGACTGTCATCGCCTTGCGCGAAGGCACTCGCCTCGGCGCCCACAACTCGCCTCCGGCCGCCTCGCTCCAAGTCCTCGTCGGCAAGGTGCGGGTCGAGATAGGCGAGAGCCAACAGGGCGAGTTCTCCGCCGGGGAGATATGGGTTCTCACCCACGAACGGCACTCTGTGCTCGCGTTGGAAGACGCCGTCTTTCTTCTGACCACCGTCACGTCGACGGGCGAGGGCTCCCACTCTTGAAAGCCGGAATTCCGGTCGCATTTTGACAGTCGAAGCTCGGCCGCCGGACGTCGGGAAACCGGCGACGTCGCCGTGCTGGCCTTTTGACGTCGTTGCGCACGCCGAGCCAAATCGTTCCAGCCCCAGATGCCGGGGCAAACGGGAAGGCCTGCGGGCATGGTCGGGGCCCGCCCCGACAGAAGGCGGGCCCCGATCGGCTGTCACGCCGATGGGCGGTCCCGATTGAGGAATCCGTGCAGGTAAGGGAGGTGATGCCTGCACGGCCCTATTGGCCAATCGGTCCCGACCCCTGCCTCTTCGGACCCGTCACGTAAAAGCCCTCGGAGGCCGTCGCTCGTGTTCTCCGCATTTGCATGCGGCGTATCTACTGGCGACAAGTCAATGTTAACCTTTTCAACTACATAAAGAAAGAGGCGCGCACGAATATGGGGAGCGCGTCCCTGAATCGCGCCGCGCAAGGCCGACGTCAGACGTTCTGTTGAGAGGACGAGCTTCCCGCGATTGGGGGAAGGCAGGCCGGGGCCTCAGCGTGAAATCTCGGTAAAGGACGTTTTCCTTTGACGAATTTCGGTTGAACGAGGCCGGGGAAGATAGTTGAACGAAGTCGAGGCGCTGTGAAGGCGGTTGAAGGCAAGCGGCGTTGCAGCTCCGCAAGCAGTTATTTTCCGGCTGTCGTGCAGTCGTTTAGTTATAATAAAACTCAACAGTAAAATGAGACGCTTTAAAGAGGGCCGTTACCTCCTTGATTTACTTAACCTTGTCGTCACTTGTTTTGTCGGGGAGCTCGTCGGTCGATTTTTCAGAAAGTGCTTGACGTTTGATGATAGTGTGATTCATACTAGAAGGCAGTTGAATAGTAGATAGCTAGTTGACAGAGTGCAGCCAGTGCGTCGTTCGGGTGTCACTGGGTAAAGAAGCGGACGAATCGATCTGCGTTTTCTGTTGTTTCGCGGGTCGATGCGGTTAGTTGTTGAAAGGAGGGGGACATGTCCATCCCTCGTCGGGTCTCAAGGGCCGTTTGCGCAATGTTGGCCGTTGTCGGGACCGTGCTCGCTCCAAACGTTGCGTCGGCTGCCGGAAACGGTCGCCACACTTCGACGCCGCCGATCGAAGCGGCCAAAGGCCGCTCGCCGGTGAAACCGAATGCCGCCGGGGCGGAACACGGAGGTTCGGACCGCCTTCAAGGTTGGGGCAATCCCGTTTTCAGCGACAATTTCGACGACGCCTCCCTGCCCAAGTGGAACGTGCGAGACAACTGGCGGCTCAATCAGGACAAAGCCGTAACGAGTAAACGGAATGTGAAGGCCTCCGACGGGCGGCTGACGATTCGCACCAAGCGTCTGGCCAAGGCTGACGTTCGCGACGCCTCCCGCCGGTACTCCAGCGGCTACCTCGACACGGTCGGAAAGTTCTCGCAAAAATACGGACGTTTCGAAGTGCGCGCCAAACTTCCCACGGTCAAGAACAATTCCCGCGGCGTCTGGCCGGCTTTTTGGCTGCGTCCCGACGACGGCCAGGAAAACGAAGGGGAGATCGACGTCTTCGAGGCCTACGGCACGCCCGCCCAAGGCAAGGCGGACGTCGATCCCTACGGCAGAAGCGAGGCCACCGCGCACGTTTATCAACCCGGCCGGCACGGAGGGCTGCAGGCTCCCGAAGGGCGAAAGAAGAAGAACGCGTGGACTTCCCAAAGCATCAATCTCAACGACGGAAAGTTCCATACATGGGCAGCGGAGTGGACGCCCAGCAGGATCACCTTCTTCATCGACGGGCGGAAGTATCACGAAGTGACGAAGAAAACCTGGGGCTCAGCTACATGGAACAAGTTCTTCACAACCGACAAGTTCAATATTCGTCTCAACGTCCAGGTCGGCTCCCCCTATTGGGGGTTGCCTGAACCGGGGAAGACGGCAGATTCCACCGAATTCGTCGTCGACTACGTTCGGGCCTGGGCATACCGGGGCTAGTATTCACGCTTAGCCCCTTTCACGCAGGATTTCGCCGCTCGCACCGGGATACGCGCCCCCGGGCGGGCGGCGAAGTCCGTCCAGGCGCACAGAATCGATAAAATCTGGCCATGGAGGACTTTGGATTACCCGATTTCGCCGACGTCGCCCCCGATCGGCTCGAAGCCGACATACGCGAGAAGCTCGAGGGCCATCGCGCGCTCGTGGAAGCGATCGCGTCGTCTCAGACTCCGGCAACCGTCGAGAACACGCTTCTTCCCCTCGAACTGGAAACCCAACGTTTGAAGGAGGCCGTCGATGTGCTGCACACGTTTGCGGCCTCCGTCGGCGGCGATGAATGGCATGCCGTCGAGGCCAGGCTCAACCCCCTCATAGTCGAGCACGAAGACGACGTCTACCTCGACTCGCGGCTGTACGACCGCTTCAAGGCGCTCGCGGCGGCCGAACTCGGCCCGGAAACGGCTCGGTGCGTGTCAGAGCGCCTTAAGGCGTTTCGCGCCCACGGCTGCCACCTTGACGCCGCCGCCCAAGAACGGCTGCGCACGATCAACAAGGAGACGGCGGACCTGACGACCGAGTTCGGGCAGCTGGCGCTCAAAGCCCAGCTGGCCGGATCGGTCCCGTTGACGGAGGAGGAGGCCGAAGGCCTGAGCGATTCCCAGAAGGCCGGGTTGGCGGCCGACGCCGAATCGAACCCGGAACTGGCGAAAGGCAAGCCCTGCCTCGTCGTCCTCCGCCTTCCCACTCAACAGCCCGTCCAATCCGCCCTCGCCCGCCCCGACGTCCGCCAGCGGATTTTCGAGGCTTCGACGAGCCGGGGCGACGGGAGCGACCCCGCGACGGACACCCGCCGCATCGTCCTCGCGCTCGCGCGCCTTCGGGCCGAAAAGGCGCAGCTCCTCGGCTACTCCACCTACGCCCAGTATGTCGCCGCCCAGGAAACGGCCGGATCGACGCAGGCCATTCACAGCCTTCTCGAGCCGATGGTCGAACCCGCCCAACGCAACGCCGAGGCCGAGCACGAGGCGCTTGAGGCATACGCCGGGACCCCTGTCGCCCCGTCTGACTGGCTTTACTTCCGCGACGCGCTCGCCCGCGAGCAGTTCCAGCTCGACAACGAGGCGCTGGCGCCCTATCTGGAGCTGACGAACGTCGTCGAAAGAGGCGTCTTCTACGCCGCGAACAGGCTTTACGGACTGACGTTCGCCGCGAGGACGGACCTGCGCGGATACGCCGAGGACGTCAAAATATGGGAGGTTCGCCGCGAGGACGGCACTCTCGCAGGCCTCTTCCTGGGGGACTATTTTGCGCGGGCCGGCAAGCGAGGCGGTGCCTGGATGCACACAATCCGGCAGGCTTCCCGCCGAGGGGGAGGCTGCGTCGTCGTCTGCAACAATCTCAACGTCACGCGACCGCCCGAAGGAGAGCCTGCGCTGCTGACATGGGACGAGGTCGAGACGGCCTTCCACGAATTCGGGCACGCTCTGCACAGCTTGCTTTCCGACGTCGAATGGCCTTCCGCCGCCGGCGCGAGCGTTCCGCGCGACTTCGTCGAGTACCCTTCGCAGGTCAACGAAATATGGGCCAGACACCCGCAGGTGCTGTCGAACTACGCCCGGCATTTTGCCACGGGCGAGCATATGCCGGAGGAGTTGGCGGCCTCGCTGTCCGCCGCCGACGGCTTCGGCGCGGGGTTCCAAATGTCTGAAATGCTGCAGGCCGTGCTTTTGGACCAAGCCTGGCACGACCGCACGCCCGCTGACCTTCCCGAGAGCCCCGACGACGTCGAAGAGTTCGAAAAGGCGACCCTTGAGAGGCTTGGAATCGCAAGCCCCTGGATCCCTCCCCGGTATCGAAGCTGCTACTTCAACCATGTCTTTTCCGGCGGCTATTCCGCCGGCTACTACTCCTATCTGTGGAGCGAGGCCCTCGACGCCGACACCGCAGACTGGTTCCGGACGGTTGCCGCGAAAGACGGCGACGGCGGCCTCAATCGCGAGGCGGGGGCGAGGATGGCGGCTGAAGTGCTCAGCCGGGGAAACTCACGCAATCCGCTCGAAGGCTTCGAAAGGCTCCTCGGGCGCCCGGTCGACACCCGGGCGTTGCTGCGGCGCAAACGCCTGCTCTGAAACGCGTGCCGACGAAGGATTCGGGATGGCCCGGGCTTCCATTCGCCAAAGGGGCGGGGACGCCGTCTGCCAAGAGGCTCGGGCTGCCAATCGTCAAAGGCGCCCAACCGCGAGCCGATGGGGCTGCGGTTGGGCGCCTTTTCACCGAGGCGGTCTGGACAGCCTCGGGTTGCCCGCTACGGGTGCGTGGCGGGGGTGTGCTTGCCGGAGCCGGTCCAGTTGCCGGTGAGCACGGCGGTGTCGGGTTGGGCGAAGGTGTGGGTCGCGTCAGCGTTCCCTCCGCTCAACGAATTTCTCAAGTGATAGACGTTGGCTCGGCGAATTGCGAAGGTGTCTTTCCCGTCGCCGTTCCAGTCTCCGACCAGGTAGGCGTCGCCCTTCCGTCCGTATGTGAAGTCGGCGTCGGCGTCGCCTCCGGTCAGAGTGTTCTTGATGTAGATGTGATTGCCTCGCACGACGGCTACGCTGTCCTTGCCGTCGCCGTCGAAATCGCCGGCTAGGAACGCATCCCCTTCGCGTCCATAGGTCAGGATCGCGTCGGCGTCGCCTCCGGCGAGGCTGTTCTTGATGTAGATGCGGTTGCCTCGCACGACGGCTACGCTGTCCTTGCCGTCGCCGTCGAAATCGCCGGTCAAGACGGCGTCGTCCGCGCGTCCGTAGGTGAAGGACTTGCCTTCAAATGTGAAGGTCGCACCTTGTCGAACAATGAAGCCGTCCTTGCCCTTCCCGGTGAAGTCGCCGGCGTACGGGGCGCCTTTGCCGATGGGCGTGGCAGGCTGGGCCGAGTCGGCGGTCCAATCGGTGTAGGTGGTGACAGTCGATCCGCCGGGATCGGCTGTCGGGGACGGGCTCGGCTTAGGCGAGTCCGTGGGGGTTGGACTTGGCTGGGCGGTCGACGGCGTCGGGTTGGGCGACTTGGTCGGCGAGGCCGTGGGGGTCGGCTTGGGCGACTCGGTCGGCGAGTCCGTGGGGGTCGGGTCCGCGTCGGTGAGCGAACGGACGACGAAGGGCGGGGTCTCGTAACGTTCAGAGGCGTCCTTCGAGTTTTGAGGGTGGCCGGTGCCCTTGGTCACGACTACGGACATCACGTAGCGACCGTCGTCGGCCATCTGCAGCTTGCCGCCTTTCTTGATCCTTCCATCCCAGGAGAACGTCTGGAAGCTCCTGTCCGCGCCGACGCCGTCGTTGTCGTACACCTGATGCACCGGAACCGACTGGCCCTGCTTTTTGCCGTCGGGGCCTACGGCGTTGACGTATATTTTCATGTTTTTGACGGGAGTCTCCACATGCAGACGGACTCTCGGGACGTCGTAGCCCTTCATGGAATACACGTGGTCCTTTTCAGTCACCTCTGCATACTGTGCATTGTCGTCTGCGCAGTCAGAGGCCACAACACGGCCGTTCGGGCACGAGGAGACGCTCACGAGCGAGGGCGAGACGTTGTACTTGTCCTCGGGCCTGCGGCCTACAAAGCTGAGGGTCTGACTGTCGTAGAGATCGCCGTACGTCCATTTCGAACTGATTGCCTCCCTCGATTCGTAGTCTCCGTTGAGACCGGCGAAGGGAATCCGCTGAAGGCGCCCGGCGTCGTCCTTCAACGTGATGTAGCCGCCGTACATCGTGATGTAGGGGAGCTTCGTCTCCACCGCTGTTCCCGTTGCGTAGGAACTGTAGCTGCTGGGCGGGGTGACGGTTGCCTTCACCGTTCGCGTCGAATGGGCCGGAACCGTCACCTTGTCCGCGGAGAACGTGACTTTGGTGTTCAGCCCCGGCGCATACTGGAGAAGGGTGTTCGGCCCGTACGTTCCCGCGGCATTCAGGTCGGAGCCGAGGGTGTACGTCTTCTCCTTGTCGGAATGGTTTGTGATCGTCAGATCGGTTGGATTGTTCGAATCTGTGTCGCCCAGGGAAATCTTCGACGGGGTCACAGTGGAGACTCGCTTTTCCTTCCCGGGTGCGGCATAGGAATTCGCTTGGGAAACGGCGGCAGGAATGTCGATGAGACCCGCGCCCTGGTGTTGGACGGGCTCTTGAATCCGCGCCTGCGAGGGGAATCCGCGCTGTATCGGGTAGGAAAGGAGAACGGGGTCGGCCGTGTTCTGGAGCACAGCTTTCACTGCGTCGGGGGAGGCCGACGGATTGGATTCGAGCACCAGTGCGGCTGCTCCCGCCGTGTGCGGAGCGGCCATCGAAGTTCCCGAGAGTTCGGTGTAGCCCTTCTTCGCGGTCTGTTTGTCCAAAGGATAGGCGGATGTGATCTCGCCGCCGGGGGCGAGGACGTCCGGTTTGAGCTTGAGGTCGGCCGTCATTCCCCACGCCGAGAAGGTGGAGACCATGGTGGCTGTATCGGGGTCGACGATCGACTCTTGCTTGTCCGTCCAGGTGATCACAGGGTTGTTCCCCGCGCCCTTCGCTATGAGCCCTTCGAGCTTTTCACCCTGCTCCTTGGTGATCGTGCCGACCGGGAGATCGGTCGTCGGATGGATCGAAGCCCTGACGACGCCGTCTTCATTGTTGTAGATCAACACGCCGACGGCGCCGTCGGCCTGTGCGGCGGCGGCCTTTTCGGCAAAGGTGGAATCGCCTCTGGCAACCAGCGCCACTTTTCCTTCGAAAGGCTTCCCGGGAAGGTCGACCGCTCCGGTCTTCTGCCCGTCCGGGTATGCGGCGAGCTGCGCGCTTCCAGTCGTCGGAGGGACGGCGGCGCCGTCGACGGGCATGTATGTGTAGGAGGCGCCGTCGGCCGTCGTGAAGGTCGCCAGAAGCAAACCGTTGTTGTCCACCGACCCTACGGCGATGGCCTTGGGGGACACCGCCGGGGCGCTGCCCGAGAACGTGCCGTGGTCGCCTTCGTTCCCCTGAGAGACAGTCAAGACCACGCCGGAATTGACGAGGGCGTCTGCGGCGACGGTGGTGGGATACTCCGGCCACGTCATGTAGGGCGCGCCAATCGACATGTTGACGACGTTCATGCCGTCCCTCGAGGCGCGCTCCATCGCGGTGAGCATGACGCCCGTGTCGGTTGAGCCGTCGCACCCGAAAACCCTGTATGCGCCCAAGAGCGCGTTCGGCGCGACGCCACGGAAATTGCTTGTCGGGTCGTTGCCTGCCGCGATGCCCGCGACGTGGGTTCCGTGGCCGTGGCAGTCGTTGGGGACCGAGTCGGGGACGGCATTGGGATCGTAGGCGTCGGAATTGATGTCCGCATTGTACCTGTCGCCGACGAAGTCGTAGCCGGCGACGACCTTGGACGTGGGGAAGGCCGCCGATCCGGGCACGCCCGATCCGCCGAAGGCGGGATGGTCGATGTCGATGCCGGTGTCGATGATCCCGATTTTCATCCCTTTGCCCGTAAGGCCCAACTCTTTGTGGGCGTAGGGAACACCGGTCATCGCACCGGCCCTTCGCATTTGCGGGAGAACCTTGGACTTTTGATTCTTCGGCATTGCGACGCTGAGAACGGGGAAGACGGCCTTGACGTTAGAGGCCTTGACGACTTCTTCGAGCCCCGCCTTATCGGTTTTGACAACCACGCCGTTCCACAGGCGCGAATGCTTCTCGGTCACTTGCACTCGCGACGAAACGTCCGAGCCGAAAGTCTTTTGCTGGGAAGAGATCGCTTGCGGCGACCCTCCCGATATCGTCGGCTTCGATGCCAGCTGTACGAACCATTTTCCGGTGAATCCCGGCGTGCTTTCCGCTTTCTTTTGGAGGCCGTTCGGGTCCAAAGGGGTGGGAGGAGTTTTGGGGGGAT
>ERZ773049.1327-NODE-1327-length-14362-cov-6.845111_pt1 | contig 14362 bp, 15 predicted proteins | sample MGYA00580633_ERZ773049 | MGnify/ENA primary metagenome ERZ773049 (study PRJEB29015, sample SAMEA2737991) | human oral metagenome | biome: human oral; feature: human-associated habitat; material: dental | place: China | collected 2066 ... | reverse complement strand
CCATTTTATCTCTTTCTCCTTAGTCTGCGTAAATATCTTCAAATGCTGATTCAAGTGGTGGGAATGGACTTTCTTCCGCAAATTTAACAGAAGCTTCTACTGCTTCCTTGACTTGCGCTTGGATTTCTTCCAATTCTTCGGCACTTGCAATAGTGTTTTCAATGAGGTACTTGCGGAGGTTTTCGATCGGGTCTTTTTGTTTCCACAATTCCACTTCTTCACGTGTACGATATTTACCAGGGTCAGATGATGAGTGACCAAGCCAGCGATAAGTAACACTTTCAATCAAGACTGGACCGTTGCCACCACGAACATGATCTACGGCTTTTTTAAACCCTTCGTAGACGTCGATGACATTGTTACCGTCTTCGATGAACATTCCAGGAATTCCATAAGCGGTGCTACGTTGATGGATATGTTCGACATTGGTCATTTTCTTGATATCCGCAGAGATACCGTAACCGTTGTTAATGCAATAGAAAATGACTGGCAGGTTCCAGATAGAAGCCATGTTCACTGCTTCGTGGAAAACACCTTCGTTGGTCGCACCATCTCCAAAGAAGCAGACAACGATTTTTCCAGTATCTTGCATTTGCTGACTGAGGGCTGCACCGACAGCAATCCCCATACCACCACCTACGATACCATTGGCACCAAGGTTACCAGCATCAAGGTCGGCAATATGCATAGAACCACCTTTACCTTTACAGGTTCCAGTGTATTTACCAAGGATTTCAGCCATCATTCCATTGAGGTCAATTCCTTTGGCAATAGCTTGTCCGTGACCACGGTGGTTTGATGTGATCAAATCATCTGGATTGAGAGCCAACATAGCACCCACGTTAGCTGCCTCTTCTCCAACAGAAAAGTGCGTCATTCCTGGCACTTTCCCTTTCTTTACTAATTGTGCAATTTTTAAGTCCATACGACGGATTTCTTCCATCTTACGGAACATCTCTAGCAAAAGATTTTTATCTAAAGTTAACATCTTCTTGCCTTTCTAAGTTTCTTCTTACCTTACTATTTTACCGTTTTTGGCAAATACTGTCAAAGTTTTTCTAAAGAAAATTTCACAAAATAAAAAAGAAAACCCCATGAAAACAAGGGATTTACTTATAAAGAATATTTTTTCACAAACTTTTTAGCGTTTAGATTTTTCTACAGATTCAAATCTCTTCATAATCACAGTTAAACGCCAACGGTAGAGAACCCCACTCACAATTAGACTAATAATCAAGCCGATCCAGTAAGAATAAGCTCCAAAATCTGTTAGGGAATCAAATAGCATAGCCACTGGGATTGCTACGCCCCAATAGCCAACCAAACCAAGGTAAAAAGGAATCACTGTATCCTTATACCCCCGCAAAATTCCCTGAAGGGGGGCCGCAAAGGTATCTGCTAACTGGAAGAAAAGGCTGTAAGTCAAAAAACGCGCTGTCAAATCGATAAATTCTGAGTCGTTCCCATAAAGACTGGCCACATTTCCCCTAAAAATATAAAGGAAGGATAAGGTGAAGGCTGCAAAAATGAGAGCTGTCCATCTTCCTAGACCAATATAGGTTTTCGCATCATCAAATCGCTTGGCTCCCACTTCATAGGAAACAACAATAGCCATAGCCGATGAGATACTCATAGGAAAGGCGTACATGAGAGTTGAAAAGTTCATAGCTGACTGGTGACTAGCAATAATCAAGGACGAGAACTTAGCCATAATCAAGCCAACCACGGAAAAGATAGCTACTTCCGCAAAGACAGTTCCCCCAATAGGCAGACCTAAACGAACTCCTTCCTTGATTTTATCCATATTAAGCGGAATTCGTTTCTCAAGATGTAGGGCTTTGAGCTTCTCCTGTTTAAATAGAACCAGTACAGAAATTCCCAGTAAGACCCAGTAGGCCAAGGAAGTACCTAAACCAGAACCAGCACCTCCCAGTTCTGGAACACCAAAGGCTCCGAAAATCAAGAGATAATTAAATCCACTATTGAGAGGAAGTAATAAAAGCATGAGATACATGGACAGTTTGGTCAATCCCAGCGAATCCAGCAAGGAGCGAATGACACTAAAGAGCAAAAGGGGGATAATCCCGATAGATAAAAACCAGAGATAACGAACTGCTACAGCCGCTACTGGTGCTTCTAGCCCAATATGATTCAAGATTGGTGGTGCCAGGAAAAGTACCATCCCCAGCAAGACCATAGATAGCGCCAAGGCCAGATAGATGAACTGGTAAAAATCAGACGCAACCTCTTCCTTTTTTCCTCGTCCAAGATGGTGACCAATGATAGGTACCAAGACTGACACAATCCCTGTTAGGAATGTAAAGAAAGGATTCCAGATACTGGTGGCCATAGATACACCAGCCAAGTCCATGGTATTGTATTGGCCAGTCATAGTCGTATCAACAAAGGAGGCAGAATAATTTGCAAATTGATAAATCAGGATAGGGAAAAATATCTTTAAAAATAAGATAAACTTGTCTTTAAAATGACGGGTTTGGTACATATAGACTCTCTATTCTTTTTGTTTACAGAGCAGACTCCCACCTAGTTTTGATAGACAATTTGTCCCTTACAGATGGTATATTTAACCTGCCCTTTTAAGGTTTCACCGATGAATGGTGAATTGGCTGCTTTGGAAGCAAAATGGGAGTCCACAAGGCGATCAGCCTTAGCGTCAAAAATAGTGATATCTGCTGGACCATTCTCAGCCAAGTAACCTGCTTCAAAGTTATAAAGCTGGGCTGGGTTGTATGTCATTTTTTCAAGTAATTCCATCAAGCTCAACTCCCCAGCTTCCACCAAATAAGTCAATCCAAGGGAAAGAGATGTTTCTAAGCCAGTCATGCCAGACGGTGCCTTGGTAATATCATCGACGTTTTTCTCGTCTGCATGGTGAGGCGCGTGGTCAGTCGCGATAACTGTGATGACACCTGACTTAAGACCTTCAATCACGGCACGACGGTCTGATTCCAAACGAAGTGGCGGATTCATCTTAGCATTGCTTCCTTGTGTCAAAAGGAGCGTTTCGGTCTTGGAGAAATGCTGTGGGGCTACTTCTGCTGTGACTTGCGCACCAAGCCCTTGAGCAAACTCCACTACCTTGACACTTTCTTCCTTAGACAAATGCTGGATGTGAACATGGGCCTTGGTTGCATAGGCAATCATGACATCACGCGCCATCATAGCATACTCAGCTACCCCAGTAGCACCGCAGATATGGAAATGTTCTTTAGCAATATTTTCGTTAAAGCCAAGAACACCGTTCAAACCTGGATCTTCCTCATGAAGACTAATAAAGGTATTAAGCTTTTTAGCTTCCTCCATGGCTTCCTTGACCACTTTGCTACTTTCAAGCGGAATGCCATCATCTGAAAAACCAACGGCTCCAGCTTCTAAGAGTGCCTTAAAGTCAGTCAAATCTTGGCCATTAAAATTTTTAGTAATGGTCGCAACCGTCTTAACATTAATCTTCTCTTTGGAAGCTGACTGGAGAACTTCTTGCAAAGTCTCCACGTCTGAAATGGTTGGACTAGTATTAGCCATCATGACAACAGTTGTAAAACCACCTGCAGCGGCTGCTAGGGCACCAGTATGAATGTCTTCTTTATGTGTTTGACCAGGTTCACGGAAATGCACATGAATATCGACCAAGCCAGGGGCAACTACAAGACCAGTAGCATCAAGCACCTCTGCCCCTTCTTCCTTGATTTCAGGCGCAATTTTGACAATGTTCCCATCTTGAACTAAAACATCACACACTTGATCCAAACCAGACTTGGGATCCATTACACGACCGTTTTTGATTAGTAGCATCTGCTTTCTCCTTTATTCATAGAAATCGACTTGGGTATCCAACAATTTATCCCCATCATAAACAAATTTGGCTGAAAAGAAGGGTTTGTCCTCTAAAAGCCATTCAACAAAGGTGTGGTCACCTTCCCAAGTTGGCTTGCTGAGAACTTCATCATAGGGAACCCATTCTAAGGTTCCCTCATTGCAGTCAATCAAGTCACCCTCAAACTCCGTTACTTTAAAAACATAGGTATACCAGTCTAAATCTGGCGTAAATTCAGGAAAAGTGATAACACCTTTTAGAACTGGCTTGGCTTTCAGTCCCGTCTCTTCGAGGATTTCACGCACTGCACATTCCTGTGGAGTCTCACCACGCTCCAGCTTACCACCCACACCAATCCATTTCCCTTCATGGACATCATTGGGTTTCTTATTGCGGTGGAGCATAAGCAATTCTTTCCCGTTATCAATGTAGCAAATGGTCGCTAACTGAGGCATATTTTCTCCTTATCTAAGCCAATCGATTGGCTCTTGTCCTGTCTCTGTTAAGAATGCATTGGCCTTGGAAAAAGGCTTGGAACCCCAAAATCCTCTATAAACAGATAAAGGACTGGGATGGGCTGATTCGATAATCAAGTGGTGAGGATTGGTAACCAAGATTTTCTTCTTACGTGCATATGCTCCCCAGAGTACAAAAACGACTGGTCTATCTAGATGATTGACCACCTGAATCACGGCATCTGTAAAAGCCTCCCATATCTGACCAGCATGACCATTGGCCTGTCCAGCAGGAACCGTCAAGCAAGCATTGAGAAGCAAGACTCCTTGCTCAGCCCAAGCTGTCAAATCATGGGATTTCTTAACCCCGATATCATCTGACAATTCTTTCAAGATATTTTGTAAGGATGGCGGAGCTGGGATAGAGTCAGGTACAGAAAAACTCAAGCCCTGCGCTTGACCTGGCCCGTGATAGGGATCTTGCCCTAGAATGACCACCTTAACCTCTTCAAGCGGTGTAGTCAAGAGAGACTGAAAAACCTTTTCCTTGGGTGGATAAATAGTCCCCTGAGCATAGACCTGCTCCATAAACTGATTGATTTTCCCAAAATAACCCTCAGGTAATTGCGCCTTAATCAAAGCATGCCAAGACGAGTGTTCCATAGCCAACTCCTTCGTTTTTACTGCCTCTATTATAGCAAAAAGTGGCTTTCTAAACCACTTTTTACAGTATCTACAAACATTCGAGAAATTTTGTAAAAAATTTATAATAGAAGGCGTTTATTCATTACCTTATTGACGCTTGACTTAAACTCATCACTTGTTTTTTGTTTATAATAATCAACTCTTATAGAAGCCACGCTACAGCAAATCGACGAATCAGAAAGATAGCCAATAAATTTTAAAATACTATCATTATGCTTTTCAACATCAATAAACTATCTAACAATTAAATAATGTGCATCTTTTATCTTATAATTTTCTAGATTAATTACCGTTTGATTTTTATTAGCAATATTATATTTAACAAGAGAATCATTGAATAAAAAATAATAGAAGTTATCTTTAAATGTAAAATAAGGTGAAGTGTAATTTTCTGTACTAAAACCTTCCAGATGAATAATATCTTTTTCTAAATTATCTAAATTGACAGTAGTAAAGGAGAATTCGCCATTATTCAAACCATCATTCTCTATAATCAATTGATTATTTTTTAAATCATAGTGAATATTAGTTGGATACTTATCAGGAATATCGATATAATTCTTGTTTTGACTTTTTAAATCAAAAACCAATAATTTATTTCCTGACTGATATTCCCCATTAGAATTACGCCCACTAAGTGCTTCCACAATATACAAGACATCATCTACATTAACCATTCTCATATATGCAGATGGTTCGTCTAGATTATATTTTTCGACGATGTTGAATTCTTTATCCATTTTCCAAATTTCTGTATTAGGAACATGAGTTGATAAATCCAGTGTGCTTACAAGTAAGTATAAATAATTATCTACAATAACAAACTGTTGACTGGCATTTAGTTGATCATCATTTTTCACGGTAACATTAGTGACAACATCTAAATTATTATCATATTTATAAAATTCAATTCTATCTGTAAAGACAGCAGTTGCATATAAATAATCTCCATCAGTTATGGATGCATATGCATCATTCCCTTCTGCTACTTTAAATTTTTCACTTAAATTTTCCTTATTAATTCTAGATACATATCTTTTCAGATTTGGTGTATCTTTTGTTTTTGCAGTTGAATAAGATCCTGCTTCCGAAAAACTTTCTGCCCAATAGATGTATTTTTCTTTTCTATCTATATTTCCATTGAACTCATTTAAATCATAATCATTAAATACAGCTATTTTATCGCTAGTCCAGATAGCCATTTTAAAATTATCTACTGAATTTTCCTTATTTAACTGACAGGCACTTAAACAAATAAGGTAGAAACAAGCACTTATTGCAATCAACAAAAGGCCCAAAGCTATCATTCTTTTTTTCAATTTCATACTCATTTATTCCTATATATCAATACTGTTTCACTCGATTTAAGTAGCTCAAACGGATGGATAGCATAACCCCAATCCCAAGTACCAATATCTACTCCTGTTACATCTTTATATCCTGCCCAAACTAACTGAGAACAATAAAATTTATTTCTAGTATTAATATTGAAAAATTCATGGTTGTAAGGTTTTCCGATTTGTCTAGCAGCCCAATATGCAACATTTTGATCATCTTGAATACTTGTTTTTTTAACACCTATTTGATAAACAGTACTACCGCTAAAACGATTTGTCCAATTCCCATATACAACTTGAACCCCTGTGCCTGGATTAGATTCAATCGTTGCATAATAGTAAGGGTCAGCTGCTACAATTCCAGCATGCCCATTATTAAAAAGAGGAGTTATCGCATATGAATCACTTATGCAAATAACACCATCTCTCCAGGTCCATCCTCCATGTGCAGCTCTATCCATTGTTTTCCAGTCACCTATGGGAGTTTCAGAATTTATATCTTCTAAAACAGATTTTTCCCAAACTCTCATTTCATTTTTATCTATAGATTCCTCCATAGCATATACATATTCGTTAAAACCACATAATGACAAAAAAATGACACCAATACTTAATTTTTTAGTTAATTTACTCATATTCTTTCTCCTAAATAAACCACAACTATTGGAATTAATATTCATAAATAACTCAACTGCACATGACAATCTCCTTCTTTCTGTTTATATTTTTATCTATATACAATTATAACTGAATAAATAAAATCTGTCAAATATATATAAAGCGCTTTCAAAAAAAGCCTTGTAATCTAAATTTCCATAATTTCAATACCACTCTACACTTTATTTTGACATGTTTAAAGTAGTTCCAAGCAATCCAACAAGTCTTGGTAAGAATGGACTTTGTAAGTCGGCTGGACTTGTGTGTGATTTTCGAGGTGATGAGGGTTGTACCAGATAGTGTCAATCCCAGCATTATTGCCACCTTGGATGTCTGCGGTTAGAGAATCTCCAATCATCAGCGTCTTTTCTTTACTAAATCCAGCAATCTGTTGACCGATTTTTTCATAAAAGAGAGCATCAGGCTTTTGTGTTTGCAACTGTTCAGAGATATAGACTTGATTGAAATATGGTGCCAGACCCGATTGAGCCAAACGTCCTGTCTGAATGGCAGTAATCCCATTTGTCGCAGCATATAAGTCATAATCACGCTCGATGAGGCTATCTAAAAGTTCATGAGCACCTGAAAAAGCTTGCCCCTGTTGGGATAGGTAAAACTGGTAACGTTGGGCTAGAAAACTACCGTCTTTTTCCTGTCCAAAATGAGCAAATAAACGAGAAAAGCGCGTGTTAACCAGCTCTTGTTTACTAATTTTCTTTTGCTCCAAGTCCTTCCAGAGAGCCTTGTTCATAGGAACGTAATAGTCTTTGTAGGCTTGGATATCCGCAACTCCTTCTTCTTTTAGAAGTTGCGTCAAAGCCACATCCTCAGCAGCATCAAAATCAAGAAGAGTGTGGTCGAGATCGAAAAGTAGAAATTTGTAGGACAATTTGAGAGTTTTCCTTTCTAAAATAAACAACTTTCACTTCATTCGGTTGTTTAATGTAAAAACTTAAAAGTGGTAAAGTATAACAAAAATAATAGTTCCAATTGATTAACTAACACATACTATTCTAGTGAATTATAAAAAAATCTTCTATAAATTCGAGCAATAGTTAAAATAGCTACAAATATAACTCCCAAAATAGATAATACTATTTTCACAAAACTCATTTCAGAGCCTATTACATAGATATGAAAAAGAGGGGCTAGTCCTACACATAGAGACAATAGATAACTAATAAATCTTATCTCACCAATTCCTGCAAAAAAATGTTTCATTTTAAATATTCTCCTTTGAAGCCCCTAATGATTAAAAATAATGACTGCTTAAAATTAAACAGCTCTAAAATCTAAATATTTGTCAGAGATAAGTTATACTAAGATTATTTTTTAAGCACAACCTTCTTGCTCTTATGGTTTAATTATATTATAACACTATAAAATTTTCAATTTAATTGATATTTACCATTTAATCATATTCGATGAGTTGTATTTTACAGATTAATATTATTTAGCATTCTTTTTTAGTCACTTTTTAATTCTCAAATTCCCTTTGTTTATACAACCATAATATTATTGAAAAACAACTTAAGATTAAAGATTTTCATCCTCTTTTTATTCTGGTAGCACTACACACTCAACTCAAACAACTTATAAAACTCACCTCTCCTATCCATCAAGTCACAAAAAGAACCATCTTCAACAATGACGCCTGCTTTCATAAAGAGAATTCTATCGTATCTTTTCAAAATGTTTTCATTCAACTTGTGGGTTACTACAAGTGCAGTCAAATTTTGAATATCCAAGATTGAACTTTCAATTTCAGTAGTTACTTGATTATCCAAAGACGAAGTAGCCTCATCCAATAATAAGATTGGTGTTTTTCGAATCAAGGCACGCGCAATACTAACTCTTTGTTTTTGTCCGCCAGATAAATTTGATCCATTCTCTCCACATAAAGCTTGTAAACCAGATTCATTATCTAAAACATAACTTTCTAAACCTGACTGCTGGACAGCTTGCCTAATTTCCTCATCAGTGAAGAATTGATTAAGAGTAATATTTGCTCTTAAAGTATCATCAAAGATATAAACATCTTGCTGAACAATAGTCATTAAGTTATAAAGGCTCTCTGCTGAAATAGCTTGCAAATCTTGATTATCAATTGAGATATACCCACTTGTTACATCATAGAAACGCAGTAATAGATTGAGTAAAGTTGATTTTCCACTACCTGACATACCTACTATTGCAATTTTTTCCCCCTTTTTGATCTGCAAAGATAAATTATTAAAAATCTTTTTCTCAGCATTAGGGTAGAAAAAATCTACGTTTGAAAAAGAAATGACATCATCAAAATATTCTTTCGTTTTACCAGTTTGAAGTTCGATTACATCTTTTACCTCAAATGAATTCAGTGTAGCCTGACCTTCGCGGAATTTACTCATTCCCATACCAATTTCATTTAGTGGCATTACTACAAAATTGACTAGTTGAACAATAGCTGTAACACTCCCGATTGTGGTATGCCCACCGAAGACCAGATACATTCCTCCACCAAAGGCTACTAAAAAAACAATCATCCCTGAAAGTTGAGAAATAACATTAGATAAAACATCAAATTTTCCTTTGATGAAATATATCTCATCCAATTTTTCGCTTTCGTTTTTGTAATCTTGACGGATAGCCTCTTTCACATTAAAACTCTTTATAACTAGAAACCCTGCTAAAATATCTTTAACCTTAGCTAAATATTTCTGATCGGATATTATAGAAATATTTTGTAGAGAGGCTGATTTTTGTCCAATAAATCCTGAAATCATCATAGGAATAATGCTAGCAATGATAACTAATAAGGTCAAAAACCAATTACCTATAAACATGGCTACTAGTGAGAAAATCATTAAGGAAATATTTTTTGAAATATTAAAATACTGGTGCAAATAATCCTGCTCAATTTTCTTCATGTTCTCAGTTAATATTGAAATAAATTTCCCTGATTTTTCCTTAGAAAATTCTCTATAATCGCTATCTAAAATAGATTTAAACACCTTATTTTTGTATCTTGACATAATCTGCCTAACAAGTTTATTTCTTAATCGAAGGGATATAAAATTAAGACTGGCATAGATAAATATTACGATAGCGCCTATTAGTATCGCTTGGGTTAGAGCTTCCCTATTTTGGGACATTCCACTATCAATTATAATTTTAATAGAATAAGCAAAAGCAATATTAGTTAAAGGAACTAGTATATTAAAAATCATGAAAGTATAAAAAGACTTCTTATGGTACTTTGTCAATTGTTTCATTCCTAATCTACCTCATAATTCTTAAATTTCATTTAGAAAATGTGACATAAAATATTCTTCTAAGTCAATATTCTCTCTCCTAATCTCTTTCATAGAGACTTGTTCTAGCATTTCTCCATTTTTGATAAAACCAATTTTATCTGCTATCTGTGAAATTTCCGATAATATATGACTCGATATTAGTATTGTAATTCCATGTTCCTTTGAAAGCGACAACAAAAGATTTCGAATTTCTTGAATTCCTATTGGATCTAAACCATTGATTGGCTCATCTAAAATTAACAATTTAGGTTTTGTTAGAAACGCACGAGCTAAACCAAGCCTTTGCCTCATTCCTAACGAAAAATCTTTTACTTTTTTAGTCGTATTTTTTAATCCGACCATCCTTAAGGCTCTTATTATATCTGATTCGGTAATATTTTTCCTCATATATTGCGCGTGAATTTCCAAAATTTCTTTTGCTGTGAGGTTTTCATAAAAAATTGGTGTTTCAATAACACTTCCAACTTGACTTAGAATCTCCTCTCTGTGATCTTGTAAATTTTTTCCAAAGATTTCAATACTACCAGATGTAACAGTTGATAAGGATAACATGCATTTCATTAAAGTTGTTTTCCCTGCGCCATTTGGTCCTAAAAATCCATAGATTTCTCCTTCAGCAATTTGAAGGTTGATACCACTTAAAATTTCTTCTTTATCAATTGTTTTAAAAACTTCTTTTACTTCAACAATATTTTTCATTTCTATCTCTCTTTCTATATCTAGCTTTAAATGCAAGAATTTTTCTTCAGGAGCATAAATACTAACTTATACAGTCTCTTCGTTTAAATAAATCATCACAAAATTAGCACTTTCCTTCCATTAAATTTAGCTATACTACTTGATATTAATATCTTTTCTTGAAATAGTATAAATTGAAAATAAAGTAATCATTAAACTTATGAAACTTGCAAATATCAAAAAGAATAAGTTATCAGCAATATTATTAGATAAACCTCCTGGACTTACATTCGAAAGTAACGCTGCTAAACCAAGTCCTGAAAGCATTGTTATAGCTATTGAATGCCTAATCATACCTAAAACAAAAGGTAGTATTCCGATTAATACTGTTCCAACCGTAATTCCAGCTAAGTTAATCATTTGATTCGCTACTGGGATATAATTTGATTCAGTTACAACAGCCATGAATCTAATGAATAATTGAATCACTAAATGTGCAGAAAAATGGGCAATAAATGCTATTAGAATGACTGAAAGAATTTTTCCCCAAAGTAACTTTATTTTAGAAATAGGGTAAGAAAACAACTGAAAAATTGTTCTTCGTTTAAATTCATCAATAATAATCGTAGATAATAAATAAGATTCGAAAATCAAAAATGCTACTTTTGTAAATAAAGATGAAAACAATGAAGCTACAATTGCCCAACCTTCCCATTTACCAGTAATTCTAATAACATTAGAATCCTGTCCAGTGAATTCTCCTAGTTTATTGTCAGTACCTAAACCCATAATAATGATTGCTGTAATACCTAACACTATAAATATAGTACACAACCAGGCTAAAAATAATTTAGATTTAGAAACTTTATTTAATTCAATTTTAATAAGCGACAACATAGATTATTTCCTCCAAAAAATTTTGTTAATATTAATTACACTATTTAAAAAGCATTTTACATACTTCTGGTATGTAAAAAATTAAAAAAAGAAACATACTAAAGGTATGTATAATAGAATTTTTAATACCATATCTAGAATATGGTATTTTAAAAAATATCTATATGTAAAACTTATTTGGCACTTTTTAAGTGATCAAATAAGTTGAAAATCACCTCCATCATTTCATCAGAAATCAACTGCACCCCTAGTCCTTCAAAAGTAAGTTTAATGAAATTCATTTTACGCTTTAATTCTTCTACTGAATAAATAGAAATTTGGAACCCAATCCAAATATTCAATGTTAAAACAATCAAATCAGCTAGCTCTTCTGGATATTCTGTTTTAATTGATTTATCTTCAACACCTTCGAAAACTTTTTCTCTAATCCCTGGTAAAAAATCAGAAAATAAATTTAGATACTGTTCACCTAATAAACGTGGACTTCTTAACATAATTGAAGCTGAGTATACAAGCCTTTGTTGTTCTAAATTAGAGAACGCATCCATCAAAGAATTTTGTATTTTTTCTAATGCAGTATCTCCTCTCCAATTGTAATTTAAAATTTCCTGATTATTTTCGCTAATGATTGATTGCAATATTTCATCTTTAGACTCGAAATGATGATAAATAACACCTTTTGTCAATCCACCTAACCCATCGATTATATCTTGTATTGAGGTATTATCAAATCCTTTTTCTAAAAATAAATCTTTCGAAACTTCTAATATTTTTTTTCTAGTTTCATGTGAGTTTCTATTCCTTGCCATTATAACTCCTTTTCAACATACTAACGGTATGTAATCTCATTATAATGCAAGAAACTAATAATGTCAAGATTCTTTTTATCCCCTCTAATTTTCAAAATTCATTGGCAAACTACTATCCTATACAATTGACAGCTCAAATCTTTCAGAATAGAACAATCCTAACTATCGAACATCCTATCTTCATAAATATATATATAATTCTAGACCTAGAATTCCTATAAACTAAATGTTTTCGCACTATTCTAAGCCATTGATTGCCTTAAATTTTAATTTTTGAAGAATTCTAAAGCTAGAATAGTCCAAAAATGACGATAATGAAGCTATTCGAAGCTTAGAAGGACCTTTGGTGAATTTCAATAGCACTTCAACTAGCTATTCTTACAATTTCTCTGATGAGCTTTGAGTTTTTTCAGAGCCCAATCATAGTGGCTTGACGTGCTACTAACAAAGTAAGAACCTAGACTTGTTCCGCCAGTCCACTTATAGACACCTTTGGTAAAGAGTTCGTCATTGCTAAAAACTTCTATCAACTCTAAAACCTCTCTATGTGATTGTTCTAGGAGTCTAGTCGCTTCTTCTAAAGACGTTTTCTGGTGCTTCTTCCAAAAAGCGACATTCATTTCCCCATAAGTTTTCCAATTATAAGGTTCAGGGAGAAAAAGTCTTTCGAGACCTTCTTGATTAGAATGAACCCAAGTCAAAAGTAACTGATGCCATTCATAAAGATGGATCAAGACATCCCTCAGATTTTTATCCCTTTTCCAGTGAGCTTCTTTTTTCTTTGGGTCTCTTGAAAAATCAAATGGAGTCTGTAGCTCATCTTCACTTAGTTGGGAGATGAAACGATTAAGCTTTTCATAGTTTTCCTTAGAGGCTAGCACTAGCTCCTCTTTTGTTTTCGGTCTAGGCACAGAGTTCTCCCTTCATATCTCTAGTTATTATTAGAAATTTTTTATCCTTTAAATCTCTATAACTTATCCTTTAATTTCTCAACAAAGAGATAGGCCGCTGGACAGGTCAAAGTATTCTTAATCGTCAAATGGTTGATTTGATGGATCTTTTTGCGGTCTGTATGAGGAAATTCACGACAGGCTTTTGGACGAACATCATAGATGGAACAGAGATTATCTCCTCCTAGAAAGGGACAAGGCATGGATTTGAAAACTTTGTCCCCATCTTCATCTACTTGCAAAAACTCTGCTTCAAAAGCAGGTAATTTCATCTTAAAATACTTGGCAATTCGTGTAATATCCGCTTCTTTGAAGTCGGGCCCCAAAGTCTTACAACAGTTTGCACAGGCAGTGCAATCAATTTCCGCAAAAACTTCTTGGTGAATCTGCTGGGCTATCTTATCTAGATTTTTTGGTGGTTTTTTCTTTAAATTGGCTAAAATTTTACGGTGCTCCTTTTGCTTTTGCAAGGCCAGCTGGTGGTAGTACTCAATATCAATTTCTTTAGACATAATTTCTTTCTAATTCATGTATTTTTGTCTATTATACCATAAACTCTGCCCCTTTTTTGCCCCCTGAACAGAAAAAAAGCCCGTCGTATAAAATCCGAGGGGCTAGAAACGTTGTTAAATCAACGGCCGAACTTTTGAATTTCAAGGTTCGGGATAAAATAGTTCACTGGACTATTTTATTTTTTAAGGTTGTAGAATGATTTCAATCCACGGTATTCAGCTACTTCACCA
>ERZ773049.1322-NODE-1322-length-14410-cov-24.044444_pt1 | contig 14410 bp, 15 predicted proteins | sample MGYA00580633_ERZ773049 | MGnify/ENA primary metagenome ERZ773049 (study PRJEB29015, sample SAMEA2737991) | human oral metagenome | biome: human oral; feature: human-associated habitat; material: dental | place: China | collected 2066 ... | reverse complement strand
AGTCCGACGACGCCGCCGTCGGACTCGCGCCGAAAAGCCCGACTCGACGTGCGTGGCCGCGCGCGGGGCGCCGCGCAGTGCCGCACCACGGGCACCACCCACCACCCCACCGCCCACGACACGCGCGGGGCGCCGTCCGACATTTCGTGACGTGATCTGCCGCACATGCCGGATCGAGGGGCGGGGAGCCTTGCAATCATGCCGAAAGAGGTCGCCCATGAGTCTCATCGAAGTCGCCTTGACCACAATATGTTGTGGTTGCCAAAGGGGTTGGCACCTACATGATGTGTTGCACGAGTGTGGTTCGGTTGTAGGCTTCGGAACCAGCGTAGTTGCTCCAGGCACCCGCCCTGGGGGCCGGAGCGGCGCCCGCCGTCGCCATGATGGCGTCGGTACTCGTTAACGGAAGCACTCTGGAGATGACCGTGTCAGACAGCAGCCAGATCCCCACCGCCGCGCATCTCGCCGCCGCTCACCCCGAGCTCGTGGCGCGCGGCTCCGCCGACTCGGCCGTCGCCCACGGCTCACGGCCCCAGGTCGATGCCGTCTCCACCATCACCGAGTACCTCGACCGCTCCGACTGGCGCGTCAACGCCAACGCCAACCAGGGCTACTCGCTCGGCGGGATGATCCTCAACACCTCCGGCAAGGTCATCGCCAACTACTGGCTGAGCCAGATCTACTCCCAGGAGGCGGGCGACGCCCACCGCGCCGGCGACGTCCACATCCACGACCTCGACATGTTCGCCGGCTACTGCGCCGGCTGGTCGCTCAAGAACCTCCTCCAGCAGGGCTTCAACGGCGTGCCCGGCAAGATCGCCTCCGCGCCGGCCAAGCACTTCTCCTCCGCCGTCGGGCAGATCGTCAACTTCCTGGGCACCCTGCAGAACGAGTGGGCCGGGGCCCAGGCCTTCTCCTCCTTCGACACCTACATGGCCCCCTTCGTCCGCCTGGACTCGATGACCTACGACCAGGTCCTCCAGGGCATGCAGGAGCTCATCTTCAACCTCAACGTCCCCTCCCGCTGGGGCACCCAGACGCCCTTCACCAACCTCACCTTCGACTGGACCTGCCCCGCGGACCTGGCCGACGAGCACCCCCTCATCGGCGACGAGCTGTGCGACTTCACCTACGGCGACCTGGCCGAGGAGATGGGCATGATCAACCGCGCCTTCATGGAGATCATGACCACCGGCGACGCCGAGGGCCGCGTCTTCACCTTCCCCATCCCCACCTACAACATCACCAAGGACTTCGACTGGGAGACGGAGAACTGCGAGCGCCTGTTCACCATGACCGCGAAGTACGGGCTGCCCTACTTCCAGAACTTCATCAACTCCGAGCTCGACCCCGGCATGATCCGCTCCATGTGCTGCCGCCTCCAGCTGGACCTGCGCGAGCTGCTCAAGCGCGGCAACGGCCTGTTCGGATCCGCCGAGCAGACCGGGAGCGTCGGCGTCGTCACCGTCAACATGGCGCGCCTGGGCTACCTGCACGCGGACGATGAGGCCGGCCTCGTGGCGGCCCTCGACCGTCTGCTGGAGATCGGCCGCGACACCCTCGAGCTCAAGCGCACCGTCATCCAGCACCACATCGACGCCGGCCTGTTCCCCTTCACCAAGCGGTGGCTCGGCACCCTCGACAACCACTTCTCCACCCTGGGCGTCAACGGCATGAACGAGATGGTCCGCAACTTCACCCACGACGCCTACGACCTGACCGACCTGCGCGGTCACGCCATGTGTGTGCGGATCCTCGACCACGTGCGGGACAAGATGGTGGAGTTCCAGGAGGCCACCGGCCACCTCTACAACCTCGAGGCGACCCCCGCCGAGGGCACCACGTACCGCTTCGCCAAGGAGGACCGCAAGCGCTACCCGGGCATCCTCCAGGCCGGCACGGACACGAACCCCTACTACACGAACTCCTCGCAGGTGCCCGTGGCCTACACCGACGATCCTTTCGAGGCCCAGGAGATGCAGGAGGAGCTCCAGACCAAGTACACCGGCGGCACGGTCCTCCACCTGTACATGAACGAGCGGATCTCCTCGGCCGCCGCCTGCAAGGAGCTCGTGCGGCGCAGCCTGACGGCCTTCCGCACCCCCTACATCACCGTCACGCCGACCTTCTCGATCTGCCCCACCCACGGCTACCTGGTCGGGGAGCACCTGACCTGCGAGAAGTGCGCCGAGCTGCACCCGGACGCCGAGCCGGTCGAGTGCGAGGTGTGGACGCGCGTCATGGGCTACTTCCGCCCCGTGCAGTCGTTCAACATCGGCAAGAAGGGCGAGTACATGGAGCGGCAGATGTTCACCGAGGGCGCCGCCGGCGCCCACGGGGCCGCCACCTCCCGGCTGAGCGCGGTGAGCGCGTGAGGACTCGCGACGGAGAGAGAGGGGTTCTGAGCGTTCGGTTACCAGAGCAGCTCAAGCGCCGACTTGATGACCTGGAGTACGCGTACGCGCTGAAGACGGAGGCGGAGGCGGTGAGGCGCGGTGAGATCAAGACGCGCCGACTCGACGAGATCGCGGCGGCCCTCGGTCTCGATGCCTGAGGTGAAGGAGGCGAGAGCCCGGTCGACCGGCCCTGCTGATGCTCTGGTGATCGCAGGGCTCGTACCCATGAGCACCGTCGACTGGCCCGACCACCTCACCGCGACGGTCTTCCTGCAGGGCTGCCCGTGGAACTGCTTCTACTGCCACAATCAGGCGCTCATCCCCACGCGCACGCCCGGGGCCGTCGCCTGGGAGGAGGTGCGCGCGCTGCTGAGGCGTCGCCGCGGGCTGCTCGACGGCGTCGTCTTCACCGGTGGCGAGGCGCTGCGCCAGGACGCGCTCGCCGATGCCGTGGCCGAGGTCGTCGAGGCCGGCTTCCGGGTCGGGCTTCACACCGCCGGCGCGTACCCGCGGCGTCTGCACGACCTGGTCGCATCCGGGCTCGTGGACTGGGTGGGGCTGGACATCAAGGCGCTGCCCGAGCACTACCAGGACGTGGTTGGGCGCCCCGGCGGCGCAAAGGCATGGGAGAGCCTGCGGGTGCTGCTGGAGGCGGAGGTCCCCTTCGAGGTGCGCACGACGGTCGTGCCCGGAGATGTGACCGCCGACGACGCCCTCGAGGTGGCCCGCAGGGTGCGCGAGGCTGGAGCGCGGGTGTACGCCCTGCAGCAGGCGCGCGGCAAGGGGACGACCGGTGACTTCGCGGTGACGGCCGCGGGGTGGGACGCCGAGTGCGAGCGCATGGCCGAGCGCATCCGGGTCCTCGATTGGGAGCGCTTCACCTACCGGGCGGCCTGACGTCGCTCCCGCGTCGAGATCGGTCGTACTCCGCGTCGAGATCGGTCCGGTTCCGGCTCGAGATCGGTTCATGGGCGGGCTGTTCGCTCGGAATGCCCGCCGCTACCCTGATGTCATGAATGCGATGAGCATGCCCGCGGCCCCGGCTCCCAGAAGCGTGGGTCTGCGCGAGGTCGGTCAGCGAGCCGGGGAGATCTACCGCGAGGTGGAGTCCTCCGGCGTGCCCGTGACGGTGACCGACGACGGCCGTCCCATCGCCCAGATCGTCCCGATCCGGCGCGAGGAGTCCTGGTACGAGCGCATGGTCCGCCAGGGCCAGGTCCGACCCGCCAAGCATCCTTTCCGGTTGCCGGCGGAGCGCTATGCCCTCTCCGAAGAAACTGACCTCGACGATTTCCTTTTCAGCGAGCGTTTGGAAGACCGGTGATCTACGTCGATACGTCAGCAGCGTTACTGGTTCTTCTTGGTCAGGAGGGCGCTGCCTCGGCCCAGGCTTTTCTTCATAGGTTGGCGTCTCGAGAACGAGTGACGTCCTCCGTCTTGCTGCAGATAGAGATGATGAGGGCTCTCCATCGGGAAAGGCTATCGCTGACCATCGCTCAGGAACTCCTCGACGGCGTGGAACTGATGCCCATCAATGACGACGTGGTCGAGCGCGCCTGTGCCATGACCGAGGAGTTGAAATCCTTGGATGCCATTCACCTGGCCACTGCGCTGCTTCTCGATGACCCGCGCGATCCGGTCACCGTCTTCACCCACGATGCTCGCCTGGCGGATGCCGCCCGCTCCCACGGCCTCGCCGTCTTCGACCCGCTCGCAGCCTGAGGGCGGTGTACGGCTCGCCCCGGCTCGATGGCCAGGCGGCGGGTCCCCGCTCTACTCGAAGACGCCCTCCAGGACGCCCCATTGGAGGATGTGTCCGGCTGCGCTCCGCCAGAAGCGGCGCGTGCCGGCCCGGGCCGGACAGCTCAGCGGCGCGTCGAGCGCCAGAACCAGGAAGGAGTAGCGGTGGCTGGTTCCGCGCGGCGGCTTGGGCCCGCGGTAGCGGTGCAGTCCGTAGCCCCGGCCCTGGACGGCTCCGTCCCGGGTGATGCGCCCGCTCGGCAGCCCGGCCTCGATGACCGACTGGGCAGGCAGGTTCCAGATGAGCCAGTGCGTCATCGAGCCTAGCAGCGGGTGCGTCTCATCGGTGAGGACCACCGCCAGCCGCGCGGCGTCATCGGTCAGCCCATTGATGCGTAGCTCGGGGGAGATGTCGTCGCCGCGCCCCGTGTGTGCGAGGAGGAAGCGCTCGTCCTCGGCGATCCCGGGGGAGGTCACGCGCAAGTGCGGTGAGCCGCTCATGCGCAGCCTCCACGACGGGGTGCGGTTCTGGCTTCTCGGCATGCTCGGCATCTTCGGCCTCTCCGCGGGTTGGCATGTGATCTCCGATGATCTCCATGGTAGGTCGGTGGAGTGCGCGGCGTGAGGTCAGGCTCCGGCCGTGCCCAATGGCCGCCGTCAAGGCGAGTGCGGGCCGTGATCCAGATCCCGGTAGGTGCTGGGCGATCGGCGGCTCTCTCCCGATCGCCCCACGGGGTATGCGATTCAGCGCGCCTGCCCGACGGCGGATCGATAGGGTTGTCATCGTGGAACGGAAAAGGGTATTGGTGTGCTATGCCTTGGCTCTGATGGCCGGCGCGATTCTGGCTCTGGGTGCGTTCGTGCCGGTGTGGTGGTTGCAGTTGGGGGCGTTGCTGGCCTTCTGGCCGGTGTTCGTGCTGCTGCGGATGGTGCCGGTGAAGCATGCTTATTCGGCTGGACTGGTGTTCGCATGCGCCTGGCTCATACCGACGACGTATTGGTACTACGCGTTCATGCCGCCGTGGCTGGCGTTCGCTGCGAGTTTCGGTTTCGCGGCTCTGCTGGCGAATATATTCTGGGTGGTGTTGCTGCGTCAGCGGTGGGGCATGCGGGTGGTTGCCCCACTTTTCATGTTGGTGTGGTGCGGCTGGTTGTGGGCGCGATTGCATATGCCGGTGACTGAGGATTGGTGGCTTCCCTATTCCGGGTACAGCCTGTGGCGCAATAGTGCCCTGATCTGGCTCGGCGGCTTCGGCGGGGAAGCCGTTGTCGAAGCGGTGATAGTGGCGGTCGGCATCGTGCTCGCCTGGGTGTGGGCGCGGCGCGGCTGGCGGGCGAGCACCGCGTTGGCGGTGGCGATCATAGCTGCGACGGTGGGCGGTCATTTCCTGGTGCGGCAGTTGCCCGCGCACTCGGCGTCACCGGCGATCGCCGTGCAGATGATGACCCGCGGCGGCATCAATCAGCCGGCCACCGAGAATGATGTCGATGATCTTATCGAGGCGACCGATCAAGCCCTGCAAGAACGCGATACATCGCAGGGCGCGATCACGGTGGTGTGGCCGGAGAACTCCATTCCCACGGCGAGTGAGAGTCGACTGGAAAAATTCGCCGCGGAGCATCGCGTCCGGTTGGTGTATCACACGAATGAGCGGCAGGGCGACGGCGATTACAAGCAGGCCGTCATTCTCGATCAGGACGGCCGGCGAATCCTGACCAATTACAAGGCTCATATTGCTCCAGCTGAGGACGGTACCGACTGGTACACGGATCAACATGCCGTCAGTGACGGGCAGGTGGTCACCGCTTACGTGTGCTATGACATGCATTATCCGGATATTGTTAAGCGTCTGCGCGGAGCCGATTCCGCTTACGCGACGCTCGACGATGCTACATATGGTTATCTGCAAAAGCAGTTCCATGCTGCCGATATCAGCCTGCATGCGGCCCAGGCCGGCGTGCCGGTGACCGTGGCGAGCACCAACGGCCCGACAATCGCCGTCGACAGCCATGGCGTGGTGCGCCAGCAGATGACGGGAAGCGGTCCGGCCGTCCTGGTGGTCGATCGCTAGACGACGCCTCCGGGGCGTCCTGGAAGCCCTGGAACCAGCCCCTGAGCCCGGACCGATCTCGACGCGGAAGCGGACCGATCTCGGCGAGGGGACGACGTTCGTAAGAGAGCTAAGAGAAGTCTGCAAGAGAACTCCGCAAGAATCGTCGGTTGGCGGTGGGCATGATGGGCTCATGCGCGAAGTCATTGACCCTTTCGACATCGTCGGACTGCCGCTGCGGACCTCAAACCGCGAAGCGGCCCGCACGATCCCGGCCCACTGGGAGGCCGCAGCCGCAGCCGGCCTGGTCGGCGCGCCCGGCACTGAGACCTACGCCGTCTACACCGACTACGAGACTCCCTTCGACGTTGCCGGTGGCGCCTACACCCTCATCATCGGCCGGCGCGGTGAGGCGATCGGCCCCGGGCGCGACGATCTGGTGGTTGCGAGAATCCCGGCGTCCGCTCGGGACGTCGTCGTCGTGAGTGATTCCCGACCCGAGAGCATCGTCGAGGCTTGGGCGGGCATCTGGGCGCGCCAGGATTTGCCTCGCGACTACCGTGCCGACTACGAGTGCTACGCCCCCGACGGCAGCGTCCGCCTGTCCGTGGGAGTCCTCCCCGCCGCATGAGGGCCGAGCAGTACCAGCGCCAGCTTGATGCGGTCACCGACTACATTTACGCCCACCTCGACGACGACCTCAGCCTCGACCGTCTTGCGGACGTCTCCGGATTCTCGCCCTACCACTGGCATCGCATCTACCGGGCTGTGCGGGGTGAGACCGCCGCTCAGACTGTGCGCCGCCTCCGTCTGGAGCGCGCGGCCACTATGCTCGCCCAGAACGCCTGGCCTCTGGAGCGGATCGCCCGACGCGCCGGCTTCACCTCCGCGGACGCCTTCAGCCGGGCCTTCCAGCGCGCTTACGACCGGACTCCGGGGCGCTTTCGCAGCGACCGGGCCGGTGGACCGAACGGAACCGGCGGCTCTCGGCGCCCCGCCGTAATACCCGATGCCGAGAGCCCGACTCCCTATCCGGTGCGGGTCGAGGAGCGCCCCGAGCGCCGGCTCGCGGTTGCTGAGCATCGGGGCTCCTACATGGGCATCGGCCGGGCTTTCGCCCGCGTCGTCGACCGCATGGGATTGCGGAAACCCATGGTGGCGATCTACGAGGACGATCCCGACGCCGTGCCCGAGGCCGCACTGCGCGCGGTGGCGGGCGCCGTCGTCGGCCCGGAGGCGGAGGTGCCCGAGGACCTGGAGACCCGGGTCGTGCCCGCCGGACGCTACGCCGTCATGCGTTACACCGGCCCCTACTCATCGATGCACGCGGCCTACCTGTGGCTCTACGGTCAATGGCTGCCCACCTCCGGGCACGAGCCGCGGAATCATCCAGTGGTCGAGGAGTACCTCACCGATCCCGCCACGACGCCACCCGCCCAGGCGGTCACCGATATCCTCCTGCCCCTGTGCTGATCCTCGACGCGGACTACGACCGATCTCGGCGAGGGGGCTCGATTCTTATCGCTGCTTCCACTCGTTCACATCCTGGGCCCAGGACGTGGCGGGAATGAACTCGAATCTGTCGTGCATGCCGTTGGCGTTGATCGAGATATCGGCCTCCAACCCGGTTCCCGCGATTCTCGTCTCGTTGATCTGCTCGCCTGTGACCAGATCGAAAGCGGTCAGGCGGTAGGAGTCGTCCATGCTGTTCCGCAGCTCGAATAGGTAGAGAACATCCTTATACACCGCGGTCGAGGTGGAGTATGAATCCTCCCTGACCATATGGATGATGGGCTCGCTGGATTCCGGGCGGCGGACGTCGAGGAGGCCGTTTCCGGTTGCGATCCGCCAGCCCTCGCTGCAGTGCGTGTAGACGTGATCATCGGAAGCGGAGTTGAGGGGATCGTCCTGTGCCAGAGTGACGACCTCGCCGGTGTCCAGACTGATGACTCGCGGTGGATCATCGGCTTTCGCATCGGGGCCGTTGCCGGTGGCGATCGCCCACCGCCCGTAGACCTCGTAGAGGTTGAGGTCCTCATTCACCTTATGGTGGGCTCCGTTGTCCATGCTGATGAGACCGGTGCATGTGCGTCCCGACTCCTCATCAATGCGGGAGTACCAGACGACCGCATGGGGCGAGAGCCCTCGAATGGTCTCCGAGGTCAAGGAGCCGGCGTCGAGAATGGTGGACAGGTCGGAGAGGTTCAACGTTCGGGCCACGGTCTCGCCCATTCGACCCTGGTCGCTGGCCCATGCGAATAGAGTGCCCTCCTCGGTCAGGCAGAGGTATCGGTCGTAGGGGAAGACGTTGTTGGGGGTGTGGGGGTATACCCAGATGTGCTCGCTCAGGGTCGCCGTCGCAGTGATCGCGCCGTCGGATAAGCGGATTGCGACGACGTCGAGCGGCGCTGAGAAATCCCGCATGGATGTGCCATTGACCGTGGTAGTCGGCTGCGGGTAAGGCATTCGGACGACCATGGCATAGGCGTGCTCGTCGTCCAGGACGGGGGCGCTGGCGAGCAGAATGGTTCCGGCGCCCTCATGGACGGCGCTGGGCGTGGATCTATCGTCAACAGTGGTGGTCGCGTATTCTCCGGTGTCCGGATCGAGGACGAGCATTCTGGTGGTCTGCGCGGCGAGGTCGACGATCACAGTCGATTGCAGGTTGTTAAGATCGATTCCGCCCGAATCGTCGCGCGTGTCGGTGTGCGGGGCAGGCAGGCTGCCGACCAGATGGCATCCCCTCATGCCGCAGATGCGCTTATCGAATCCCAGAAGTTTCGGCCACAGCTGCTCCTTGGCGAAGTCGATGGGCATAGCGGTGGAACTGGGAGGCGCCGTAAAGCTTGCAGAGGCTGAACCCGTTCTCCCGGATATGCGGCTGCAGCCCGGGAGCATTGCCGGCGCGACGATTCCTCCGGCGAGAGCCAGGAGGGCGTGGCGGCGCTTCATGATGCTCCTTGCGGACAGGGCTGGCGAGCCCATGGAGAGGGACGCTGTCATCATGACTGCTGACGCTTGTCCGCACAATGGGGAGCTCGCCCCGCTCCCGCAGGCCGGGGCTATCTGGGGCTATCTGGGACTAGCCGGCTTCGCCTGCGGCCGTGACTCCGAAAAGAGCCGCGGATGCCGCTTATTTCAGTTGCCCTAGTTGTCCCATTTGTTCCTGGAGGTTTATCCGTGGGTCTCTAGGTGTCCAAAACGGAGGGGATTAAAGTGCCGCCAGCCCAGGTATCTCCAAGGAACCGTGCGATGACCCGGTGTTTTTGGCGTGTTTTCGCCGTGTTTTCGGTGTGTTCTCAGTGTGCTTCGGTGTCGGGCTGCATGGTGTCCGGGCTGATCTCCTCCGTTTTGGACACCTGGCGCATTCACTGCGCCGTGCCGACACCAGAGCAGGGCCGTCCGGGGCGAGGCGTCCCGAGCTCGACCAACCGCGCATCCCGCTTATCCCAGTTCTGTAACGGTTCGCGCTCGCACGCAACCTCATTCATGTGGAGTGGTTGAATGCTTATGGCTAGTCGCCACCGTTCCCCTTCTCCTCCCCTTACTCCTTGTCCTCCCCGAGGCTCCCATGAACACGCCTATGACGCCCTCGTTCCCTCCCGCACCCGCCTACCCCTCGTATCCCGCTTCCGCGCGTCCTCCTCGGCCGACGCCCCGGCGCCGCGGACTGATTCGCAGATCGCTGCCGTTCATTCTGACTTTCGCTCTTGGTGTCGGCGTCGGCGCCTCCGGCTCGTCCAGCAATGCGAGTCCCTCCTCGGCTCCGGAGCCCACTGCCTCTCCGGAGGCGACTGTGGTCTATTCGCCGACGCCGGTGCCCACGGTCGTCTACACCCCCACGCCCGTGCCCACCGTCGTCTACAGCCCTGCTCCGACGACGCCGGCCCCGGAGGAGCAGAGCACGGCCGAGCCCGCCGCCCCTCAGCCGGAGGAGGACCCGGCGGGCGGGCAGGATGCCGGCGCTACTGGCGGCGGTGATGGCGGAGCCTCGAATTCCGAGGAGGCCCCCGCACCCCAGCAGCCGCCCAAGAGCGCCTACTATGGCAATTGCACGGAGGCCCGAGAGGCCGGTGCCGCCCCGCTCTATCAGGGCGAGCCCGGATATCGCCCTGGACTGGACCGCGATCACGACGGCATCGCCTGCGAGTGGAAGTAGTCGAGGAGGCGGGGCGACCCCAGGATCACCCCGCCCCTGCGCCGCACTCATGCGACTCATGCGTCCGAACGGGTAAGACGCAGGAATCCGCCGGCCTGCGCCATGCCCTGCGCGATATCGAGGAGACGTCGCCGTCGTCCATGCCGGAGGACCTGGAGCACGCTCTTGCCGGTGCGGTCGGCCGGGCCCACCCGCGCCCGCGTCGTCATCCGGCGGGAGCCGTCTCGACTGCGCGTCACCGTCATCGACGATGGCCCGGTTCCCGGCTGGGAGCCTCAGCCTGGAGCCGGCCAGGGCCTGTGTGGTCTGCGCGAGCGGGTCGAGGCTGTGGGCGGGACTCTGAGGGTGGAGGCCGTGGCGCTGGCGTCCCGGCTGCGCCCCGACGTCATCGTCATGGATATTCAGATACCCGGGCTCTCCGGCATCGAGGCCACTCGCCGCATCTGCGCCGATCCGGCGCTCGCGGGCACGCGCGTGCTCGTCCTGACCATGTTCGAGGTCGAGGACTACGTGCTGGGGGCGCTGCGGGTGCGGGACCGAGCGGGGGCGGCCCCTCACCCGCAGCACCGGCGCTGGGGAGGCTGACTCCCCGCCAGCGAGACGTGCTCGTGCTCATCGCCCGGGGATTATCCAATGCGGAGATCGAGGCCGAGCTCGGCATCAGGCGAGCCACCTGCCGCAGTCACATCACGGCGCTGCTGGCGCGACTGAGGGCGCGGGACCGCGCCCAGCTCGTCATCGCCGCCTACGAGGCCGGCCTCGTGCGGCCCGGGAATTGAGGTACGCCTGCATGTGCGCCTGTATGGAGCGCTGGTTGGGCGGGTGCGGTTAACGGGGGCGTTTTCGTGTCGTACCCGCGCCGTAGTCTGTACGTATGTTCGATAGTCGGGGTGCTACTGGCTCGGCCGCGGGGGAAGCCGCAGCCGGGCCGGACGGTGTGCTGCCGGCCGGTGTCGCTACTGACGAGAGTGCTTTGGCTGATCTGGCGGGGATGGCGCCGGGTGCCGCTCTGGCGGGTGCGGTTGAGCGCTTGGTGGCGCCGCTTCTGGCCCCGTCTCCGTCCCCGGTCATCGGCAGCGGTACTGCTGGGGCTTCCGGCTCCACCGACGGCGTCATCGACGCCTGCAGCGCAGGTGCCGGGCTGTTCGCGGATGTGGTGGACCCCGGCGAGCGGGCGCTCGTGGAGGCCGCGGAGTCGCTGGTGGTCAACGACGATCGGAGCGCCTATGCTCTGGCGGATTTGGGTGCGGATGGTTTGAGCGAGCTGGTGGCGGCGTGCGGCCGTCTGGCTGCTTGGGCGCAGTGGGCCCAGTCGGTGGCTGCCGTGTGCCTGGCCCGTTGCCCGGAGATGTGCGGCCTGCCGTGGCGGCCTTCTCGGGGTGATGACCGGTGCGGAGAGCGGGATCGAGACGGCCGGGAGCCCCAGAGAGGCGGGGATGCGCGTGCGGTATCGCCCGGCGACTTGGTGGCGGGGCGGTGGAATGCTTCTGGTGAGATCGCGTGTCGTCTGGGCGTCTCGCGTACGCGAGCCTCGCGTCTGGTGGATCGGGGTGCGGGGCTGCTGGATGAGCGACTCGCGCCGACGTCGGGCTTGCATCGGGTGGGGCTGCTGGATGAGTCCAAGACCGGTCTACTGGTGCGGCGGCTCGCCGAGGAGCCTGCCGGTGTGGCGGAGACGGTGCAGGCCCGGGTGCTGGGCAGGGCCGCGCATCGTACGTCTGCTCAGCTGGGTCGGGACGTGGACCGGGCGCTGACGGCCCTGGACCCCGATGGCGTGAGTCGTCGGGCACGGCGCAACACGTTCCGGCGTCATGTGTCCCGACCTCGCCAGGCCGGTGCGGGGGTGTGTGAGATGCGCCTGCTGATGCCCCGGGCCGATGCCTTCCTGGTGGATGCGACCCTGGACGCCGTGGCCGCCTCCGCACGTGCCGCCGGTGACGAGCGCACTACGGGACAGCTGCGGGCCGACGCCCTGGTGGCCTTGAGCCTGCATGCCTTGAGGGCCGGCCAGCACCGCGCCGCAGGGCAGCGTGCCACCGGGCCGATTGCCGCCGATGACGACGCCGCAGCCGAGAGCGCTGTTGACGCTGCTACGGCGGATCTGATGCCTGATGGCGTTCCGCTTGCGGAGCTGCTGGCCGCTCTCAGCGGTCTGGTCAGTCATACGGGCCCGTGGTGGATGCCCTCGGGTGCTGATCCGGTTCCTCTGCCGCCTGGTCTGACAGTCCACGTGGACGTCACCGTCCCCATGGACCACCTGGCCGCTCTCCTTGACGAATCTTCTTCTGACCCGCCTGGCGGCAACGCAGCTGATGGCAGTCCGCCCGACTCTGCTGGACCGCCTAGCGACCCGCTTGATGCTGCCGGGATGCCGGACAGCGAACCACTCGATGAACCACCCGATATCGGGTCGTCAGGCGATCCGCGCGCCTGCGCGCCCCTCGGGGAGGCGAGCCTGGGCGCCGGCGGCAGGAGCATGCCCGTGCCGGCCGCGGTCGCCAGGTCTCTGGCTGCGGGCGGGACCTGGCGGCGCCTGATCACCGACCCCATCGTGGGGACTGTGGTCGATGTGGGGCGCACTCGCTACCGGCCGCCGGCAGGGCTGGCTGATCTGGTGCGCGCCCGCGATCGGGGCTGCACCCATCCGGGATGTGAAGTCCCGGCACGCGGCTGCGATCTCGATCACATCACTCCCTGGGCCAGTGGCGGCACCACCAGTCTGGAGAACCTGACTTGCTTGTGCCGGGCCCATCATCGTCTCAAGCACGCCCCCGGGTGGGCGCTGACCCGTACCGGTGACGGCGCCCTGATCTGGCGTACGCCCACCGGTGCCCGCTATCGCCGTGAGCCGGACGGCGACATCGCCCTCCTGCCCCGCCGCACTGGCCCCCGCCAGGCAGTTGCTTCCGCGGTTCGAGTGCCCGACGCTCTCGCTCGCGCCGTCACTCCCGCCGTCCTGGACCGCCTCGACAAGGGGCTCGCAGATCCTCACATCGCCGACGGCGCTGCTGGTTCCGTCGCCGCGCCCGGCTGCGCCGTGGCCGACGTCGCCGCTACTGGCGGCGGGGAGTCGGCCCCCGTGATCACCACTCGCGGCCCGCGCCCCGGCGAGAACCCCGGAGACTACGAGACCACTCCCTACCCCCGGGCTCTTCACGCACTCGGCCTGACTCCGCTGCTCGATGCCATCCCGCCCTTCTGAGAATCTGAGGACTAGAACCCCAGAGAATCCAGCCGACGGGCGGCTTCCGGTAGCCGTTTCCCGTAGCCGCGGGGCGCTCAGGCCTTCTCGCGGAACACGACCCGGCGCTGGATCAGGTAGCTGGCCACGTAGATCGTGCTGTCGCCCAGAATCTTGGCGATGCCCAGCGGGACGCCGATCCCGGTCAATGCCGCCAGGGCCAGGTAGCTCGCCGCGACCAGGGCGAGGGCGAGCGCCGTGTAGCGCACCGCCGTGCGGCCCACCGTGCCCGGCGCCGCCCGGAAGATTCGCCGATTCATGAAGAAGTTGGCTGCGCCGCTGATCAGTCGCGCGCCCACGACGCTCGTCAGCAGATTCCCGGTCAGCAGGTGCAGGATCATGACCCCGACCCAGTCGATGGCGAAGCTCGCCAGGGACGCCCCCGTGAAGCGCAGCAGCGGAGCGTAGATCCGCGCCGAGTCCTGCAGCGGGCGGAAGTGGGAGGAGGTGTTCCCGGGCTCGTAGACCGTGGCGATCTCGACCTCCTCGACCGCCATCCCCAGCTCGCGGGCCCGCAGCAGGGCCGACAGCTCGTACTCGTAGCGGTCGCCGGGGACCTCCAGCAGCCAGTCCAGTCCGCCGGCCGGATAACCGCGCAGACCAGTCTGGGTATCGCGCAGCCGCCACCCGGTGGCCCCGCGGAACAGCAGTGCGGTGGCGCTGTTCCCGAGCCGGCTGCGCAGGGGCACCGGCCCGGTGAAGGCCCGCACCCCCAGCGTCATATGGCCGGTCTCGCGGACCCGGTGGGCCACCGCGGCGATGTCCGCGGGCGTGTGCTGGCCATCGGCGTCGGCTCGGTGTTCCTCTCCCACGTCAACGACGC
>ERZ773049.1312-NODE-1312-length-14464-cov-4.012284_pt1 | contig 14464 bp, 14 predicted proteins | sample MGYA00580633_ERZ773049 | MGnify/ENA primary metagenome ERZ773049 (study PRJEB29015, sample SAMEA2737991) | human oral metagenome | biome: human oral; feature: human-associated habitat; material: dental | place: China | collected 2066 ... | reverse complement strand
AAGATAAACACTCCTCTCATGTACGAAGTACTGGACAAAGATACAATAAAATTTGAGATCTTGCCACATTTGTCGGTGGCAAAACGCGGTTATGTTACAAAAAGTGACCTGTTGGAGGTCATTCAGTGCATTCTCTACAAGTTGAAAGCGGGCTGTCTGTGGGACATAATGAGGAAAAAGTAAAGCGCACTTCTTCATGTTTCTTATGTTCCTATGTCAACATGGACATGTTTGTGCCAAAACTTGAAAGGTGAACGTTTTCGTTAAGCCAAATGAACAATGTCGAGCTTGCTCGGACATTGTCGTGGCGAGAAAACGCACTTTTAGAGAAACGAGAAAAGAACAATTAACTCGTTCACTTGTCCGCTTGCCTTCTTATTAACTTGTCAACCTATCAATTTGCCAGCCTTTGTCAACTTTTCGGCAAAAAATTTAACATTATGAGTGCCATTTTTATCCACCAGTCGTTCACCTTGCCGCAAAAAATCGATTCTCGCGAGGGTTTGTTTCGGTGCAAAAAGGGGGTGGTTGTAAGTGCAGGCAAAATGAATATTTATTTGGAAAAGCCGCTAATTGTACCAAATTTTGGGCTGTTTGCGGCTAAATGTATTGCGATTTGATGCAAAACGCACTGCTATATGGTGCAAAACGCAGTGCATTTTGGTGCAAAACGCAGTGCGTTTTGGTGCTAAATGGAAGGCGTTTTGGTGCAAAATGCGGTGCAAAATGCTGCTAAATGCGAGTCGATAAGCATAAATATCCAGTGCAAATGGTATAAATAAACCTTCTCAAAGCATTAATTACATGACTAAAAAGGGCAAAATAGCCGTTAAAAAGTGGGATTTTAGGGGCTAAAAGTGAGTTTTTGGACCTGAAAAATTATGAGTTGGCAACCAATCTAGAAAGGCTAAATGGTGCAAAATGCAGGTTGCGGACATAAAATTTGACAAGTTCCAAGTCGTGAAAGGGTATAAAAAGTGGATTTTTACCAACTTTATAGCCTATATTTTCGCTAGAACGGAGTGGATTATGAAGAGGCATTGTAAAATAAAAGTAATGATTTTAAGTTTTGTGCGTTGATGAGTTGATGTCTTTTGGGGGTTGTAATTTGATGGGCTTGTGAGTTCTGAGTTTATAAGTTTATGGGTTCTTGAGTTTTGTGGGTTGATGGGTTGATGACTTTTTTAGTTTGTAAGTTGGTGGGCTTGTGAGTTTCTGCGTTTTTAGTGGTTTTGAATAGATGAGCTGATGAGTTGATGAGTTGAAACACTTCGGGAGTTATTGGGTTTTCGTGAATTTATAGTCAAACAGAATTACTTTTGGAACGTTGTTGTTAGGAGAATGCAAGACGTGGGTTGCATGTTATCAGCAGCCCCCTACCCAGAAGAAAAGGGGGTATGTTGTTTGCTTACTGTGCATCTGTGGCATTCTAAATTCAAATCTGTTTGGTTATAATCCTTGTGCCAGTAAAAGAGCACTTACACGGAAGAACTTTTAGGATGAAGGATAGCTTGAAAGGGGGGCTTACCTTTCGAAAACGAAATCCGCAACGCCTATTGACGGGCATTGCGGATAGAGAAACCGATCCGATTGGAAGTTTAGCTGCCAGCAATATTTGATTATATATGGCTGCATGAAGGTTTGCAGCACGGCCGTTGCCCGCGAAAGTCCGCTTGCCAAGCGGGCCGAAAGCCAGACTTTCGTTTCTCCCAATGCTCCTATCCTATTGTCCTTTTTTCGCATCCTTCACATATTTTACAGGATAAAGGCCGTGTTCTCGCTTTTTTTGTTTACTTTTGCAAGAAAGGACTTGTAAAGGTTACGACGGCAAAACGCAGGCAATATGCCTTAGCGAACAACGCCGAGAAACACCACAGATAAAGTATAAACATACATGCCATGCCCAGTTGTCCGCTTAAAATAGCCATCTTCGGCAACGAATGTCAACTCCATAACGAGCGCGCCATAGCCCGTGTTGTGCAATGTTTGGCACAGCACAAGGCCGAAGTGTACGTTGACGAGCCGTTTCTTGATTACCTTCGGCAGAGCGGCAACCTGCCCGCTTACCCCTTAACACCTTTCTCCGGCAACGACTTCGATGCCCAACTTGCCCTCTCTCTGGGCGGCGACGGCACCTTTCTGAAAGCCGCCGGCCGAATAGGGCAAAAGCAAATACCCATTGTTGGCATCAACATGGGCCGCTTGGGATTTCTGGCCGACGTGCCTGCAAGCAAGGCCGAAGATGCTTTGAACGACATCTTCAACGGCGAATACCGCATTGAAGAGCATGTGGTAATGAGGGTAGAGGCAGGGAACGAGCCTTTCGGCGGCAATCCCTTTGCCGTGAACGACATTGCCATACTGAAACGCGATGACGCCTCGATGATTACCATTGGTGTGCGTGTAGATGGCGAAAGGCTCATCACCTATCAGGCCGACGGCCTTATCGTGGCCACACAAGCAGGCTCTACGGCCTACAACCTCTCAAACGGCGGCCCCATCGTGGCACCTAACACCAACGCACTTTGCCTTACGGCCGTGGCTCCACACAGCCTGAACGTGCGTCCCATCGTGCTACCCGACAACGTTGAGCTGCAACTCAGCGTTGAAAGTAGGTCGCATAACTATCTCGTAGCCATCGACGGGCGGAGCACCAAGCTGGTGCAAGGGGTCGACATACACATCAGCAAAGCCCCATACGTGGTGAAACAGGTAAGACGAAACAACCAAACCTACTTCGCCACGCTTAGAAACAAGATGATGTGGGGCGCGGACAGTAGAAACGCCGACATGCCCAACAGCCACTCTGAAGAAGGATAACAACAGCCTGCTGCCACACAACAAACACAGCAAAAGGAACAGCAGCTTGCCTGCGAACCCACATGAAGCGAAAGTTTGGAGGCCACCCACGGCCCGTACAGCAAGGCATAACACACCCAAATGTTGAAACATGCAAATTAAATCACTACTTAGGATACCCGACAACAAATACTCCACCAAGACCATTCTTCGCTGGTTGTGGTTGGCTTGGAACGGCAACAGGCTGCAAGCAATGCTCAATGCCTCTATCGGCGTGATGCAAGTGGTGGTGAGTTTGGCCCAGGTGTGGGCCGTAAAGCGCGCCATCGACGTGGCCTCGGGTTCTGTTCCCGGGTCCATTTACTGGGCTGTGGGCGTGATGGGACTGTTTATCCTGGCCGACTTTTCGCTCAGCATAGCCAGCACATGGGTGAGAAACCTCTTGGGAATAAAGGCCCAAAACCGCATGCAACAGCGCATGCTCGACCGACTGCTCAAATCGCAATGGCACGGCAAAGAGGCTTATCACTCGGGCGACGTGCTTAATAGGCTCGAACAAGACGTGAACCAAGTGGTTACTTTCCTAACAGAAACAATCCCATCGTCGCTTTCCGTCTTCGCCATGTTTGTGGGAGCATTCTGCTATCTCTTTGCTATGGACCACATCCTGGCCTTGGTTATCGTGGGCATACTGCCCATTTTCTTACTGGCCAGCCGCACTTACGTGGGGCAGATGCGCCAACTAACACGCAAGGTGCGCGACTCTGACAGTAAAGTGCAAAGCGTTTTGCAAGAAACTATCCAAAACCGCATGCTCATTAAAACGCTTGAAAGCGACAACATGATGGTGAACAAGCTGGGCGAAACCCAAAGCGAACTGCGCCAACACGTGGTGCGCCGAACGCTTTTCTCCGTATTTTCGAGCGTTGTCCTTAACTTTGGTTTCGCCTTAGGCTACCTCGTGGCCTTTCTTTGGGCCGCCATTCGGTTGGCCGATCACACCTTGACGTTTGGCGGAATGACCGCATTTTTGCAACTTGTAAACCGCATACAAAACCCCGCACGCAACTTAACAAAACTCGCTCCGGCCTTCGTAGCGGTGTTCACGGCAGCCGAACGACTGATGGAACTTGAAGAAAACCCATTGGAACAGCAGGGCGAACCCGAATACATCGATGCGCCCTGCGGTCTGAAACTAGATAATGTGACCTTCGCTTACAGCGACAAAGAGCGCAACATCGTGAAAGACCTCAGTTTCGACTTCAAGCCAGGCAGCTGTACTGCCGTACTTGGCGAAACGGGCGCAGGCAAAACCACACTCATCCGCATGCTCCTGGCATTGGTGTCGCCCACCAAAGGCAGCGTAAACATATACAACGACAGCACTTCGAGAGAACTTACGCCACTGATGCGCTGCAACTTTGTTTACGTTCCACAAGGCAACACCCTCATGAGCGGCACCATTCGAGAGAACCTTAAACTAGGAAACATCGCCGCAACAGACGAAGAAATGATTGCTGCCCTACACAAAAGCTGCGCCGACTTCGTGATGGAACTGCCGCACGGACTTGATACGGTGTGCAGCGAATCGGGCGGTGGGCTGAGCGAAGGCCAAGCCCAACGCATCGGCATTGCACGGGCATTGTTGCGCGACCGTAGCATCATGCTCTTCGATGAGGCCACAAGCGCGCTCGACCCAGAAACCGAACGCCAGCTGTTAAGCAACATATTGGCATCGAGAGATAAGACAATCATATTCATTACCCACCGACTAGCCGTGGTTGACTATTCAGACCAAACGCTACGACTAGAACGGTTAGAAAGCAATTAAGCCCTTAAACCACCACTAACCCTATGAACAAAATTACCACGCCGCCCCAAAAACACGGCCCCGACATCGCCTTTGCGTTGCTCGTTGCCTTAGCTTTGTTCCTTGGAGCATGCTCTGGCACGCGGCAAAAGCCGCCCGTCCGTGCCCTTTATTATTGGAGTACCACCTTTGTAAACGACAGTCTGAAACGCCATTTTTACAAGGCGCACAATGTGCAAAGGCTATACATTCGCTACTTCGATGTGGTGAAAAAGCCTAACCAAGAGCCACTACCCAATGCCACTATCGACTTCAAAGACTCCGTTCCACAAGGTATCGAGGTGATACCCACCGTGTTCATCACCAACGAATGTATGCGCCAACCACCCCAGTTTGCCGAACAACTGTGGCAACGCATACGCCAAATGAACGAAACCCACGGCGTGAAGAACGTGAAAGAAATACAGATAGACTGCGATTGGAGCAAGCAAACACAAGCTGTTTACTTTCAGTTCCTTCGCCGGCTGCACCAATTGCTAGCCAAGGCCGGTCTTAAACTCTCGGTCACCATTCGGCTCCATCAGCTCGGCATGCAGGCTCCGCCCGTAGATAAAGGTACATTGATGCTCTATAACACAGGCGATTTTCGGCAACTTTCCAACCAAAAGCCCATTCTCGACCCCGAAGTTGTTCGCCAATATATCGGCGGCTTGCGTTCGTATTCGCTCCCGCTCAATGCCGCTTACCCGCTGTTTAGGGTTCGTGCGCTGTTTCGTAGCGGCAAATTCGTGGGCATAATACACACCAAAGACGAGTATCCCGTGCTGCCGACCGACTCTGTCGTCGTGCGCGAAACCACCCTAGCCGACCTGCAAAGCGTGCAACAACTGATAAACAAGCATCGTCCCGACGTGCACAACGAGATTATTCTTTATGACATTAACAACCGAAACCTAACAAAATATTCATCAAACGATTATGAAAAGATTTATAACCCTTAGCCTGCTTGCCTGCATATCGCTCTTTACCGGCAAGACATGGGCCTGCGCCGACGGACTGGGCTACCACGAAGGAAACTTCTTCGACGTCTATTCTCACGACTACGAGCTGGTGAGCGGCGAAAGACTGGCACGCTTCTGGGCCCAGTACACGGGCGACCGAACACCCCTTAGCGAAGATTGGAGCAAGGGATACCGCAACGCGTGGGACTATTATTTCGAGAACAATTGCGCCCGCCTATTTACCGCCGCCAAGAAAAAACACGACGAAGAGATGCTGCTCTATCTCCGCCAAACACTTAAATACAACAAGGTTTGCGAAGAACTGAAAGACAGTTGGACCTATCCCACGGCACAACAACTGGCCCAACGCCGCAAAACGCTGCTCGCCATGCAACGAACGGCCAAGGCCTATGGCGGCCAACGCTTAAAGGCGCAGTTCGCCTTACTATATATGCGCACCAACCTTGTGCTTAAAGACTATCGCGCCAACCAAGACTTCTGGGTACTCACTGCATCTAAGCTACCCGAAAGCGTGTTTAAGGACATGATGCACAGCCTTTATGCAAACGCCATACTAAACCTAGGACAATGGCGAAAGGCATGCGACATCTATGTAAAACAAGGCGATTGGGAAAGTATGGAGTGGGCCATGCGCAACTATCGAAACCTGGCCGGCATCAAACGCATATATAAGGAAGAGCCCAACTCGCCCACCCTAATCTACCTACTGCACTATTACGTAAACGGCGGATATGGTTGGGAGTACAATTACGAAAGCTCGTTAAAGGCCGACCAAATAGAACCCGACACGAAGGCAGAGGCAGAAGACTTCATCAACTTCGTGCAAACAGACGTGTTGCACAACGAAAGCGTACGCAACAAAGCCATGTGGAAGGCAGCACAGGCTATGGTGCTGTTCGAATTAACCAACTACAAAGCTGCACAAAAGTATGCCAAGGAGGCACAACAACTTAGTGGTACGAAACGCGCGAAAGACTGTGCGCGGTGCATCGCCCTACTAGCCTCGATACATACCGAGCCTTTGGGCGAGGCCTATTCGGCCTATGTTGTGGGCGAAATAAAATGGCTGCTTGGCCGAGCTGCCGAACGAAAGCCATCCAACGACGTTTCCAGATACGACTATTACCACGCCACGGCACTAGAAAACGTGGTGTACAACCACCTTATACCGCGCTACCAACAGGCGAACGACAACAATCATACCCTCGCCCTACTGGGCATGATAGACACCTTAATGGGCATTGCCCTGCAAAGCGAGCCAGAAGGGCATGCCGACCTACCTAGTTCGTGGGAGTATAAGGTAGGACTAGACACGCTCACGTCCAAGGAAATACTAGCTTATTACCAATATCTAAACTCGTCGCCTGCCGACCCGCTGCAACGTTTCGCGCTAGAAAAGGCATCCAAAAATGCCGACTTCTTCAACAGCTACATCGGTAAAGCCTACTTGCGAGAAGGAAATTTTGCAGAGGCCATTCCGTATCTAGAGAAGATTAGCCTCGATTATGTCAACACATGTTACTATGTAGAATACGTCGCGGGCACCGATTACACCCTCGACCGCTGGTTTACACATAGCCCAGAACCCTCGGAAAGCGAGAGAAACAAAAGGCTCACAGTGAATCCCAGACTGAAATTCTGCCGCGATATGCTGCAACTTCAAAGCCAATATCGCCTCGCCCGCAACAAGGATGTGCAGGCCGAAATAGCCTATACACTAGCCTCGCACTACTTCCAAGCATCCATACATGGCGACTGCTGGTATCTAACACGCGACAGCTACAGCCGTTACGACGAGCCGGAAAATTACGAAATGAACTTCCCCGAACAGGCTCTTACCCTCCTTAAACAAGGAGCTAACAGCCGAAAAGTAGAGTTAAAGCTGCCATCGCTCTTTGCTATGGCCTACGTTTCATACGCCATCCCCACTTTACCGCGGCTGCTAGGACCCGGTTCTTGGTTTGAAGGTCTAGAAAACGAAACCGCCATTAACACCAATTACACCAAGTTGGCCAAGTATGTGAAGAGTTCGAAAACAGAGGCCGTCTACATTATACACTGCGACATACTGAAAGAATTTATGGAAACAAAGATGAAATAACACCCCTTTCGCCCCACTCTTGCGGCTATAAAAGGCCCAAAGTGGGGAGAAAACCACCTCAGCCACTAGTGCTAAGGTTCCGTCGTGTAGGCGATGTCAGCGTTCTGCCATGCTCAACAGAGTAGGCGCATCCCTATATATCACATCTTTAAACACCCACAGAGTGTAGCAAGCTAGGCAAACAACCATTACTTCGCGTAAATAAAAAATGCTCAACAACCGAACAGATGAAGATAGACCACATAGCCATTTACGTTTGCGACCTTGAAGGCGCACGTAACTTTTTCGTAACTTACTTCGGGGCAAAGAGCAACGAAGGCTACCACAACCAGCGCACGGGTTTCCGCTCTTTCTTCCTTTCATTCGACGACGGCACGCGCTTGGAATTAATGACTAAGCCAGAAATCGTAGACCGAAAGAAAGAACCTAACAGGACTGGTTTCGCTCATCTGTCGTTCAGCGTTGGCAGTAAAGAGCGGGTAGACGCGCTTACAGCTCAACTAAAAGACAATGGTTTCGAGGTGTTTGACGGTCCGCGAACCACAGGCGACGGCTATTATGAAAGTTGTATTGTGGGATTTGAAGACAATCTCATTGAGATTACCATTTAAATAAGGTCGGTTTCCAGAATTTAGAACAAGGCGAGAAATCCGTTACATAGGTTCATATCGCGCCCTTTACAAATAGTATTCCCACATTCGTACTCTTTATTTTTCTGTTAAACAATTAGCATTTCACCATTGAAATTCTTATCTTTGCTCACAACACAAATAGAATAAGAGCCTATGAAAAAGCTATTCGCCCTCGTTATTCTCTGCAGCTATCATGCAACAAGCCTGTATGCGCAACAAACTATCTCGTTGCCCAACGCAGATGCCATCAGTTTTGATTGCTATGGAAATAACTTCGAAGTGTACACCAAGATTGGGCCAAACCAATATACAAGGCAAAGCCTGCAAATCGAAAGGCAGACAAGACAGGATAAATCTGCCGACATAACGCTGATAGAACTCAAGATAAATCCACACAAAGACACAGTGAGCAGAGAAGACATTGATAAACTGCCGAAAAGGTTTATCGAGGCAAAAGACTTACATGCAATAGATTGGGACTCATACTTAGGCATGCCCTTCACCATGAACGACAGCGAGGCAAGGACAAGTGAAACAGACAACTCCACTTATGTGTTGACGTTTTTAAGGCAAGATCTTGCCGTCATACTGCCACTTACTTGTAGAAATGGAGGGGGCACGAATAACGACTGCCCCTTATCAAGCCACATCCCCCACTCTGTTGTTACCCCGCGTTCCACTCGTTCGGACTATTTCGTACCCGTGATTTTGAAACTCAAAGAAGGCAAAAAGGTATTCTTACTCTACAACAGAGGCGTTGAATATATGATGTTTCCCAGTTCAGGAGGGTGGCAAATGTTTGAGTTTGATAAAAACCTTAATTCCAAAGAGCCAACGATTGCAGCTAAGGAATGTAACGAAGTTAAGTCTTACAACCTGCGGTATTTCAATAAAAAAACCTTTTACAGCGTTCAAAAGACCGAGACAGGGAAATACAGACTGTTTAACTCATTCGGACAGGATGTGCTGAAAGAAGAATATGACTCGATTAACAACCACTACTGCTTTACCATCGCAAAGCGAGGAAACGACATCGACGTTTTCAACCTTTACAACAAAAAGCTAAACATAGGAAAGGCAAAGGTGGTAAAAATGGTTGATGCGTGTGTGGCTGGTTGCATTGAAGTATTGAACGAGGAGGGGGCTTACTATTATGATGAAATGGGAAACAGGCTAAAACACCCCATCATGGGCAGCATTAGTTTATGTAAAATGGTGTCTAAATGGCAACACAACATCCTTAAAAAGCAGGGAAACTACCAAATGCAAATCTATACCGACAAGCCTGGTTCTCCCATAGAAGACGAATGCTATTGGCTTTCCGACCTACTACCATCTGACGCCGTGACGTTCCTTGATGGGGAAAAATCATTCTTCCAAAGTGAAAACAGCTCGCTTTGCGGCGACATCGACGTACAACCTGGATGGATAAGAGTAGGCAGAAAAGGGAAATTCGGCATCATAGCCTATGAATATAAGCAGAAAAAGGGGGTGAAACCAAAGTTAGTTACCAAGCGTATGGATGATTATCATCAGAAAGTAAAGGTCTACCCGCCCATAAAAATCGTGGGAAAGACAGTCTTCCCGATAAACAACGACTCAATCATCATGCGCCCCGATGGTCTGATTTACTTCTATAAGGACAAGAAAGTAGGTCTCTTTCCCCGCGACAAAGCACCTGTATATGATGAAATAAAGAAAGTAACTGGCTCCTTCTACCGCATTGTCAAGAAAGGAACACCAGGCTGGCTCGACATTAAAACCAATAGGGAATACTGAAAGTAAGCCAGCAACAATAGCCAAAAAGAGATTAGGGAGATAGCCATTATGGCTACCTCCTTAATCATCTAGTTATTCCTCCGCTTTTAGGACAACGCGATACAAAGAAGACTAGTGGGCCGCAAACTTGGTAAAGAGAGCTTACTTGCTGTGCGTTCGATGTATTCAGAAAATGAAAGCCGCACGCCTAATGCCCTTTATACCACATCCCTAAACATCTAGTGCATGCGAATCAACATCATAATGCCTAATAGACTTCACTAACCACCACATCCCTTGCACTTCGATTTGGAATGCGCACACTTATCATAAATCAATGCATTCTTGGATCGTTGGCACTATCAACAGCATGAGAAAAACCGTGTTCCATAAGGGTTCATGTGAGAGAAAGTTATTCTACGAAATGATAATTATCATCTATGTGGTATTTACGTGTCAGTTGTTTCTGAATATGCTCCTGCCCTTCAGGAGGGTCTAAGCCATTTTGTACTTTCTTGTACGTTGTTCGAATCGTTATTGTTCCATTTTTATATTCACTATCCACATCTAAGAATTCATCGTGACAACCAACTAATAATGATGATGTAATAACATCTTGTTTATCATTATACAAGTATATGGTAATTCTAGAGTCATGGTAGTTGTAAAACTCTTTACATGCTAACACATAACATCCATCAGCAATTTTATACTTTCCAACATAACAAAATGTCGAACGGTTGTGAGCGTTTGAGAGCATAATTGTATTTACAGGCAACAAAAACCTGCTTGCAAGTATATCATAACTTATGGTATCTTGTGTCGGTAGTGGCATTGAACTAAGAATGTCACCGCACGGAAACTCTGCCAAGTCTTTGAAATGACATAAGAACTTTGTTGCCTCTCTTTCATGACTTTTGCAGGTACATAGTCCCACAAAGATAAAAACTATTATTATCTGTTTCATTTTTTATTTGGTTTTACTGGACAACAATATATAGAAATATTAAAAACCAAGACCACTTCATTGTTAAATTGCAAGTCGTTTACTTAACCTGCTTATGGATAAATGTCTGGAATATGCTCGAATTCATGACAACATAAGGATAGGGGTAGTCAACACGAAACAGACTTAGATTTTTCACAAAGTTCGGCATCCCTATCAATGAGTCGGCAAACATGTGTTCATCGCATATCAATAGATGCTTAGTAATGTCAACATTAGTTTTCTCTCTATCCGAAGAATTAAAAAGCATAATGATTTCAAATGTTTCTTTTGGGAGTAAGCACTTTACAAATAATTCTGGAATAATAGCACAACTGTCTTCAATGACCATATTTGGCTCCCATTCCAACATTGACAAACTAAAATCTCCGTATCTACGCAGGAGTTTCCGTCTTAAGAGTTGAACAGGAGGTAAAGAGTCATTATTTTCCTCGATAAAGAAGATTAAGAGTTTAGCGGATGTGTTGTTCTGAATAGAATACAGGCACGAATGGGTCTCGCCATAATCTCCTTTCTCTCCCCTTATACACCATCTGGCTTGAATAGGATTAATGTTTTGGCTAAACAACATACTATGATCGAATAGTATGAAACAAAACAGAACAAATGCGATTCTCATTATTTCATATTTTTAATGGTTTCTTTTCTTGCCGTTATAGACTTGTCTATTAACTCTTACTTGGGTTCATGGCTATCTTGAAATGAGGTACTAAGCAATGACGGTCTCCCTCAGGCTCTACGTAAATCAAAGCATAACTATATCCTTCATTTGAAAAAGTTTCTGCTGCGCCTGCTGGTGAGAGAAAGATTTATGCTTATGCCTAAGAATATTGGCAACCAATTAATGGTATTTCAGTTTCTGTTCCCAATACAATATATCGTCTTCTTTCATCGCGGCTCTCCACTCCCTAATACTTCTGTTGTATAAAAGAACTATGGCATCGCGATTATAAATGTAATAAAGCAGAATGTTTGCTGCATAATCAGTTGTTTCATCATTGAGTAGAGACAACCATTCCCTTCTTTTCATCCTTACTATGATGCTGTCTTGTTTTGGAGTCAATTTTACTCTTACACGATAGCCAATATCAAATATTGGAAAGCATGTATCGCAAGCGACTTTATTTATAGAGAAATTGATACGTCTATTATTTATAAAAGAAAGTTCATTTGTGATGTTTTTCTCTCTTTTGCAATGTGTTTTTTGAGCACAACATGATGATATGCCCAGTACTAAAATACCCAAGATAACAGAATTAAACTTCATTGTCTTTTTCTCCTTCTATTTTGATATGCTTATGGCTCGCCGTCGACACACACGCCCCCAAAGCCGCAGTTCCTTATTATTCGTTCGTCAGATGCGTTAAACGGGTTAACGGCTATGCTTGCCACTATCTGCCAGTGCCATGAGGCAGTTTTCCTCGCTCCACGTCTTTTTCCGCTCCGTGTTCAGGCCGTCGTCCGTTACGAGTGTGGGGTTGGCGTTGCGTATTTCTACACGACGTGCAGGAAACCTATTCCATAATATATTTATCATCTGATACTCTTCTTACCGTAAAATGGTGTTTTGTACATATATAGCCATGTACGGCAATAGGACTACCATCAAAAATGCCATATCCGCTAATTTTACGAAAAGCTTCGAATTGTAAATCCAACTTATATTCATAATAGTAATAATCATCCTCGTATACAACTCTATTGTTCTTTATGAAAATAATTCTACACATTCCAGAATCCGACGCAATAAGTGCCGTATAAGGGTCTTCTGAGTCCTCATAGTCTTTTATTCCAATGATGTTTTGAACGCCGTTTAGCGGAGTAAATGAATAAAAAACATACATCGTATCATAGTCTATATCCAATGCTTTGCGTAAATCCAACTCACCATTCCCCTTGTCATCCAGTATATCATGTCGTGAAATATACCGTTCTACCTTTTCAGGAAAGTGGCATGTGCAACCACAAAGGAGGATTGTCCCAATTACAAGAATGTATATAGGTATTAACTTATTCATTTCACTTCACCTTAAGAAACGAGGAGAGGTAGCCTTTCAACTGCTCCACAGCCCTTGCTCTGTGGCTGATTTTGTTCTTGATTGCCTCTCCAAGTTCAGCAAAGCTCTTGGCATAGCCGTTGGGAATGAAGACAGGGTCGTAGCCGAAGCCGGCCGTGCCACGCTTTTCGGTGGCAATCTGCCCCTCAACAATGCCTTCAAAGAGCGACTCACGATAGCGAAGGGGATTGTTGGCATCGTGTTGAATGAGTGATATTACCGTGCGAAAGCGGGCATTTCGGCAGGTAATATCGGCCATATTGTGCAGCAATTTGGCCATGTTTGCCTCGCTGTTGTGGTCATCTTGCTCGGCATAACGGGCACTATGCACGCCCGGTGCGCCACCCAAGGCCTCCACTTCCAGCCCCGTGTCATCGGCAAAGCAGTCGAGTCCATAGTGGTCGTAGACATATTTGGCTTTCAAGTGGGCATTCTCGTCGAGTGTAGTCCCCGTTTCGGGAATGTCAACATCGCAACCGATATCTTTCAAAGAGACGATTTCGAATGACTTTCCGAGTATTTTTCGGATTTCATCGAGCTTATGTAGGTTGTTGGTTGCAAATACAATCTTCATGTTTCCAAGTGTTTATGTTTGTGTTTTGTGGCCTCGAGCTTCTTGTTTATCCTGACTTTCATCTCGTCGAAACCCTCTCCATAGACACCGACGACGCTACTTTGGCTGACGAAAGCATTGGGATCGATAAACTTGATGAGCCGGAAGATGTCGGTACTTTCGCGCTTCTTGGCCAGAATACACAGCACTTTCATCTCCTTTCCCGTGTACCAGCCGTGCCCATCAAGTATGGTTACGCCGCGTCCGGTCTCCATTCCGATGGCATTAGCTATCTCTTGATACTTGTTTGAGAAGATCATGAACTGCACACTCTCCCGTCTTGCATTCATAACATAGTCGAGTGAGAAGTTCTCGAGCGTCATCACGCACAGACCGAACATCACTTTGTGGGCCCGTTCCAAGTAGGTTCCGAACTGCGGAAAGAACATACAGCTGCCAATGATGCAGAAATCAATCGTAATCAACACGGTTCCGAGCGAGACATTATGGTACTTGTTGACAGCTGCAGCGATAATGTCCGTCCCGCCCGTGGAACCATTGTGCAAGAACACGGTAGACAGTGCCAATCCCGTGATGATGCAACCGATGACCATTGACATGAAGTCCTGACCTTCGCCCAACAGCTTGATAGGGTAGCCGTTTGGCTGCTTGGGAATGATGTCTTGGGCCACAATCAGCATGAAATAGAGCAGGAAGATGGCGTAG
>ERZ773049.1311-NODE-1311-length-14476-cov-6.859025_pt1 | contig 14476 bp, 12 predicted proteins | sample MGYA00580633_ERZ773049 | MGnify/ENA primary metagenome ERZ773049 (study PRJEB29015, sample SAMEA2737991) | human oral metagenome | biome: human oral; feature: human-associated habitat; material: dental | place: China | collected 2066 ... | reverse complement strand
ATCCGGCCACGGCCTACGGCCTGCCGGGCGTCGGAGACCTCGAGGTGACCGGACTGTCCGGGCGCAACAAGGTCTACGGCGTGCGCATCGGCCGCGGCGAGGGCGCCAAGGGCGCGCTCCAGGCGATGACCGAGTTGGAGCAGACCGTCGAGGGCGTGCCGGCCTTGCCGCTGGCGATCTCCCTCGTGGAGCAGTCCGCCCCGCAGATCAAGGATCGCCTGCCGTTGCTGTATGCGGCGCGGCAGATCGTGGAGGAGGACGTTCCGGACTACGCCGCGGTGCTTGCCCGCGCGGTTCTGCCTCCCAAGCCGTGAGCGTCTGGAGCCCGTGGCTCTGGCTGTTGACGCTTGAGCTGCGAGACCCGAGTTGCGGCAGGCCAAGCTGTAAGCCCTGGCTGTGGGACTTGACTGTGAGGCCTTGACTGCAGCGGGCTTCCAAACTGTGGCCGCCGCCGGGGTAGCGTCTGTTGCCTAGGCTAGGCGACGAAGGCGGCTGAACTGGGTCCCTCCAAGCAGCTGGCTGTTACAAACCGTGGGCGGGTGCGAAATCGCACCCGCCCACGCCGTCTGCCTGGACTTTTCGCCGGAGTCCTTGCGTCCCGGAGACCGCCTGTGTCTTCGCGACGCGCTGGCTTTCATGGCGGTGGGTCAGTCCAAACCTGAACAACGGAAATATTGGAAACCCGAGCATTCGCGGGAGCAACCGAGGAGTTGGCCGGTTGGTTTTATCAGTCGGTCGGGAGGGGCGTTGTTTCTGTTTGTTTGGCAGGGGTCGTAGGCCAGGGTGTGGGTGTGCCCGGATGTTGTTTTTGGTAGTGGCTTTTGTAGTCGTCGCCGACGTTGAATCCGGGGGCGGGTTCGAAGCAGTAGGTCGCGGTGTCTCCTGCTTTGTCCCTGCCGAGCATGAATTCAAGCCAGTAGATCCCGACGTCGAGCAAAGTGATGGTGCCGACTCCTTCAAATGTAAAGGACTCTCCCAAGGCAAGATCGGCACCCGCGAGGGCACTTTTATCATCTGGGCCGCGATCAATGATCGACCCTACGATTCGTGCTCGTTTGTGCCATCGTTCAATTCGGAGTTCACCCACGGATACTGCGACTTTGCGGCGGGAATCGACATAAAATTGCCCGTAATGTCCGCTTCTTGCATGAATTTTGATGCCGGGGCAGCTGGAAGGGTTGTTTTTCTTTGTGAAGACGTGGGTGTTTCGGACTGGGTGTTTGTGTGTGAGGAATCCGGAGACGTAGACGATTCGTATGCTTGCCGCCAGAGCCAGAAAGCTGATCAGGACAGCGAGGACTTTCCGGCGTTTCTTCATTGGTCTGTCTCGCTTTCTTTGAGTGGATGGTCAATTACTCCTTGCGTGGCGGCGAATTTTGAGGTCCGGGGCGCTGCTTACCGCCGATTTTGCTCGCAGTCCGTTTTGGTGTTTCATTGGTTGGCTTGAGTTCGGTTGACCTCTGGCTTGGTTTCACCGGTTGGTTGGGAGCTCCGTCGGTTCTGTTTGTGTGGCAGGGGTCGTAGGCCAGGGTGTGGGTGTGCCTGGGTGTTGTTTTTGGTAGTGGCTTTTGTAGTCGTCGCCGACGTTGAATCCGGGGGCTGGCTCGAAGCAGTAAGTTGCTGTGCTTCCTTCGTCGGTGTTTCCGAGTGTGAACTCTAGCCAGTCGATTTTGACGTCGAGTAAGGTGATGGTGCCGATATTTTTAAAAGTGAAGGACTCTCCCAACGCGAGATCGGCACTGGCTCGAATATCTTTGTCGTTGAGACGTTGATCGAGGATTGCTCCTCCGATTCTCGCTCTTTTGTGCCATTGTTCGATTCGGGGTTTGCTCACGGATACTATGACTATGCGGTGGGAATCGGCGTAGAATTGCCCGTCATGCCCTGAGCCTGCCGTTATTTTAATGCCGGGGCAGTTAAAACGGTTATTTTTCTTTGTGAAGACGTGGGTGTTTCGGACTGGGTGTTTGTGTGTGAGGAATCCGGAGACGTAGACGATTCGTATGCTTGCCGCCAGAGCCAGAAAGCTGATCAGGGTGGCGAGGATTTTCCAGCGTTTCTTCATTGGTCTGTCTCGCTTTCTTTATCCCAAAAGGTGATGAATCCGGGCGCGGGAACAAATCGGAAGGTTGCCGTCGGGCTGCCGCCTACGGCAAAGGGAATGATGATCGGATTGACGTGTATGAGAGTGAAGGTTCCGACCTCTGGATGGTCGACGTACTGTCCCGCCTCCAAATCGCGATATATCGACGTTACATGGGCACTGTCAGGCGTATCAAGGCTATCGGCGGGGTATCCGCCCTGCAGAGTCGCTGCCATTATCCCGTCGAAGAAACGGATATTCGAGACGGTGTAGGACGGTTGAACCCCAACCCCGGGGCGAAAAACTACCGCTTCGGACAATTCGATGGTGCGTACACTCATTTGGGATAACCTCCCCCAACATGGACGTTATGGAAGGAATCGCCGAAATCTTTCCAACTCATCTTGAACTCGGCGAACTTTGGATCAGGATTGCCGTCGAGATCAGGGCTTTCTCCCCAAGGGTTTCTCACGGTGACCCCGTCCTTGTCGGCAGCGACAACGACGTAGGCGTGATTCTTCGCAATCTGGACTCGATGTTTCTCGCCATGAATTGTTACTTCTTTGACGAGATAATCCTTCTTGAAAAAAAGTTGGGTATTGCTGCTGGCGACGACGGGGCGGTGATCCTTCAGGGCGTCATGTATGTCTTTGCGTCGATCGTCGCTGTATCCGTTATAAAAGGGGTCTCGGTGAAAATCTCGTTGGTAGACGGTAGAAGCTTTTCCTGTGACCTCTTCCATGACCGCCGACGGCTGGCCGCCGCTGATTCCGGTGGGGCCGAAAACACTGTTGCCGCGAGTGCCGCCCTCGTACATCTGCCCGTAGGCGGCCTCGAGAACCGAGACGACGCCGGGATTGCCTCCGTTGGCTCCGCGCACGTAGGTTCTGTCGACGAAGACGGTGCGTGCCCGTTCTGAATGATCCGGGTCTTCGTAAAGAGTGACCATATAGCCGTCTTGACGGCCGTTTCTGAAGTGTGGCCGGATTGAGTTTTGCAGGAGCTTTCGGCCTTCAGGCGTGCGCATCATTGCCATGAGGGTCGCCAACAGATAGCAATCGCCGATTCCGCCCTGCGAAACCGTGCGAAAGTCCATGTGCTTGAGCTCGTGGTTGATTCGATTGATGTCATCGTGATTAAGCTCGTGTAGCTCGCCTACGTTTTTGCCTTCGTCGTCGGGCTCAACTGCCTCCAGATGCAAAGCGGCCCGCAACTCGGCGGCGCATACGTCACCGGCTTTGTTCAGCAAATCAATTGTCTCTTTGGCGCTTTTGGCTGTTGCCTGCGCTTCGGGCTTGAGCTCCTCAAACTTGTCGTTCTGTTCGGAGTCGGGAACGGCGTCGACCTGCCTGTCTAGTGCTTGCATCCTGGCTCGCGCCGCATCTATGTTTCTCTCGGTGGCCTCCGCCATGTAGGCATACTTGAGAATAGCCTTAGCACCGTTGTCCAAGCCCTTGTCCAAGCGCTGAGTCTGTTTGAGCTCGCGGCGTAACGCGCGATCGAAAGCCTCGCGCGCTGCACCCTCCCACGACTCGGCCTTTGATGGCAGGCGCCTCATTAGTTCCGTGTACGAATCTAACTTCGTCTTCATGGAGGAAAGCTTTTTGTGCAGGGTGAATATGCCCGGCGAACGCCTCGGAAACTCCGGTATGCAGTCGGCGAACTTTTCCATTGCAGTCATCTCCTTGATTTCGCGTTTGCCTTGTCGTTGTGCGGCGCCGTTTCACTTCTGCGGCACCGGCTTGCGTTCGCGACGCCGATCGTCAGGCGTTTTTGCTGTTCGGCAAGGCCTCGTTGTTCTGCATTGCCGGCCTTCTGGCAGCGCCTAGGGCTTCGCGGGCCCCTCATTGGAACTTTTGCTTTTGGGACGTGAACTCTTTGGCCCAGTCCCTATCGGTTTCCTCGGCCATTTGAGAGGTGTCGGATACCGTTTCGGACGTCTGCTCGCTCCAATCGCTCAGTCCGCCGATCCTCTCCATCGCCGCGTCGGCGAATTCCTTATAGGCCTCATTGAGGGTTGGGTAACCGAAGGACGGTACGGGGGACGGAGCTTCAACGTTGTCGTAACTCTCGGAAAGAGAGTCCAGGCTTTTGCCCAGCTCCTCCATTTCGTCCCTGTCGATTTCGAATTTGCTCATGTTCCCTCCAGCTTGTGTGGATCAGCCTGCCTGTAGGCCGGCATCGCGATGTCATGGAATGAACCTATACGAGACAGAAGGAAAAATCTAGAGCGTTCATAATGTGAAAATATGGCTGGCCGGAAGGAGGGTCTGTGTCGGCAACTTGTCTATACAATCAGAAAACACGTGGAAAACTTTATGTGCGAGGCAATCCTTTTCGTTACGTCTAAAGAATTAACTCATTTAAAATGTGCTTTGATATGTTGTATTCTAGTGATTTGTTAGTACTGTGAAGAAGCTGCAGTTGTCCGGGGCTGGAGCGTTTGATCTGGGGTCGGGCATTCAATCTGGCTGCCATTCAATCTGGCTGCCATTCGGTCTAGTCGATGTCTGAGTCTCTGGCCCTCTGAGCATTCAGTCCGTGCATCATTTGGCCCGGCGATCGCTAGCACATCTAGCCATCGCCGGAGCATTCGGCCTACCATTGATCGCAGTGGTCGATTCGCTTCCATTCTCCAATCGAAGACACCGGTTAGTGGAAATCCGCGATTCGATCGGTAGATATACAGCTGCGCGGCATTGATGCTGCGCGGTACGGCGTCGGCGGTTCTCGCCAGCAAGGAGTTGACGTGGGCAACGATCTGACCAACCAGGGTGAGACGAACCAAGGTGCGAATGGCGCCGAGGCGGCCGAAGCCGCTTCGTTCTCCTCCGCCAAAACGGGCGGGGCTCAAAGAGAAGCCAAAGCCGAGGAAATCCGGCCTGGCGAGCCCAGACCCATACGGCGCGTTGCCGCTGACCTTGGCATTCCGGATGAGCACGTTCTCACCTACGGTCGCGGCAAAGCGAAAATCGACCTTGATTACCTGCGCTCGCTGCCTGAACGCGATTCCAAGTTGGTTCTTGTCACAGCGATTTCGCCGACGCCGGCCGGCGAAGGCAAAACGACGACGTCAATCGGCCTGGCCGACGGCCTTGCGCGGCTCGGCAAGCGCCCGGTGCTTGCCCTTCGCGAGCCCTCAATGGGGCCGGTTTTCGGCATCAAGGGCGGCGCCGTCGGCGGAGGGAAAGCCCAGGTTACGCCCGGCGACGAAATCAACCTCCACTTCACGGGCGATTTTGCGGCCATCGCCGAAGCCAACAATTTACTGGCGGCAATGGTCGACAACGCTCTGCATTTTGCCACGCACGACATCGATCCACGCACCGTCACCATCCGCCGCTCAATCGACATGAATGACCGCTCTTTGCGCGACGTCGTTATCGGCCTCGGCGGGCGGCTCGGCGGGGTCGCGCGAGAGTCGGGCTTTGATATCACCGCGGCCAGCCAGGTCATGGCAACCTTCTGCATGGCCGATTCCCTTGATGACCTGCGCGAAAGGCTCGGCCGCATCGTCGTCGGCAGGTCCTCGGCCGGCGATTCCGTCACCGCGGCGGACCTCGGCGCCGTCGGCGCAATGACGGCGATCCTCAAGGATGCGCTCGCACCCAACCTCGTCCAGACCCTCGAAGGCAACCCCGCCCTGGTCCACGGCGGCCCCTTCGCCAACATCGCCCACGGCACGAATTCTGTCATCGCCACCAAGGCCGCGCTCAAGCTGGGCGACGTCGTCGTGACAGAGGCGGGGTTTGGAGCTGACCTGGGCGCGGAGAAATTCTTCGATATCGTGGGGCGGGCCAGCGGGCTCAGCCCCGACCTCACCGTGGTGGTCGCGACGGTGCGCGCGCTCAAGTATCACGGGGGCGTGGCGCTCGCAGATCTGGGGGAGGAGAACGTCGCCGCGGTTCGCGCGGGGGCGGTCAACCTGCGCCGGCACTGCGAGAATCTCACGGAGGTCTTCGGCCAGCGCGTCCTCGTGGCGGTCAACCGGTTTGCTGCGGATACGGAAGCTGAGATCGTCGCTATCCGCGAGTCCGTGGCCGACCTCGGCATCGACGTCGTCCTCACCGACCACTTTGGCCATGGGGGAGAGGGTGCGCTCGATTTCGCCGACGCCGTCGCGAAGTCGCTGGCGAAGCCGAGCATCGTCAAGAGAGCGGACGACGAGGGCGTGAGCGCGTACGATCTGCGAGATTCTTTGGAAGACAAGGCGCGGGCCATTGTCACCCGGGTCTACCGCGGGGCCGACGTGGTCTTCGAGCCCGCTGCGGCCCGTGAGCTCCGGCGGCTCGAGGAATCCGGCTGGGGCGGGGTGCCCGTATGCATGGCCAAAACCCAGTACTCGTTCTCGACCGACCCGAAGGCGCTAGGCGCCCCCGAAGGCTTCACCGTGCCGATCCGCGAAGTACGCCTCTCGGCGGGAGCGGGTTTCGTCGTGCTCATCTCAGGCTCGATTATGACGATGCCGGGCCTGCCTAAGCGCCCCTCAGCCTGCGACATCAATGTGGTCGACGGCGTTATCGAGGGAATGCACTGAGTTGGCGGGTGCTCTCATTTCGAGGAGAGCTGCTGCTTCCGTGCGTGCATGGCGATATGTTTGGGTTTCCCCGTGCCTACCACGAAGCTCGTTGCTTCCGTGCGTGCATAGCGATAGGCCATTTCGTCGAAATAAACCCCGCCAGTCCCTTGCAGGACGACGGGGAGTTATTGATTCAGTCTACGGGGAACGCGTAAGCGGTTCAAGACCTTGCATGGCACTCATCTGGAATGCAGAGGCAGGGGCCGTTCTTCTGGCGTCTTTCTCCTTAGGGTCGCGCCTTCTCCACGCGCATTCCCGCCTCGTACATGCCGCCTAGGAGGTTACCTTGAAGACCTTCGTCGAGCATTCCCGGCTGGTCGCTCGCGAAGGCCGTGATGATGTCGACGCCGAAGTCGAACAGAATAGGCGAGGCCGGCGTCGACGGGCCGATCATGACCGTCACGGCGTCGCGCGAGAGATCCAGCAGGCGCGGAATCGTCTTGTTGACGAAGGTCGAGCCGGTGATGAAAACGTAGTCGCAGCCGGGCAGCAGGTATTCGGCGGCCGAGTCCGGGTAGTCGTCTTCGACGGGGTTGCGCTCGAGGATGAAAAGCTCAGCAGCGTTGGAGAGTGCGGCTGACGCAAAGGGGAAGTGTCCGATCACCGCCACCTTCTTACCCGCGATCGACTGCTGGTAAGGGTGGAATGCACGAGCCCAATTGTTTTCGGTGCACGGTGCGAATCCGTTGTCAAAGGCTCTTTTGGGAAGCGAATGGAATGCGTTGATGGCGGCCATTCCCAGGCCGGCTTCGGCAAGGTTCCAGCTTTTGGCCAGGGCGGCCACGTCGCGAAGGGGAAGCCCCGCCAGATCGTCTTCGCCGTAGGAGGCCGGGCGGGTTCGCACGGGCATGGCAAAGGCCATGCCCGCACCGCTTTCGGAAGAAGTGACACGGCACCACTTTGTGCCGGTGTAAGCCGCTGCGACGGTGATGTGGCCGGGGATCGCGTCTATAAGGCTGTCGTATAGGTTCCAGGGGTTCGTCATAAATGCTCCTTGCGTGCTGTCCGTGTTGCTGGTCGTATGCGTCGTCGGATTGGACCTCGTGTAAAGGTCGATAGGCCCCTGAACGGGGGCGATGCCGGACTAGCGTCGCCTGTGATTGGGTTCCCCTTACCGTTGGCGTTACGTTCAATTATAGTGCGGCTCGGCTTAGGTTTGTAGTGGCAAAAGGGTTGGCTTCCGTATTGGTAAGTTACTTGCCTCCGTCGCCCTCAAGGGAGGCAAGATATCCACGGCATATGCCCATCGCGTTTACTGCACGTCAAGTGGGGCTGCCCCAAGAAGCGAGACGCTCGAGGTCCTACTCCAAGGGCTTCGGGCAGTGGCTCAGGCGCTCTTCCGTGAGGTCGCGGGAGCTCGTCCTAAGCTGCATTCCAGCAGGCGAGAAAGGTCAACGTTCGGTATGGCGCCGAATTTGCCGGCCAGATACCGCCTCTGATTGTTGTTGCCCTCGCGGTTGTCGTAGTCCAAAAGCGACAGGAGCTCGCTCCCGCCGTCCGGGTCTTTCTCGCAGAACCAGACTTCCCCCGGTTCCAGCAGGCGCACGGGCGAGTTTCCAAGAAGCGAAACGTCATGCGTGGAGAACAAGATCTGCGCTCCGCTTTGGTTGTAAGTCGGGCTTTTGAACAGCTCGACGAGGGCTCTCGCCAAATCGGGGTGGAGGCTGGCGTCAAGCTCGTCCACAATGAGGAGGCGGCCCGATCGCAATGCGTCGATAGCCGGAATCATGCTGGCCAACCAGGTGATGGTTCCGTCGCTCTGGGCGTCCAAACTGAGCTCGAATTCTTTTCCGTCTAAGCCTGAATGAATGAAAACCAACGAGCGCCTCAGGGAAGCGAGGAGCTCGTCGGGGAGCTCCACGTCTTCGTCTTCCTCGTCATTCAGCGTGAGGAAAAGGGCGCGAACGTCGTTGAGCAACTCAGGTGGCACATCCTTTTCGCGCAGTTCGATGCGTTTTATTCCCAGGTCCGCCATTCGCGCAGCCTCGTTGACGGTGGTTTGCCATTCCTCGCCTTTGGCCATTTGGGTCATGACCCAACGGATGCGAGTGGAGCGATCTCTTTCGTCGTGGCTGACGATTCGGGCTGCTGAATCGAGCCGCAATCCGCGGGCGACGGCCGCGAGCGTTTTGTGTTGGTAGCGGTGCGACGAGGCGAGGAAAAGATCGTGCGACGTCGTCACCTTTCGCACTTCCGCCGTCGGCCCCCGAAGGTCCGCCGCCGCTTTGACGACGAGCTCGCCGCCCTTCTCCTGTGAGCGGGTGAAGACGTGCTTGCGCGTGCCGCGCGGGTAGGAATAGAGCGATTCGCGGCTTATGCCCCAGGGGTGCGCTTCGACGGCATAGGTGTAGCGCACGCCGTCCTGGGTGAAATTCGCGCTGTAGACGGTGGGTTCATTTCCTTCGAGCTTGGAGGCGTGAGGCTGAAACAGCCGCGCGTCCGAACCGGCGATGCTGGAAGAAAGCTTTGCTAGCGCTTCGAGCAACGTCGATTTTCCCGAAGCGTTGGCGCCGTAGACTGCGGCCACTTGATAGGTGACGTCCGCCCAGCTTTGCCCGTCGCGGGGGACTTGAGTTTTGAGGCTCGGGCGCACAAATGACAGTTGCGCCTCTTCGGCGAAACACTTGTAGTTGCTATTCGAGGTCTTACACGTGGAAATTAAGAGTATTGCCTGGAAACGGGGAAGGCGGGTGTTCGACGCCGCATCAGCGCCCCCGGTGCTTCTGGCGGGCCTTGGCTCGCTTTCGGGCGTATGCCTCGTCAGCGGTTTGTTTTTGCTTGCGCCGCTGCGCCGAGGCGCTTTCTTTGCCGCGCGAGTCCATATCGGCCTTCAGAGCTTCCTGGGCTTTCGTTGAGACGCCCCGCTCACGCATCGCCTTCACCGCCATTCGCTGGGCACGCTTGGGATTGACTCTTCGGGTTTTGCTGGCCGGCTTTTGCGAGCTGGAGTCCGGGTGTTCGGCCTTTCGCCCGAGGTTGGATTCTCGTACGTTTTTGCTTGCCTGGGCGTCGTTTTTCGGAGCGCCGGCCCGGCGGTCAGCGTCGGTTGAGCGGGGGATGCCGGCTTGACGGTGAGCATTGGCCCGGCGGGCGACGTCGGCCTTATTTCCAATGGCGACGGGGGCGGCGTGTGCGCCCGCCACACGAGCTCCGTGCCGTGTTCGCGGACGAACTCGTAAAGCTCCGCGGCGTTCGGCTCTTTGCCGAAGATGACTCGGGCCGCACGGAGGGTTTCGCCGTCGTCGATCTCATAGACACCGACCCACAAATGGCCGTCGAAGAACAATGTGAACTGCGCTGACATCTTGCCTCCAGGTACGCAAAAGCGGACCCGACGAGCTGGATTCCAGCGAGGCTGGCGACGGACGCGCCGCACCGCTATGCGCGTGCGAGGCGTCGCCCGGGCTTCCTACCGGGCAGCGCGTTTCGTTCATCAGGAACTGACCCTTTGAGTGTACAGGCTGCTTGAGTGTACAGGCTGCCTCGCCGTGGAGGTGCGTTTGGCGGCGGGCACTCGTCGATCGTCGCCGCCGTGACTTTCCCGGTGGGCGCGGGTTTCTGCTGTGGCGCTCGGTTGCCACCCCGAATAATCATGTGCTTTCCCGGTGTGCGCGGGTTTCTGGAGAGCTGGGATCGCGGCGGTAATGAGCGGTGCCTTCCTGGCGGGTGGTTTCTCCGGGGCAGATGCATGTCTTTGCACCGGTATGTCTTTGCACCGAGGATCGATTCTGCGCGGGTGCGCGTGAATAGACGACACCCCTCATGTGGTTCAGACTCAATTCTTAATCTAGTAGTCTGTGGCGAGAAGCCGCGGGAAGCGCGCCAATGCACCCTGGGGCTGGAATTACGAGGGCTGAAGGAATCGTCACTCAAACCCGAGCGCGCCAATGCAACCTGAGGCTGGAAGGCTTCGCGTTCTTGTAATTGGAGTGTGAAAGGAGATTGCATGTTCGTCGTGACCATCGACCAACGGTCGTCGCGGTCGGCCGGTGACCGGGTGCCCGATTTGCTCGGTCTGCTTGGCGACGTCTGCGCCGACAATCCGCCGATTGCCGGGTTTGACAGGACGGTGGGGGACGAAGTCGAGGGCTTGTTCGACGACGCCGGCGGCGTCATCGTGGCCATCCGAGCTGCCCTGGCGATGGGGGGTTGGCATATCGGCCTGGGGGTTGGTTTGGTCGAGTCTCTCGGCCAGAGTGTGCGCGAAGCGCGCGGATCCGCCTTTGTGGCCGCCCGCGAGGCGGTCGAGCGGGCGAAGGCTAGCGGTGAAGTGGAGATGCGGCTCGGAGCGGATGTCAAGATCTCGGATTTGGCTCTCTCGACCTCGCAGGTCATCTTTCAGCTGCTCGGAGCTCTGCTTGCTTCCCGCACGGACGCTCAAAAAGAAGTCTCCGATCTGTTCGACGCCGGCCTCACCGGCCGTGAGGCGGCGGCCGCCCTCAACGTAAGCCCTTCGGCAATTTCCCAGCGGCGCACGGCCTCCCGATACGATTTGGAGATGCGCGGCTGGGTGGTGCTCTACGAGCTCCTCGGCGGAATAAGGGCCGAGGTGGATGGGAAACGAAGTGGTGGGGAAGGAGTCAACTCATGACTTTGGTTATTGTCATCCTTTCCCTATCCGTCTCGGTGGTTGCGGGCTGGGCGGCGGTTGAGGGCGTATTGCGCCTGGCCAAGGTTAGCGGCGGTGAGTATCCACCGCCCAGCTCCGGTGGGCATCACGCCACGGTCCTCCGGGAAGGCTCGGACCAGCCGCATGTGCTGCGCGGCGGCATGTGGATTGGCGGGTTGGAAAGGCTGGCGATAACCGGGGCTGTCCTGGCGGGCCAGCCGGAGTTGATCGTTGCGGTCGTTGCCGTCAAAGGCCTTGGGCGTTGGGCGGATCTGCAAACCCATCCGGCACTGACGGAACGTTTCATCATTGGCACGCTGGCCTCATATGTGGTGGCGGGTATGTGCGGATATGCGGGACTGGCATTGATGACATGAACCTTTTCCTTTTCTCCGGCTTGGCGGCTTTGCCCGGCCGTTAATTCGTCGCCTGTGCCCTCATTGGCATGTTGTGGCGGCAGAGATGCGTTGCGCGTTGTTGTTGCGAGTTAAGCGTTAAGCGCCATCGCCATGTGTCGTTGTGTTCGCGTTGTCCTTGTGCGGAGGCTGGCTTTCGGTTTCCCGTTTTCCGCGCACTAACCTGCGTATGTGATAACCCCCGTATGCCAAAGCGATCGTATACCAGATCAATGGCCTATCTCTGAACAAAACGATCATCAAGAGCACAACCATCGCTGTGACCGCTTGTATTCGCGTTATAGTCTGCTTATCCATACCTACCTCTCGAATATCGACGATTTACACATGATAGGTGAATTGAAATGTGAGGTTACGATAAATTCGTAGGCCCATGGTCCTATTTTTCCTCGTGGATGAAAGAGTGTTGCAGGTGCCGGCAGAGAAACGAATGTTGTCGCGCGGTTGTAACGAAGAGGCGGGAAGCACGTGAGTGAATGGGTAAAGAGGCCCATATGGTCACGAGGTGGGACGGGGCGAGGGGCGCGACGAGACCGTTCGGGCGCGCGGTGCGCGAGGTCTGGCGTCGGGCGACGGTCTAGGCCTTTATGACCGAAATGCCCGGAATCTCGGTACAGGAAAGGCGGGGCTTTCGTCACAAGGGTGGGGTGAAAATCACCATCGCCGATGTTACCCTGGTCAGTGGCCCGCAACTGCGGAACACTGAACTTCCAATGGAGGATGATTGATGACGAAGTACGTCTACGCGTTCACCGAGGGTGACCGCGACATGAAGGATTTGCTCGGCGGGAAGGGCGCTAATCTCGCCGAAATGGTCAAACTCGGCCTTCCTGTGCCTCCGGGTTTCACCATCACCACCGATGCTTGTCGGGCGTACCTCGCGGCGGGCGAGTCTCCCGAAACGCTCGATGTCGAAGTCACCGCGCACCTGCGCAACGTCGAGCAGGAAATGGACAAGCGTCTGGGAGACAGTAAGGATCCTCTGCTCGTCTCCGTCCGTTCCGGCGCGAAATTCTCGATGCCTGGCATGATGGAGACCGTCCTCAACATTGGCCTCAACGACGAATCGGTTCGGGGCTTGGCCGCGCAATCCGGCAACGAGCGTTTCGCCTGGGACTCTTACCGACGCCTCATTCAGATGTTCGGCAAGACGGTCCAAGATATCGACGGCGACAAATTCGCCGACATCCTCCATGAGCTCCAAGTCGACAAGGGGTACGCCGGGGACCTCGACATGACCACCGAGGATCTCCAGTACCTCGTGAATGAATTCAAGAAGGTCGTCAAAGAGGAGACCGGAGAAGAATTCCCCCAGGATCCTCGCAAGCAGCTCGATTTGGCCATCGAAGCGGTGTTCCGCTCGTGGAACACCGAGCGTGCTCGCCTATACCGCCGCCGCGAGCGCATCCCGAACGATCTGGGAACGGCTGTTAACGTGTGCACGATGGTGTTCGGGAATATGGGTGATACGTCGGGGACCGGCGTGTGCTTCACTCGCGATCCTTCGACGGGGCAGTCGGGTGTGTACGGCGATTACCTGGTCAACGCGCAGGGCGAGGACGTCGTTGCAGGGATCCGCAATACGCTTTCGCTGGCCGATCTCGAGCGCATCGACAAGAAGTCTTATGACGAGCTGCGGGCCATTATGGACAAGCTTGAGACTCACTACCGCGACCTGTGCGACATCGAGTTCACGATCCAGCAAGGCAAGCTGTGGATGTTGCAGACCCGCGTGGGCAAACGCACCGCTGCCGCGGCCTTCCGAGTCGCGACTCAGCTCGTCGACGAGCGTCTTATTACATCCGATGAGGCCGTCACACGCGTGACGGGAGACCAGCTGACGTCGCTGCTCTTCCCGCAGTTTGATAAGAACGCAGCGAAAAAGGTGCTTACCAAGGGCATGCCCGCCTCGCCGGGCGCCGCCGTCGGAGAGATCGTTCTCAACAATGAGCAGGCCGAATCCCGGGTTGCTGCGGGCGCTTCCGTCATTCTCGTGCGTCGTGAAACGAACCCCGATGATCTTGCGGGAATGGTCGCCGCCTCGGGCGTGCTGACCGCCCGCGGAGGCAAGACGTCCCATGCCGCGGTGGTGGCTCGCGGTATGGGGCGTTGTTGCGTTGTTGGGGCTGAGGATCTAGTTGTCGATGAAGAAGCCGGGACCGTGCACGTCAAGTCTCAGGGTGTCACGCTCAAGACCGGCGACGTTATCGCGATCGACGGCACGACGGGAGAGGTCTTCGAAGGCGAGGTGCCTGTTGTGGACTCCCCGGTCATGACCTACATTGCTCGCGGGCTGGACGCGGCGCTGGCCACCGGTCTTGATGCCGACACCGAGGAGTTGGTGCGCGCCGTCGACCGCATCCTCACGCAGGCCGACGAGAAGCGGAACCTTGCCGTGCGCGCCAATGCCGACACGCCCGAGGACGCCGAGCGTGCGCGTTCCTTCGGAGCCCAGGGCGTGGGGCTGTGCCGCACCGAGCACATGTTCCTCGGCGACCGCCGCAAGCTCATTGAGTCCGTGATCCTGGCGGACACCGACGAGGAGCAGGAGGCGGCCTTCGATGCGCTCCGTCCGCTGCAAAAGGGCGACTTCGTCGGCATCTTCACGGCCATGGACGGCCTTCCGGTGACCGTGCGCCTCATCGATCCGCCGTTGCACGAGTTCCTGCCCGATCTGACCGAGCTTTCGGTTGAGCTTGCGGTGAAGGCCGCTCGCGGCGAGGAGGTCACCGATCATGAGAAGCGCGTCCTCGAAGCCGTCAAGGCCAACCACGAGCAGAACCCGATGC
>ERZ773049.1307-NODE-1307-length-14496-cov-6.519978_pt1 | contig 14496 bp, 10 predicted proteins | sample MGYA00580633_ERZ773049 | MGnify/ENA primary metagenome ERZ773049 (study PRJEB29015, sample SAMEA2737991) | human oral metagenome | biome: human oral; feature: human-associated habitat; material: dental | place: China | collected 2066 ... | reverse complement strand
TCTACACCCGTAGCGGTGCGTTGTACAAGCGTATCGACGTAGCCGAAGGGCAGACGCGCGAACCGCTCGCCGAGGGCTTCTATGTGGTAGTCATCGACGGTAAGACGCACAAAGTGATAGTGAAGTAAACCAAACCAAATTACAATGGAATATGATACGAACAAGTAAAAAGAATTGTTTGTGGGCTATGACAGCAACCTTCGGGTTGCTGTCCGCCCTCAATATCGGCTCGCTGCATGCGGCTGATATCACATGGCATCCGGGTATTCAGATTCGTGCGGGTGCACAAAAAACGGAGACGGTAGCTAATGGAAATCACCAACTGACTTCCAATGGTTATGCAGTGAGAGGCTACGTATTGATTGGGTGGTCTGAGCAGAGAAAGCCTATAGTGGCAAGTTCAGCGGCTCAAGATCGTATTCAGCCTCTGTATCGGGTAGGAGAAACCATCGACATACAAGGCGATAAGACGCTGTATGCCGTATGGGCTATTGATAAAAATGGCGATGGCATCCCTGATTATTCAGTGAGTAGTGCTGGTTTGAAGTATGACCCTGAGTATATCAGAAAGATATTGGCGGATTCGGAAGCAAGGAAACGCGCAGAAGAGGCCAGTGGTGCACGCCGAAATCTTCGATCGGCCGCCGTATCGCTTCCCGCTTGGGATATCAATGACGATTTGCTGGCCTTTAACGATCATGTTTATGCCGTTGGCTGCCTGTATAATCAGGATACGGTTGAAAGTGATGTCTTGATTCGTTTTCCTGACTCTACATTGAGAAAGAGGAACTCTATGGAGGCTGTGAATGACTTAGAGCTTGTGTTCGAGTATGGAGGCGTGTTTGGAGATTCTGCCATCGTGGGTGGTAAGAAGCAAAAACGGCTTTCGCGTCTTCAGATTCCTGCCAATTCGTCTGTAAGAGATACTGCTTTGTTTAGCAGAAATCCGATGATGATAGCTGACATCAAAGAAGAGGGAGTGGCTACATACAAGATGTACTTCGTCAAGAAGAAATTGAGCAATAGTGGGCCGGACACACTGGCTACGCATGATGATTTTCGAGATCCTACTGCTCCTCCCGGTACCAATCTCTTTTATGGAGGTCAGGCTCCATTTCTTGATAACGAGACGGGGGAGCCTACTGACACGGCGCGCTCTCGTGTATTCCAGGTTTATTACCAGCCAGAATTTGCTTCGACGACGATCCGATCGCGAGTTTCTTATGGCGATACGATGCGGCTGAATTATGGCCACTTAAGAGGGATGCCGACGAAGTATATGATGCGAAGCCTTGACGGCGGTTGGAACTGGCATCCGGCTGATTCACCCCTGACCGATGTAGAAAGAGACCTGCTGCAAGATGACAGTGTACGCGTCTGTCTGCGTGCATTAGATGAAGGTGTAGCCTGGGCAGCCTATCTGAAAAAAGGGTTTATAGATCCGGTGAAATACCCTTACGATAATCATAATTCAGGACCTGAATTCTCTGATTTTGTGACAGAATATACTTCTAAATACTATTGGGGTCTTTACGATGCTCTTCCTGGGTCAATTCAAACTTCAATACGAGATACAGTATCTGATTCCTCAGGATCGTATTATCCAGGTGCGCCTTGGAGCAGTGCGGACAAAGATGATTTGAAGGATCAGCTGACTTTACTTTTTCAGGACGTCTTTTCTAATTCAACTCCTTTTGATATCTCATTGAAGAACGCCTTGACTGCTTTAGGTTATCCGGGTTCGATCCCTGATGCAGATCAAGTTATAGAAAGGAATATAAGAAGAGACTTTAATACAGTCTATGGGAAACGACAAGCCGATAAGGTGGCTGTTCCTCCACGGTGTCATGAAGAGACCTACTGCTTCTATGTCAAGCGGGATGCACCTCCCGTTCATCAGCGCTCGGTGTTTATCCCGACGGTGGAAGGGGTGACGGTCGTTTCGCCGGGAGTTGGATACACCTCGATACCTTCACAGAAGAACTTCACCTTCCGCGTCAAGTATACCGGCGAACCGATGACGGTCACGGCTAAGCGTCTGATCGACGGTCGCACGGTGGAAGTGCTGACGGGTACGCTGAACGCAGATGGCGAATACGAGTATGTGATTCGTCGTGTGATGCAAGACCTGACGCTGGAGTTCACCAAGACGGTGGCCAATACGCTGGTAGATCAGCCGTCCGTATGGGCGAACAGCGGTGCGGTTCGCATCCACGCTCCGAAGGAGACGACGGTGCGCATCTACTCTGCCTCGGGTGTGCTGGTAAAGCAGGCCACGGTGCAAGGCGACAAGACGGTGCCTCTGTCTGCCGGTCTCTACCTCGTTGTCCTCAGCGACGGTACAACGCAGAAGGTATTGGTACAATAATCCAATCGTAACGCTACTCCGTCCCCCCCTCATCTTTTTGGCGTGGAGGGCGGTATAAAAGAAGAAGCGGGCATGCCTATCCCAAGGGCGTGCCCGCTTTCCTTTTCTATACGTATCCCCAACACATAGGGACGGTGGCGAAGTTTGGCCAAGTACCCGGTGTAGGGGCGAATTGCATTCGCCCCATTAGACGGCCCCCGTGGGGCCGAATGATTGCACGGCCGGGTACATGTGGGGCGAACCGTAGGGGTACGGAGATCAGAACCACGCGTGGGTGGGCTTTCCGTAGGGGTACAGAGATCAAAACCACGCGTGGGTGGGCTTTCTGTAGGGGTACGGAGATTAAAACCACGCGTGGGTGGGCTTTCCGTAGGGGTACGGAGATCAAAACCACGCGTGGGTGGGCTTTCCGTAGGGGTACGGAGATTAAAACCACACGTGGGTGGGCTTTCCGTAGGGGTACGGAGATTAAAACCACACGTGGGTGGGATCTCCGTAGATGTACAGGGGAGTAAGACCCCGCGTCCGGATCCCTACGGAGACGCCCTCGCTTCTTTCTTATTCGAACGACAGGTAGGGCTCGAGGCGTGCACGGTCGGCGTCGGAGAACTCCTCCAGCAGCGACAGCTCGCTCCAACCGCTGATGGGGCCGTTCTTGCGGCGTAGGCGGACGATGACCTTCGCTTGGTAATAGTTGATGTAGGGGTGGCGCCGGAGCGAATCTTCCGATAGCCGGTTGACGGCCAGACGACGGATCAGTCGAGGGTTGACGGTGAACCAGGACGCCAGCTCGGTGTATTTCTCTTCGTCGACGCCATAGACCTCGCTCAGTTGCTCCACGCGGGCAAAGCCGCCGAGCAGGGCGCGGAACTTTGCGATCCGCCGCGCGTAATACGGCCCGATGCCAGGCACCTTTTGCAGGGCTACGGTGTCGGCTGCGTTCAGCTCGAGCGTCTGCCCCGGCGACAGTTTTTCGCGGTGCGGATAGTGTGGCCGTCGGTCGGTCAGGCGCCGGACACGCTCCCCCAGACTCTCCCTGCGATACGGGCGACGGTAGGCCGTATGCCGCGGACGACTGTCGGACGGCGGCGAGGCGTACGCGGGTCGGTCTGCCGCGCGAGTGTCGATCGGCGGCTCCGTCCGCTCCGTGGCCACCGGCGCTGCGGCCTGCTGCCGATCATAGAGGATGTCGCCCCAAATCAAAAGGATCAACCCGATGGCGATCAGGATGAGCAGTAAGATCAGGGCACGCCGTTCGCCGATGGAGAGGTAGAAGAAGTCTTTCCAGTCGTTCATGGCTTTAGGTGCCGGCTATGCTAAGGAGTGCTTGATGAGGCCGAACGCGATGCGGCACGACAGGCAACGCTTCGGCTCGCAGTACTCGCGGCGGAGTTGTAGCAGGGCTTGCGAATCGGAGGCGTTGCGGGGACGGATACCGGCGTCGGTGAAGGGACGGATGACGGCGTTGCGCTCCGGCGGCAGGCTGTCGAGGAGGCGCTCGGCGCGTTCGCAGTATTCGGGCACATTCTTCTGGAGACCATAGGCGTAGAGGATCGGCACGACGGTGTTGATCAGCATCAGGCGGGCGGCGGCGGGGCCGAGGGAGGGCTTGTGCGGCGGCGAGGGATAGTCGAAGTGGAAGTGCGTATTCCAATAGGCCGACAGCGGAACGTCGAAGCAGCGGCAGAGGCGGTCGGCCGAGGGATCCTCGAGTATCTCGGAGAAGAGCGTGTCGTTGTGCGCCCAGATGGAGGCGAGTTGCGCCACGCGGAGGTGGGGGAAGTTGAGGGGGCGGGTGCGGAAGTTCTTGAAGAGGTGGGCGTCGATCGGGCGAAGGCTGTACTTGGTGCGGAGGAAGTGGTATTCGCGCTGTAGGGTGCGGTAGTAGGCGTCGTCACGGGTGTCGCCGAGCATGCCCGCTTGGCCGAAGAGCAGGGCCTCGATTTGCACCGTGCTGTGGCGCTGCTTGCAGATGTATTTGAAGGGCAGCCCGGAGGCGAGCCACTCGAAGGCGTCGCTGTTGGTGCCAAAGCCGAAGTTGCGCGAGAGGGTGATGTAGAACGTCTCGTTCCAGTCGTTGTGTGTGCGTTCCAGTCGTCGGAAGATGTCGTTCGTTTTGCGTTTGAGGCGTTCGCCGACTAAGGCCGAGAGCCAGCCGTAGAGCAGTCGGTCGTCGAGCTCCTTGAGGCGATCGATGCAGGGAACGGCCTGCTCGCGCGAGAGCAACCAGTCGATGCTCCGGACAACGCGTTCGGGCACCCGTACGACGACCTGCGGGATGAGCGAGCCGTCGGTGCGACGGATCGGCGTGTCGGCCTCACCGACAACGTGCAGGATGACCGAGTCGTAGGTCGGATTCGTATCGTGCCCGTGCCGCAGCCAGTCCGACGAGCGTCCGTGGATCTCCACATTGCCCACCCAGGTGATGTCGTCCAGTTGCACTTTGGCGTTGAAAAAGTCCGGGCCGGCGTCGGTGTTGTGTATGCCAGGCGTGATGACGCGGAGCTGTTCGCCGTCCGTGGTCGTCCATTCCGGTTCGGCGTAGAGCTGGTATTTCCACGCGTAGTGAAGGATTTGTTCTTGAGTCGCCATGATGAATAAGGTTGTAAGCGTCGGGAGGAGCTCCACGTTTGGTATCCGTAGAGCCTCTTAGAAGTCGTTTTGAGATGAATGCTTGGGGAAAATGTCAGATCTACTCTTGCCCCCGAACGCGAATAAGGGCGCACGCTCCAGTCTAAAGGCGGCTTGTGTGACGTTGTACAACCACTTGACTACCGACTGTGTCGGTATGAGCCGTCCTCTCGATACTGGCGGCTTAGTGATACCTTTAATCTGAGTTTTGAATGGATAGACCATGATCTGTGTGATGGATAGGTGTTATTTCTATGGCCCCAAAAGTACGACGCCGAAGAGGTTCCGAAGCACTTGCACGAAAAAGATTTTCGTGTAAAGCCCCGTGTGCAGTAAGAAATGTCTACAGGCGGATCGAGGCGCAGCACACAGACCCCGCGATCGTGTTATTCAAAAGAATCTATCTTTGCGCCCGTTGAAAGAGAAAGCCAGCCACGTCGAGGCGTCGACGGAGAGACAAGATCAAGGCGGCTTTTTCCAAGGCACAAACACATTTCGGGGCTGACCGGTTTTGACAGCGGGTAGAAGTGGTTTGTAAGCATGCAGTGCCTCGTTGGCCAGCACTCAAATCTCGGCTGATGAACAATTAACTGGCGAAGAATCTTACGCTCTCGCTGCCTGATTGAAGAACAGTAGGTCAAGGCTTAATCCTTACACAAGGTGTTTGGACGAGACACCACCCGGAAGCCGTGGCTTCGAGGCCGTCCGAATCGGTGGTGCAGCAATTTCGGAGATAGCTTGATGGACGTCCCGGACGTCAGGCGAAACTTTAGGGAATAAGGTTGCGGTTGGTGGCTCTGGTCTTGCCGCAGCACGAAAATGAAGGCAGAGATAAGCATGTAGAAAGCGGATCAATTCCTCGTTTGGACGAGAGTTCGACTCTCTCCAGCTCCACAATGCTACTATCAAGTATCAACGAGTGATCGTGCGCTTCCACGCCGTTGCCGCGTGGAAGGATCTTCATTGAGAGATGGGAATGATTTTCAGATACACGTATATAGTGGCTCTATGACTGACATCATTAATCACAGTCAACGCTCAAGGTTTCTTTCATTCGGCTTGAGGCGTGGTTAGCAAAAAGTCCTGCTGGTAGGAGATGTGCTCCCGCCGGCAGGACTTTTCGCTTTCTCGTCTCACTATGCCCACTCTGCGTACGGTCGGGTGGAGAGCGCGGAGTTGTAATAGCGGGTATCACCCGTCACCTCACGACCCACCCACGGGGGTATCGTGAGCGGCTCGTCAGCGTCTTGGAGCTCGATCTCCGCCACCGTGAGCCCCGCGTTGGCGCCGCTGAAGACGTCCACCTCCCACGTGTGACCGTCGCCGCCGGGCACCAGATGGCGCACCTTCTCGATCCGGTGGCCCACACACATCGAGAGCAGCTCTTGGGCATCGTCCATCGGGATCGGCTGCTCAAACTCGTACCGACTCCAGCCGCGCTCGTCCGGCGCACTCTTGATCGTCAGATAGGCCGAATCACCCGCCCGACGCACGCGTACCGTACGCTCCGGATCGGTGCAGAGATAGCCCTGGGCAATAGGAATCGCGGCCGTGGCGTAAGGCATAAAGTCGCCGGCCACAAGGAATTTCCGTTCCGTCTCTTGTGCCATGACGCTCAGCGGATCTTGACCATCGTAGCCCCGAAACCATACTCCCGGAACGAGGCGTCTTGATACTCACACGACTTATACCGCGTCTTCAGCTCCTTCTCGATCGCCGCCCGCAGCACGCCCTCGCCTTTGCCGTGAATAAAGACGATCCGCTGCCCCTTACGGCCCGCATATTCCTCCATCACGGCGTGGAAACGGTCCACCTGATAGCGCAACATATCGCCCGGCGCCATACCTGTCGTGTCGTCTAACAGCTGATGGATATGCAGGTCCACCTCCACGATTTCGTCCTCCTTCCGCTTGGGCTTCGATGCCGCAGGCTGCGGCCGCCGACGATCCTCGCGCGCCTTGGTCATCATGGCCTCCTCCAGCTCGGCCACCGGGATCAGGAGCGGACGCTCCGGCACATCGTCGCGCACGATGGGCACCACGATCGCCCCCTTGTCGAAGTAGTCGTTCGGCGCAAAGCAGTGCAGCTTGTAAAATTTCACCGTGTCCAGCCGCAGCTCCACCGAGATGGCGTTCTTCAGCCCGAACGGCCGCCCCCGCTTGAAGGCGATCAGCTGCACGCAGAGCCGCTCCAGATCCCCGAGCTGCTCCTTGCCAAACTCCTCGAGGAAGATCCGCGTGTTCGGCTCCACCGTCCCCCCGGCGCGGAGCGTCCAGCTGCGGTTCGAGGCAGACATATAACTATAGAAAAGCTCGTAATTGCTCTCGTTGATCAGGTACGCCTCATAGCCACTCTCGACCAGGTTCTTCGGATCGATCGGCAGGTAGGCCAGGCTCACGTTCAGGCGCTCGCCGTCCGGCGTCTCCTCCGGACGGTAGGCCGTCGGCCGAGGCTGAGCCGGCTCCGACCGCGGAGGCTCCGGAGCCGTCGGTCGCGTTGCACCGCCCGCCGCTGGTCGCTTCCCGTCGTCCACCACGACGCATTCACTCACGAGCACGGGGTAGTCGAAACCATTTTCATCCTCCACCATCACTGTCTGCTTATCCTTCAAAGCCTTCACCACGCCCCCGCCCACACTGTTGAGGAAGCGCACCTTGTCACCTATTTTTATTCTGTTCATAATCTTGATCGTGAAATTGTTCGGCGCAAAGGACGGCTTTTAGACCGCGCGACCCAAACCGTGCCTGTGATGGCTTTGTCCGCGGCCCGGAAAGTCCCGTCAGGCGACAAATTTGGGTTACCCGAAGTGCAGAAAGCCCCGTCACTCCACCCGATGCCGTTACCCTCTTGCCGGTATGTCCCCACAGCTGGATTAACCACATTGTCCGCCTTTACCTGATAAATAGCAAGTCGATTTTTTATACTGAACGACTTGCTCGAAAATAAAAAAGTGACTTTTTATCATGAAGCAATGATGCTCAGGAATTAGATGGTTGCTTTTTATACCTGAGAAAATTTATTAGGTATAAGATGGTCACCAAATAGAGGCGATCATTTTTGCTCAGAATAAACGGGTGACTTTTTATTACCCAATAAATTTCGTCAGTATAAACTGGCGACTGTTTTATAGCTAAGACATATTCTCAGGTATAAAAGGCGACCATTTAATTTCCAACCAATATGAGACAGAGACAAAATTTCAACTGAGGGGTTTTACCTGACCCGGACCGTGGTTTCGTGTCGGCTGACGGGGCTTTACCTGATCAGAACCGTGGCGTCGTGTCGGATGGCGGGGCTTTACCTGACCCAGACCGTGGCTTCGTGGCGGATGGTGGGGCGCAACCCGACGAGGACAGCGATTTGATCGGGACATTTGGCCCCCTCTCGCCTCGTGTGCGACGCCTTTTTGCCTGCGGGGCCAATTCCCTCTACCTTTGCGGCGTCTAACTCAATCAAAGTGCATTACATATGACGAAGATTCAATCGAAACAATCCAACGAGCCGATCTGGAGAGACATCTATTCTCACTCCAAACTCCCGAAGCAATTATCCCCTTTGTATGAAATAGCCAGCAACCTCTGGTGGGTGTGGCACTACGAAGGGGCTAAACTTTTCGGTGAGATCTCTCCCGACTTGTGGAAGTCTACCGAGGGTAACCCCGTGCTGCTGCTCCAAGAGCTGCCCCAGCGACGGATCGACGAGATACTGGCCGACAATGAGCTGATGATGAAAATCGACTGCGTCTATCAGCAATTCAAGGATTACATGGCCGAAGCGCCCGACACGTCGAAGCCCTCGATCGCCTATTTCAGCATGGAATACGGCCTGACGAACGTGCTCAAGATTTACTCCGGTGGCCTCGGTGTGCTGGCCGGCGACTACCTGAAGGAGGCCAGCGACAGCCACGTGGATCTTACGGCCGTCGGCTTCCTCTACCGCTATGGTTATTTCACTCAGACGCTGGCCATGGACGGCCAACAGATAGCCAACTATGAGCCGCAAAACTTCACCACCCTGCCGCTGGAGCAGGTGATGGAGGGTACGAATCAACCCTTCGTGCTCGAAGTGCCTTACCCCGGCCGCACGGTTTACGCACACGTTTGGAAGGTGAGCGTCGGCCGCGTGCCCCTCTATCTGATGGACACCGACATCCCCGAAAACAGCGAGTGGGACCGCTCCATTACGCACCAACTCTACGGCGGCGACTGGGAGAACCGCATGAAGCAGGAATACCTGCTGGGTATCGGCGGCATCCTGCTCCTGAACAAACTCGGCATCAAGCAGCAGGTTTATCACTGCAACGAGGGTCACGCGGCGCTGATCAATGTGCAGCGACTCGTGGACTATATCCACAACGAGAAGCTCGACTTCAACGAGGCTTTAGAGGTGGTGCGCGCCTCTTCCTTATATACGGTGCACACGCCCGTGCCCGCCGGCCACGACTACTTCGAGGAGTCGCTCTTCGGCAAATACATGAGCGAGTTCCCCGACAAGCTCGGCATCAGCTGGCAGGACTTTATCGACATGGGCCGCACCAATCCCGGCAGCCAAGAGAAGTTCTGCATGAGCACCTTCGCCCTCAACACCTGTCAGGAGGCCAACGGCGTCAGCTACCTCCACGGCATCGTCTCGCGCAAGATGTTCGCCCCCGTGTGGAAGGGCTATTTCCCCGAGGAGCTGCATGTGGGCTACGTCACCAACGGCGTGCATCTGCCCACGTGGATGGCCACGGAATGGAAGAAGTATTGCGAGCGGACGTTCGACCGGAACTTCCTCGACGACCAGTCGAACAAGGCCATTTGGGATCCCATCCGCAATGTCCCCGACGGCGAGATCTGGGAGATCCGCAAGGCACTCAAGAATAAGCTCATCGAATACATCAAGAACCAGTATCGCGACAACTGGCTGAAGAATCAAGGCGACCCCTCGAAGGTGATCACGCTGATGGAGAAGATCAACCCCGGCGCACTGTTGATTGGCTTTGGCCGTCGCTTTGCTACTTACAAGCGCGCGCACCTGCTCTTCACCGACCTCGACCGTCTGGCCAAGATCGTGAACAACGACAAGTGCCCCATTCAGTTTGTCTTCACCGGCAAGGCTCATCCGGCCGACGGCGGCGGGCAGGGACTGATCAAGCACATCGTAGAGATCTCTCGTCGGCCGGAGTTCCTCGGCAAGATCCTCTTCCTCGAGAACTACGACATGCGTCTGGCTCGTCGCCTTATCTCCGGCGTCGACATCTGGCTGAACACACCGACACGTCCGCTCGAGGCTTCCGGCACGTCGGGCGAGAAGGCTGAGATGAATGGTGTGCTCAACTTCTCCGTCCTCGACGGTTGGTGGTACGAAGGCTATAAGGAAGGCGCCGGCTGGGCGCTCACTTCACGCCGTACGTACGACAATCAGCAGTATCAAGACCAACTGGACGCGGCCACGATCTACCACCTGCTGGAGGACGAGATCATTCCGCTCTACTTCGCCAAGAACAGCAAGGGCTATTCGCCGGAGTGGATCCAGTACATCAAGAACTCCATGTCGCAGATCGCACCGGAGTACACGATGAAGCGTATGCTGGACGACTATGTGGCACGCTTCTACACCAAGCTGGCGGTGCGTGCCGCACGCTTAGAGAAGTCCGACTTTGCCGAGGCGCGTGAGATCGCCGCGTGGAAGCGGGAGGTGGCCGATCACTGGAACGAGTTCGAGGTCGAATCGTTCGACTATCAGGACGACGCCGCACACCCGACCGTGGGCGAGGAGTACGACATCCGTATCGTGATCGATCGCAAGGGCCTCAAGAGTATGCTTGGCGTGGAGATTGTCTACACGAAGGAGAATCCGGAGAACCATCAGACGGAGCTCGTCACCGTGGCGCCCTTCACGCTGAAGAAGGAAGTGGGATCGAAGCTCTACTTCGAACTCCATAAGAAGGCTGCCGTCTATGGCCACATGCGCGTCGGCTTCCGCGTCTACCCCGTCAATCCGAAGCTGCCGCACCGCATGGACTTTGCCTACGTGCGCTGGATTCAACCCTAAACAATTGCACAATTCATGGAACGAAAACTCATTATCTCCGACCTTCTGCGGAAGGCGTGGCAGAGCTTCGTGGCTCAGATATGGGTGCTTGCAGGGCTGGTGATCGGTTACACGATCATCAGCCTCTTGCTTACGTGTACCATGCCTTACGTTGGTTTCCCGGGTCGCACGGCGCTCGGGGTGGCCAACACGCTCTTCACGCTGGTCTTTGCGCTGGGCTATCTCAAGAACCTCTTTCAGGCGCTCGACGGCGAGGAACCGCAATTCTCGGCTTACGGACAGATGTCACGCAAGGTGTTCGCACTGCTCTTTGCCTATATCCTTTATTGGGCGATTGTCAGCATCGGACTGGTGTTGCTCATCGTGCCGGGCATCTACGTCGGTCTGCGACTGGTGTTTGCGCCACAGATCATCGTGGAAGAGAACGCCGGGGCCCTGTCGTCGCTTAGGCGCAGCTGGGAGATCACGCGCGGCGCTACGGGACAAGTCTTCAAGCTCGTGCTTGCCGGTTGCGGTATCATGTTGCTGGGACATCTCGCCTTCGGCGTAGGCGTCTTTGCGGCCATTCCGCTCGCGTATCTGATGATGTGTGCAGCGTATCGGCAATTAATTATTCGGGGACAATGACTCCAGTACCCGGCCAACTTCCCTGCCCCCGGTGGGGGCTTGATCTTCTTTTGCCTTCTTTTCTTCCATCAAGGGAAGAAAAGAAGGTGGGGGAGAGGGGGCAACGCCCCCTACTTCTCCTTTTCTTGTCTTGACACAAGAAAAGGAGCAAAAGAAAGTCAAGGCGGCTGCGGCCGCCGGCGAAATAGGCCGGGTACCTAATAATCACAGACAATGAATCATTTAACAAGAAGATGAGAATCATCGCTGACGATAAGATCCCCTTTCTGCGGGGTGTGATGGAACCGTATGCTGACATCGCCTACTTGCCTGGCGCTGCGATCTCGGCTGACGATGTGCGTGACGCGGATGTGCTTTTCACTCGTACCCGCACGCATTGCGACGCGTCGCTGCTCGCCGGCAGTCGCGTCCGCCTGATCGTCACCGCGACCATCGGTTACGACCATATCGACACGGATTACTGCCGACGCGCGGGCATTCGCTGGGCGAACGCGCCCGGTTGCAACGCCGCCTCTGTCCGACAATATATCGCCGCCGCACTCGTCACCATCGTCCGCCAACGGGGCCTGCGACTTGCTGACACGACGCTTGGCATTATCGGCGTGGGGCACGTCGGGCGGGGCGTGGCCGACGCGGCGCTGGCGCTCGGTATGCGTGTCTTGCTCAACGATCCGCCCCGCGAGGAACGCGAGGGTGGCGACGCCTTCACGTCGCTCGACGAACTGCTCCGACAGAGCGACATTGTCACCTGCCACACGCCGCTGACGGCCGATGGCCCGTATCCGACGCGCCACTTAGCCTCCGGCGACTTCTTCAACCGGATGCGTCGCGGCGCCGCCTTCATCAACTCCTCCCGCGGACCGGTCGCCGACAGCGCGGCTCTCCGTGAGGCTGTGCAGAGCGGTCGACTCGCGGCCTTTATCCTCGACACGTGGGAAGGCGAACCCGATATCGATCGCACGTTGCTCCGCAATGCGCTTATCGCCACGCCCCACATCGCCGGTTATTCGGCCGACGGAAAGGCCAACGGTACGGCCGTTTGCGTGCGCACGTGCAGCCAAATGTTCGGCATTGACGCCCTCGTGGAGTGGTTTCCGCCCACGCTCCCCGCGCCGCCTATGCCGACGGATTTTGCGCTCGACGCCACCGGCCGCACGGACGAGGAGGTCTTTTACGAAGCCGTCACCTACACTTATCCGATCGAGGCCGACAGCGCCCGACTGAAAACGTCGCCCGAAACGTTCGAGCGCCAGCGCGGCGACTATTGGATCCGACGCGAGTTCCCCTGCTTCCGCCTGCGCCTCACCGGCGCGAGCCGACGTGCGGAGGAGGGCCTGCGCCGACTTGGTTTTCGGGTCGATTAATAAGGAAGCAGCCGCGCTCCGCTGATGACCCTCAGATTTACCCCGACTGACCGCGAGATCCTGCGTTTGGCGCTGCCGAACATCGTCTCGAACATTACCATCCCGCTGCTGGGCATGGCCGACACCGCGATCGCCGGGCGCATCGGCGACGACGCGAACATCGCTGCTCTTTCCGTCGGCACGACCATCTTTTCGATGATCTACTGGAACTGCGCCTTCCTGCGCATGGGTACCGGCGGCATCACCGCCCAGGCCTACGGAGCCGGCCGACCGGGCGAGTGTGCCAACATGCTCGCGCGCTCCGTGTGGGTGGCCGCCGTGCTTGCGCTGCTTTTGCTCACCTTCCAACGCCCCATCGGACACGCCTCGCTCGCCCTGATGCAGGCCGGCAACCACGTCAACGCACTCGCCGCCGACTACTTCTTCGCCCGCGTTTGGGCCGCGCCCGCCTCCGTCCTGCTCCTCTCGCTCCAGGGCTGGCTGATCGGCATGCAGGACGCCCGCACGCCCATGTTCATCGCCATCCTCTCGAACGTCGTCAACGTCGTCTTCAGCCTTTGGTTCACGCTCGGGCTCGGGTGGGGCATCGCCGGCGTGGCCTGGGGGACGGTCGTGGCGCAATACACCGGGCTGCTCGTCGCCCTCGTTTTCCTATGGGTCAAATACCGCGGCTATTTGCGGCTCATTGACCTCCGCGCCTCGCTCAGTCTGGCGCCGCTCGTGCACTTTTTGACCGTCAACCGCGACATCTTTCTGCGCACCCTCTGCGTCGTCACGGCCTACACCTTCTTCACCGCGGCCTCGGCGCGTTTCGGTGACACGATACTGACGACAAACGCTGTGCTGATGCAGCTTTTCACGCTCTTCTCCTACCTCTCTGACGGCTTTGCTTACGCCGGCGAAGCGCTTTCGGGCCGCTTCGTGGGCGAGCGTAACGCCGAGGCGCTGCGCCGTTTCATCGGTCGCTTGATGGGTTGGTCGCTCGTCATTGCCGGCCTCTTTATCGGCGCGTACGCCCTCTGCTGGCGGCAGATTTTGGCCATCTTCTCCCCCTCGCCCGCCATCATCGCGACAGCCGGGCGCTACATCGTGTGGATCATTGCCGTGCCACTCGTCGGCGCCGTCCCGTTCATGATCGATGGCATCATGATCGGCGCCACCCGCACCCGCATCCTGCGCAACACGGTCTTCTATGCCCTAGTGCTTTACCTCGCCGTTTTCTACGCTCTTGCGCCGTGGATGGGCAACGACGCCCTGTGGATCGCCTTCCTCACCTTCCTCTTTGCCCGCGGCTTCTTCCTTTACGTCTGTTCAGGCCGCCTCAACGTAGAGCGGATCATCGGCGGATCTAAAAACTAAAAGTTTCGGGCACATAACTCTTCACGTCACCCATCTGTACCCGGCCAAAGATGGCTGGCACCCCTGGTGCCTTGATCTTCTTTTGCTTCTTTTCTTCTATCAAGAGAAGAA
>ERZ773049.1305-NODE-1305-length-14519-cov-11.156527_pt1 | contig 14519 bp, 14 predicted proteins | sample MGYA00580633_ERZ773049 | MGnify/ENA primary metagenome ERZ773049 (study PRJEB29015, sample SAMEA2737991) | human oral metagenome | biome: human oral; feature: human-associated habitat; material: dental | place: China | collected 2066 ... | reverse complement strand
CCCGCACAACCGCCCGGTGCTGGGGACCTGGATGGTGGGCGAGGAGTGCTACGGCTTGGGCATCCGCGAGTCCGACGGCCCTATCACGGACTACTACTGCCGCTTCGTGCCCAACCGGATCCGCATCTGAGGAGCCCCACTGGGACCCGCATCGCCGCACCCGCCCCCGCACTCTCAGTCGACTTCCCGGTCATCCCGGTCATCCCGGTCATCCTGGGCGCCTCGGCCTCAGCCTCTCCTGAGCATCGCCCAGGGCACCGCCCTGGCCCTGTCCGCGACCGCGCCGTGGTACTCGATCATGGTCACCGCGCCGCTCATCGCCGCACTGGTCGGCTCGGGCACCGCCGTCGTGTACATCGTGGCGGCGATACCGGCGGCCCTCGTGGCCCAGGGCATGAGCGCCAACGATCGGCGGGACCCGCACAAGGGCAGCGTCTACACCTGGGTGCGACGGCGCCTGCCCCGCACCGGTTGGTTCGCCGGGTTCTGCCTGGCGTCCACGGGCATCATCGCCACCTCGGGCATGGCCTATGTGGCCGCCGACCTCCTGGTCCCGTCCGCCCCGACACCCGCGAAGGCGACCCTGGCGGCGGCGCTGACCGCCGTGGCAGCCGTCATCGACCTGTACGAGCTGCGCGTCATGGCGGTGCTGCAGTACCTGGCGGTGATCGCCGGGATCGGTGCGACGATCGTGTGCGTCGCGCTCGTGGCGGGCGGCGCGGTGCACCTCGCGCCGGTGACCGGATCGCCGCTGGACTGGTTCCGCGCAATCCTGCTCGCCGTCTTCGCCTACTGGGGATTCGACGCGATCTTCGCCCTCACCGAGCACACCGCCGTCGGCGCGCCCCAGCGCGTGACGGTACTGACCATGGCGGCCCTGGTGGCCTTCTCCGTGGTCGGCGGGACGGCCTACAGCGCCGTCGACCCGGCTCCCGTGACCGGCAATCCGATCGTCAGGATCGCCGTGATCTCCTCCGCGGTCATGAGCCTGGGCTCCACGCTCATCCCCACGGCCCGCGGGATCGAGGCGATGGCCGACGCCGGCGAGGTCCCCTCCTGGGCGGGGGCGTTGAGGCGCACGTCCCGGGCGACGGCGGTGGTCACGGTCGCGTCAGTGGCCTGGACCGGCCTGCTGTTCGTCTCCGAGGGGCTTTTCAACGACACCATTGAGGCCCTCAGCGTGCTCGTGGGGCTTTATTTCACGGCCAACTCGCTCATTGCGGCGCTCCACGGCGGATCCGGGGGCGAGCGAGTCGGCCAGGCGGTCTCCGTGGGGCTCATGGCCCTCATCACCGCCGCTGTGGGGATTCAGACGCTGGACCCGGCCTATGGTGAGACGGCCGTGGGCGGCGCCGACGGCGTGGGAGGAGTCGGGCTGATCGTCATCGGCCTGTGCGCGATCGGCGGAGTGGGGGCGCTGCGCTACGGGGCGAGGCCGGCGGCCGAAGGCGGGAGGCGGGCGGCCGAAGGCGGGAGGCCGAGCGCGCTGCCGAGCGGAGCACATGAAGGCACGTGAAGAGGCTCCCAGATGCCGGGGCCGGCGGGCGGCGCCGATCATTCCTCACCGCCGAGGTTCCGAACGGCATGCATCCGGGCAGGGCACGTGACGGCACGTGAGAGCAACGGCGTCTAGGCTGCGTGCCATGAGCACACCCGCCACGCCGTCCGCCCCGTCGGGGGTCTCCCCAGCCTCCCCGGCCGCTTCGGCCTCCCCAGCCTCCCCGGCCGCTTCGGATCCCGCCCATCTCGTCCTGTCGCTGTCCTGCCCTGACCGGCCCGGCATCGTCCACGCCGTCTCCGGGGTGCTGGCGCGCCGCGGTGGGAACATCACCGAGTCGAAGCAGTTCGGCGACGAGGATTCCGGCCTGTTCTTCATGCGCGTCCAGGTCATGACCACGGTTCCGCGCGAGGAGCTGGAGAAGGATCTCGCCGAGCTCGCCGAGACCTACACGATGACCTGGAGCCTCGATGAGGTCGGGCGGCCCCTGCGCACCCTCATCATGGTGAGCAAGGAGGGGCACTGCCTGACCGATCTCCTGTTCCGGGCACGTAGTCAGGGGCTGCCGATCGACGTCGTGGGCGTTGTCGGCAATCATGAGGACCTGCGGCCCGTCGCGGAGTTCTACGGGGCGCCCTTCACCTGCATTCCGGTCACGCGGGAGACGAAGGAGGCGGCCGAGGCCGAGCTGCTGCGGCTGGTCGGCGAGCTCAACGTCGAGCTGGTGGTGCTGGCGCGCTACATGCAGATCCTCTCTCCCGCCCTGTGCGAGCGCCTGCACGGGGGCGTCATCAACATCCATCATTCCTTCCTGCCCAGCTTCAAGGGCGCCAACCCCTACCGTCAGGCGCATCAGCGGGGCGTCAAGCTCATCGGCGCGACCGCCCACTACGTGACGGCGGATCTGGACGAGGGGCCGATCATCGAGCAGGACGTCACTCGCGCCGCTCATGAGGACACAGTGGCGACCCTGCGCGCCAAGGGGCAGGACGTCGAGCGCCGCGTGCTCGCCCAGGCGGTGCGCTGGCACGCCGAGCATCGCGTGCTGCTCAATGGGCAGCGCACCGTCGTCTTCGCCTGAATGACGGAAGGAGCCAGCGGCCGGCTGCTTCGCGACCGCCCTCTTGGGCCTGACCGGTTCCAGAAGGTGTCTCAGAAGGGTGGGGTAGCGTCGAGCAGCGGAGTCAGACCGAGCTCGTGGAGGGCTCGAGAGTAAGGGACGGTTTCGAAGTCACCGGGGTTCTGGCCAGGACGGGGACCCCGAGTCGTTAACACCGGTACTGTCTTGCGCCCGGCAGGATCGGACTCGGCAAGTCCTTTGGCCAAGCGGTCGAAGACCGCGGGCGTGATGTCCTTTGCAAGGGCGTCGGGCACACGGACCGCAGGACGGACCTGCTGACGGGGTCCGGTGCGGCGGGGCAGCATGGTCACGGTCCCGTCCGGTGCACGGTGGTAGCGGGCGCCGGTAGGAGTGCGCCACATCAGGGCACCGGTGGAGGTGCGGGTCAGTGCCCAGCCGGGGGTGTGCTTGAGTCGGTGGTGCGCTCGGCACAGGCAGGTCAGGTTCTCGTAGGAGGTGATGCCGCCACCGGCCCACGGAACGATATGGTCCACGTCGCAGCCGCGCGCCGGCACGTCGCAACCGGGGTGGGTGCACGCGGCATCGCGAGCACGCACCAGATCGGCCAGAGCGGCGGGCGGCCGGTAGCGGGTACGGCCCACATCCACCACAGTGCCCGAGACGGGATCGGTGACCAGACGACGCCAGGTCCCGCCGGCGGCCAGCGCCCTGGCGACCACGGCGGGTACGGGTACATTCCTCCCGGCCGTGCCCAGGGATGCCTCCACGGTCTGCGCAGTCTGCACGGTCTGGACAGCGACGGACGGCCTAAGCGCCCTCGCATCTTCTGCAGGGCCAGGCGACTCGGAAATGGGCAGACCGAAATCAGTCGATCCTGAAATAGGCGCAGCGAAACCACGCGAGCCGCTTTCAGAGAGGCGTCTGCCAGGCGAACCGCCCTCGAGCACAGCGGAATCAACGCGGCCAAGGCCTGGTAGTCCGCACTTGGACGGTCCCTCATTGAAGCGATCGGACTGCCCACCGTCCGGAGGCCTGCCGCCGAGCGCTCCGTCACTGGGCGACCTGCTGTCTTGGGGGCCACCACCGGACACTCCACCACCGGGGCGATCGGACCGCCCGTCACCAGGCGGCCCGCCATCTAGAGGCGCACCACCGGTCGGCCCGTCATCCGGAGGCCTGCCACCGAGCGCTCCGTGACCGGGCAGCCCGCCGTCGAGCACTCCACCACCGGACGGCCCGCTGCCGGGCGCAGCGGTGACAGCCCGACAGCTTTCGGATGAACCGTTCCCGGAGAACTCAGGCTCGAGAAGGTCGACCAGGTGGTCCAGGGGAACGGTGACGTCCACATTGACCGTCAACCCCGGCGGCAGGACCACGGGACCGGTGCCCGAGGGCGTCCACCATGGGGCGGTATGGCCGACCACGTCGCTAAGAGCGGTCAATAGCCCTCGAAGCGGAACGCCGTCGGGCATCAGATCCGCCGAGGCCGCTGGAGCCGCTGAGTCCGCTGGGTCCACTGGGTCCACTGGATCTGCAGCTCTCATCTCATCCGCACCCGCTGCCCCTCCTCCGCCAGCAGCCCTGGGCTCGTCCGCAGCTGCGAAGGCGGCATCCTCCGCCCCGGAGGACTGAGCAGCGGCTCGATGCTGACTGGACTTCAAGGCGTGCAGACTCATTGACACCAGGGCGTCGGCGCGCAGTTGACCGAGAGTGCGCCGATCCCCCGTCGCACGCGCCGAGGCGGCGATGGCGTCCAGGGTGGCATCCACCAAGAAGGCATCGGGGCGGGGCATGAGTATGCGCATCTCGCACACCCCCGTACCCGCCTCGCGAGGCCGAGTCACATGACGCCCCGCACTATGACGCCTGGCCCGGGCACTGGTCCCATCGGGATCCAAAGCCGTCAGAGCCTTGTCCACATCCCTGCCCACCTGAGCACTCGTGCGGTGCACGGCCCGCCCCGCTACCCGTTCCTGCACCGCCTCGGCCACAACGGCGGGCTCCTCCGCCAGGCGGCGCACCAGCAGACCGGCCTTGGACTCATCCAACAATCCCACTCGATGCAGCCCGGAAGTCGCCCTCAACCGGCCGTCCAACAGTCCTGCTCCCCGATCAACCAGGTGGGAGGACCGCGTGCGCGAGACGCCCAGACGACACGCGATCTCACTGACGGCGCTCCAGCGCCCCGCCGCGCATGCCCCAGACGACGCCGATCGACTCTGCTCCCGGCCATCCCGATCGGCCCGGCCCCGAGCATCCCCTTGAGATCCGCCATCGCAGCACTGATCATCGCGCGAGGGCATCCAGGGCTCACCGCTCATATCCGGGCACCGCGCCAGGCACTCGGCCACCACCGCCTGAGCCCACTGCGCCCAACTGGCCAGACGACCGCACGCCGCCACTGCCTCGCTCAGCACGTCCGCACCCAAGCCCACCAGCACATCGGACCCGGCGCCGTCGACGACCAGCGCCCGGGCGGCATCCGCCAGAGCCCGCTCACCCGGATCCACGACGTCCCCGACAAGGCCGGCACCGTCATCGTCAGCCCCAGCAGCCCCGGCACCGGATGCACTCCCGCCGTCATCACCGCCGCCAGCAGCGCCGTCGGCCCCCGGAACCGAGACCAGCAAAGGCTCCACCAACCGCTCGATCGCAGCCGCCAGTCCGGGACCCGGCACCATCCCCGACAAGCCCGCCAACGCATCCGAGCCGACACCGCCCGACAGCAGCACACCACCAGCACCGCCCACGGCGACCTCCGCGGACGGCCCAGCAGCACCCCGGCTCTCGAACATGACAACAGAATAGGATCGGGGTGAGACACGAAAACGGCCCCCTTAAAAGTGCGGGCCGGGCCCGAGCCCCGGCCCCAGCGCGGCCCCAGCGCGGCCCCCTCCGCAGCCCGTCGCAGACGGCATACGGTGGAGGCATGAGCGAGAGCAGCGGACGCCCCACAGACACCCCCACCAGCAGCACCAACGCCACCCCCTGGCCGACCCTCCTGACCGCCTCTCTGGACCGCTCCCGCGAGCGCTTCGACCGCGCCCTGGACGGCGTCACCGTCGAGCAGGCGAATACCCAGCCCGCCCCGACGACCGCGCCGCGCATCGACTCCCTGACCTGGCTCGCCTGGCACACGGCCCGAGAGATCGACCTGCAGGTCTCGGCCCTGGCCGGCACTGACGCACTGTGGACCTCGGCCGGCTTCAGCAAGCGCTTCGCCCTGCCGCTGCCCGACGACACCGAGGACTGGCGCCACGCGCCCGAGCAGGCCGCCCTGGTGCGCGTGAGCGACCTCGCCGTCCTGACCGACTACCTCGACGCCACCTACACGCTCATCCGCGACTACCTGACCGGCCTGGACCCGGCATCCCTTGATGAGGTCATCGACCGCTCCTGGCAGCCGCCGGTCACCCGCGCCTCACGGCTGGCCTCCATCATCGACGACGCCGCCCAGCACTCCGGCCAGGCGGTCTACTCCCGCCGACTGCTCGGCCTGGAGGGCTGAGGCGGGGCAGCTTCCGCACCATCGATCGCTTACTGCGCTCATTTCCCCCTTGCTGCGCCTCTTCAAGCCGTACAGGAAGAGGTCAATGAGCGTAGTAAGCGCCAACACCACACTCCGTACTACTATTACTCATACAGATAGCACAGAAGGGAGTTCATCATAGACATCGAGATCGACCCGCTCTCCCCCACCCCGGTCTATCAGCAGATCCGCAACCGCGTCGTCGAGGGCATCGCCCGATCCGAGCTGCGCCCGGGCGACCGCCTCGCCTCCGTGCGCACGCTCGCCTCGGCCTTCGCCATCAACCCGGCCACCGTCTCCAAGGCCTACGAGCTCCTGCGCACCGAGGGACTGGTGGTCACCAACGCGAAGTCGGGCACGGCCATCTCTCCCGCCCCCGCCGCAGACCGGCACAGCACCGCACATTGGGAGGAGCGGCTGCGCATCCTGCTAGCCGAGGCCCTGGCCCACGGCCGCACCGAGCAGAGCATCCTGGACAGCGCAGCCCGATGCCTCGACACGCTCTCCCCCGTGGGCAGAAGGCCCTGATGCCCGCCCTCACTCTCACTCTCGGAACCGCCAGTCTCGTCATTGGAGTCGCACTGGGGGCGATGCCGTCGATGTCGCGCGACACGACGCCCTGTGGCTCGGAGGCATGTTCTACATCAATCCGGAGGATCCCTCGCTCATCGTGCCCAAGCGAGCCGGCATCGGCACCACCATCAACCTCGGGCACCCCGTGGGAAGGGCTATCGGCGCGCTGATCATTCTGATACTCGCGGGCGCAGCCGTTACGACCGCGATCTCCTGCGCGTGATCGTCCGACCGGCCCTAGCGGGCCTCGCGATCCATGCGGAGGGCGGCAGCTGCCAGGCCCAGACCGGCCGCCGCCAGGAGCGCGCCCCCGAATCCGCTCCAGCGCAGCAGCCCCGCAGCGGCGCCCAGTCCGCCGAGAGCGGCCCCGATCGCATTGGCCAGATTGAAGGCGCCCACGTTGACGGCCAGCGACAGGGTCGGCGCGGCTCCGGCATGGTGCAGCACGAGTGACTGCAGCGGTGCGATCGTGGCGGTCGAGAGCAGGCCCAGGATCAGGACGGCCCCGATCATCGGTGCCGGGCGCGGGGCCAGAAGGGGGAAGACCGCCAGGGTGAGGATCAGCGCGAGGAGCACCCCGACAAGCGTTGCCCTCACGGAGAGATCGGCCAGGCGCCCGGCGACCAGATTGCCGATGAAGCCGCCGATTCCGTAGGCCAGCAGGAGACCGGGGATCGTCCCGGCGGCGATTCCGGTCACCTCGGAGAGCAGGGGCACGAGGTAGGTGAAGACGAGGCCGACGCCGGCGAAGCCGATGGTCGTGGTCGCGACCGCGAGCAGGACCGGAGCGCGCAGCAGCGTCCGGATCTCATCGCCCACGCCGGTGGTGGGGGCCGGGGTGCGTTCCATGGCCGTCGCGAGCAGCAGCACTCCGAGCGCAGCGACAGCGGCGACGATGACGAACGGCGTCCGCCAATTCGTACTGCCACCCAGCAGGGCGCCCATCGGGACGCCGAGCACGGTGGCGATCGTGAGCCCGGAGCCGACGATCGCGATCGCCCGCCCCTGCCGCGCCTGCCCCATCAGGCCCGTCGCGGTGGTCAGGCCGACGGCGAATAGCGTGGCCTGACTGCATGCCGAGGCCACTCGGCCCGCGATCACCCACGCGTAGGACGGCGCGATCACGGTGATCGCCGTGCCCGCGATGAAGACCGCCCCCAGCGCCAGGGCCAGGCCCTTCCTCGGCAGGCGGGCGGTCAGCGCGGTGACGACGGGTCCGCCGATCGCGACTCCGAGTGCGTAGGCGGTCACGATCTGGCCGGCGGCCGCAATGCTGACGGAGACGTCGGCGGCGAGCTGCGGGAGGACTCCGGATACCAGGTACTCGGCGGTGCCCGTGCAGAACACCAGAAGCACGAATCCGGCCAGGACGACGGCGCGCCCGATGCGGGACCGAGCGGCGGAGGTGACGGACGAGGCGGCGGATTGGGCGGCGGATGGATCGGATCGGTCGGGAGAGGACTGCTCGGCATTCACCCTGATAGGCTCAACCTTCACATCAATGTGAGGGCAAGATGCCCGGGCATCAACCGATCATCGCCCGACGGGAGGCAGCCCACATGCGCATCTCCGAAGTCACCGACCGCACGGGCATCCCCGCTCGACTTCTCCGCTATTACGAGGAGCAGAAGCTCCTCGTGCCCGCGCGCAACGCCTCCGGCTACCGGGACTACAGCAGCCAGGACGTCGAGGTGGCCCGCCGCATCCGACAACTGCTCGACGCCGGCCTCAGCACCGCGACCATCCGCACCGTCCTGCCGTGCCTGACCGAGCGCGCAGGCCGTCTCGCCCCGATCTGCGAGGAGACCGTCAACGACCTCAAGCGCGAACAGGCCCGGATCCAGGCGTCGATCGAGACCCTGGCGGCCTCACGGGACGCCATCTCCTCGGTGATCGCCGCGGGGCGGGACAAGGGCGGTGACGACGGCGGGACGACGACGACAGCGAGGCCGGCAACGACGGTGAGGTCACCCCCGCTTAAAGACTGCAATCCACCGCCGCATCCTCTGCCCGGCGCGGGACGGCCTTGCGTCACCCCTCCCCCGACACCCGCAGAACGGAGTCGAGCAGGCCCGGGAACCGGGCGTCGAGATCCTCCCGCCGCAGGGTGAGAAACTTGCTGGTCCCGTGCGGCTCGGTGCGCACCAGGCCCGATTCCCGCAGGATCCGGAAGTGCCGCGTCATCGCCGAAGGGGTCAGCGACGTGATGATCGTGCCACAGGCGTGCGGCTCCCCGTCCGCCACCTGGCGGATCACCGACAGCCTGATCGGATCCGCCAGGGCGTGCAGGACTGCGACGAGCTGAAGGTCACCCGCACTCGGGTGATAGTCGGAGCGCATAGCGTCATGATACACTCACGTTCACTTGTTTACTTATTAGTAAATAAAAGAACAGGAGATGAATCATGAGTGACCTCCCTCGGCAGGACACCGACGACTCCGCCGACACCGGGCCCCACCATGAGAGCCGCAGTGCGCCGCTGGACCGCTACTTCGCCCTCTCGGACACCGCGGGCCATTGCAAGGCCGACTTCGCCGAGCTGATCGCACTGTTCACCCCGGACGCCCGCCTCGAACCTGCAGGCGGACCGGTAATCCAGGGGACGACGGCGCTCCGCGAGTTCTTCCTCGACTTCTTCGCGCGCAACGTCGATTCCCATCATCTGTGGCGCACGCGCACTCAGGAGGAGGACCGGGCCAACCGGGTCGTCGTGGACTGGGCCGTGGCGGTGAGACGATCCTCGGGCGACCTCGCGGCGCTGGCTGGAACCGACACCGCGGACCTCGCACCCGACGGGAGGATCGCCCGCCTGCGCGTCGTCGTGCGGAGCTGAGGCACTCCCTGCGCCGCCGAGTGTCGTCGAGATCGGTCGTAATCCGCGTCGAGATCGGTCGAGCTCCGGCTCGAGATCGGTCGAAACCTGTGCCGAGATCGGTCGTAATCCGCGTCGAGATCGGTCCGGTTCCGCGTCGAGATTGTGGTGCGTCAGTACATCTGGAACGGGATGGGTGTCTGTGAGTGTCTCGGGTGGGGTGGTCTCGGGACTGGAGAGCATATGAGCCGGGTTGCACCGCCGCGGGACGGCTCTGCTGATACCCGCATGTGCCGGGGCGGCCGATGTTGCACACTCGCGCGCACTCCGCGCCGGGGGAAACCGCGGAATCATGCGGAACAGCGCCGTCAGCAACGACCACAATCCCACTCCCATGTGCGCAGACCCCCCTCACCGCACATGGGAGCCCGACCGCCGCACACGACGCTCGCCGGATAAGCCCGTCATTCCAACAAAAACCAGCCCCCACTCCGCAGAGACCCCAGTCTCCCATGTGCAACACCGATGGCAACCACACCCGCCAGGCCTACCCATCCACACCCCATACCGAGATCGGTCGAGTTCCGGCTCGAGATCGGTTCGATTTCGGCCCGGCCGACCCGACGTCGAGGCACGCACGACGAACTCGGGGACAAAGGCCACATGCCACAATTCGAAACCGTCGGCGAGCAGCAGATCGGCGACAGCGCAACCGATCTCGAGGCGGAATACGACCGATCTCGACGCGGAACCGGACCGATCTCGGTGCGGGTTACGACCGATCTCGAGGCGGAATACGAACGATCTCGGCGTTAGGCGTTACCCCTCAGACGACGACCTCGCCACGACGCAGGACGCGCACGGGCGCGAGATCGGCATCGGTAACCACCAGGTCCGCCCACCTGCCGGGCTCCAGGGCCCCGATCGAGTCGTCGCCGAGGACCTCGGCCCCCTGACAGGAAGCGGCGTAGACGGCATCGACCAGATCGACCCCACCGCGCCAAGTGGTGCGCACGACATCGATCAGGTGCGCGGTGCCCCCGGCGATCGCACCGCCCTCGGTCAGGCGCGCCACCCCATCGGCCACCGTGACCGCGGCGGGCCCCAGCACGTAGTCGCCGTCGGGCATGCCCGCGGCCGCCATGGCGTCGGTGACCAGGATGACGTTCTCCCGCCCAAGGGTCTCGAACATGTCCAGGACGATCTCCGGGGCCAGATGGACGCCGTCGCCGATCATCTCCAGGACGCACTCCCCCCGCCGGGCGGCGGCGAGGAACTCCGGCACCGGGCCGGGCGTGCGGTGGTGCATGGGCCGCATACCGTTGAACAGGTGGGTGGCGGTGGAGCGGGTCGAACGCACCGGCTGGCCGGAACGGACACGCGCAGCGAGTCGGGCCGAGGCGTCGGCCAGTCCCGCGCGCACCGGAGCGGCTTCGGAGTCGGTGTGCCCGAAGGAGGGCAGGGCCCCGCCGTCGATCAGCGCGGCCACGACGCCGTCGCCGCCGGTGATGCCGGGCTTCTCCGGGGCGATCGTCATGGTGACCACGTGCCCGCGGCCGAGCTCGATGAGCTCGCGGGTCAGGGCCGCATCGGGCTCGATGATGTAGGTGGGGTCCTGGGCGCCGCAGCGCTCCACCGATACGAACGGCCCCTCGAAGTGGATGCCGGCGAGCTCGCCCGCGTCGCACAGATCGGCCAGGACGCACGCGCGCGCCCTCAGGACGTCGGCGGACGCGGTGACGCAGGAGGCCACCAGGCTGGTGGTGCCGTGACGGCGGTGCTCCAGGATGGAGACCATGGCCTGATCCGCAGTCTCGGCATTGGGGAAGGACTCCCCGCCGCCGCCGTGGCAGTGGACGTCGACGAGGCCGGGCAGCAGGTAGCCGCTCTCGGGGGCGACCACGGCGTCGACGAGCAGGTCGCCCCAGCCGGCGCGCTCGGCCTCGGCGGCGGCCCCCACCCATGCGATGTGCCCCTCGGCGACGACGACCAGGCCGTCCTCGATAATCTCGACGGGAGTGACGACTCGCCCGCGCAGGGCCGTGGCAACGCTGCTCATGCCCGGAGTGTAACTCCGGACGTCTGACGTCTGCTGACCGAGTGAGTCACAATCGCCTCGCGCACTTCACCGCGTCTCCCTGCCGCGCCTGCGGAATGCGCCCGCGGCAACCGCCAGGAGCAGGCCGCCCAGCCCGACGGCGCAGACCACGAGCTCCAGAGTCCCCAGGATCACATGACCTCTCTTGAGCAAGCTGACAGAGCCGATCGACGACATGATGAACAGCCAGGCCGCCGACACCGCGCCGACCCAATGGCGCGCGCAGAGCATGACCGCGCTGGACACGAGCCAGCCGAGGATGACCCAGAGATACGTCCAGCTGCGGGCGGCGGGCAGCCACCCGGGAATCCCCTCGGGGGAGATCAGGAGAGCGATCACTTCGAGCAGTCTGACTACCAAGCAGGCGACCGCCGCACCCAGACCGAGACGGACTCGCTGCGGCGCGCGCCGCAGCGGAGCGGCACCGGTCCGGTTCGAGCGGTTCGCCCGGCTCATCCGGGACAGACGGCCGGGTCGGGATGACGAGGATGGCATGCTCATCAGCTCCTCTGCCTCCACAGCCGCAGACCGCCCAGGGCGCAGATCGCGGACATGGGCAGGGCCAGGAGCAGTCGCAGCCACTCGGTGCGGCTCGCCCCGGCGCCCGTGTAGACCCCGATCATGACGTCGAGCCACTGCTTGAGCGGATTCCACTCCAGGATCTTCTGAAGAATCTCGGGCAAGCCCTCCAGGGGCACGGCCGCGCCCGAGCCGAAGAACATGATGAAGAAGATCGCGGCGGACAGGGCCTGGGTGGTACGGGCAGAGACGCGCAGCGCCCCGATGAGGAACCCCAGCGCCGACAGCCAGAGGATCGAGCCGATGAGGAGCAGAAGATAGACGGGACTCCACAGAGTGGCCCGCAGACCGTCCCGCAGACCGACTACCAGGACGATGACCGCCGAGGAGCCGGCCAGCAGAATCAGCATGGAGGCCAGCACGCCCGAGGCGAACAGTCGGCCCGGCAGAGGCAGGACCGCGTATCGCCGGTCCACACCCCGACTCCGCAGCTCGGCCAGGTAGATCGGCAGACCCATGAGCAGGAGGTTGGCCGCCACAGTCAGGATGAGGGAGGAGAACATGGCGTCAATGAAGTGCACGCCGGGGGCGATCTCGGTGGAGCCGTAGGGAATACCGATGAAGACATATATGATCAGCGGGAACGCCAGGGAGAAGAACACCGCGACGGGCTCGCGCAGGAGCAGCATGAATTCCTGGCGCGCCCACACGAGCAGGATCCGCCACCAGGGCGCGGGCCGGGACAGACGGGGCCGCCGGGCCTGAAGGGGCTGAACTGCATTCTCCATCGCTCTTGTTCTCCCACTCCGGCCGATGGACTTCTTCTGGGACTTCGCGGATTTCATGGACTGGTTCATCGTGCCTCCCGCCCTTCCGCATCGGCTGCGCCGACGGTCACCGCATGGGTGAAGACGTCCTCGAGACGGATCGGTCCGCGCAGCACGTCCTGGTAGCCCAGCTCGCCGCGCTCGTAGGCGGCCTCGACCTGCTCGCCGACCCGCACGACCTCCTCCTTGGAGCCCACGAGGACTCGGGTGTCGCCGCCGCCGATGAACTCGACATCGTGACACCGCGCCCAGGCATCAACAGCGGCATCGACTCCGATCAGGCGCAGCCTCCACCGCCCGCCGGCGAGCCCCAGCACCTCCTCGACCGGACCCTGAAGAACCAGGCGGCCCCGGTTGAGCACCAGCAGCCTGTCGGCATAGGCCTCGGCCTCGCTCAGATCGTGCGTCGAGGCCAGGACCGCCGTGCCCTCGTGGCGTCGCCGCCTGAGGAACTCCCACAGCTCCGCCCGCGCCACCGGATCGACCCCGCTGGTCGGCTCGTCCAGGACCAGAGCGCGGGGACGGCCGATGCAGGCCAGGGCGACGTCCAGACGCCGCTGCCACCCGCCCGACAGGGAGCCGACCGACGATGTCATATAGTCATTCAGGCCGAGCTGGGAGACGATCTCCTCGACCGGCCCGGGATCGTCGTACAGGCACGCCACGGCGCGGATGGCCTCATCGACCTTGAGCCGCCGAGGCAGGCCCGCCTCCTGGAGCTGAACGCCGACGACCATCCGCTGCTCCCCCGAGGGCCGCACCTCCCGGCCGGCGACGCGAACCTTGCCCGCGGTCGGCAGGCGCAGACCGGAGACCATCTCCATGGCCGTGGTCTTGCCCGAGCCATTGGGGCCGACGAGGACGACGATCTCACCGGGGCGGACCGAGAAGGAGACGTCGTCGAGGGCGAGCGCATCGGCGCCCGGATAGCGCTTGGACACCCCCTCCCACTCCATCACGTACTGCGCGCCGGCAGCAGTTGTAGCGGTGGCAGCGGCAGTAGCGGCCGTGCTGCGCTCGCTCCTCGCCGACGGCGACCGCCGCCGCGAACCGCGTCTGGACAGGCGTTCCATAACCCGAACTCCTCGTATCTACAGATGAGTTTGCGTTTCAAACTGATACAAGAAGGATACCTCGAGAAGTTTGAGATGCAAACTCATTCGTAGAAGAGATCAGCGGCGTCGAGGTCGACTTCCTCGAACGAGGGCGACGGCATCACCGTCGATCTCGTTCGAGGATGTCGACCTCGACGGGCTGGACTAGCAGAGCGCCGCACGCCTTACCGCGCCTTACCGTGCCCTACCGCGCCTCCCTACCGGGCCAGGCGCTTCTCGACGGCGGCCACCGCCCGAGCCGTATCGCGCTCGACCCGGGCCGAGGGCGCGCTCCCACCCAGCCAGAGCACGCCCTCGCCCACGGGCCGCACGCCCACCAGTCGCCCCCGATCCACCAGGAGCGGGCGGAACATGCCGTTGGACGACGGGCAGATGAGCCGCTCGCCCGCGGCGTCGGTCAGGCACGCGCGGTCCTTGTAGCCAGATCAGCACGGCCGCGGGTGGGCGGTCCGTGATCCGCCGGGCG
>ERZ773049.1301-NODE-1301-length-14529-cov-50.809728_pt1 | contig 14529 bp, 9 predicted proteins | sample MGYA00580633_ERZ773049 | MGnify/ENA primary metagenome ERZ773049 (study PRJEB29015, sample SAMEA2737991) | human oral metagenome | biome: human oral; feature: human-associated habitat; material: dental | place: China | collected 2066 ... | reverse complement strand
GGCGGCCGGCGTCGTGGACCTCGCCGACGATCCGGGCGCCTCCGCCTCCGGATGGGTGCGGGCCCACCACTCGCGGAAGTTCTCGCTCGGCGCCTCGGGGAGGTCGCGGGCCCCGGTCCACATGGAGGCCGGGAAGGGCAGCGCGCCGATCCTGCCGTCGCGGCCCATGAGCCGGGACGCCTTGACGGCCTTCTCCGCCAGGCCCCACAGCCGACCGCTGCTCATGGCCGGTCGGGCGGCGCTCATCGCGACATCCCACATGTCCGGGAGCACCTTGCGCTTGACATCGACGGTGCGCGCCCGCAGGTGGATGAGGATCGTCGGGATGTCGATGCCCACCGGGCACGCCTCGCCGCAGGCCCCGCACAGCGAGGAGGCGAAGGGCAGCGTGTGCACCGGATCGTCGTCGGCCAGCCCCTGGGTGAGCTGGGGCGTGATGATGGCGCCGATGGGGCCCGGGTAGACCGAGCCGTAGGCGTGGCCGCCCACGTGCTGGTAGACGGGGCAGATGTTCATGCAGGCCCCGCAGCGGATGCAGTGGAGGGCCTCCCTCCCGATCGGGTCGGCGAGCGTCCGGGTGCGCCCGTTGTCCATGAGGATGAGGTGGAACTCCTGCGGACCGTCGCCCGGCGTCACCCCCGTCCACATGGAGGTGTAGGGGTTCATGCGCTCGCCGGTGGCCGAGCGCGGCAGCAGCTGGGAGAAGATCTCGATGTCCTGGAAGCGGGGGACGAGCTTCTCGATGCCCATGAGGGTGATGAGCGTGTCGGGCAGGGTCAGGCACATGCGGCCGTTGCCCTCCGACTCGAAGATCGAGACCGTGCCCGTCTCGGCCACGCCCATGTTGGTGCCCGAGACGGCCACCGTGGCGTGGAGGAACTTCTTGCGCAGGTGCGCGCGGGCGGCCCCCGCCAGCTCGACCGGGTCGTCGGACAGGTCCGGCGGGGCATCGCCCATGCGATCCAGGAAGATGCCGCGCACCTCGGAGCGGTTGCGGTGGATGGCCGGGACGACGATGTGGGAGGGCATGTCGTCGGCGAGCTGGACGATCATCTCGGCCAGGTCGGTCTCGTGGGCGGTGATGCCCTCGGCCTTGAGGTGCTCGTTGAGGTTGGTCTCCTGGGTCGCCATCGACTTGATCTTGACGACGTCGTCCACGCCCTTGGACCTGATGATCGAGGTGACGATCCGGTTTGCCTCGGCGGCGTCGCGCGCCCAGTGGACGACGCCGCCGCGCGCGGCGACGTTGGCCTCGAAGCGCTCGAGCAGCTCGGGCAGATGGCTCATGACCTCGTTCTTGACGGCACTGGCGGCCCGGCGGAGCTCCTCCCAGTCCGGCATCTCCTCCACTCGCACGGCCCGCTTGTTCCGGATGGTGCGCGTGGCGTGGCCCAGGTTGCGGCGCAGCTGGGTGTTCCGGAGGGTCTTGTGGGCCGCGGCCGGGAAGGTCTCGCCCCACCGCAGCGTGTCGTCGGGGATCTCGACGGTGGTGCGCCACCCGCCGGTGCGGGTCGCACGGGACTCGGCGTCCGGCACCGCCGGCATGCCCAGGAAGGTCTGACTCATCGGGCCGTCGCCTCCTCGGCGGTGGGGGCGAAGGACACGTTGCCGTCGAAGGGCTGGTCCTTGGTCGAGGCCAGGATCTCGGCCAGGTGCATGATCCGCACCCCCGAGTTCAGGCGGGACAGGCCGCCGCCGACGTGCATGAGGCAGGAGTAGTCGCCCATGCACAGCACCTCGGCCCGGGTGGACATGACGTTGGAGACCTTGTCGGCGAGCATGGCCGTGGAGGTCTCGTAGTTCTTCATCGAGAAGGTGCCTCCGAAGCCGCAGCACACCTCGGCGTCGGGCAGGGGCACCAGGTCGATGCCGTCGACGGCCTCCAGGAGCCGCAGGGGGCGGTCGCCGACCTTGGCGATGCGCATCGAGTGGCAGGTCGGGTGATAGGTGACCCGGTGGGGGAAGGAGGCGCCGACGTCGGTCACCCCCAGGACGTCGATGAGCAGCTCGGAGAGCTCGTAGGTCCTCGCCGCGACCTCCTTGGAGCGGCGCGCCAGGGCGCTGTCGCCCACGTGCTCGGCCACGAGAGCCTGCTCGTGGCGGGTCGCCCCGGCGCACGAGCCGGAGGGGACGACGACGGCGTCCCACTCGCCGTCGAGCACCGGCTCGAAGGTCCTGACGTGGTTGCGGATGAGGGAGGACGCCTGCGTGAAGTACCCGGTGTTCGCGTGCATCTGTCCGCAGCAGACCTGGCTCTCCGGGAAGACGACCTCGTGTCCGAGTCTCTCCAGGATGGCGACGGTCGCCTGCGGCGCCTGCGGGAACATCGAGTCTGCTATGCAGGTCGCGAAGAGTGCGATGCGCACGGATGGACCTTTCGTCGACGTCATTGGCCGTTGCTGGCCGCCGTTGGCTCAGGCCTCACCGTAGGTGCACGGGGGCGCTTCGGGGGCTCTTCGTCGGGCGAGCTTGGGGCGACACATGCGAAGGGGCGTCGTCGCGGGGAAAAATGCGGGTCGCCTCGTGGCTGGCGCGGAGGCGTCCCCCTGCGCCGGGGCGATCGGGCGATCGGGTTTGCGCAAGCGTCGCCTGAGGTTTATGACGGAGTGTCGCCAGAGCTCATGAGTGATGGACGCGGTCCGCGTCGGCCCGCGGAGCGCGGCGGATGCATGCGTCCGCCGCGCCGGATGCGAGGCGTGCCATGCGATACCGGTTCGGCTCCCGGTTCCCTCTCCCCGTGGGGAGAGCGCGGCGCCGGGACGACCGTTCCCGTCCAGCCCGCCCGGAGTCCCCTCCCCGCGGGGGAGAGAGGTGTGCCCAGCATGAGGATGCTCGATGCTCGTGCGCCACCGCACCTCCTCCCCGTGGGGGAGAGCGGCCGGGGCGTGCACGGTGCAGTCAGAGACGCCGCGGAGTCCCCTCCCCGCGGGGGAGAGAGGCCATGACCCTGCGGGGGAGGTTCCGGCGTCGGCCCTTTTCTAGCGTGAGGCCATGCGGCTCACAGCGTCATTCACTGGTTCTCGGGGCGTGCGCTATCCGGCGCCCGACGTGGCCCGGGGCTTCATGCTCCTGCTCATCGCGGGGGCCAACGTGTCCGTGTGGCTCACGATCGCGAATCCGGACTCGACCGGTGGGGAGGCGGCCGCCGGCGCCGGGGGCATGGCGGACGTGGCGGACACGGTCTGGGTCTGGGTGCGGACCCTGCTGATCTCCGATCGTGTCTACCCGCTCTTCGCCATGCTGTTCGGTTTCGGACTGGTCACCATGATCAACCGGCGGATCGAGAGCGGTACGAACTCCTACCTCAGGGGTCTGGATGGGGCGAGGGCAGGGCGCGAGCCGACGCCCGCGGAGATCTCCTGGGCCCATGAGCGGGCCACCGTGGACGCGCGACGCCTCGTGAGGCGCCGCGGGCTGTGGATGATCCTCTTCGGCCTCGTCCACGGCGTCTTCTTCTACGGCGACATCATCGGCACGTACGGACTGGCGGCGGTCGTCTTCGCGGGATGGCTGGCGCGGAAGCATCGCAGGCGGGCCATCGCGGTCAGCGTTCTCCTCATCCTGTGGCTGATCTGGACGCGACTGAATACGGGCGGGACCGCGGCGATCATGGGCACGACGTACGCGCAGGCCGTCGCTCAGGAGCAGATGCCGGCGACGGGGCTGCTCGTCTTCGCATCCAACGTGCGGCACTGGGCCATGAACACGGTCCTGACGCTGACGAGCAGCACCATTGTGCCCGCCATGTTCATCGGCGCCCGTCTGGCGGATACCGATGTCATGGCCGATCCCCGCGGGCATCGCCGCCCGCTGACCGTCGTCGCTCTCGGCGGGCTGATCATCGGTGCGGTGAGCGCCGTCGGCATGGCGCGCTGGATCACCGGCGGGAGGCTCATGTTCTGGGACCTCGCGGTCGCAGAGGTCTTCGGTCTGGCCGGGGGATGCGGCTGGTTGGCCCTTCTGGCTCTGTACGCGGGCGGGCCGAGGCCGGACGGACGACTGACCGGTCTGCGATGGCTGGCCTCGGGCGTGGGTCGGAGGTCGATGACGGCCTACCTGAGTCAGACGGTCCTGTTCGGGGCTGTGTTCGTGATCGTGCCGGGGCTGCTGGGGACCCGACTGGTGGTGGGGGAGGCTGCGTCGGCGGGCATCGCCGTGGCGGTCTGGCTGGCCGCCGTGCTCCTGTGCGCGATCCTCGAACGAGGCGGCCACGCGGGGCCCTTCGAGACTCTGCTGCGCACGGCGGTGGTCCGCACTGAGCGCTCGCGCTCCCCCTCTCCGCGCTGTCCGCGAGATCGGTCGTAATCCGCGTCGAGATCGGTCGGGTTCCGGCTCGAGATCGGTCGGGTTCCGGCTCGAGATCGGTCCGATGGCGGTGCACCCGGCTACCGGAACCACGAGTCGGGCATTCCTGTGCGAGTCCGACGACGCCGCCGTCGGACTCGCGCCGAAATGCCAACCTCGCGCGAAAAAGCCCGACTCGACGCGGGGCCCGGGCCGGCGCCCTCCGGCGGGCGCTCTCAGACGGGCATGTAGGCGCCGAGCCATCCCTGGGCGGCGATGAAGACCATCGCCCCCAGCAGGACGAGGAGGCCGAGCGAGAACGGCGCGGCCTTCTTGAGGATCTCCGCGTCCGTCCCGGGCGCCTGGACGGCCGTGGTGACGACGGCGAGGTTCTGAGGCGAGACGATCTTGCCCAGGCCACCGCCGATGGTGTTGGCCGCCAGGAGGATGCGCGGGTCCAGCCCCGCGGTGTGCGCGGCGGTGGCCTGCAGGTTCGCGAACAGGGCGCCGGCGCTCGTCGCCGAGCCCGCCACTGCCGTGCCGACCCACCCCAGGACTGGGGAGAGGAATGCGAAGGCCGCACCCGTGGTCGCCAGAGCCGCACCCACGGCACTGGTCTGACCCGAGAAGTTCATGATGTAGGCCAGCGCCATGACGGTGGCGATCGTGAGGATCGACATGCGCAGTGTGTAGACCGTCTCCGGCAGCGCTCGGAGCATGCGTCGCGCGCTCACCTGGAAGCGACCGCCCGAGGAGCGCCGGGAGTAGACGATCGTCACGATCACGGCCGTCAGGAAGATCCAGGTGCCCGGATTGGAGAGGGTCTGCAGGTTGTACTCGGCGCTGTCGGAGACCTCGCCGGTGCTGGTGAGCAGCCGGCCGTGGACTCCGGGCCACGGGATCTTGATGTCGGTGCCGGACAGCGCCTTGGACAGATCGACACCGATCTTCCACAGCTTGGTGATGCCGATCATGACGACGACCAGGACGTAGGGCAGGAGGGCGAGAACCACGCGCTCGGTGTCGGGCTTGTCCTCGGCGCTGGTCTCCGAGCGGAACTCCTCGGGAGTGGTCGGCGTCCACACGAGGAGGAAGATGTAGGAGGCGGCGAAGCCCAGAAGGGCGGCCAGGACGCTGGTGAGTTCGTAGGAGACGTTCGGCGCGACGAAGTGGCCGGCTCCGGTGGCCAGCCCGGCGATGAGGGCCAGGGGCCACAGCTGCCGCACGGCGCGGACGCCGTCGAGAATCGCCAGGAGGAGGAAGGGCATGAGCACGCAGATGACCCACGTGAAGTGGCTCATGAAGGATCCGACGACCGCGGGGTTCTCCCCGCCGCCGAGATTGGCGGCCGTGGTCACGGGAATGGCCATGGCGCCGAAGCCCACGTAAATGGCGTTGCCGACGATCGTCACGAGTGCGGCCTTGATCTTGTCCACGCCGAGGGTCACGAGCATGGCGGCGGTGATCGCCACCGGTGCCCCGAAGCCGGCCAGCCCCTCGAGCAGCCCGCAGAAGCAGAAGGAGACGATGAGGGCCTGGGCGCGCATGTCCCCCTTGCCGATGGCGTTGAACACGGCCCGCAGATCCTTCGAGCGCCCGGAGACCTCGGTGAGGTTGTAGAGCCACACGGCGGCGATGATGATGTAGATGATCGGGACGAATCCCATGGCCAGGCCCTGCGTCCCGGACAGGACCGTCATCCCCACCGGCATGCGGAAGCACACGATGGCCAGCACCGCGGACAGCGCGAGCGCGATGATCGAGCACCAATGAGTGGCGACCTTGAAGGCGCCCATGAGAACGAAGAAGGCGATCAGGGGCACGAGGCCCACGATCGCCGTGAGGAACACATTGCCGCCCACCGCCGTCGTCGACGGGGTGAAGGACGCCTGAGCGGCGCCGAGGAGCGGGAGGACGTCGAGGGGCATGCGGGACTCCGAGATCGGGGACGGACGACGGTCGATCGTGAGGGGCCGGGGCACCGGTGCCGGGGCGCGCCGCTCACAATGAACTGAGTCGATCATGCCATGCCGGTCATCGCCGTGTCAGCGCTCCCGAGGACGGCCGATCGTTCCGCGGCGCGCAGCCGATGACGCGGCTCCCTCGTGGGCGCGCCCCGACCTCACCCTGAGCCCCCTGGTGGCCCGTCAGACGCAATCTCCTCTCCGTGCGCGCGCCCCGGCCCCGATCGCCGGAAGCGGACCAGCAGCAGCGAGGGCATGAGGGTTCCTCCATACGCGCGTACGCGCGCCCCGACCGCTGGGCCGGGCGGTCGGGGCGCGAGAGGAATGGTGCCGGAAAAGCAGAGAAATCAGGCGGAATAGGGCCGACGGCGTCCTGCGGGCGCCCTGTGGCTCGGCGGCTCGGCTACGTCTCCTCGCCCGATGCCGCCGTCACGGACGACGACGCCGACCGGACCCGGCGTCGCGAGGCGACGTACCTCAGGATCCCGTACTCCATCCCTACGACGCCGAGGGCGGCGGCGATGAGCAGGGCGATGGCGACCCGACTGTAGACGATGCAGTCATGGTACAGATTCTCCGTGATCTCGAGACGGGTATCGAGCATGAAGAGGTAACTGCCTCCGCACATCCGTTTACCGGCGGTTGTGGTGTGCTCGACATCCCTCAGTGTGTTCAGCAGCAGAAACCCGATGGCGATCGTCGCCGTCAGGCTCAGGGCGAGCTTGAGGCCGGTCGGGGCCCGGCGGATACGGCTCCGACGCCACCAGGGAAGGACCAGTGCCACCAGTGCCAGTACGGCGAAGACGGCGAGGACGACTTGTCCGGCGAGGATTCCTGGGCGCATGGGCCATCCTTTGCTGAGGGCGCATGGAGGGGGAGTGGATTTCGGGCGAGCGTCTTGACTACCGCTTCAGGCCGTACCACACGATATCCGACTTGCCCTGATTCGTGGCATTCCTGATCGATTCGCTGAGCGGGATGTCGGACCTGTTGGGGGTCTTCTGCGAGATGCCCGGCTCGCCGCCCTCGTTCGACGTCACGACCATGACGTGATCGATGTCGCCGTCCGCCTTCCCGTCGGGATCCCAGTCGACATACAGGAGATCTCCCGCTGTGGCGTTCCAGATGTTGTCCAGATAGTCGTACGAGCTCTTATCGACGTACGTGTACTGATATGCCGCATTCACCCATGTGCGAGATGGTCCGGCGGGGCCCAGAAGATCCGGGCCCCAGAAAACAGTGGAATACGGATTGATCCCGAAGTCGTCGTAGTCCCAGCCGCCCGCGTGGAGAACCTGCGAGGCGAAATTCGCGCAGTTGTTGTCCTCGATAGGGAAATCATGATTGAAGTCGTCGTCCCCGTCCCCGTCGTTGGGAGAGCTCGTCCACTTCGCCGCGTAGTCCACCATTTTCTGCACGTCCGGATCGTTGGTGTTGTAAGCCGGCAGCGCTGTTGATACGGACGTGCCTCCTGCTCCGACGCCCGCCGATACCCCGAGAAGCGAATCGGTGATCCTCGTGTCGGACGAGCGCTGCGGGTCGTATCCCTCCGGGACGTCGTTCGGATCTCCGACGGCCTCGCGGTTGGTGACGGTGTCCTCGGTGACGGAGTATCCATCGCCATCGTTCCCCGCCAACGTGATATCATGCCGGTCCGTCCATACTCCCGGCCTGCCGGAGGTCCGGGATCCTCCGTAGGTCTTGGTCGTCGATATGTCCGCGGTGACGAGAAGACCGCTGTTCCCCTGCGTGGTTATCTCGACGATGCGCACCTCGCTGCTCGCCGAAGTGACGGGGACTCCATCCTCGATGAGGCCGTCGCGAATGTAGTGAACCGTCTGCTCGGCGGACGTCAGGGTTGAGGCTCCTGTTGAGGCGCTGCTGTCCGTCCACTCCCGATCGAGGGTCGCCTGGTAGTCGGTGATGACCTTGGTGACGGTGTCCGTATCGGGCACATCGATCGTGTCGGTGTCGTGCGAGGATTGTGCGGCGTTTGCTGCGGAGAAGGAAAGGGTGGAGAGTGCCGTTGTCATAGCCAACGCGAATGCGCCTGTGCGCTGCAATGAGACTTTCTTCTTGGCCATCAGTGCTCCTTCTGGTGTGCGGGCGTGATTCGTGTGCGGATCGGCGGTGGCGCCTTCGGGCGACGCTACGTGGTGGTGCGGGGAGTGGCCAGGGCGAACGAGTACTTTATGCAAATTTTAACATATTTCTTAGAGTTCTTGAAGGCGACGTGGAGGTTGTGGGCGGGTTGTCACTGGCATGAGTATTGCTAAGCAAAGACGTGCGTGACATGAGCATTGCATGATAGGGATATTGCAAGGGATCGGAGCGGCCTCTCGGTTCTCCCTCGCCGAGATCGGTCGAGTTCCGCGTCGACATCGGTTCGCACTGGCGGTTCTCCGTGTGGTCGTGTCCGGGGTCGCGCCTCAGGGGCTGTCCGAGGATGGGGGCCGCGCGCAGAGGGTGCGCCTGCTCGACGCTCGGCCTTCTGGCGCGTGATCGTGCCCTTGCGGGGCGAACGGGCTCTCTCCTGTGCGGCTTGGTGGTTCCCCTGGTCGGATGGGAGGGGGCGCGTGCCGCGGATCGTCGACGACGCCGGTCGGCGGGGCGTGCGGGAGAGGCGGCGCGTCCTCGCCCATGGGAGTCGAGGGCGGGTGCGACCGGGCTCGGGTCGGACGGGGGCGAGGCGGATGGGCGAGGTGGTGGTGCGCGGGGTGCGACCCGGCTCGGGCGGGACGGGGCCTCGAACTGCGCCTCATGCTTCCAGGCACCGACCGAGTACCGGGGTTGGGCGGGACGGGGACCGGGGCATGCCGTGGGGCTGCGTCCCCGTCCACGGCCTCTGCCCGCGCTGCCGGACCGATCTCGGCGCGGAACCGGACCGACTCTCGAGCCGGAACCCGACCGATCTCGGCGCGGAACCGAACCGATCTCGATGCGGCTGGCTCTCAGCCTCTCAGGGAGACGACGCGGTCTGCACAGGGCCCGGCCTGATGGGGTCGCGCTGAAGGTCGGCGGGAGCGACGCTGTCGACGAGGGCGATGACCTCGTTGATCATGGGCCTGACCTGGGCCGGAGTGGTACCCCAGACGCGCATGAGCACGTCCACGGGCACCGTGGGCAGACCGGCCTTGCGCAGGACGACCACGGCGCTCGGGCGCACGGTCGAGCCCATCGAGGTCCCGTCGGCGAGCGCCCAGTAACCCGCCGTGCTGGGGTTGGGGCGCAGCCGGTGCGGCGCTCCGCCCGGCAGGTTCTCCTTCAATAGCGCCAGCTGAGTGGCGTGTCGGCCCTGTTTGGAGCTGTCGTCATAGGCGATGACCAGGCTCAGGTCCACGACGAGAACGCCCTGCAGGTCGGTGCCCACGTACAGAAGACGAGCCAGCGGGGCGCGGCGCTCCATTCGCCTCAGGGTGACCAGGAGCTCCTCGAGCTTGGCGCGTCGACGAGGATCCGCGCCGGCCATCCCCGATGTGCGGCGACGCGCCTCCGCGCGCTCCCAGCCCGGCGGGGGGAACTCGGGCACCACGATCCATACCGAGGCGTTCGGGGTGACGGCGATCTGCATCCTGAAGACTCCTTGTGCGTCACGTGCGCCGTGACGATCGGCGCTCGTAGGACGTTGTCCATCCTATGCTGTAGTCGTGCCAGCAACAGTTCCCGTGCCCGCCTCGCCCGTACAGCGCCTCCTGGCCGGCGGGATCGACATTCTGCTCGTGGGCGGGATCTGCGGATTCCTGCCGATCTCCTTGGTGGGAAAGCTGACGTGCGCGGGGCTCGTTCTCGCGGCGCTCGTCGTGCTGCAGGCCGTGATGGGCGTCGGACCCGGCGGGGCCGTCATGGGCATGCGGCTGCACCGGGTCTCGCGCGGCGGCAACAGTCCGGGCCTGGCCGCCCTGGGGCGCGCCGGTCTCATGGCGGTGGCCGCCGTGGCGACTCTGGGGATCGTCCCCGTGATCATGGTGGTGCGCGCGGACGTGACCGGCCTGCGGCGCACCTGGTTTGATCGGATCTCGGGGACCATGCTCGTCTCCAGGCGCTCGCACACGATGTACACCCTCGTCCTCGACGGTCGTTCCGTCCTGGTGGACGCCCCGGTGCTCCTGGGTCGCGCCCCCGAGCGGAGCCCCGGGCGCGAGGGTGTGCGATTGGTCTCCGTACCCTCCGACGACGCGACGGTCTCCAAGACGCACGCGCTGCTCGAACCCACTCCGGAGGGCATCTCGGTGACCGATCTCGGCTCGACGAACGGTACGTACCTGGTCGATTCCCATGGCAGCCACGAACTGGCTCCTGGAATGGCCGAGACAGTGCCCAGGGGAGGGGCTATATACTTCGGCGAGGCCGAGTGTCGTGTTCGGTAGCGTATCCGGCGAGCCGGAGACGGGCTCCGGACACGCTCGGTAAACGCTACCGCGTCGCCGCATAGTCACCACGCCACCCGCCGGGTGGGTCGAAGGAGGGACCGTGTCCGAACACGGCATCGCACGCTGGAGTCGTTGGGCCGAGGGGAGTTGGACGGCCGCCGTCGCACCGCATGGCGTTCTTGTACTGCCCCCGACGCTGTCCGAGGAGTCCGTCATCGACTTATGGGAGGAGCTGCGATCCTCTCAGGGCAGTTTGACGGCGATCCTGGATCGCCTGGTCATAGCCGCCGGGGGGCATCTGTCGAAGATCCCGGACTTCGCCCTGGTCGTGACCGCGTCCGACGGCGTGCGCATCGCGGCTCGAGGCCAGGTCGGCCTGGAGATCGACGGCGAGTCCGTCGAGGCTCGCAGCGTATCGACATGGCGGGAGATCTACCTTCCCGGCTCGCCGAGGATCATCCTGCGAGCGCCGGAGCCGACGGGTCCCGTGCTGCGCCCGGTCGTGGACGCCGTCCTGTCCGTTTCCGCCGTGTTCCCGGCAGAGGCGCCGGGTTCCCCCGCTGGAGAGGAGGAGTCCTCCGACGCCGAGGACGAACCCGACCCCGACGCCTCGGCAGTCCTCGCTCCTCCCGGTGCGGAGTCGTCCCCGGCTGTCCCGCCGGCGGAGTCGTCCCCGGTCACCGATGGCTCGTCGGCCCCGGTCGTCTCGCCCCTGACCCCCGCCTCGCCCGCCGCAGCGTCGTCCCCGGCCGCCGGTGGCTCACCGGCGTCGGCCTTCTCCCCCGCTACCCCCGCCTCGCCCGCCACGGCATCATCCCCGGCCGCCCCGCCGATGTCCCCGTCGGCGTCCTCATCCGTGTCGCCCGCCTCACCATCGACTTTCTCATCGCCCGACACCGCGGTGGACGGCTCGGAGGTCGTCGAGCTCACCGAGGCCGAGGAGCTGCCCATCGCCGGGTCCTACGGCATTGACGTCGACGACGTGCCGGTGGACGGTTCCCAGGTCGTCGAGCTCGCCGACGCCGACCGCCCCGCCGACGTCGACGACGTTCCCCGGATGGTGTCCGCCGATTCCCCTATGCCCCCCATCGGCTCGGCACTCCAGTGGGATGAGCCGTACGACGGCGCCGACGACCGCGATGACGATGACCTTGACGACCTCGATGCCGCCGGTGACGAGCGCGCCGTCGTCTCCGGCATCTCCGGCGGGGGCGAGGACGACCCCGATCAGCCGGATGGTGAGCCCGGCCAGTCCGAGCAGGAGGAGGATCTCCTCCCCGAGGGCGGGGACCATGACGGCTGGACGCTGGCATCCCTGCCCGGTGACCTGGTCGATGATCTCGGTCCCCTCGCGTCCGGACGGCCGGGCGCCTTATCCCGCGCCCAGTCCCAGGCCAAGGAGGCGGCCTCGGCCTTCTACGCTCACGAGCCCTCGACCGATACCCCCGTGTCCATCGCCGTGGGCATCCGCCGGCCCGACTACCCGGCGGCGGGCCGCCAGGCCCTGTCGGTGCTGTGCCCGGAGGGCCATGCCAATCCGACCAACTACGTGCGCTGCCGCGCCTGCGGTGCGGAGCTGTCCCAGCCCGCGCGCATGATCACCTGCCCGCCGCTCGGGCGCCTGCGCCTGTCCTCCGGGCAGGCCGTCACCCTCGACCGTCCGATCCTGGTCGGCCGCCAGCCCTCGTCGATCGATGTGCCCCAGCTGGAGGGCCAGTCGCCGACGCTGGTGACGGTACCCAGCCCGGAGCAGCTCATCTCCCGCAATCACGTCCTGATCGAGCTCGACGAGTGGTCCGTCCTGGCGCGCAACCTCTCCGCGGGCAACGGCACCGTCCTCAAGCGCGACGGCGTGTCCCCGCAGAAGCTGCCTTACACCGAGCCCTTGTTGCTGCGCAACGGTGACGTCCTCGATCTCGGCGACGGCCAGTCGCTCGTGCTCGAGGACCTTCCGTGACGGGTTCCCCCCACGCCGCTCACCCTGACATCCCCGGGTACACCTACATGCGCGAACTCGGGGCCGGCGGATACTCGCGCGTCTATCTCTACGAGCAGCACATGCCGCGGCGCGAGGTGGCGGTCAAGGTCATGAATACCGATGTCGCCGGCAGCTCGGCCTCCCGCTTCGAGTCGGAGGCCAATCTCATGGCGAAGGTCTCCTCGCACCCGGCGATCCTGTCCGTCTTCGGCGCGGGCGTCTCCTCCGATGGGCGCCCCTTCATCGTCATGGAGTACTGCCCGCCGCCGCAGCTGGGGATGCGTCTGCGGCAGAAGATCATGACCATCCCCGAGACGCTGGACACGGCGATCCGCATCGCCGGGGCCGTCGAGACGGCGCACCGCGCGGGCATCATCCATCGCGATATCAAGCCCGCGAACATCCTGTTCACCGTCTACCGCCGCCCCGTCCTGGCCGACTTCGGGATCTCGGCCATGAGCGGGCCGCGCGACGCGGGCGACGCCCCCAACGAGCTGCGTGGCATGAGCGTGCCCTGGGCCCCGCCGGAGCAGCTCGTCGGTTCGCGCAACGCCGAGCCCGCCACCGACGTCTACTCCTTGGCGGCGACCATCTATGCGATGCTCACCGGCCACAGTCCCTTCGAGACGCCGGGGTCGTCCGAGGGCGTCTACGAGCTGGCGCGTCGCATCGTCAAGGACGCGGTGCCCCCGCTGGGGCGCCCCGACGTCCCCGCCTCGCTCGTGCGGGTGCTCACGGTCGCCCTGGAGAAGGATCCGGCCAGCCGCTATCCCACGATGCTCTCCTTCGCAAGGGCCCTCCAGCAGATTCAGGGCGAGCTCGAGCTGCCCACCACCGCGGTCGACCTCTACGACGACGGGGAGGACCAGAACCCCGACCGGGCGCTGCTCGACGTCGATGATCCCGAGGCCACCCGCTTGGGGGTGTTCTCCCGCGTCGAGGAGCCCGTGGTCGTTCCGACCGAGCCCCCACCGGCGTCTGCCGCCGAGCCGGAGGGGGGCGACCGCCCCAGCACGTTGACCCGCGTGCTCGGAGGTGCGGCTGTGGTGGTCCTCGTCTCCGTGGTCGCGGGCGCCGTCTACGCCTCCCACATCGCGCAGGAGAACCGGCCCTCACCGACCTTCGCCACCCTGGCGCCGGGGCGCTCGGATCCTCTGGGCGCCGCCGTGCCGGCTCCGCGCAACCTTCAGGGGGTCGCTCGCGCGAACGGGCAGGTCGACTTCACCTGGGAGGCCCCCGAGGACGACTGGGCCGGCGACTACCTCTACCGCAGCGACGTCGCCGGCAAGGAGAACAAGTCGTTCGAGCCGACCGGGGGCACGAGCGCATCGCTGCCCGCGCAGGAGGGAACGACCTGCATCGAGGTCTTCAGCAGGCGGCAGGACGGCAGGACCTCCGATGCGACCCGCGCCTGCGTGCCCACGCCCTGAGAGCCCTGAACGCTCCCCGCGCGGACGTGTCAGTCCTCCACGCGGTATGCGGCGCTGCCCAGCACGATCGTGGCTCCGGTGGGCACGGGGATCGACTCGCCGGGCCTCGCCACAGTCACATGGCCCTCCTCCTCGATGCGGGTGCCGTTGGTCGAGTGCAGGTCGGTGATCCACAGGCCGCCCGGAGCCAGGGCGAGCGCCGCATGCGTCTTGGAGATGGAGCGGGTCACGTCGTTCAAGGAGACGCAGGCGGCGCCGGGGTAGTCGGAGATGTTGTCCGGGTCACGGCCCACGACAGTGGTGCTCTCCAGCTTGATGGGGGCGCCGCCGGTCAGCGGGACCAGACGGTTGGCGCGCGGATCCTCGGTGTGACGGTGCCTGCCCCGGGCTGCGGACGGCGAAGAGGCCGAGACCACGGGGTGCGCCGCAGGGCCCGGATCCGTTCCCGGGCCGGAGGCCATCGCCGGGCTCGACGGCGGCGTCGGGTCTGCGGAGGGGACCGA
>ERZ773049.1300-NODE-1300-length-14532-cov-33.981073_pt1 | contig 14532 bp, 13 predicted proteins | sample MGYA00580633_ERZ773049 | MGnify/ENA primary metagenome ERZ773049 (study PRJEB29015, sample SAMEA2737991) | human oral metagenome | biome: human oral; feature: human-associated habitat; material: dental | place: China | collected 2066 ... | reverse complement strand
AGGCCTGTTTGATTCAGACGAGCCGTAAGACTCAAAGAAAGGCCGTCTGAAAACCCGAAACAGGGTTTCAGACGGCCTTCCGTTATTTTCCGCTACTCTTGCGCTATGATTTCCACGCCCGCTTCTTGCAAGGCGAGATCTTTGCAAAATACGGCTCAGAAACCCCCCGCAAACTGCGTTTACAAGCCTCAGCCTGTCTGTTTAATCCAATAGAGCATCTACAAACGCTTTGGCATTAAACGGACGCAAATCGTCGATGCCTTCGCCTACGCCGATGTAGCGGACAGGAACAGGGCGGTCGGAGGCAAGGGCGGCAAGGATACCGCCTTTGGCCGTACCGTCGAGTTTGGTGACGATAAGGCCGGTCAGACCCAGCGCTTCGTCAAAGGCTTTCACTTGGTTGACGGCGTTTTGCCCGATGTTGGCATCAAGCACGACGATGATTTCATGTGGCGCATCAGGCATGGCTTTTTGCAACACGCGCTTCACTTTTTTGATTTCTTCCATCAAATGAAGCTGCGTCGGCAGACGGCCGGCTGTATCGGCAAGCACGATGTCGATCCCGCGCGCTTTCGCGGCTTGAACGGCATCGAAGCAAACGGCTGCGGAATCGCCCGTAGTTTGCGAAATCACGGTCACATTGTTGCGTTCGCCCCAAGCCTGAAGCTGCTCACGCGCGGCGGCACGGAAAGTATCGCCTGCCGCCAACAACACAGATTTTCCCTGCGCTTGGAAGTATTTGGCCAATTTGCCGATAGATGTGGTTTTGCCTGCGCCGTTGATACCGGCAAGCATAATCACGAAAGGCTCCTTAGTTTCCGGCAAGACCAGAGGTTTTTCCAAAGGCTTAATCAAGTCGTACAGCGCATCTTTCAGCGCGCCGCGCAATTCGTTGCCGTCTTTGAGGCCTTTGAGGCTGACACGGTCGCGCACATCTTTCATCAAGTATTCGGTGGCTTCCATGCCCATATCGCTAGTAATCAGCACAGTTTCCAGCTCTTCGTACAAATCCTCGTCGATTTGTCCACCACCGAACACGCCGGCCAATGATTTTGCCATTTTGTCGCGTGATTTGGTCAAGCCTTGTTTCAAACGCGCAGCCCAACTGAGCTTTTGTTCTTCTACCGAAGCAGAGGCTTCAGCCGGTGTTTCCGCAACGGCTTCTTGAACTTGCTCGACAGCTTCGCTAACTGCCTCAACAGCTGCTTCTTTGACCGCTTCGGCCTGTTCTGCTGCTTCCTCAGCAGCCTCGGCTATTTCAGACGGCATCTCGGCAACGGTTTCTTGAACCTGTGCAACAGCCTCACTGACGGTTTCAACGGCCGCTTCTTTTACTGCTTCAGCCTGTTCTGCTGCTTCCTCAGCAGCCTCGGCTACTTCAGACGGCATCTCGACAACGGTTTCTTGAACCGGTTCAACAGCCTCGCTGACGGTTTCAACGGCCGCTTCTTTTGCCGCTTCAACGTGTTCTTCTACTTTTTCGACTGTTTCAGACGGCGTTTCGGTTAAAGCTTCTTGAACCTGCTCGACGGTTTCGCTAACGGTTTCAACAGCCGATTCGACAACTGATTCAAAATGTCCTTTGACGCTTTCTGCTAAAGATTCGGCATCTTCTTTAATATTTTCAACTACTTGAGCAACTTCAGATTCTACTTTTGCTGCGGTTTCCTGAACTTGAGCCTCCTCAGGAGCCGGAGTTTCCTGTTTTTTCTTGCGACGGAAGAAGCTGAACATTAAATTTTCCTTTTAATTTTAGAAACTTGAAATAGGGAGTATTGTAGCGTATTTTACGTGGCAAGGTCGTCTGAAAATCAAGGTTGTCAGGTTTTGGCATTTCCAACGTCTAATCAGACAAACCATCCATACAGGAAACATAGCAATGAATCCCCGCACATTATTTTCACTTTGCACCAAGTTCGGCTGCCTGCTTGCGCTTGGCGCCTGCTCATCCAAAATGATGGATACCGAAGCCGCAACCATACCGCAGGCATTGTCCTCGTTGAAAACCCCTGACAACCGCCCTGCCAGTGTTTTTCTGAAAAAAGACAAACCCACCCTGATTAAATTTTGGGCAAGTTGGTGTCCTTTGTGTTTGTCCGAATTGGGGCAGACCGAAAAATGGGCGCAGGACAAGCGCTTCAGCTCCGCCAACCTGATTACCGTCGCGTCCCCCGGTTTTCTGCACGAGAAAAAAAACGGCGACTTCCAAAAATGGTATGCCGGTTTGAACTATCCTAAGCTGCCCGTCGTTACCGACAACGGCGGCACCATCGCCCAAAGCCTGAATATCGGCGTTTACCCTTCGTGGGCATTAATCGGCAAAGACGGCGACGTACAGCGCATCGTCAAAGGCAGCATCAATGAAGCGCAGGCATTGGCGTTAATCCGCGACCCGAATGCCGATATAGGCCGTCTGAAAAATTCGTTCTACAAACCCGACACACAGAAAAAGGATTCAGCAATCATGAACACGCGCACCATCTACCTCGCCGGCGGCTGCTTCTGGGGCTTGGAAGCCTATTTCCAACGTATAGACGGCGTGGTTGACGCAGTATCAGGCTACGCCAACGGTAAAACGGAAAACCCAAGCTACGAAGACGTTTCCTACCGCGATACGGGCCATGCCGAAACCGTCAAAGTCACCTATGATGTTGACAAACTCAGCCTCGACGACATCCTGCAATACTATTTCCGCGTCGTTGACCCGACCAGCCTCAACAAACAGGGTAACGACATCGGCACGCAATACCGCAGCGGCGTGTACTACACCGACCCCGCCGAAAAAGCCGTCATCGCCGCCGCGCTCAAACGCGAGCAGCAAAAATACCAACAGCCCCTCGTCGTTGAAAACGAGCCGCTGAAAAACTTCTACGACGCCGAGGAATACCATCAGGACTACCTGATTAAAAACCCCAACGGCTACTGCCACATCGACATCCGCAAAGCCGACGAACCGCTGCCGGGAAAAACCAAAGCTACCCCGCAAGGCAAAGGCTTTAACGCGGCAACGTATAAAAAACCCAGCACTGCCGAACTCAAACGCCTCCTGACCGAAGAACAATACCAAGTTACCCAAAACAGCGCGACCGAATACGCCTTCAGCCACGAATACGACCACTTGTTCAAACCCGGCATTTATGTGGACATCGTCAGCGGCGAACCCCTGTTCAGCTCTGCCGACAAATTCGATTCCGGCTGCGGCTGGCCGAGCTTCACCCGCCCGATTAACGCCGCCGCCGTTACCGAACACGACGATTTCACTTACAACATGCACCGCACCGAAGTGCGCAGCCATGCCGCCGATTCGCACTTGGGACACGTCTTCCCCGACGGCCCCAAAGACAAAGGCGGCCTGCGCTACTGCATCAACGGCGCGAGCCTGAAATTCATCCCGCTGGAACAAATGGACGCGGCAGGCTACGGCACGTTGAAAGGCAAAGTGAAATAACGGATTGAATCAAAAAAGGCCGTCTGAAAAAGATTTCAGACGGCCTTTTTAATTTGTCGGATGCAAAGGGTTGGTTTCTTATCTATCAAAAAATCTCAATAACTAAGAAAGTGCGCCCTGCAAAAACCTTTTAAATTCGTTTTGCCAACTCTTCGGCTTTACCCACATACAACGCAGGAGTCAACTCAAGCAATTTGGCTTTGGCTTCTGCCGGAATTTCCAACGATTCGATAAAGAGTTTCAACACTTCAGGCGTAATGCCGTCTTTACCGCGTGTCAGGTCTTTCAGCTTTTCGTAAGGATTGGCCACGCCGTAACGACGCATTACGGTTTGAATCGGCTCGGCCAGCAGCTCCCAAGTAGCGTCCAAATCGGCAGCAAGGGCGGCAGGATTCGGCTCAAGCTTGTTCAGACCGCGCAGATGGGCGGCAAAGCCCAATACGGTATAGCCCACGCCTACGCCCATATTGCGCAATACGGTGCTATCGGTCAGGTCGCGCTGCCAACGGGAAATCGGCAGTTTTTCGGACAAAAAGCCCAATACGGCATTGGCCATACCGAGGTTGCCTTCGGAGTTTTCAAAGTCGATCGGATTGACTTTGTGCGGCATGGTGGAAGAGCCGACTTCGCCTGCTTTGACTTTTTGTTTGAAGTAACCCAAAGAAATATAGCCCCAAACATCGCGGTTAAAGTCGATCAGAATCGTGTTGACACGGCTGATGGCTTGGAAGAATTCCGCCATATAGTCGTGCGGCTCGATTTGAATGGTGTAGGGGTTGAAGGTCAGGCCGAGGCTGATTTCAACGAAGTTGCGGCAATGGGTTTCCCAATCCACATCGGGATAAGCGACCATATGGGCATTGTAGTTGCCGACTGCGCCATTAATTTTGCCGAGGAACTCTTGCGCTTGCAGGTTTTTAAACTGACGTTGCAGGCGGTACACGACATTGGCGATTTCTTTACCCAGTGTGCTTGGTGTAGCAGGCTGGCCATGCGTGCGGCTCATCATAGGGACGGCAGCCAACTCATGCGCCATGCCGGTCAGTTTTTCGATGATTTCAGCCAGTTTCGGCCGCAAAACAACCTCACGCGCTTCTTGCAGTATTAAAGCGTGGGACAGGTTGTTGATGTCTTCGCTGGTGCAGGCAAAGTGGATGAACTCGCTGGCGGCAGCCACTTCAGGCACGCCGGAGAAGCGTTCTTTAAGCCAATATTCGATAGCTTTGACATCGTGATTGGTGGTCGCTTCAATGGCTTTGACGGCGGCGGCATCTTCAAGCGAGAAGTTTTCGATCACTTTGTCGATTTCGGCAAGCGTAAAATCGCTGAAAGCAGGAACTTCTACAATCTTGGGCTCGGCGGCAAGGGCTTTGAGCCAGTTTAATTCAACTTTGACACGCGCACGCATCAGGCCGTATTCGGAGAAAATCGGACGCAATGCTTCAACGGATTTAGCGTAGCGGCCATCTAACGGGGAAAGTGCAGCGATAGGGTTAATCATGTCGGATCTTCCTATGGGGTGAAAACCAAATTGTTTGCAATTATACATGATTTTACACTTCAAGGCCGTCTGAAAGACAGGTTTCAGACGGCCTTTTCAGCGTATTTTTCATAAAATTCTTTTCAGAGGTTCAACTTTGCAAAATCGATTTACGATATATGCCATCTTCACGGATAATATCGGCTGACTTTCTGTAAATAATGAGGTTTTATGAATATCAAACGTTTTTCCCTAGCTGCAACCGTATTTGCGGCTTTGATGTTGAGTGCCTGTGAAACAACCACCACATCAAGCGGTAGCGGCAGCTGGACCAATATCGGCACCATCTCTGAAGGCAATATCAAAGTGGCCATTGATAGAAGCAGCATTAAAAGAAATGGCGCACTGGTTACTTTCCGCGATAAAAAAACCGTTTCCAAACTGAAAGAAGAGCGTTTCGTCAATACGCCGGCCTATAAAACGGCCATCGGCAACTGGGAAATTCATTGCTCAAACAAAACCTATCGTCTGGCAGCGCTGCAACTGATGGACGAACACGGCCGGGTAATTTCCAACCAAAGCTATACGCCGACCAGCATCCGCCCAATGAGCGTCATGAGCGGCACGATTACTGAAAAACAATACGAAACTGTGTGTGGACATAAGCTTTAATCCACACTTATTCACAAAGTTATCCACAGTTTAAATATTTAAAAGGCCGTCTGAATGCTTTGAATATCAAGTTTCAGACGGCCTTTTTATGTTTTGATGGAAATTTATCTTCAAATTTATCCACAAATTTTGTTTATTCAAAAATAATTTATTATGGCGATTCATTTACGCTCAAAATTTGCTTCATTCTTTGCAAGAGCATTTCACAAAATACTGCTTTCTACTCTATTTATTGACTTACTATCTGCTTAATCGATCTGTATTTACAAACTACCATGCATCAAACTGGATCCGCGCTAAATGCTTTTCACAAAGGTATTCCAATCTTTTAGAAAAAATTTTCTTCTCCAAATAAACACCTTTCCTTTGATGATACAGCCCTTCTTTAACGCAGCCTTGCCCCTGTTTCCCCATCAATAATCTGGCTAGGCGTTTTCTGCTTACCTATCAATCCGCCTACAACCCAGACTTTCCTGCCAAACTGTCTTCTAACTTCCCTTTCTGTTTTACACGCCCGTTTGCCTGCACGATTGCATGAAGTAGAGACTAAAGGCATTTCCAAAACCTGACACAAACGTCTTGCACCTGCGTGCGCAGGAACCCTGACAGCCAATTTACTGCGTCCCTTTCCCCGCAATGAGGGTAATACTTTTTTGCCGACCGGCAATAAAAAAGTTTTCGGAGCCGGCCATGCTTCATGCAGCATGGTTTGGATATTTTCAGACGGCCTTTGCAGCAAAGGTTGCAACTGTTCCAAGCTATGGCCAATGACAATCATGCCTTTGTGTTGCGGTCGTTTTTTCAGATGAATCAGTTGATTGAGCGCTTTGGACAAAGTAGGGACACAGCCCAAGCCATAACAAGACTCGGTAGGATAGGCAATCAAACCGCCTTTTTTAAGATGCGCCTGCAGCCTGCGTTGGGCTGCAGCCGATAAAATTCTGGGGAACATCATCATATACCAAGGCCGTCTGAAACTACGATTGTCGGACAATCTGTGTTCAGACGGCCTGTTTCTATTCATTATTAACGGTTGATGGCTTTATCAGCAATGTCTTTACGGTATTGCATACCGTCAAAACGGATTGTTTCCAATGCCTCATAAGCCTTGCTTTTAGCTTGGGCAACATCATCGCCCAAACCGACTACACACAACACACGGCCGCCGTTGGTTACCACTTCGCCTTTTTCATTCGTTGCAGTACCGGCATGGAAAACTTTACCGATTTGATTGGCCTTATCCAAGCCAAAGATCACATCGCCTTTTTTCGGAGAATCAGGATAGTTTTGTGCGGCCAACACTACGCCTACCGCAGTCTGCGGATTCCATTCGGCAGTAACACTATCCAGTTTGCCGTCGATTGCCGCTTCAACCAAGTCCACTAAATCGCTATCCAAACGGCTCATAATCGGCTGCGTTTCAGGGTCGCCGAAACGGCAGTTGAATTCGATGGTATAAGGCGCACCTGTTTTATCAATCATCAAGCCCGCGTATAAAAAACCGGTAAATTCATGACCTTCTGCTTTCATACCGGCCACAGTCGGCAAAATAATTTCATTCATCGCGCGCTCGTACACATCAGGCGTTACCACCGGAGCAGGGCTGTATGCGCCCATACCGCCGGTATTAGGGCCTTTGTCGTCATCCAGAAGGCGTTTATGGTCTTGACTGGTTGCCATCGGCAAAACATGATTGCCGTCCACCATAACGATAAAGCTCGCTTCCTCGCCTTGCAGGAAATCTTCAATTACAACACGCGCGCCTGCATTGCCCATTTTGTTGCCCAACAACATATCGTCGATAGCAGCATGAGCTTCATCCAAAGTCATGGCGACAATCACGCCCTTACCGGCAGCCAAACCATCCGCTTTAATTACAATCGGCGCACCTTTTTGGTTGACGTAATCATGTGCCGCATCGGCATTTTCAAAGGTTTGGTATTGCGCAGTCGGAATCTTATATTTTGCCATAAATGCTTTAGCAAAATCTTTTGAACTCTCTAGCTGGGCCGCGTATTGAGTCGGGCCAAAAATCTTCAATCCGGCAGCACGGAAATCATTCACCACACCGGCAGCCAAAGGAGCTTCAGGACCGACTACGGTAAAGGCAATATTTTCATTACGGCAAAAATCAATCAAATCTTGATGCGCCGTCAACGCTATATTCTGCAGTTTAGGCTCAATTGCCGTTCCGGCATTACCAGGTGCAACAAAGACAGTTTCAACTTTAGACGACTGCGCCAATTTCCAAGCCAGTGCGTGTTCACGTCCACCATTACCAATAACGAGCAATTTCATACCATCTCCTTGAAGAATAGATGTTGTAAATAAAATTCAATTGATGGAATATTGTTCCATCTTGTATAGATGTTTCAAATTAAGAATAATATTGCACCAAGACAACCATACTCTAATTTCAAATAACTAAAGGAAAATCATGCAAAAACGTATTGACGAAATTCAAAGCAAATACCGCGAATGGTGCGAATTACTGCCGCAACTGGAAGCAGATATTGCCCGCTGGAAACATGCCGCAAGCCTCATGCAAGACATGGATGACTTCTATACCAACGAATACCAAGCATGCCATCAAGCCATTGAAGAAGTGGCAGATGTTGATTTGCGCACACAGGGCGAATACAGCATTATGAGCGAAGATGCCCTATGGAACGCACTGGGGGAATTTCATCAACTGGCTTGGGAACATCTGCGCTCAAGCGTAAATGCTTTAGACAGATACCAAGGCTAAAACATCAAAGGCCGTCTGAAACTTTTGATTTCTCAAATATATTCAGACGACCTTTTATTCAAACGGCTTCTCAGTATTTACTTCAATTTGGCGTGTATTTTTCCAAGCAGCAATACAAGCTTCGTAATCGGCCAACGCTATTTTCACTGTCAACTTACAATCCAGCTGTAAATCCTGTTCCACAATATCGGCCTGATATTGTTTGGCAATCCGTATAGCCTCATTCAAAACAGGATATTCACACTTCAACCAAACTGTCTTCTCAACATTCTTTTCAACAACTTCAGCTATCGCCAATGCCTGAGCTGTTGATTCCTTATAAGCATGAATCAGACCGGGAACACCCAATAGCGTACCGCCAAAATAGCGCACAACCACAACCAACACATCCGTTATACCGACAGAATCAATCTGTCCCAAAATAGGGCGGCCTGCGCTCCCGGACGGTTCTCCATCATCGTTTGCGCGAAACTGCATTCCATCCACACCCAGTCGATAGGCGTAGCACCAATGTCTTGCCTTGTGATGCTCTTCCTTTAATGGGTCGAGATACTTCTTCACATCAGCCAACGTTCGTATCGGATAGGCGTATGCGATGAAGCGGCTGCCTTTATCTTTAAATTCAGCCTGTGTCGGTGTGGTAATGGTTTTATAGGTCGTAATCATGCCAAAATATTTTCAGACGGCCTTATATAACAAAGGCCGTCTGAACGTTTCACGTGAAACATTAGTTTTTCAGTGCTTCAGTCAGTTGAGGCACAACTTCAAACAAATCACCAACCAAGCCGTAATCTGCCACATTGAAAATCGGAGCGTCAGCATCTTTGTTGATGGCAACAATCACTTTACTGTCCTGCATACCGGCAACGTGCTGGATGGCTCCGGAAATACCGATAGCAAAGTACAGTTGAGGCGCAACCACTTTACCGGTTTGTCCAACTTGGGCATCGTTTGGCGCATACTCGGCATCCACTGCCGCACGGGAAGCACCAATCGCGGCACCCAAAACATCTGCCAATGGAGTCAACACTTCATTGAATTTTTCAGCACTGCCCAATGCACGGCCACCGGAAACAATTACTTTTGCCTGAGTCAATTCAGGGCGGTCAGACTGGGAAAGTTGACGGCTTACAAAACGGCTCAGGTTTTGAGCAGGCGTTGCCTCAACATTGACCACTTCTGCATTACCGCCTTGTCCGGCAGCATCAAATACGGTTGCACGGAAAGTCAGCACCAATTTTTCAGAATTGGATTGAACAGTTTCAAATGCATTACCGGCATAAATCGGACGGACAAATGTCGAGTTATCCACAACTTCGGTTAAATCAGAAACTTGCGGCACATCCAACAGAGCAGCTACTCGGGGCAACAAATTTTTACCAAACGCAGTTGCAGTCGCAGCCACATAGCGGTAATCCGCAGCCAGTTTAACAACCAAAGGCGCTAATTCTTCTGCCAAACCTTCAGCGTAATAGGGCGCATCGGCTACCAAAACTTTCGCTACGCCCGCAACCTGTTTCGCCTCTTCAACCACCGCAGCAGCATTGCTGCCGGCAACTAATAAATCTACATTACCCAATTTGGCGGCAGCCGTTACCGCATGCAAAGTGGCAGGATTCAAATGTTGGTTATTATGTTCCGCAATAATCAATACACTCATTTCATACTCCTTAGATCACTTTGGCTTCGTTTTTTAACTTTTCAACCAACTCGGCAACATCAGCCACTTTCACACCGGCTTGACGTGCTTTAGGCTCGGCAAATTTTACGGTATTCAAACGCGGAGAAATATCCACAGCCAAATCGGCAGAACTTAATTTTTCCAAAGGCTTTTTCTTTGCCACCATGATATTAGGAAGTTTGACAAAGCGTGGTTCGTTCAAACGCAAATCCGCACTGATGACCGCAGGCAGCTTCAACGCAACAGTCTCTTCGCCACCGTCAATTTCACGGGTTACCAATGCCTCTTCGCCTTCAATTTGCACTTTTGATGCAAAAGTACCTTGAGCCGCATTTAATAACGCAGCCAACATTTGGGCAACTTGATTGGCATCATCGTCAATTGCCTGTTTACCCAGCAGTAAAATTTGCGGATTTTCTTTATCCGCAACAGCTTTCAGCAATTTCGCAACGGCCAAAGGCTCCAACTTCGCATCAGTCTCAACATGAACCGCACGGTCGGCACCCATCGCCAAAGCAGTACGCAACGTCTCTTCGCATTTTTTCTCGCCAAGAGAAACAGCAACAATCTCGCTTACTTTTCCGGATTCTTTCAAACGGACAGCTTCTTCTACCGCAATTTCATCAAACGGGTTCATCGACATTTTGACATTACCGATGTCCACATCGGAACCATCGGTTTTCACACGAACTTTGACGTTGTAGTCCACTACGCGCTTTACTGCGACCAGTGCTTTCATTCAATTCTCCTAAAAAGAATGTCCATCAAATCAAGCATACTGCTTTTGATACATTCTTTATATAAAATCCAATTCGGTTTTCACCAACATGATAAAACCAAATTTATATAAATCTTGGCAAATAGAGCGGAATTATATCATTTCTAAAGCATTTACTCAGAAAATAAATCCAACTCCCCAGCAATTATTTACCGTATGCTGCAACACAATCCGTCATGGTTTGATAAACCTCATCAACATTGGGAATTTGAGCAATACCGCCTAAATTTTTTGCATAAGCCGAAACTTGAACGCCGGTCTTGGCCGGATCTGTACCTGTATAAATTCCTACAACAGGCTTTTCCAACGCATTGGCAAGATGTAGCAATCCAGTATCTACACCAATAATACCCTCTGCGTTTTTCAATAAAAATGCAGCCTGTAATAAATTTATTTTGTCGCAAACCGAAGCAAATGGTAAATTGCTTGCAATCTGTTCGGCACGCATTTTTTCGGTTTCATTTCCCCACGGCAGATACACATTGCATTGTTGCTCTTCATTCAACTTTTTCAATAATGCACGCCAGTGTTCTACCGGCCATAATTTACTGTCGCGACTGGTTGCATGCAAAGCAACGTAATAAGGGGATTGCAAATTTTTCAGACGGCCTGATTCAGGAACTGACAAACCAAATACCTGCGTCTCAGGCATTGTATAACCAAATACTTGGGCGAATAATTCACGGTTTCGCCAGACCGCATTTTTGCCTTTCGGCACGGCAAATGTTTTACTGTATGCAAAGGCAGCCAAACTTTCACGCGCGCTGTGTTTATCCAATCCGTAAATAGGGGATTTCGCCATTTTGGCAAAGCATGCACTTTTAATCAGTCCTTGGCTATCTAAAACAAAATCAAAAGATTCAGCCTGTAAATCCGTTTTCAGACGGCCTATTTCACGCCACGTTTCAGCCTGAAAAAGATGTTTGCGCCATTGTCGCCATTTCATTACATGAACTTTTTTGACAAAAGGATGCAAGCGGGCAATATCTGCAAACCCTGCCTCACACAGCCAATGGAGCTCTACCTCAGGACATTGTCGCGCCAAATCTTCAACTGCGGGCAACGTATGAATTAAATCGCCCATACTGGATAAGCGGACAAGTAAAATCTTCATATTTTGAAAAATGTTTCACGTGAAACAACAGAATTTTAAATATAATTTATTGATTATTAATGTATTTTTTTATTTCTTCGGCGTTTTCTAAAATAACTGCCCCGGCAGAATGCATTTCCTGCCATGCTGATTCAACCGTTTCCGGAGCAATGCCGCGGCAAGCAGCCTGATTAACGATGACTTTCCAAGCCCCACCTTTAAGCAACTGTAAAACCGTTGTCTTCACACAATAATCCGTTGCCAAACCGCCGACAATGACTATATCTGCATTTTGACAGCGCAACCATTCGATCAAACCTGTACTGAGCTTTTCTTCAATATCGTGAAAACATGCGCCGTAGGGGTGTAACTCAGGATCGACGCCTTTCCAAACGCAATAATCGTATTCTTTGGCTGAAGGCAGGCCATCCAACAATTCATAGCCATATGTTCCAACCATCGCATGCGCCACCCAAGTCAAATCCGCATCGGGTAAACCCGTCGGTTTCAATATATCAACAGGATTATCCACAAGCCATTTTGCCGTGGCATGATGCGCATCTTTCGTCATCACGCGTAAATCCGCCAATGCAGCTTGGGTATTGAGTTCATCCGCAATCAGATGACCTTCGGCAACAGGCAATTCTTTCGGGCACAAAGGTGTAAACGTTTTTTGTGCATCTACATCGATAGAAACAATCATGGATTAATTTAACCTATTGATTTTATTTTATATCATTTAAATTGAGCATTTATTACCAATATCCGGACATTTGGAATAAATGCTTTGTATTATAACAAATTACTACTGCAAAATGTGGGAAAACATCTGTGATATGATGACAGTTTGCACAGAATATTTATCCACAAATTATGTCCTATTCGATTACGCCTATTGCAACCGTTCATTCCCCCTACAAACAAAAATTCGGCATTGCCCGCCAACCCGGTTTGGTTCCTGCAGCAGAAATTTGCATTGAACTCACTCCTGAATTTACCGCAGACAGCGTTCGGGGATTGGAAGATTTCGACTATGTGTGGATAAGTTTTATTTTCCACGGCGTATTGAATGAAGGTTGGGCGCAAATGGTGCGTCCGCCACGGCTCGGAGGCAAACAAAAAATGGGCGTATTTGCCACGCGCAGCCCGCACCGCCCCAATCATCTCGGTTTATCCCTACTGAAACTCGAACGCATCGAAACAGGCAAACCTGTCCGCATCTATTGTAGCGGCGCAGACCTGTTGGACGGTACTCCGGTAGTGGATATCAAACCCTACATCCCGTTTGTTGAATCCAAACCTGACGCATCATCAGGCTTTGTCAGCGGCAAACCTGAAGAATTGAACGTAGTCTGGGCAGAAAGTACGCTTGCGGAACATTTATCCACAGAAGAAAAACATCTCATTGAGCAAAGCATCGCCCAAGATCCTCGCCCTGCCTATCAAGATATTCCCGAACGGATTTATGTAATGAATATTGCGGACTATGAAGTACAGTTTAGGATAGAAAACAAATGTGCCACAGTGATTAAACTATCCACAATCTGATTGCAAATTAAATCTATCTACACACAAAAGGCCGTCTGAAATGTTCAGACGGCCTTTTAATTATCCACAGATTGATTGATTCAGCCTGTTATTTTTTAGATTTTGCTGGCAAAAAATTCCAAGGTACGAACCAATTGGCAAGTGTAAGACATTTCATTGTCGTACCAAGCAACGGTTTTCACCAATTGTTTGTCGCCAACAGTCATCACGCGGGTTTGAGTCGCATCGAAGAATGAGCCGTACTCGATACCGATAACGTCGGAAGAAACGATTTGATCTTCAGTGTAGCCTAAAGTATCGTTGGCGGCAGCTTTCATAGCTGCATTGATTTCTTCTTTGGTAACAGGGCGTTCGAGAATAGAAACCAGTTCGGTCAAAGAGCCGGTGGCTACGGGAACACGTTGGGCAGAGCCATCAAGTTTGCCGTTCAACTCAGGGATAACCAAGCCGATGGCTTTAGCGGCACCGGTGCTATTCGGTACGATATTCAATGCAGCGGCACGGGCGCGGCGGAAGTCGCCTTTACGGTGTGGCGCGTCAAGGGTGTTTTGGTCGCCGGTATAAGCGTGGATGGTGGTCATCAGGCCTTCAACAATGCCGAACTCTTTTTGCAATACCGCAGCCATAGGGGCCAGACAGTTAGTCGTACAAGAAGCGGCTGAAATAACGGTTTCGCTGCCGTCCAAAATATCTTGGTTTACGCCGTATACAACGGTTTTCACGTCATTGCCGCCAGGGGCAGAAATCACAACTTTGCGCGCACCGGCACGGATATGGGCCTCAGCTTTGGTTTTACTGGTAAAGAAACCGGTACATTCGAGGACAACGTCTACACCCAGCTCGCCCCAAGGCAATTCTTCAGGATTAGGATTGGCAAATACTTTGATTTCTTTGCCGTTAACAACAATCGCATCATCTTTCAATTCGGCAGTACCTTGGAATCGGCCTTGGGTGCTGTCGTATTTGAAAAGGTGCAGCAACATATCGGCAGGGGTCAGGTCGTTAACGGCGACGACTTCGATACCTTCGGCTTTTTCAATTTGACGCAATGCCAGACGGCCGATGCGGCCGAAACCGTTAATC
>ERZ773049.1298-NODE-1298-length-14553-cov-3.688233_pt1 | contig 14553 bp, 8 predicted proteins | sample MGYA00580633_ERZ773049 | MGnify/ENA primary metagenome ERZ773049 (study PRJEB29015, sample SAMEA2737991) | human oral metagenome | biome: human oral; feature: human-associated habitat; material: dental | place: China | collected 2066 ... | reverse complement strand
AAAAACCTACTGTAGGTCGCATCGACGACCTACAGTGCATCGGTACGCCGACCTACCGTAGTTTTTTTTTCAGGCGAATCGAAGGGTGCTTTTTCTCGGCTCGGAAGACCCCGTCGGAAATCCACTCTGGGGAGGGTGAAATAGCCTCCCTAGTGGGGCTTCAAATAGCAGAGTGCTTCCTAAAATATTTAATTAAATCAGAGCAAGATAGGTGGTTGGTTTCCCAAAGAATTTAATTATTATCTTTGCCTCAAGATTGTTTGGAACGGTAATGGATGGACCTTGGCGTCGCGTCTGATTTTCTCCCTCGGATGATGCTCTCATGCTCCCTCAGGAGATCCGATGATCGGCTGAGCGTACACATATAATATATAATCCGCTCGCCCCTCCTCTACGAGTCAATGCCACTAATACTTGTCCATGGTGAAATACGAAAGCTATGATAAAATACTCCTCTCAGCTCTCCTCGGGTGCGTCGCCTCGTGTCGGTGCGCTATAGGCGGGCTCTCCTCCTCCCTGAAAGCAAGTGATCTCCTAGTGAGGACCTCTAACCTGTCCTGCTGGGATCTTGTTGACGAAATACCATTCTTTTAATTTTTAAATATGAAGAAAGTACTTTTACTTCTCATGAGCCTCTTCCTCTGTATCGCTACGGCGATGGCACAGGGCAAGAGCATCAGTGGGGTCGTGCTCGACGCCACGAATCATGAGCCCGTGATCGGAGCTTCGGTTCTGGTCAAGGGTGTGCCTGGTCAAGGAGCTTCTACCGATATCAACGGTAAGTTCACCTTGAAAAACGTCAAGGCGGGTGCTGTCCTCGTCGTATCCTCCATCGGGTACGCTAAGAAGGAAGTCCCTGTCGGTAACCAGACCGAGCTGAAGATCGAGCTCGCCAGCGAAGACAATCAGCTGGAGTCAGTCGTCGTCACGGCTCTTGGTATCAAGCGCTCACAGAAGGCGCTGAGCTACAACGTCCAGGAGGTCAAGAACGACGCTCTGACTACGGTCAAGGATGCCAACTTCATGAACAGCCTCAACGGTAAGGTCGCTGGGGTGAATATCAATGCTTCCTCCTCGGGTATCGGGGGTGCTACGCGTGTCGTCATGCGTGGGCCTAAGTCAATGAACCAGAGTAACCAAGCACTCTACGTCATTGACGGTATCCCCATCACCAATACCAACGGTGGTGAGACAGGTGGTCGCTACTCTGCTCAGCCTAAGGGTGAAGGGATCTCCGACATCAACCCTGACGATATCGAGTCGATCTCCGTACTTAGTGGTCCTGCTGCTGCTGCTCTCTACGGGGCAAGCGCTGCTCAGGGGGTGATCATGATCACCACGAAGAAGGGTAAGGAAGGGCGTGTACAGGTCATGCTCTCCAATAGCTCATCCTTCTCTCGTCCCTTCGTCATGCCTCGCTTCCAGAACGAGTTCATCAACTCTCCTGGAGCTGGGGCGCCCAGACGCCTTCTCCCTACGGGAAGTACAACCCTGCAGACTTCTTCAACACGGGGTCTAATATCCAGAACACCGCTTCGCTCACCATCGGGAACGCGAAGAATCAGACTTACCTCTCTCTGGGTACGACCAACGCTGCAGGGATCATCCCCAACAGCAAGTACGATCGCTACAACTTCAGCTTCCGTAACACGACGAACTTCCTCGACGATAAGTTGACGCTGGACTTCGGCTTCAACTACATCAAGCAGGGTGACCAGAACCTCATCGCTCAGGGGGAATATGGTAATCCCATCGTACCGCTCTATCTCTTCCCTCGTGGTGAGAACTTTGACGGTGTCCGTACCTTCGAAGTCTACGACCCTGTACGTAAGATCAATGTACAGAACTGGCACTACGGGGATGCCTACTCCATGCAGAACCCCTACTGGGTAGCTAAGCGTATGCTAGCCATCGGCAACAAGGATCGCTACATGGTCAACGGCTCACTCAAGTGGAAGATCAACGACTGGATCGACATCACCGGCCGTGCTCGTGCTGACGTGATCAATAGCTTTGATGAGAACAAGCGCTATGCTTCGACAGCTAACCTCTTCACGGGGTCTCCCTACGGATACTACTCCTACAGCAAGGGCAATAACACCTCGCTCTACGGAGATATCATGGCGAACATCAACAAGCGCATCGAAGACTTCTCTGTCGCTGCTAACCTTGGTGTCTCTACCAACCGCTCTTACCTCGATACACGAGGCTTCCGTGGCGGTCTCCGCTCCCTCTCCAATGTCTTCGATCCTAACCAGATCGACTATGGACAGCCTACCGCTGGTAATGCTCCTATCTTCGACCACACGGCTCACGTGACGAACTCTGCCTTCGCTAGTGTCGAAGCTGGCTGGAAGAGTATGCTCTTCCTTACCCTCACGGGTCGTGAAGACTGGGACTCTGCTCTTGCCCATACGACAGGTAACCCCTTCTTCTACCCCTCTGTCGGTCTCTCGGGTGTCATCTCTCAGATGGCTAAGATGCCTAAGTGGGTCAACTACCTCAAGACTCGTGTCTCCTGGGCTAAGGTAGGGTCACCTATCCCCGCTCAGATCTCCTCTCCTTACCGCTACAAGTATGACCCTGCTACGCAGAGCTACTCTACGGTGACCTATAAGTTCCCTAGCGACTTCAAGCCTGAGCTAACCTACTCTTGGGAAGCTGGGGTGACGGGTAAGTTCTTCCACAACAAGCTGAGCGTAGAGGCTACGGTCTACCAGTCCAATACGAAGAATCAGACCTTCCTCATGCCTCTCTCTTCGGCCTCCAACGGCTATAACAGCGAGTATATCCAGGCAGGTAATGTTCGTAACCGCGGTATCGAGCTCTCTCTCGGCTGGACGAGCCAGTTCGGCGAGCTGGAGTGGACCACGACGGGTACCTTCAGCGCTAACCAGAACCGCATTGTTGAGCTGATCCCTGGTCGCAAGGATCCTATCTCTAAGGGTGGTCTGAAGGGTGCTGAGATCTACCTTCGTAAGGGTGGCTCTATGGGTGACGTCTATGTCAATACCGACGTAAAGCGTACGCCCGAAGGGTATCCTGAAGTCTCTGCTGATGGTAAGCTCAGCCCTACTACACTCGACAACCCTGTCTACAAGGGTTCTGTCCTGCCCGATGCTAATCTGGGTTGGGTCAATGAGTTCAACTGGAAGGGTCTGAACGTCGGCTTCATGTTCTCCGCTCGTATCGGTGGTATCGTCCTCTCTCAGACACAGGCGATCCTCGACGAGTATGGTGTCTCTAAGGCTTCTGCAGACGCACGCAAGGCTGGTGGTGTAGCCGTCGGCAACGGTCGTGTCGATGCTCAGGGCTACTACTCCATCGTCGGTGGTGCTAACCCCGTCTGGTCTCAGTACATCTACGACGCTACGAACGTACGCCTTCAGGAAGCTCACGTCTCCTACCTTATCCCTAAGAAGCTCCTTGGTAATAAGGTCAACCTCTCTCTTGGTCTGACGGCTCGTAATCTCCTGATGATCTACAGTAAGGCTCCATTTGACCCTGAGCTGACCGCTTCTACTGGGACATACTACCAGGGCTTCGACTACTTCATGCAGCCTAGCCTTCGTAACCTAGGTTTCACCGTGAAGCTCCAGTTCTAAGCTAGCTCACTCTTATCCACATGTATCTTATGAAGATCAATCATATTGCCAAGGGTCTTAGCCTCGCTGCTCTCGCCCTTACTCTAGGCTCCTGCACGAGTGGCTTCGAGGAAATCAACCGTCCTGGAGGGAACCTCGATAAGGGTACTCTGCAGCGTGACAACTACAGCATCTCCTCGTTCCTCATCCAGCTGCAGAACCGTGCCTTCCCTGAGCAGGAGAACTGGTTCCAGACGAACTTCGACCTCATCGGGAACTATCTAGGTCGCTACTTCACGTATGCGAATGATGGCTTTAGCTCTAAGAACTTCACCATCTTCAATGCGCCTAACAACTGGCTTGCATGGCCAAACGATATAGTCTTGGTCCCAACGAAGAGTGCCTTCTCTGAGATCGAAGGTCTGTCAGAAAAGGGTGATCTGAACTACAACTGGGCGCTCATCATGCGTGCCCAGGCTTTCCTCGCCCTCACCGACAAGTATGGTCCTATGCCTTTCGGCCTAGACCCTAAGAATCCTGAAGGATACAATACTCAGGAGGATATCTACAAGTCTCTAGTGAATGACCTCACCACCGCTAGCAAGGTGCTCAAGGCTTACACACTGGCTAACCCTGGTGCGAAGGTCCATGAGGCTGCCGATAAGATCTATGGTGGCGACTTCACCAAGTGGGCTAAGTTCGCTAACTCCCTCAAGCTACGTATCGCCATCCGTATGCGCTATGTCGCACCAGAGCTCGCTCAGCAGTATGCTAAGGAAGCTCTTGCCGAAGGGGTCATCGAATCTTCTGCTGACAATTGCGCCATCACCTACATCCCTCGTGGTCTCTATAAGACCTCAGTTGAGTGGGGAGACTCGCGTGCTTGCGCTGACATCGACTCGTACATGAACGGGTACGATGACCCTCGTATCTCTGCTTACTTCGCTGAGCCTGACACTAAGGCTGATCGTAAGCTCGTCGGCTGTCTAGCTGGTGCTAATGTCAAGAATAAGGCTGCAGCAGATAAGCTCTATTCAGCAGCTGCTGTCACGAAGAACTCTCCTAGCGTATGGCTCTCCGCTGCAGAGATGTGGTTCTGCCGTGCTGAGGGTGCTCTGGCTGGCTGGTCTGGTATGGGTGGCTCTGTCAAGGAGCTCTATGAGCGTGGTGTCAAGGAGTCCTTCACTCAGTGGGGTGCTTCTGGTGTAGATGCTTACCTCCAGAGTGAAAGAACGCCTGCTGACTACAAGGATGCTGTCGGTGGCTACGGTAAGGATATGCCTGCTGTGAGCACCATCACTCCTAAGTGGGATGATGATGCTACTGCCGATGTCAAGCTAGAGCGCCTCATCACCCAGAAGTGGCTGGCTCTCTTCCCCAACGGGCAGGAAGCTTGGAGCGAAATCCGTCGTACGGGTTATCCTAAGGTATTCGCTCTCCCTGTGGCGACCAGTGGCTACACCATCCACGTAGCTAATCGTATCCCCTACGATGTCAATGAGCGTACTCGTAACCAGGCTAACTACAATGCCGCTCTTACTCTCCTCGGAGGGGCAGACGACTATGCTACGAAGCTCTGGTGGCAGAAGAAGTAATCTCCCTAGCTAACGAACTAAGAAATGAAGATTAAGAATATCCTAGCGGTATCTGCAGTCGCTCTGCTCGGTCTGCCCTCTTGTAGCAAGTGGACCGATATGGAGATCCAGCATCCAATGGATCTAACCAAGCCTGCACATACTGAGGAGTACTACAAGGCACTCCGTGACTATAAGAAGTCTGATCACCAGCTCGCCTTCGCTTACTACAGCGCTTGGACAGGGGTCGGTACGAATATGCAGAGCTCTCTGATGGGGCTCCCTGACTCGGTAGACCTCGTCTCCCTCTGGGGGGGCTGGAAGAACCCTGCCGAAGCTCAGCTCAAGGACCTTCGCCTAGCACAAGAGAAGAAGGGCCTGAAAGCTATGATCTGCTTCCTCGTCCTCGATATGGGGAATGGCGTTACTCCTGATCCTACCGATGCTGAGAAGGCTCAGCTCAAGGAGGGTGAAAAGTGGACGCATAAGTACTGGGGCTGGAGTAATGAACAGACTGAGGCTGGTAAGGCCGCTCGTCGTGCTGCTGTCGTCAAGTATGCTAATGCTATCTGTGATCTCATTGATAAGTATGGTTATGACGGCTTTGATATCGATGCTGAGCCTAGCTATAGCCATCCCTTCAATACGGACTATGAGCTGTGGCGTACGGATAGGGAGAATGGCGTACCTACGCTCATGACACTCTTCATCGAGACCCTCGGTAAGCGTATCGGCCCAATGGCTGAATCTGAGGCTGGACGTAAGAAGGTTCTTGCGGTAGATGGTCAGCCTGACGCTCTGCCAGCTACGCATGCCAAGTACTTCAACTATTTCATCATCCAGGCTTATGGTGATAGAGTCGGCTATCAGAATGCTCACTTCCAGGGAATGCTATCTGCCTACAAGGATGTCCTCCCTGTCGAAGATATCTGTAAGAAGAGCATCTTCGTCGTGAACTTCGAGTCGGGTGCTACCCGTGGTGGTGAAGCAGGTCTGGGCCAGATCCTGAACTTTGCTCTCCAGAACCCTGTCGTCAATGGTGTCACCTATCGCAAGGGCGGTGTCGGAGCCTTCCGTGTCGACCTCGAGTATGCTGTTAGCACTCCTGAAGTCGTCAATGGTATCGATATGTCCCCTGTCAAGGGGCTCTCTTATCCTTGGTGGCGTCGTGCTATCCAGCTGATGAACCCAACCATTAAGTAGTCGCATAACATGAAGATCAATAAATCTATCCTTGGAGTCGTAGCTATGGCTACGCTCCTCGGGGCTTGTAATGACAGAGAACTCAAGGAGCTCTCTAACCAAGCCTATATCGCCCAGACAGGGACGCAAGCTGGTCGCCTAGGATCACTTCAGCTGGGTGACAGCGAAGTGTCTACGGATATCAATGTCCGTCTGTCCAATCCTCAGGACAAGGATCAGAGCTATTCCCTTGAGCTTAGCTCGGAAGCACTAGAGCAGTACAATAAGCTCAATGGGACTGCCTTTGTGATGCTCCCCGCAGAGCAGGTGAAGCTCTCTACTACTAATGTTGTAGTTAAGGCAGGGGCAGTCTTCTCCGAAGCTGTGAAGGTCTCTCTTCAGCCTCTTAGCAAGGAGCAGATGGATTCAGGTAAGAAGTTTGCTGTCGCCTTCAAGCTCAAGTCTGCTGGTGCTTCGGCTGCCGTCCTCAAGGGCGCTGACACCTATGTCTATGCGATCAAGACGATCACTTCGGCTTACGCTCCTATCCTAGGTACCTACAAGGGTAAGTACTACAAGGCTATCGCTCGTGGTATCGCTCCTGTAGAGCTCCAGCGCTTCACCATCGAGATGCGTGTCAATATCAATGGTCTGAACAAGAACAACCAGGCACTCTTCGGTGCATGGGCTCCAGGCTCTGAGATCTACATGCGCTTCGGTGACGCTAACCCTCCCTATGACTATCTGAACATCAAGTTCGGTGAAGGAGGTCAGATCGACCGTACCTTCGAAGGTGCTAAGACCAATACGTGGTACCACATCGCACTGGTCTTCGACGGCTCTCAGGCTACGCTCTATGTCAACGGTAGCAAGATCACCAGCACGGACAAGCCTGCAGGTCGTGTCTTCAAGCTCAAGGATGCGATCCATGTCGCAGGCTCTGGAGCATCTTACTTCGTCAATGCTTGTATCTTCAGCGAACTCCGTATCTGGAATACAGCTCGTACGCTTGAGCAGATCCGTGACAACGAGTACACAGTCGATCCTACTACCCCAGGTCTCCTCCACTACTGGAAGATGAACGAAGGTAAGGGTGGTACGTTCGCCAACTCTGTAGCTGGTGCTCCTGCCCTCAATGTCTACGACGAATCCTACGATGTAGATCATCCAGAGAATAGCACCATCCAGACTCCTGTTTGGGTCTCGAATGTTCGCTCTGACGGTAAGGGTACAGTCAAGGTCCCCTAATCTTAATATCGGTGATACGACACAGCCCTCCACTTCGGAGGGAGGCTGTGTACGATCCCTCTAATAGCTTTGAAGTTTATATGCAAAAGACTCTATCCATAGCTTGCGCAGCACTCTTCCTGGGCCTGACGGCTTGTCAGAAGAGCTTTGATCTGGATACGCCTCTCCATGATAAGGCTAAGGTCCAGACTGCTGAATCTGTAGCTTATATCAAGACGGGAGACTTTGATCTGTCCAAGTCCTTGAAGAACCCTCTTCAGGTCAATCTCCAAGGGACGACACTCACCAAGTGGGCTGAGCAGGAGCGCTATGTCTACCTCTCCAAGCCTGTAGCTCAGGACGTGACGGTCACTGTCGCTATCGCTACCTCTGAGGCCTCAGCTGCTTCGTACGTTGCCTCCCACCCAGGTTACCGTGTCGCTCCCGAAGGCTATGCTAAGCTTTCCGCTACGACCGTGACGATCCCTAAGGGGCAGACGAAGAGCTCTACAGCTATCACTGTCAGCCCAGGGGATAAGTACGATGAGATCTCAAAGCAGAATGCGAGTGCAGAGCACTTCGTGATCCCTGTGCAGGTCTCTGCAGTAGCAGGCGCATCGTCCGTCGGCATCAGCCAGGACTATGGCACCTACTTCATCCCAGTGAAGAAGAGCTACCAAAATGTAGGCTTCTTCACGCGTGATCCTCAGGGTACGATGCTGACCTCTGCGGATATTACCTACGATGTCTCCTCCGAGCTTTCTTGGGGCACCTATACCTACAGCAAGGACGCTCTCTATGATGGCGACCCCTCCAACGAATGGTATGCCGCCTACTCAGATACAGCTCCTTGGGTCACGGGTATCCTCAAGAACGGCACGAAGAAGTTCAACTACATCCTCTTCAAGGGAACATCTGGTTTGATGGAGGCCTTCAGAGAGATTGAGATCTTTACGACTCAGGACGGTACGACCTGGACTTCTCAGGGTGTCCTCCCTGCTAACTACCTCAATCAGGAAAGTTCTGTTGTTGTCCGCTTCTTCTCTCCAGTTGAAGCTAAAGGTGTGAAGATCGCAGGTGTCAACGCTGTTGGATCAGGATACTTCGGTATCGGCGAGCTGAACTTCTTCTCGGAGAACTAAGCCCTCCCTTCCTCCTCTAGCGATAAGGCCCGTACATGTAGCCCAGATGGCATGCATGTACGGGCCTTCGCTATAGATCCACCTGAGTATTCCCGAATCAATTCAAGGGGGCGACTGCACCAGACAGAGGTGCGGTCGCCCTCTTGTTTTGTCTGTGAGATTTCCCTTGGATAGAAGAGGCTTTCTCGCTGGTGCATCTAGCCCACGGCAGGCGGGAAAAGATGAGGGTTGGGGGAGGGGAGTGCTGAAGGGGTAAAAAGGGACCCACGGTAGGTCATCGATGCGACCTACCGTGGGTCGTCTCGACGACCTACAGTAGGTTTTTTCGGCGACCTACCGTAGGTCCGGGATGAATGCTTTCTGAGGGGTAGGTTGAGACGGAATATGAGGATGGATTTCGAGGACTTTGTTCTCGTCCTCGCTTGGTAGAGTGCAGTATCGGGGTCTTGATATGTACACAAAGTGCCACTCTTGTGTACACGTCCACCAAATGTTGCCAGAAATAGCCTTCTTCGTGTACACGTTTTCGATCTGTGCTTGACGTGTCCACTTCGAGGTTACTCTGTCACAGATTCAATTGGTGCAGTGCTATCCGAATGTTTGGGATAGGTGAGGAATAGCTTGAACAATGCATCATTGATGTAGTAATTCTCTCGCCCAATCTTTGTCTTTGTCAGTAGCCCTAGGTCTACGATCTTATTCAAGTATTTCGTGACCGTACGTCTATCGAACATCAGATCCCTCTGCATGAAGCCTATTTTCGTGTAGGGATGGTAAAATAGGTTGTTGAGTAACTCGTGCTTGTAGTTCTTTCCAAAGACAGGACGAAGGATCTGCTTGTACTCCTGCATCAGCTTAGCGATGCCCTGTACTAGGCGAATGGTATCTTGTGCAGTCTCTTCAACTCCCTTAAGAATGAAAAGAATCCACTCTTCCCACTCAGCCGAATTGTCTCCTTCCTTATCCCTAATAGCTTGGATCAAGAAGTAGTATTGCGATTTGTTTTGCGTGATATACCTGCTTAGGTAGAGAATGGGTAAATCAAGTAGATCATTTATTACCAGATACAGTACGTTGATGATACGACCTGTTCGACCATTGCCATCGTAGAATGGATGTATGCTCTCAAATTGATGGTGTATAATGGCCATCTTGATTAGTGGGTCGACTTCCGAAATCTCTGGGTTGTTGATGAAAGCCTCGAGGTTTGCCATGTACCTCTCGATATCATCGCTGTTCTGGGGAGGGGTGTAAACGGTTTCTCCCCGACCATTCTTGAGCATGGTCCCCGCTTGTGAACGAAAGCCAGCACTATTCCCCTCGAGGTACATCTGGATATCCTTGATTCTACTATTGGTCAGTAGAGCATCCTTTCGAACCAGTTCAAATCCTCGGCGTAAGGCTTCTCGATACTTAAGCACTTCTTTAGCGGCAGCTGTCTTGAGTTGCTCCTCTATGCCAATCTCCGCTTTATATAGGTCATCTTGTGTCGTGACGATATTCTCTACTGCGGAGCTGTCCCTCGCCTCTTGGAGGGTTAGCGTGCTTATGAGTATCGCTTCATTGGGGATCGTGGTGGCCATCCCTTTTAGTTCTGCTAGGGCTCGGTTCGCTTTGTTTACCTGCCGTAGTACTTCCTTGCTCTCTACCTCAAACGGAAGAGGTAGTATGGGTATGCTATAACTTTTACCCATGTCTATTTACTAGATTGGTGATTGGCATTCAACTTATCCTTGGGGGTATGATCTCCCCTCGAAGACAAATATAAGGAATAGCGGTCTATTTCCCCTTTTTTCAGGGGCTTCTTTCCTCTGCCTCCCTTTACCGAGGAGCCTCAGAATGTCAGGTTGGGGGAGGGAAGTGCTGAAGGGGTAAAAAGGGACCTACGGTAGGTCGTCGATGCGACCTACCGTGGATCGTTGAGACGACCTACAGTAGGTTTTTTCGGCGACCTACCGTAGGGTCCAAAAGAGGCCTCTCAAAAGCCCCTGTAGATAGAGATTCTGGAGGGGTGGTTTTTGATTCGGCTGTCAGCTTCGGTGGGTGGGGATGAGACTCGGGAAAAGCAGTGGTACGCTGTCGTTCCGATGCAGGGATATTTTTAAAGAATTTTATTAAATGAAAAGGCTTATAAAAGTATTTTCAGAAGGTTGGAATTTACTATTTTTGCCCGCTGACAAGATTATGGTTATACTTAGTGACAGCCTATTTACCCTAGATCCCTCGTGCGAGTGGTCTAGCCTGCGTGACCTATCGGGTACAGACCTGATGGGGCATTGGTCGATTTATACGACGAAGCTAGCGAACTGGTGGATGTGCTCGATGTGTAGATCTACCCGATATATCCTCCGTTCTATCTATATCCCAAGCTAAAAGGCTCCTAGACTAGGCGTGCTAGCACGTAGAGGTCTGGGAGCTTTCCTTGTCTTGTGAAGCGCTGCGGCTACTTCGAGTAGTTCGGGTGTTCCACTTTATCCCCTCCCCTAAGATTCCATTTTTTTAATTTTCAGATATGAAGAAAGTACTATCTCTCCTCATGACGCTTTTCCTCTGTGTCGCTACGGCACTAGCACAGGGGCGGAGCATCAGTGGTGTCGTGCTCGACGCTACGAATCATGAGCCTGTGATCGGAGCTTCGGTTCTGGTCAAGGGTGTGCCTGGTCAAGGTGCTTCTACCGACATCAACGGTAAGTTCACCTTGAAGAACGTCAAGGCGGGTGCTGTCCTCGTCGTATCCTCCATCGGGTACGCCAAGAAGGAAGTCCCTGTCGGTAACCAGACCGAGCTGAAGATCCAGCTCTCTAGTGAAGACAACCAACTCCAAGGGGTCGTCGTCACGGCTCTTGGTATCAAGCGCTCCCAGAAGGCGCTGAGCTATAATGTCCAGGAGGTCAAGAACGACGCTCTGACGACGGTCAAGGATGCCAACTTCATGAACAGCCTCAATGGTAAGGTCGCTGGGGTCAACATCCAGCGTAGTGCCTCTGGGGTCGGTGGTAGCACCCGTGTCGTCATGCGTGGTAATAAGTCGATCTCTGGGGACAACAACGTCCTCTACGTGATTGACGGGGTACCTGTCGGCAATAGCGCAGACCGTGGTGGTGACGGCTCGGGCTTCGGCTCTGGTCGTGCTTCGGGTGAAGGGATCTCCAGCATCAACCCCGACGACATCGAGTCGATCAGTGTCCTCACGGGTCCTTCGGCTGCTGCTCTCTATGGTGCTTCGGCTGCGAACGGGGTTATCCTCATCAATACGAAGAAGGGAGCTGCTGGTAAGCTTCGTGTGAACTTCTCCTCTTCTGTGGAGACGGCTTCACCCTTCATCATGCCTAAGTTCCAGAACACCTACGGCAACAAGCCCGGGGACTACACTTCCTGGGGGGAGAAGCTCGCTACGCCTACCGACTATCAGCCTAGAGACTTCTTCAATCGTGGGGTCACGTACAACAACTCCTTCAACTTCTCTGTCGGGACGGACAAGAACCAGACCTACTTCTCCGCCTCTGCCATCAATGCTAAGGGGATCGTACCTAACAATAAGTACCATCGCTACAATGCGTCGATCCGCAACACGGCGAAGTTCCTCGACGATAAGCTTACGCTCGATGTCTCGGCCAACTATATCCGTGACTACGCTAACAACATGATCTCCTACGGGGCTTACTTCAACCCCATCGTCGGTGCTTACCTCTATCCTAGAGGGAAGAACTTCGACCAGGAGAAGTACTTCGAGCGCTATGATGCTAAGGAAGGCTACTACACGCAGTACTGGTCTCCTGGTAGCATGGGTACGGACGTGCAGAACCCTTACTGGGTCGCTTACCGCAACCTGCACCCCGAGGTCAACGACCGCTACATGCTCTTCGGTTCGCTCAAGTATGAGCTCAACAAGAAGATCAACTTCTCCGGCCGTGTGCGTCTGGACAATACGTACACCCAGCGTGAGACGAAGCTCTATGCTTCTACCTCTAGTGTCTTCTCTAAGCCTCTGGGCTACTACTCCGCCGACAACAGCTACTTCAAGCAGAAGTATGTGGACTTCATGGCGAACTACAATTCAGCCATTGGCGAAGATTTCAACCTCACTGGTACCCTTGGTACTTCCTATGAAGAGTACGACACCAAGAGCCAGGGCTTCGGAGGTCACCTCTCGCTCATCCCTAATAAGTTCATCTTCTCCAACACCAACTCCCTACAGAGCGGTGGTTCGGAGGGCTCAAGCCGTAAGAGCAACTTCGCTGTCTTCGCTTCTGCTGAACTTGCATGGCGCAATGTGCTCTTCCTCACCCTCACGGGACGTACGGACAAGCCTTCGCAGCTCGTCAACAGTGTAGACCCATGGATCTTCTATCCTTCTATTGGTCTCTCGGCTGTCGTCACTGACCTCATCGGCTCAGACCTGCGTGCTAAGCTTCGTCCAGCACTGTCCTACCTGAAGGTACGTACCTCCTTTACCGAAGTCGGTTCTCCTATCCCCTTCACGGGGCTGACCCCAGGGACCATCACCCACTCTATGGGTAGCGGTAAGGTAGAGCCCTTCGACTACTATCCTCTGCCTGACCTCAAGGCTGAGCGTACACGCTCTGTCGAGCTCGGGATCGACTCTCGCTGGTTCGGTGGTGCTCTGACCTTCGGTGCTACCATCTACCAGTCTAATACGCTCAATCAGCTCCTCGAGACAGACCTGGATCCAGGGACGGGCTACAAGAAGCTCTATGTCCAGGCAGGTAATGTCCGCAACCGTGGGGTAGAGATGACGCTCGGCTTCAACAAGAAGTTCGGTGAATTCGACTATAATTCCAGCCTTACAGCTACGGCTAACCGCAATAAGATCATCAAGCTCGCTTCTGGTGTGACCAACCCCATCTCGGGTCAGGTCTTCGACCTAACGGATATCCGTAAGGGACGCTTCCGTCTTCGTGAAGGTGGCGAACTCGGTGACGTCTACGCTAGCGAACGTATCAAGCGTGATGCAAATGGCTATGTCGAGTATACTCAGGGTCAGTCGCTCGTCACCGAGCCTACCGAACCCTACAAGCTCGGATCGGTCAATGCTAAGTGGAACTTCGGTTGGAAGCACGGCTTCTCCTACAAGGGCTTTGATCTGAATGTGCTCTTCACGGCTCGCCTTGGCGGTATCGTGATCTCTAAGACTCAGGCTGCTCTGGATAAGTTCGGTGTATCGCAGGCTTCTGCTGATGCTCGTGATGCTGGCGGTGTGACGATCGGTCAGGGTCTCAACATCGATCCACAGAAGTACTACGACGCTATCTACAACCTCGACTCCTACTATGTCTACTCGGCGACCAACGTCCGCCTGCAGGAGCTTAGCCTCTCTTACAGCCTACCCAAGAGCCTCTTCGGTAAGGTCTTCAAGAACGTCGGAGTCTCTGTCTACGCTACTAACCTCTGGATGATCTACAACAAGGCTCCCTTCGACCCCGAGGCAACGGCCTCCACGGGTACCTACAACCAGGGCTCGGACATCTTCATGATGCCCTCGCTGCGTAGCTTCGGCTTCAGCCTCCGACTGGAGTTCTAGTATCCCTACCTAAGACTACTACAAGCAATGAATATATCCAAGAAGATCCTGCTCTCCACGCTCGTCGTGGCTGGCTCGGTCGCCAGCTGTACCAGTGGCTTCGATGAGATCAACGAGCCGCAGAATAGCTTCACCAAGGAGCAGCTCCGTGGGGACAACTACGAGATCGCAGCCTCCTTCCCCCAGCTGCAGCAGCTCATCGTGCCCGCGGCTAGCTCGGGCTACTTCCAGCACTTCAGTCTCGCTGGGGATACCTGGGGCCGCTTCCTGATGAGCAATACGAAGTGGAACAACAACCTCTC
>ERZ773049.1295-NODE-1295-length-14573-cov-21.237429_pt1 | contig 14573 bp, 9 predicted proteins | sample MGYA00580633_ERZ773049 | MGnify/ENA primary metagenome ERZ773049 (study PRJEB29015, sample SAMEA2737991) | human oral metagenome | biome: human oral; feature: human-associated habitat; material: dental | place: China | collected 2066 ... | reverse complement strand
TTCATGGCTTTCAAGAATATCTTTAATAACTGCATAAATCTTGGCGTGGTCGTTGATGTTTTTTCGGTAGTCGTCAAGCAGAGAAAATGCTTCTCCATCTGCTGGGGACCATAGATCCTCCTCAGCCCGTTTCATATACTTAGTCTGTTGAGGTGGTGATCCTGTATTATTCGGCGAGTTGGGCGGTAATGCGGTAACTTTTTCACGCCAGTCGTGGAGTTCTTGGGTGAGAGACCACAGCGTTTCTGTGATTTCGTTTTCCTCATGGAAAGTATTTGCTTCAAGAAGTTTATTGGATGTTTCTTCTATTTTTTGAAACTTATTTTCAAGGTATTCTTTTTGGGCGACTGTTAGGAAATCACATTTGAGGGGCAGGCCTTGATCGTTGAGTACTATAGGGCTGCTGTTATCTTCAACCAGGAAATCATTATCGGACGAGCCAAAGAGCGTATTTTTGTGGCGTATTTCGTGATAAAAATTAGGGGAATATTGGGTGAATTGAGAATAGCTGCCGATCACTTCACGTTTACCAAAATAAGTTTTCTGACAAAAAATAGATTCACTACAATCAGTTATATCCCCATACATAGACTCACTGAAGTCAGCCTCACCCCGGTACATGGAGCCGCTGAAGTTAACCGGGCCCTGGAACGTGGAACTATCAAAATTAGTCTCACCCTGGTAAACAGATTCGCTGAAATCAGCTTGATTCTGGTAAGTGGAACCGCTGAAATGACCCAAATCCTGGTAGAAGGAACCCTGGAAGAAAACCCAGTCCTGGTAGGTAGAGTAACGGAACTCAGCCCCCTCCCGATAGACAGAATCGTAGAAATCGGCCCGCCCCTGATAGGTGGAGTAGTTGAAATCAGCCCAGCCCCAATAGGCGGAGCAGCTGAAATCAACCTCATTCTGGTAAGTGGACTCACGGAATTCAGCACCATCCCGGTAGGTGGAGCCGCTGAAGTTGGCCTCATCCTGGTAGGTAGACTCACTGAAATCAGCCGAACCCCAGTAGGCGGAACCGTGGAAGTCAGCGCAGCTACGATAGGTTGATTTACTGAAGTTAACCTCCTGGGCTCCCCGATAGGTGGAACCATGGAAATCAGCCACACCCTGGTAGGTGGAGTCATAGAAGGAAGCCCAATCCCCATACGTGGATTCGCGGAAGTTGCTCGCGCCCCGATACGTAGATTCCTGGAAGTCTACCAAACCCTGGTAAGTAGACTCATAGAAATTAGCCGAATCCCAATACGTGGAGTAACCGAAGTCAGCACAACCCCGGTAGGTAGAGCCACTGAAATCAGCCGCACCCCGATAGATAGAGCCGCGGAAGGCCGTTTGATCCCAGTAAGTGGAGCCGTTGAAATTAACGGGCTTTGCGTAGTAAGAGTATGTGAGGTCTACGGGGTAGAAGAAAATGCTACCTGAGAAGTCGTATTCAAAATCAGACCACGTCCCCGGGGTGTTTTCATCTGGGCCCTGCAGGCGGGCATGAACTTCTTTCATAATGCTCAGGCGCACATCTGCTTCTGCTCGAAATTCTGCCTTATGAATATAGAACTCTTGTTCTCTATTTTTGTAGATACCTTCAGCTGCTGGGCTGTCTTGAGCCAGTTCATCATACTCAGAGGCGAGAGAGAAGGAGGAACGGATAAGGGCGCACAGGTCATTAATAATAATCTGCCCTTCTGCGATTCGCTCGTTATATTCTAGGCTCTCGTCTTCAAGGCACTCATCCACAAGCTCAACGAGAGTACCCACGCCACCCAAACGAACAGGGGCTTCCTTATCACCCAGCTGCTCTACCGCTGTGGCATACCGCTCTTGGCGCTCTGCATTATGTTTTTCTGGCATCGTGGTTCCTATTTATTGCTTTACTGCGGTAACTTTTTCAAGCCAGTCGTGGAGCTCTAGAGCGAGAGACCGCAGCTTTTCTGAGAGCTCTTTCTCCACTTCATGATTCTTTGCGGCAAGGAATTCATCATTCGTTTCTTCTAGCCTGCGGAGGGTATTCTCCAGGTAATCCTTCTGGGCGGTTGATAGGAAGCGGCAGTCAAAGGGTAAGCCGTCAGGGGTAAGGAGAATGGGGCAGTCCTCGCTGTTTTCGGCGGAGAAGTCATTATTGGGCGCGCCAAAAAGTGTGTTTTGCTGGTTTGCCTCGTCATAGAACGCTGGTGCGCATCGTGTGAAACGGGAAGAACCGCCGCTATCTGTATCGTTACCAAAATCGATTTTGTCCCGAAAGATAGATCCGCTAAAAGCAGCCTCATCCTCGTAGATAGAACCGCGGAAGTTGACCCTACCCCAATAGATGGAGCAGCTAAGATCAACCCCCTCCTGGTAAGTGGAGCCGTTAAAATCAGCCCGACTCTGATAAATGGAGTTTTGAAGATCAGCCCAGCTTCGATAAGCAGACTCGCTGAAGTTGGCATCACCCCAATAGGTGGATTCGTGGAAGTCTGCCCAGTCTTGATAAACAGACTTGCTGAGGTCCACCTCAGCCTGGTAGATGGACTCGTGGAAATCGGCCCCGCCCTGGTAGGTGGAGCCGCTAAAATCAGCCCGGCCCCGGTAGGTAGAGTCGCTGAAACCAACCCAGTCCCGGTAGGTGGATCCACTGAAATTAGCCGAACTCCGGTAAACGGATTCACTGAAATGAACGGGTTTCGTGTAGTAAGAGCGTGTGAGGTCTACGGGGTAGAAGAAAATGCTTCCTGAGAAGTCGTATTCAAAATCAGACCACGCCCCCGGGGTATTTTCGTCTGGTCCCTGTAGGCGGGCGTGAATTTCTTTCATAATGCTCAGGCGCACATCTGCTTCTGCTTGAAATTCTGCCTTATGAATATAGAACTCTTGTTCTCTATTTTTGTAGAGACCTTCAGCTGCTGGGTTGTCCTGAGCCAGTTCATCATACTCAGAGGCGAGGGCGAAGGGGGAACAAATATAGGCGCAGAGCTTATTAATAATAAACTGCCCCTCTTTAATTTTTTCATCTTCAGATAGGTTTTCTTCGTGAAGCCACTCATCCACAAGCACAACAAGTGCGTGTACGCCGCTCACGCGCGCAGAGGCTTCCTTACTGCGAAGCTGTTTTACCGCTTGAAGATACCGTTCCCAACGCTCTGCCTTATGCTTCTCAAACGTGGTTTGGTGAGATACCTCTGAATTGTTCTCTACATTTTCGGGTGTATGCGGCATTGCTTTTAACGGTTCCTCACGGGTGAGTGGAGCGGCGTTTATTTCCTCCCCATCCTACAGCAGATACCCCATATATGTAGGGGAAAGCGTCATCTGCTAGTTGCCGCCAGGCAGAGCAGTAGCTTCTTTCCTCCACGCTCGTATATCTTGGCTCAGGCTCTCCAATTCCTCCCGAAGGTCTTGCCGCTTCTGCGGCACCTGTGAGTCACGAAGATGGGTTCGCGTCTCGTGCACCTCCCGGAACTTTGCCGCAAGATAGTCTGCCTGTTCTGTAGACAAAAAGCCGCATCCCAGCGGAAGACCGTCAGCGCCGAGAGCTATAGAGCAGCCGCTGTTCGCAACCACAAAATTATTGCTGGACGAGCCAAATAACGTTGCCCGCGCATTCTTTTCAGCAACAAAACAGGGTGCGTTCTGAACAAATCGCGAAGGGAACGGTTTCCCGAAAAAGTCGGTACCAAAATTCAGGGCACCGCAGAAAACAGACCCGTACAGGGAAACCTCGCCCGCAAAGACAGAATCACTCACAAAAACTGAGCCCCGGTACAGCGAACCGTCGAACCCGGCCTCGCCCCGATAAGTAGAGCTATAGAATAAAACCTCATCGTAGTAGAGAGACTGGTCGAAGAAGACCGATCCACCGTAAACAGAATCGTGGAAGGAAACCTCACCATAGTAAACAGACCAGTTGAAACGCGCCGAATCATGGTACGTAGACCCGCTCCACTGGGCTTCACCACAATAGGTTGAATTGTTGAAGAAAACCCAATCGTAGTACGTGGAATCGCAAAAATAGGCGCTCCGTTCATGAGTGGAACCGCTGAACTCGGCACTAGCGTAGTATGTGCACCCGCTGAAATCAACGGAATTCTGGTACCAGGAATCCTTCATATCAACCGGGTAGAAGAAAACGCTATTCGAGAAATCGTACTCAAACCCAGACCACGAGCCTTCTACATAACTCCTTCTGTCGCCCTGAGGAAAATGGTGCAACCGGCGGTGAATTTCCTGCAAAGCCTGCTGACGAACCTTCGCTTCTGCCCAAAGCTCCGCTTTGTGCACGAAAAACTTTTGGTGGTTCTCTCGATAGCTGCCGTGTGGGTTGGGCTTATCCTGCGAGAGCTCATCGTACCGAAATGCCAGCTCAAAAGGGGAGCGGATGTAGGCGCAGAGAATATCAACGATGCGCTGGCCCTCCGTGTGCTTTTCTTCCGCCGATAAGGATTTATCGGCAAGGCATTCATCCGCCAGCGCCACGAGTGCGTGCACCCCACCCAGCCGTGTGTATGAGCGGGTAGAGTCAAGCAGTTCGACGGCTTTTAGAAATCGCTCCTGCCGTGAAGCGTTCAATGTGCTCTTGTCGCTGGCGGCCATGGCGGGTTGCTCCTTGCATGGTGGTTGGGGCGTGCCCCTTCACCCTACCGCACTCTTCGGGTACGCCACAGGATTTTCTAGTTGCTGGTTAGTACATTCGTTGCCGTCTCGTGAACAACAAACTTAGGGAGTCTCGGTGCTCATATGCTCCCGGAACCACGCATCCCAGGCAGCCTCTGTATCTCCAGAGGACGGAGCATCCGGGACGTTCATGGGACGATCCGCTAACCCTTCACCAACCTGAGTCGCCGAATCTCGCCACACCAGTACGTCCGTGAGGAAATTCCGAAGCCTTCCGCGCAATTCTTTGCGTTCACCTGCATCTCCGGTCTGGTGCATCTCTTCTAGAATCTGCGAAAGCTCCTGCTCATGCTCGGCAAGATACTCCACTTCGGCAGACCTCATAAACCAGCAACCGGTCGGAAGCCCCAAATCTTCAGTTTCCACACCGGCAAAAGTGTTCTGACCAGAGCCAAAAATAGAAGCCGCATCATCCTCATTCGTGCCCGAAACGAAGAGCGGTTCTTGGGCGTAATCACATGCCCCCGCATTAACCGTCTGCGCATATACAGACCCCAGATAACGAACCGCACCGTGGTATGAAGACTCGCTGAAATCGCTCTGGTCTGCATACACGGAAAAACCGAGATTCGCATTTCCTCGATAAACAGAGTGGCGAAATATTGCCGCCCCGCCATAGAAAGAGTTCTCAAAAATAGCCTGTTGCCTGTAATGCGAAGAACTGAAATCACAGCCCGCACGGTACGTCGAGGCAGTAAAATCGGCAGAACCGCTATACGAAGAATCGGTAAAACCTGCCCAGCCATCGAAGATGGAACCCTTGAAGCTCGCCGCTTCCCCGTAGGCGCATCCCATAAAATCATTAGCCCCGTGATAGAGCGAACCCGAAAAATCGGCATCCCCAGCGTAATACGAGCCGTTAAAAGCCGTATCCTCATGATAATTAGAGCGGCACAACAGGGCACCCTGCGCGAAGAATGAGCCGCTCAACTGCACTCGTGAAAAATGCGCACACCCCGCAAAATTCGCGGTCTCACCCCAGAAAGTCCGCACAAAATCAACCGGGTAAAAGAACACACTACCCGAAAAATCATACAGAAACTCAGACCAGCTCCCCGGAACAACACACTCGCGCTCAGGGTATCCATGAGGCAACTCCGCTACACCATCAGCTAGGGACCACCGCATACGGTTGCTGATCGTCTCGATAAGTATCTGCCGAATATGCGCCTCCTCCCGGAAAGCCGCACAGTCGGCGCTGAATTTCTCCGGCGAGTCAGCGTAAAATCCGGTCGGTTCCTCTTTGGTCAGCTCATAGTAGCGTGCAGCCAGCTCAAAAGGGGAGCGGATGTAGGCGCAGAGAATATCAACGATGCGCTGGCCCTCCGTGTGCTTTTCTTCCGCCGATAAGGATTTATCGGCAAGGCATTCATCCGCCAGCGCCACGAGTGCGTGCACCCCACCCAGCCGTGTGTATGAGCGGGTAGAGTCAAGCAGTTCGACGGCTTTTAGAAATCGCTCCTGCCGTGAAGCGTTCAATGTGCTCTTGTCGCTGGTGGTCATAGCAGGTGGCTCCTTGCGTGCTGGTTGGAGGCGTGCCCCTTCACCCTACCGCAGCCGATCAGCAATACCAGGGATTTCTTGGTGCAGAATGTGAAAACTAGGCGTGTACCCGTAAACGTGGTTGAGCACCCGGCGGAACCAACAAACACCGGGTGCTCAACTTTTCTCTATGGGATTATGGAGGACTCTACCCAATCCTCCGTGCGGTGTACACGTAGTATCCAATGCACGCCGCAAATTCCAGGGGAACACCAACCAGCGCCCACAACGCATCCGGTGAATTAGCCCCTGACATTATCAAGTTCACCCACAGGGGAGAGACCGCCACACACAGCACCGCGCCCACACCATTTACGGTGCGAACCAAGGTGCCGCCGCGGCGGAAGTTGAAACAAATATTAGCGGTCACATGCGCCAGTGCATACGCCAGCATGAACTGCCCAATCGGGTGGAACATCACGTGTGCCCACTGTGAATAAAGGTCTCCACCCAGCACCGCTGCAAACGTAAATACGTACGGTAATGCCAACCCAATCACGCGCGCCGTGTACAGGACTGACAGTATCTTGGGGGAGGTAGTACGGTGACCCGCCGAAACCTTGGAAGCGCTGAACGAGGCTCGCAGGTTCGCCGGGCCGTCGCTGATACGGCCACCACCGATCTGGGCTGTTCTTACCTGTGTTGCGCTATTGCTCATTGCGTGCTTCCTCAGTTAGTCGAATTTCCAGCATACTCTAAGGTTTTTTGAAAACTGTCATACTTTCGGATGATTTATCAAATCTTTATATTGCTATGACGCGGAACAACACGAAAAAGCGAATAGGTTGCTGTGTGGGACAAGCCAAAAATGGGCCTTCTTTTTCTGCCCGGTAAGCGCCAAGAAGCCTCAACTGTCTAATAATGACGCCAAAAACTGGGGGTTAACCCTCAAAACTTTGAACGTGTTTTGACGGGAAGGCCCTCCAAGAGGGCGGGAAGAGGTGTCCAATATATGAACAATATGCTGGGTTATATGACGATATGTTACAAACCAACCCTTCACGGGCGCGTTACATCAAAGAAGGCGGAATCTGCACCAGCAGACCCTGTGGGTGGGTTGGCTGCCTGGCAGAACTCCGCCTCCTGCGATGTGTGCAGAACGACCCCTACTCTTCCTCTTCGTCCTGCCAGAACTGTGTATGCTCCGGGGCTGCGGCTGTCTTTGGAAAATTCTTAAACGTCAAATAGAACAGAAACCCGCTAGTAATCAGCTCGGCAAACGGCACGGTAATCGTCCACCACCCCACAAAGGTTTCCCGCAGGTTCTGTGACCACGGCATGAACTGAAGCACAATGCTCATAAACACCACGGAGAGCACAACACCAGCCAGGTAGCGGCCCAACAGGGCAATAAATGCTGGCTGCTTTCCGCTGTTAAACCACAGCACACTCAGTATCTCAAACAGCACATACAGGAGAAGGAAAAGCCCCACCGGGGAGAGCAGATCGGGGAACGCGTCAATAGTGATAGCGCGGCGCTCAACCAATAAAAAGAAAAGCGCCAAAGGAATAACCGTGTAGAGAGTTCTGCCCACCGCCAGGTATTTCACCAGGTTTTGGGTTTTACGTTTTTTAGCTGCTGCTTTTTCCGCCGCCGTTTGAACGCCCGGCACCCTCACAATCGGAATCATATTAGTGGGTGCGGGCAGGGTTGACGGTGTGCTCTCGCTTGGATTCTGCGGCTCCATCGCAACTGGCCTCTCTACTTGTCGGGTATAAGTAAGTATACCGTTGCCAATGGGGGAAAAGCGCTAGCTGAAGGAACGCTGAGGTTTATTCGCAGCTTGCCCAATGCTGCATCCCAAGGAATATGCGAGCGCACATAAAACCGAAGTGAAGATTTTATATGCAGATAAAACTTTATTTTAGAGGGGTGACTATGGGTATATATAGAATTTTTATGCTTCAAATATTTATGAGATGGGCAGAATAAAACCGGTCATTCGTCACTGTTTTTATCCGATAACACATACCCACAGAGCATTAGAAATGGCTGCACCGTCACCCCGTGGCATCATTAGGACCGCCCCAACCGTCAGGGTACGATCAGCTCAATAGGCGCAGAAACCTCATCACACGCCCTATTAAGGACAGCCAGCCAAACCGGTACCGTACCCAGGAACGGCTGGTACCCTGGGACACGCCCGGATCCGTTTCCACATATTAGGGGGAAAGCCATGAATGTAGAGTACCCGAGTGAAAACGACTGCTCACGGCTACTGACCGCCGCTGCACGCGCACGGCTGCAGCTGCAGCATATGGCGGAATCACCCCTGCAATCTGCCATTATTGAGAGTTTTTTCCCCGAGGTTTTGGAGCGCACACGGATTAAACGGGTAGTAGCCAGCGGCTGTATAGAGTACTATCACATTTTTGTAGACCCTTCTACGCTCTCTGATCCCTCCAGCCTGCTAGAGGCCATGAGAAAAGTGGCCCACTGCCTGGGGTCCGCCCTGACAGTCTTAGACGGTATGCGCGCTGTCCCTCCATTTGGTGGGTCATCCCAGCGGGACAGTATTGCGCGGGCATGCGAGAAACAAACACACCGCGCGCAGCAGCTAACAGAGGACGCGCGGGCGCTTCAGCATCGAGTGGTGGGGTCAAGAACCACCGCAGCTGCCCTCGAGCGCGCAGGCACCCCGACTGCTACAGTGCCGCCGACATTCATTACGTACGCTGCGGCAGCCCAAGAGCTCGCCCACCGCGCCCTCACCCTCAGTGAGTGGGCAGACAGAAGGCTGGATGAAGGCAAATACGGCAATGGCGCATCCGGCCAGACGGAGCAGCTGTGGCACCTTTGTCTTCAGGCTGATATGTACTCTGATGCCGCCGCGCGCCTTATAAAACCAGCGCTACAGTACGTAGAGGAGATGGAAAAACATCTGACTGCAGAAACATATTTCAGCTGGTATGAGTATGCGCAAAAGGTGGTACGGGCAATACGCGCAAACCTGACGTACCGCGACGATCCAGACATGGACATGACGTTAGAAAAACTCAATGCATTAGAGGCATCCTTATCTTTGAAAGGTGCCAATGCGGTGCCCGCAGCCGTACTTGTTCAGGAAACAACCCTCCTAAGCGACGATGCATGCTACTGGATACTTCCCGATGACCCATCCTACGCCCTTATCGACTATATATTGGATTCTTGCGCTGAGGACGATTCTGACTCTTTACAAGCCAAGGAGCGATTCACTTACACGGCAAACGGATGGCTGCCCCTGCCGCCACGATATCAAGGGCGTTTAGAGTGGCTTCATCTAACCGCCTTTGACCGGCAGACACCGTACTTTCTATTTCATGATATTTGTAGATACCGGCTAGCGGACCAACAGATACGTGAAAGCCTTCACGCTGCCTACCCACAGATACACGCCAACGGCCCAGACTCCCCGCAGGCCGTGCAGGCCCTCACCGAGGCAATACAAGCCCATATTTTCTGTCCGCTAGAGGCCCTCCGCCATGAGCACCTCCGGTTTATGCGCAAGTACAGCTAATCCTCACCAATAAGCTCACGCGCCCAGCGGGCGAACTCTTCCACCGCCTCCTCAGAGACCCGGTGCGGCAGGTGCGCATACTCCGCAGCCGGGCCGGGGCTGGCCGGGGACACAAAAGCCGTGGGGTGGAGCACCTGCCAGTGCTCCTGGAGCTCATCACGTTCATCGAACTCCAGCGCGCGGGCACCCAGCGGAAGTTTCCCCCTGAACCGGACAGGGGACCGGGCGGCACCCCGGTTAGTAAAAACATTCCGGGACGACGGGTTAAAGACGCAGCCCGTAAAAGAGACAGAAGCATTCCCCCAGCCAACACTGGTGAAGAGCGCACCATCGAAGAAACCCGAAGCATCAAAAATAACGGAGCCGGTGCTCTCGCCATACATTGAGTTACTAAAAGACACCTCCGCCGCATATATGGAGCCAGAATAATTGACCGTACCGCCAGTAAAAGAACAGCCCGAAAAATGCGCGGCACCATAATATTCACACCCGGTAAAACTGGTTCCCTGAGCAAAAACGGAGCCTGAAAAATCCGCATCAGCCCAGCAGACAGAATAGCTGAAATCGGCTGCAGCCGCGTAGGAGCACCCATCGTGACGAACCGTATCAGCGTACCGGCCAAACCTAAAATATGCGGCGCCCTCAAAAACGGACCCGCTGAATATGGCAGGGCAGTCATACCCGGCACCGCCGAACTCGGCACCCGCACAATACACACTATTACTGAAATCAGCCACCGTACCGCAGTAGGTGGACTCATCATACAGGGCCAGTCCCTTATAGGTGCACCCCCTGAACGATGCATCGCCACCGTAGTAGGTGTCTGTAAACTCAGCCAGCGCCCCGAACGTACACCGGTCAAACCGCGCCCCACCCTTAAACGACGAAAAACCAAAAGAGGCGTCACCATAATATGCTGCACCAGAAAAATCGGTGCACTGAGCAAAAAACGCATGGCTAAAACAGGCTTCTTCCAGGAAAATGCAGTCCTTAAAAGCCATTTCTCCCGTGCAATATGACGCCTTCAACAGCACCGGGTAGAAAAATACGGCACCCGAAAAATCATAATCCAGCCCCGACCACCGGTTGCCCTCCGCCTCCTGCTGATCGGGGAGGCCCCCGGGGCACGGGGGAGTGCCGTAGTCTGACTCCTGCACAAAGCGGTCGTGGATAGCCTCAAGGATGCACCCGCGTACCAGCGCCTCAACCGTCAGGGCGGATTTCTCCGCCTGAAACTGCTCACGCTGCGTGCGGGACAGGCCCTCCGGGGCGTCACCGAGCAGACGTATATAGTGCTGCGCCAACTCTGTGCGGCTTGAGGTGCTACCCGTCGGGAAGGGGGAGCGGATGTAGGCGCAGAGCTCGTGAATGATTGCTTGCGCCTCTCGGGCAGGTTGATCTACGGCGAGGCTGTCTGCTGCGGCTGGGGTGGTGAGCCATTCATCAGCCAGCTCTATGAGGGCCAGCGCCCCAGCCAGCCGGGTATCGGCATCAGCATCAGATAGCTGGGATGCGGCCTGTGTAAACCTGATCTGCCGTTCAGCGGGTATGTGCTCCTGATGCTGCCTCACAATATTTCCTCCATAACAGCTTTAGTTCCTGTCATCTGCCCGGTAGCCCCGACTCAGCTGGTCTCGTCCGCCCACACAGACCCCGAAAAATTGGCAGAACCGCCGTACGTACTATGCGAAGCTGCCACCGTAGAGCGATAAACACACGCCTGAAAATCAACGTCCTGATCATACAGACACCTCTCGCGCCGAATAGGGCCCTCATAGAAACTATGGCTGAAAATCGCTGGGCCTCGGTAAACGCAGCGGCTAAAATCCACACGGTTGTAGTACACAGAATCCCCAAAGTGCGCATCTGCCAGATAGGTGCTGCCGCTAAAATCAGCTGGCCCCACATACGTGCTGGTGAGAAAATTCGCGGCACCACGGTAGAGACACCGGCTAAAGTCCGCAGCAGCATGGCAGGTAATACCGTCAAAATCAGCCTGCGCATCGTACCTGGCACCGGTGAAAACCGCGCGGCCATAGAAATCACAGTAGCTAAAAACCGCCGCACCGCGGCAGTGAATATCCCTAAAATTGGCCGAGGAATGGTACTCGTAGGCGCTAAAATCTGCGTCTTGGGCGAAAACAGAGCCGCTAGCATCAACCTCTTCACAGAATGAGCATTCGCTAAAATTGAGCGGTTGCGCCCAATAACACCCCGCCAAACGAACCGGGTAGAAAAATACGGCACCCGAAAAATCAAAAACTAGCCAGGACCACGGTCCGGAGGCAGGCCCATCTCCGACGGCACCCAGGCGGGATACCCGGGCAGACACCTCAGCAAGAATACGTTCACGAACCCGAGCCTCAGGTGATAGCTCGTCCCGTATTTGCTGCATTTTTAGGTGCGCTTGTGGGTCGGTGTGGGCAGAACCAGCAAGCCGCCGGTACTCACTCACTAGTGGAAAGGGGGAGCGGATATAGGCGCAGAGCTCGTGAATAATTGCCTGTGCCTCCTGGGCAGGCTGGTTTGGGTTGGGGTGCTTGCTGGTGATCTGGTCTGCGGCTGGGGTGGCGAGCCATTCATCAGCCAGCTCTATAAGGGCCAGCGCCCCAGCCAGCCGAGTATCGGCATCAGCACTACTGAGCTGGCCGGTCGCCGCGATACGCCTCTGCCCGCGCCCCACACCCACGCTTTGCACGCCCGAGGGCTGGGCTGAATTGGGATACTGGGCTGCGGGTCTCATACGGTGCCTCTCTCAACAGGTCGGGCAACCCGGCAACGGGGAGCGGACATTTAGCATATGCGTGCACAAATAGCAGGCGCTCGCCCATCACCGGCACAACAGACACACGCTCACATATTCACATGCGGCACACGCACACAGCGCGCCTGAGGCTACACCGCTACCGGCTGAGCCTCCTCCTTCAGGGAGTTAAGGCCGCGCACCCACCGCGTGAACCCTTTATCCTCCGGGCCCACATTCGCTAGATGCTCCAGCTCAGAGACAGTCAGCGCCCGCGCATTCTCGGGGTATCCGTCCACCAGTTTAATGCTGTACTCGCTCTCGTCAGCGGTCGTAAAATCATTCGCCCGATCCGGGTTAAACACACACCCGGCGAACGAAGGGGCCTGCTCCGAGAACCGTGCGCCCGCCACCGTCACATCCCCAAAATATGCGGCGCTGCTAAAATCCGGGTACTTCTTGTACACGCACCCGCCCAAATTCGCCTTACCGCAGTAAATCGACTCATAAAAATTCGTGTAATTCGCGTAGGTGGAGCCGCTGAACGAAACAAACCCACGGTGCAGGCACTCATTAAAGTAGGTGTACCCCTGGTAGTCGCACGCCTCAAACACGGCCGAACCCTCATAGGTGGACTCACTAAAATCGGCGTCGCCCCGGTAGCAGCAGCGGCTCAGGTTCACATTACCCCGGTAGGTATTCCCCGAAAGGTACGCACCCATCAGGTAGGTGCACCCGCTCAGGTTCGTCTGCCCGCCGTACACGCTATCACCCAACACAACCGCCTTCTGATAGGTGGAGCCGCTGAAATCGGTGTCCCGGTTAAACGTTGAACCGCCAAAATCGGCGCGCTCACGGTAGGTGGAGCTGGCAAAATTCACGTTCTTGAAATACATGCACCCCGTCAGACGGGCCTTACCGTGCCACACCGACTGCGAAAAATCGGTGGCACCCTCATAGATAGAGCCCGCCAAATCGGCGTTCTCACGGTACACGCACCCGCTGAAATCCGCGATATTACCCCGGTACTGGCACTCGCGCAGGCTCACATCCGCCGCATACACGCACCCGCTCAAAAGCGCCTGGTCACGGTACACGCACCCGCTCAAATCGGCGTGCAGGCCGTAAGTGGAGCCGCTCAGGCGCACCCGCCTCTCATAGGAGGCATTGGCGAACGTGACGCTGCCACGGTAGGTTGAGCCGAAGAAATCGACGTCCCCATCGTACTGAGAATCCTCAAACCGTGCTTCACCCCCGTAGGTTGAACCGGCGAAGCTCACATACCCGCGGTAGATGGAGTCGCTAAAACGCACCTGCTCACCGTACTTAGAGCCGCTAAACACAGCATCGGCGGCATACAGGGACGCCCCGAAATCTGCGTCAAAACGGTACGTGCACCCACGGAACGACACCTTCTCACCCCACGCCGACTCGCTAAAATCCACGGGGTAGAAGAACGTGGCACCCGAAAAATTGTAGGAAAGACGCGACCAGGCGCCGGTGAGCATATCGGCCTCAGCCGGAACCCGATGGGAACCGCCCGCACCGTCCCGCAGCTGCCAGCGCACCCTGTCATGAATCTCAGAGAGGATGCGCTCACGCACCTGAATCTCGGCCTCAAGCTCGGCCTGCTCCGCACGGAACCGACGCATCTGCTCCAGGTCTTCGGGGGCATCCCCCAGCAGGCGTTTCTGCTCAGCCGCCAGGGGGAACGGGGAACGCACATAGGAGCACAGCATGTCAATGACGGTCTGCGCTTTGCGGCGGCGCTGGGTTTTCGTCAGGTGCACCGCCTGCAGCCACTCATCGGCCAGCTCAATAAGCGCCAGTACGGCGCTCATGCGGGTAATGGGCTGAACATCCCCAAGCTGGCTTGCCGCCGCTGCGTACCTATCGTGCCGCAGCGCATCCTCAAGAAGGCGAGAGTCGCCAAGCGACGAGCTGGGTGTATTCATGGTTTACTCCTGCGTAAAAAGATGCGTGGCTGGGTGTAGGCTTTCAGCATACCCGAGGCGTGCCGGGCAACGCACACACTAATAACGAAAATAGATGAGTATAATGCGCAGCGAATATCTGCAGAAAACAAATAATAGACAGCCGGTGCGGTGACCAGAACAAAGCTTTTACTATTTAAT
>ERZ773049.1283-NODE-1283-length-14645-cov-4.467718_pt1 | contig 14645 bp, 9 predicted proteins | sample MGYA00580633_ERZ773049 | MGnify/ENA primary metagenome ERZ773049 (study PRJEB29015, sample SAMEA2737991) | human oral metagenome | biome: human oral; feature: human-associated habitat; material: dental | place: China | collected 2066 ... | reverse complement strand
AGATGCAGGCAAGCAAACGAAAGATGAACAGGAAGCGAGGTAAACAACCTAAAATAATAGGTAAGCGGTCTAACGACCGATTGGGGTTTAACACAAACCCTTATTTTACGATGTGAACAAAGATTATTGCAGAGTGGTGTAAAATTCCGTTTATTTAGGTTTTGTTATTCATTCAATTTCCCTTACCTTTGCACTATCCAAACATAAGAAACCAATTTTATGGCAACGAACATATTCAAAGGACTGGGCATAGCCCTTGTGACACCATTTAAAACGGACGGTTCGATAGACTATGTGGCATTGAAACGACTTGTCGAATACCAAACGGACAATGGCGCCGACTTTCTTTGCATACTCGGCACCACAAGCGAGAGCCCTTGCTTGGATCAGGAAGAGCGTGCCGAAATTAAACGTTTCGTTGTTGAAGTAAACCAAGGAAGGCTGCCCGTGCTGATGGGTTGCGGCGGAAACAACACCAAGGCCGTGGTGAAAGAACTACAATCGTTCGACCTTCGTGGGGTAGATGGCATACTGAGCGTTTGTCCTTATTATAATAAGCCTTCGCAAGAGGGGCTTTATCGGCATTTCAAAATGATAGCCGACAATTGTCCGTTGCCCGTTGTGTTGTATAACGTGCCAGGAAGAACAGGCATCAACTTGAAGTCTGAAACAACCATCAGGTTGGCAAACGATTGCCGTAATATCGTTGCAGTAAAAGAGGCGGGAGGCAGTTTGGAGCAGGTGGACGAGATAATTAAGAACAAACCATCCCACTTTGATGTGCTGAGTGGCGACGACGCGCTTACCTTTCCCATGATAGCTAGTGGGGCGGCAGGTGTTATTTCGGTTATCGGCAATGCCCTGCCACGCGAGTTCTCGCGAATGATTCGCTTAGAGTTTAACGGCGAATACGAGCCTGCCCGCAAGATACACCACCGCTTTACCGAACTATATAGCTTGCTTTTCGTAGATGGAAACCCCGCAGGCGTTAAGGCCTTGTTGCACGAGATGGGTTTCATCGAGAACGAATTGCGCTTGCCGCTCGTGCCAACACGCGTGGCAACGGTTCAGAAAATGGCCGCGATATTGCAGGAAATGCGCATCTAGGTGGACGGAAGGCGAAATGTTTTTGCCGTTCCGCCTTCATGTGGCCAGGGCACGAACAACATGGTACAATCCCGTCCTGCACCTCTGTTTGAAATGGATTCTACATGTGGCCAGGGCAAGAACAACATTGTACAATCTCTAATAGCTTGCTTTAATTTCGGCTTTCAATGAACTCGATGTCGCGGAGTTGGCAATAAAAGGCTAAGCAGCACATCAGAACATCCGCTAATCGGCTATTTTGTTGCGTACGCTTTATAACGTTTCTTTAATTCTTGTGCATATCGTTTTTTTATCGTACATTTGCAGTTTAGGAAAAAGAGACCAGTGTAAGCCCTGTGCCATGCTGGCTAACATTATATACATATTGCGTTTATAAACAAATAAATTATAATCATTGTGACAGAGACTAAGTATATTTTCGTAACGGGTGGAGTGGTTTCTTCGCTGGGCAAAGGTATTATCTCCTCGTCTATTGGCAAACTCCTCCAAGCAAGAGGGTACAACGTTACCATTCAGAAGTTCGACCCTTACATCAACATCGACCCCGGAACGCTCAATCCTTACGAGCATGGCGAATGCTATGTCACAGTGGATGGGATGGAAACAGACCTCGACTTGGGACACTACGAACGCTTTACAGACATCAAGACCACCAAGGCCAACTCGCTAACAACGGGTAGGATATACAAGGCCGTTATTGATAAGGAGCGTCGGGGCGACTATTTGGGAAAGACCATTCAAGTTGTTCCCCACATCACCGACGAGATTAAGCGTAATGTAAAGCTCTTAGGCGAGAAATATCACTATGATTTTGTTATCACCGAGATTGGCGGAACGGTGGGCGATATCGAGTCTACGCCCTTCCTCGAAGCCATCAGACAATTGAAATGGGAGTTGGGAAAGAAAGCCGTTTGTGTGCATCTTACCTACATTCCTTATCTAAAAGCCGCCCAAGAGCTTAAAACCAAACCCACACAGCATAGCGTTAAAGAACTGCAAAGCGTTGGAATACAGCCCGACGTGTTGGTTCTGCGCACCGAAAAGACCCTAAACGCAGGCATCTTGAAGAAAGTTGCAGCATTTTGTAACGTAGATTTAGACTGCGTTGTGCAAAGCGAAGACCTACCAAGCATATACGAGGCACCAGTAAGGATGCAAGAACAAGGGCTGGATGTGGCCATTTTGAAGAGAATGGGCGAACCTGTTGGCGAGAAACCTGCACTTGGACCTTGGCGTAAGTTCTTGGAAAGGCGCAGGCAAGCCACCAGCGAGGTGAATATTGGACTTGTTGGCAAGTACGATTTGCAGGATGCTTACAAGAGTATTCGTGAGAGTTTGTACCAAGCAGGCACGTATAACGACCACAAAACGGTGATCACGTTCATCAATTCGGAGAAGATTACGAAAGAGAATGTGGCCGAAAAACTGGCAGGCATGGATGGTATCGTTATCTGTCCGGGCTTTGGACAGCGTGGCACAGAGGGCAAAATTATCGCCGCCCACTATGCCCGTACGAACGATATGCCCACTTTCGGCATTTGTCTAGGCATGCAGATGATGGTGATAGAGTTCGCCCGCAACGTACTTGGTTACGAAGATGCCAACAGCAGAGAGATGGATGAGAAGACGGAACACAACGTTATCGACATCATGGAGGAACAAAAGAACATCACCAACATGGGCGGAACAATGCGTCTGGGAGCCTACGAATGTGTGTTGAAACAGACTTCGCGCGTGCTAGACATCTATAAACACGAGCATATACAGGAAAGACACCGCCACCGTTACGAGTTTAACAGCGAGTATCAAAAGGAATACGAGCGTGCAGGAATGGCTTGTGTAGGCAAGAACCCCGAAAGCGACCTCGTTGAAATAGTGGAAATATCGGGCCTAAAATGGTATATCGGTACACAATTCCATCCCGAATACCAAAGTACCGTGCTCAATCCGCACCCCCTCTTTGTAGATTTCGTTAAGACGGCAATAGCAAATAAAAAATAATTACAATATCTGATTATCTCCCGTAAAATAGCGTTGGGCAGCAGCCGTTGGTTATGCCTGGCGATGACAGAACGGGATAAATGGACAAGACATAATGAATAAAAACAATCTTATCGGTTTCATTCTCATTGGCTTAGTGCTTATTGGTTTCAGCCTCTGGAATCGTCCTTCGGAGGAAGAATTGGCTAAGCAACAGCAAAAGGAACTGATTGAAAAGAAAAACAAGGAAGAACAAACGAAGGCCAAGGCTAAGGCCGATGCCGCACGCGCACAAGTCCTACAACAGGCTACCACCGACACAAGTGCCCTGTTTCATAAGGCTCTGATTGGCGAGGCTAAACCCATCGTGTTGAAGAATAGCAAACTCACACTTCAACTCAACACCAAGGGTGGCGTGGTAGATAAGGTGCTGATAAACAACTTTACCGACCGCAACGGCCACAAAGACCTTACCTTGTTTCAAGGAAAAGACCAAAGCCTTAGCTACACATTTGCAACTAAGGACGGATATGTAAGTACGGCTGACCTGTTCTTTACGCCTTCTGAAGTTACCGACACCACCGTTACTTTCACAGCCGAAGCAGCAGCAGGCAAAACTCTTACCATTAAGTATGTGTTGGACGACGAATACATGCTGCACACAAGCATCTCGGCAACGGGAATGGGTGGAATACTCAACCCCTCGGTTAATACTGTGGACATTAATTGGCAAGAAAGATGTGCACAACAAGAGAAAGGGTTTACCTTTGAAAACCGTTACGCCTCATTAACTTACCATAATACGGAAGGAGGAACAGACTATTTAAGTGAGACTTCTGAGAAAATAGACGAGGTTATTGAAGACAAAATAGATTGGGTGGCCTTCAAAAACCAATTCTTCTCGGCTGTTATGATTGCTAAAACCGACTTCGGCACGAACGCCACACTAACGAGCATCCCCCAAGAAAAGGGTTCGGGATACCTCAAACAATATCAAGCCAAGCTTAAAACTGCCTTCGACCCAACGGGTGCACAACCCACACAACTCGATTTCTATTATGGCCCTAACGACTTCCGCTTGCTCCAAAAGATGGAAAGCAAGAGCCATTTCGGTAAGGATTTAGAGCTAGAAAGGCTCGTTTACTTGGGCTGGCCGCTGTTCCGCATCATCAACCGTTGGTTCACCCTCTATGTCTTCGACTGGCTAACGGGACTAAATATCAACATGGGTGTGGTACTTATCCTCATCACCTTGCTCTTAAAGTTCATCACTTTCCCCTTGGTGAAGAAGAGTTACCTAAGCTCGGCCAAGATGCGTGTGCTTAAACCCAAACTCGAAGAGGCCACCAAAGAGTTTAACAAGCCCGAAGACCAAATGAAGAAACAGCAGGCCATGATGAGCGAATACGCCAAGTATGGTGTCAGTCCGCTTTCTGGTTGCTTGCCCATGCTTATACAAATGCCCATTTGGATTGCGATGTTCAACTTCGTTCCCAATGCCATCCAACTTCGCGGAGAAAGTTTCTTGTGGATAAAGGACCTCTCCACTTACGACCCCGTGTTGGAGTGGGGACACAACATTTGGCTCATTGGCGACCACCTGTCGCTCACTTGCATTCTCTTCTGCTTGTCGAACGTGCTCTATTCGATAATGACCATGCGCCAACAGCGCGACCAAATGGTTGGTCAGCAGGCCGAACAAATGAAGATGATGCAGTGGATGATGTACCTCATGCCCGTGATGTTCTTCTTCATGTTCAACGATTACTCATCAGGACTTAACTTCTACTATTTCGTCAGCCTGTTCTTCAGTGCTGCCATCATGTGGTTCTTGCGTAAGACCACCAACGACGAAAAGCTGCTGAGTACACTGGAAGCCAACTATAAGGAGGCTCAGAACAACCCGCAGAAACTTAAAGGCCTGTCTGCTCGCCTGCAAGCCATGCAGCAACAGCAACAAGAACTGCAACGCAAACGCGAGCAGCTTGGCAAGAAGTGAGCCGAGTGAATAACCCCTAATTCAATTGATACAACATAATAAGCGAATTTAAAGCATCCGACGGATTATGGTTTGTGCCTTAACGAGCGCACAACTGTAATCCGTCTTTTATAATAAGGAATTAAAAGCACTAAAACCTATGAAGAAATCTCTAGCCCTGGCTGCAATGGCTTTGTTGGCCGTCGCGCCGCAATCAATTGGCCAAACCATGATCGGTAAGAACGAAATTACTTTAAAAAGCGACCTCATGACACCCGAGGCCCTTTGGGCAATGGGACGTATCGGTGGGCCACAGGCCTCGCCCGACGGTAAACTCGTTGTCTATCGTGTGGCTTATTACAGTGTGCAAGAAAACAAGGGACATCACATGCTCTTTGTTTCTAATGCCGACGGAACAAACAAAAAACAACTCACCACAACGGCCGACAACGAGACCGACGCTGCTTGGATTGAGAACGGACGCCGTATTGCGTTCCTAACAAAAGGCCAATTGTGGAGTATGAACCCCGACGGTTCCGACCGAAAGCAACTTACACACAGTGCCACCGACATCGAAGGCTTTAAGTTCTCGCCCGATGGTAAGAAGGTTATCCTGATTAAGTCAATCAAATATACGGGCGTTATCCAAGCCAACCCTGCCGACCTTCCCAAGGCCACAGGCCGAAAAGTAACCGACTTGATGTATCGCCACTGGGACCATTATGTTGAAAGCATACTGCATCCCTTTGTGGCCGACGTTCAAACAGACGGCATAACCGAAGGCAAAGATATATTGGAGGGCGAACCCTACGAATGCCCAATGGAACCATTTGGCGGCGTTGAGCAATTGGCATGGAGTCCCGACTCTAAGACTATCGCCTATACTTGCAGGAAGAAAACAGGGCGCGAGTATTCCATCTCTACCGACTCGGATATCTATTTGTACGAACTGGCAACAGAAAAAACAACCAACCTTTGCAAGCCTGCCGACTATAAGGCACCTGCCGTAGATGCTACCAAGTCGTTGAGAAACCAAGCCGTGAACCGTCAAGCCAAGGATTATAACGTGGGTTACGACGTTAATCCCCAATTCTCTCCCGATGGTAAATACGTGGCTTGGCAGAGCATGAAACAAGATGGCTGCGAAAGCGACCGCAACCGCCTTTGCATTTATACGCTTGCAACGGGCGAGAAACGCTACGTTACCGAGTCTTTCGATTCTAATGTAGACGATTATTGCTGGGCAGCTAACTCGCAAACACTTTATTTCATCGGTGTTTGGCACGGCTGCGTAAACATGTATCAAACCAATTTGGCTGGTAAAGTGATGCAACTCACAGAGGGCTGGCACGATTACGCCTCGGTTCAGTTGTTGGGCAACACGGGTAAGCTGCTCGCCATGCGCCACAGCTACTCGCACCCCGACGAACTTTTCGTTGTTACACCTTCTAAGAAAGAGAAGAAAGCCGACGTAAAACAGATTACCGACGAGAACAAACACATCTTCGATCAGCTTGAAATGGGCAAGGTTCAACAGCGTTGGGTTAACACCGTAGACGGCAAGAAAGAATTGGTATGGATTATCCTTCCACCGCATTTCGATCCCAATAAGAAATATCCCGCCTTGCTTTTCTGCGAAGGAGGCCCACAAAGTCCCGTTAGTCAGTTTTGGAGTTACCGTTGGAACTTCCAAATCATGGCTGCCAACGGCTATGTAATCATCGCCCCCAACCGTCGTGGCTTGCCTGGATTTGGTTCTGAATGGAACGATGAAATATCAGGTGATTGGACTGGACTCTGCATGAAAGACTACTTGGCCGCCGTAGACGATGCTGTTGCCAACCTGCCTTTCGTAGACAAGGATCGTCTTGGCTGTGTAGGCGCAAGCTTTGGAGGATTCAGCGTTTACTACTTAGCCGGTCATCACGACAAGCGTTTCAAGGCTTTCATCTCTCACGATGGTGCCTTCAACCTCGAAGCCATGTACACCGAAACAGAAGAGAATTGGTTCTCAAATTGGGAATACGACGATGCGTACTGGAACAAAGACCAAACGGCCAACGCCAAACGCACATACGAAAACTCGCCCCATCGCTTTATCGACAAGTGGGATACGCCCATACTCTGCATTCATGGCGAGAAGGATTATCGCATCAACGCCACCCAAGGCATGAGTGCATTTAACGCTGCACGTATGAAAGGCATCCCTGCCGAGCTGCTTATCTTCCCCGATGAGAACCACTGGGTGCTTAAACCACAAAACGGGGTGTTGTGGCAACGCACATTCTTCGAGTGGCTTGACCGTTGGTTGAAGAAGTAAAACGAACACAGTGAGTTGACGTTAACTTGCAAACAAGTAACAAACCAATTTGTGAGCTTATCAACTTACAATCTCGTCAACTCACCCACACAGCAACAGAAAACATTAATATCGAATAATTGTTAATATCTATGACAACAAACAACACCGCAACAGGCACCTTACGCGATTCAGCAGCAGCACGCTGGACTGCCTTGTTGCTATTGGCAATGGCCATGTTCTTCGCGTACATCTTTATGGATATCTTGTCGCCAATTAAGGACTTGATGGAATCCACACGTGGATGGGACTCTACCGCTTTCGGCACATACGCTGGCTCGGAGACCTTCCTCAACGTCTTTATTTTCTTCCTCATCATCGCAGGCATTATCCTCGACAAGATGGGCGTGCGTTTTACTGCCATCCTGTCCGGACTTGTTATGCTCACAGGAGCTTGCATCAACTGGTACGCCGTAACCGAATCGTTCATGGGTTCTTCGCTCGAACATTGGTTTTCGGATAATCTCAACTATATCCCCTTGTTCGACGAACTTGGCGTATCTCCCTTCTATGCAGGTATGCCAGCCTCTGCAAAATTGGCCTCCATTGGTTTCATGATATTCGGTTGTGGTGCCGAGATGGCCGGTATAACCGTTTCGCGTGGTATCGTAAAATGGTTTAAGGGCAAAGAAGTGGCCTTGGCTATGGGGTCAGAAATGGCTTTGGCAAGACTTGGTGTAGCCACCTGTATGATTTTCTCGCCCGTATTCGCCCGCATGTTCGGTCGTGTAGACGTTTCTCGCTCGGCCGCATTCGGCCTTATCTTGTTGATGATTGCCTTAATCATGTTTGTAGTTTACTTCTTTATGGATAAGAAACTAGATGCACAAACAGGCGAGGCCGAAGAGAAAGACGACCCCTTCCGCATCTCAGACATTGGTCAGATACTTCGTAGTCAAGGCTTTTGGATTGTAGCTCTGCTCTGTGTGCTATACTATTCGGCCATTTTCCCCTTCCAAAAGTATGCGGTTAACATGCTACAATGCAACCTAACCTTCACGCAACTGGCCGAAGGCGACTTCTGGGCATCCAATACGGTTACCATTATTCAGTATTTTGTGATGATAACTATTGCTGCCACGGCTTTCACCAGCAATTTCAGCAAGAAGGCATCCTTAAAGTATGGTTTGCTTCTCGTTTCGTTAGTATTCCTTGTAGGCTACTGCTTTATCGCTTACAAACGTCAATCGGCCGAGGCCATCTTTGCCGTGTTCCCACTTTTGGCCGTAGGTATTACCCCCATCTTGGGCAAGTATGTAGACCACAAAGGTAAGGCTGCCTCCATGTTGGTATTGGGTAGTGTGCTCCTTATCGTATGCCACCTTACATTTGCCTTCGTTCTTCCCATGTTTAAGGGCAACGAAATTGGCGGTGTAACTCTTGCTTTTATCACCATCCTTATTCTTGGTGCTAGTTTCTCGTTGGTTCCAGCATCGTTGTGGCCATCGGTTCCCAAGTTGGTAGACAGCAAAATCATTGGTTCGGCATACGCGCTAATCTTCTGGATTCAGAACATTGGCTTGTGGCTCTTCCCCTTATTGATTGGTAAGATACTGAAAGCCTCTAACCCCGACATTGTTCAAAGCCTTGAAGCAGGAACCCTTTCACCAGCAGAGGCAGCAACGTCTTACAACTATACCAACCCCTTGCTCATGCTAGCCATGTTGGGCTTGGTGGCTCTTTTGCTTGGTTTGTACCTTCGCGTTGTAGACCGCAAGAAGGGTTATGGTTTGGAAGAACCTAACATTAAGCAATAAACAACTTGTTTTGTTTAGCATGCTTATGTGGGTATGTGCCTCGTTTGGCATAGTTTACACAAAATAATATGGTGGCTGAACTCCTACTATTGGGGTTCGGCCACTTTTATTTATAGGGGGTTCTAAAAATTACTTTTGCTGTACTTTTAGCCTTTAGCTAAGCAGTTTTTGCTTACTTCTTGAATGAGCATATTGGACTATGCTTTCTGAAAGAGAAAGCAAAAACTGCTTAGATAAAAGCAAAAGAGACAGTGAAGAGAAATAGAAGGTACCAAACAATTGAATCTTTGCCGTTTTTTAGAACACGCCAATAGTCAAACAGAATTGCTTTGGAATATTGTTGTAAGAAGAATGCAACAGGTTGGGGTAGCACACGGCATTAATACGACCTTACTCAGAGGATGAGGATAACTTTTGTTTGTTTACGATGCACCTATGCTTTGCACATCCATTTCTTTGTTTCGTATCAGTACAAGCCCCCTTGTACTGACACTACAAGGTGCTTGTACTGCCACTACAAGACGCTTGTACCCACACTACAAGCCGCTTGTAGTGTGAGTACAAGATAGTTTGTACTCGCAGTATAAATAGCTTTTCATAATACATTGACAACAAAGCGGCGGTGTACAACCAGCATTCTAAAATAACTCTTCTTGTCTACGAATTATTGTCCGTTTGCTTTGCCGGCGTAGTAAAGTGCGCTCCAAATCCAAATTTGTTTGACAATAAATGGTGTACACGGTTTCTTTTGGGCTTTGTTTTAGGTAATGTTGCTATTCTCTGTCTACGAGAAAATCCCCACTTTGGTGAGGGCTGATTGTCCTAACCGAAGTGGGGATTTATATGAATAAGCCGTTAACGAGCTACATTTAACGGTAAAATAAGCTAAGGTGTGACACACAAATCAAGTTATGGTTGCGTATTTACTTTATCACCTTAACCATGTTCAGTTCTGTAATCTTTCCGTCGGGGTTCACTTTGGCCTTGATGCGATAGTTGGCCTCGGTTTCTTTGTCTTCGTCTTCGCGCTCAATCTTTTGTTTAGCAGAGAAGTCAACGCTATATTCGTACTCGTCAATGCCAATCTCGCGTTTCGTAATCTTCATGTCGTTGTTGGCGCGCCATTCCATAGCCGTGATGTCGTCCTTATATATCTTGTTGAGGAAAGCAATGACATCGCTTTTCGAGGCGTTGCTCTTTCCAAGGAACGAACTTATGAAATCGCTGAAGTTAGAAGTGAGCCCTTCGTCGTCACGGTCGTTAATGCTACGGAACACACTACGGAACACCAAAGCCAGCATTTCTTTTTCTTTCGGCGTAATGTTCTTAGTTTTGGCCACATTCAAGCTGTTGTTAGCCTCGTCGATATATACGCCGTTGGGATGTTCGGTAACATATAGGTTGTAGGCCTCTGCCGTATTGGCTTTTTTAGCCACCAACCAGTCAAGCGAATCTATCTTGCGTTCCGCCTCTGCCTTGTGTGTGCTGTTAGGGTATTTGCTTAGAAAATCAGCCAAACCCGTCTTCGACCCACTTACCATCGTGTTAGTCCAGTCTAGCTCGCTTTGTTTAAGTTGGGCTAGCTGTTGGCTAATCTTGTCGCGGTGCATTGGGTCTGCATCTCTATAATTGTTTAGATACGATTCAAGCACAGCGGGGTCGTTGCTGTTAAGGGCATATTCGTAGGCTTGTTGCTCCTTGTTTCCGGATGCCCCAAAGAAGAAGTATGCGCCAATACCGATAAAGAGCAATGCAACTACTGCGATAAGAACAATGGTTAAGACGTTTTTATTTTGCGGTTGTTGAACACCAGGAGGGGGCGTTTGTGGTGGAACCTGTCCGTATGGAGGCTGTTGTGTGTTGCCAAATTGCGGCTGTGGCCCATTAGTAGGCTGTGCCGGTTGTGCCTGATAGCCGCTTGGTTGCTGTGTGGACTGAGTTGGCTGTGCCTGATAACCGCCTGGTTGCTGTGTGGGCTGAGCCGATTGAGCCTGATAGCCGCCTTGTTGTTGTGTTGGCTGTGCAGGTTGTCCTTGATATGCATTGTTGACAGGTTGGTTGGCTTGCGATTGCACGCCTTGGGTGTTGCTGTACGCGTTTTGTTGCTGTTGGGCAGCAACAGGGGTAACCGTTGGTTGTACATACGCATTGTTAGACGGCTGTTGAGGGACGTTGTTGTTTGCTACGCCAGCAGGCGGTGTCTGGGGCAGTGGGGGAGGGACAACGTTGTTTTGCTGTTCATGTTCCATGGTTGAAGCATTTGCCGTGCGGTGATGGCAGTGGGGACATTCGGCTTGCTCCTTAAAGTAAGCCTCTCCGCAAACGGTGCATTTAATAACTTCGTTTTCGATTTTCGCGCCGCACGAAGGGCACGATGGAGCTCTGTCACTAACTACATGACCGCACTCTGGACATTTAATCATTGCCATATTGTTTTCCTTTTATGTATTGTTTGATGATAATTGGTTAGTGGTGGAAACGTATTTCGCGCAAGCCGTGGTTCTTAAGAAACCTGCTCTTGTCTACAAATCCGTTGATACCATTAATTCTTCCCTTTCCTGTATATTGCCACATGGTGATGTCACGTCCGTCTTTAAGTTCGGGTTCGATGGCGTTGTATTGGGCAATCATTAGTGGATAGCCGTCTATCGCGCCTTGCATGTGGGCGTTGTAGAAGTTGGTGAAGGTGTAGATGAGCGGTTTTTGCTTATACGCCTCTTCCACAAGCGTGATGAATTTGATAAGCGAATCGCGGAATTCGGGTGTCGGCAATCCGCTCTTTGTTTCTACGTCAATCATCGGTATAAGGTCTTGGTCACCTGGTCTACATTGTGTCATGAAGTTCTCCAACTGCTTAGTGAGGTTGGTTTTGGGCCTGAAAAAGTGGTACGAACCCACTTTCAGCCCATATTGATGAGCCAGTTGTATGTTGCGTTCGTACCTAGGGTCGATGCGGTCGCCACCTTCGGAGGCTTTGATGTACACGTATGCCATCTTCGAGTTTTCGCCGATGACTTCCCAAAACACTTGTCCCTGATAATGGCTGATGTCTATGCCGTGTATGTGGTTGCAAGTGTCTTCGCATTGTATGTAGTATCCTTCTTGGGCATTAGCCCCAAACGGACATAATGCGCATGCCAAAACGATAAGTAATTTCTTCATAGATGCAAAGTTACAAAAAGTAGTTAGAGTGGCGGTATCATAAACGCATTATTCTTCCAATTCCGAAAGATTTTTAGCAAATTTATAGGTAAGGTTGCTGATTGTCTCTATCGGTGCGTATAAAAGATAGTGAAAACTGCGCCGCATGCTTTGTTTTATCGCCCCCGAGTTGGCGTGCAGCCACAGCGATTTGTCTTGTTTAAAGTCCCACTTTTCGCTCGTGTCTTTTGCAGTGCGCTCTACTGATTTGAGCGTAGCTTTCTTGGCATCGGCCATTATGTGCTTGGTGAATGGCACTTCGTCTTCTTCGAAACCTAAAAGCAGTATAAGTATGCTGCCTTGAAATTGTGCCAAGGTTTCGATGTGCAGCTTGTTGAGCCAATATTCTAGCTTAACGAAGTCTACCTTATGCCCCTTTGTTCGAAGAAACATGCCCAAATCAACGATGCCCCTTAACACCACACCCTTGTTAAGCGTATCTTCCACATTGTGCACGATGATGTTGAGCGCATGCAATGTTTCGATAGAAGTGTCCATCGCATGTGGCTCTTCTTCTCGAATAGCTTTCAAACGGTTGTTCAAGAACTTGTTAGAAAGTTGCGAACTGGTGTATGCCTCGTCTAAAGAGCGTTGGGGATGCGATTTTAAGTCGTGCAAGATGGGTTGGGGGATATGGCGCACGTTTTGGTATTGCTGCTTGGCGTAACCTTCTAAGGCAAACTGCAACACATCGTGAACACCCATCATGGCAAACAACTTGCGCCATTTATAGGCCGACATGGGTTCAACATGGTGCATCTTTCCGAATGCACCCGTTTGCAACAATGCGAAAAAGTTTCTCTTTATAACGTCCATCTCTTTGTTAGCTATACTTCTTGGGGTATCTGAAAACAATGGCCAAGATGGTTGCAAGGCCAATGGCAAAGGGATAATAGAGATAAGGCACGATGTGCGCAGGATTGATTTTAGCCAAGCCTGCTGCCATAAGTAGCTGTGCGCCGTAGGGGATGATGCCCTGAATGCAGCACGACATAGTGTCGAGTATGCTGGCACTTTTGCGGCTGTCTACGCCATAACGCTGCGAAATATCTTTGGCTATGCCGCCTACAGTGAGGATAGACACGGTGTTGTTGGCCGTGCATACGTCTACCAATGCAACGAGCAGGGCTATAGTTCCCTCTGCTCCGCGTTTGCCCTTGATGCGTGCCGTAAGCTTGTTGATAACATAATCTACACCGCCATTCATGCGGATAATTTCTAAAAGGCCACCTGCCAGCATGGTGATGATGATGAGTTCGCCCATGCCCACGATGCCTTCGCCCATCGAATGGAACCACCCGAAGAGGTCGTAGGCACCGTTCCAAATGCCGATAATGCCCGTCATGCCGATGCCAAGCGTAAGTACGGCCATCACGTTCATTCCAAAAATGGCCGTAACGATAACCAACACATAGGGCAAGATGTTGAGATATTGTATGCTTGAAGGGGCATGCGTGCTTGCAACGCCAAAGCCCAAGAACGTGTAAATGGCCACAATGGCAAGGGCAGCAGGCAAAACGATGTAGATGTTCACAAGGAACTTGTCTTTCATCCGACAGCCTTGCGTGTTGGTAGCGGCCACGGTGGTGTCGGAAATAAACGATAGGTTGTCGCCGAAAAACGAACCGCCCACAACTATTCCTGCCATAAGTGGAAGACTAACGCCCGTGCTTTGGGCAATGCCAACGGCAATGGGGATGAGTGCCACTATGGTTCCGACACTTGTTCCGATAGAAAGCGAGATAAGGCAGGCCGCAAGGAAGATGCCAGGAAGTAAAAGATTGCTTGGAAGGGCATTGAGCGTGAAGTTTACCATCGCATCAATGCTGCCCATCTCTTTGGCTGAATTGGCGAAAGCACCAGCCAAAACGAAAATCCATAACATCAGCATCATGTTGTTGGTGCTGGCACCTTTGCTGAACACGTTTATCCGTTCGGCCAAGGGTTTGCCCCTTGAAGTGGCAATGGCGTACATGCTCGAAATCATGAAGGCTACCGTAATGGGTATCTTATAGAAGTCGCCCGCTACAATAGACGTGACGAGATACATCACGATAAACACGAATAGCGGACTTAAAGCCAATAATCCTTTTTTGTTTGAAATATGGTGCATGTCTGTTGTTTGGTTTGATGCGAGTATATGGCACGCCTTCTTTTGGCGTTCTTGTTATCCTGTTGCTCGCTTATGGCCGTTAGCGTGATGTTCTATTTCGTTCCTCGAAAAGTGCGTTTTCTCGCCATGACAATGTCCGAGCAAGCTCGA
>ERZ773049.1280-NODE-1280-length-14667-cov-3.753627_pt1 | contig 14667 bp, 14 predicted proteins | sample MGYA00580633_ERZ773049 | MGnify/ENA primary metagenome ERZ773049 (study PRJEB29015, sample SAMEA2737991) | human oral metagenome | biome: human oral; feature: human-associated habitat; material: dental | place: China | collected 2066 ... | reverse complement strand
TTTCGATAATGACGCTTTTTTGAGCTTTTCGTAAGTCACGCATAAACTGGTCATCAAAAGTGCTTTGGTCGTAGAGTTTTGAACTCGACTTTAGTAAGCTAAACACCGCGCTCCTCCAGATCCGGCAAATACACCTCGCCATTTTTGATAACCATACCAAGCTCCTTGAAGCGATCCCGCAGCACAAACAAATCGCGAAAAAGGAGTGCCACATTTATATTGGTAGGCTCACCACGGTATGATGAGAGAGCGCCCTATGTGGCGCTTTTTCTTACTCTTACGTAAGCTTGTTGGTGTTGAGTAATAGGAATATGTGCAGTTGCTGTCAAGTGTAAGAGCTTCTATATCGTCGGCAAACAATTTCCAGTCCCCATATTTATATTTTGTGTAAAAAACTGGTTCTCCCTCTGATATATCCGAGTTAAAATCAGAACCAAAGATATGTGCGAATGGAATGCGTAAGCGCAAACATGTGTAATTAAGCTCCTCGTAGTTTTTAAAAAGAAGCCCTTTTTTGTCGATGAACCATGTGTTATTGCGATTATGTTTATAGATACTATTAGAAAAACCAATAGGATATAGAATATAAATTCCCTTACCAGATATATATCCGCACGGCTTGTGTTTACTCGTGGGGAGATAGTAGAAAAGATAATAGTTATAACCATCATTTTCGATATTGTAGGGATAGTTTCTAATATAAAGCAACTGAATTTTAAAATCTTTTGGTTTGCCTTGGTATCGTGTGTTTATATAATTACTTAATTGAGGATAAATTTCACGATATGATCTCGTATCGTTACCCACTTCTTGTCTCTTATCGAGAATCTTTCGATTTGTAAGAAATTGAATGAATTTGTAAATACTGAGGAATATTCCGATTGTGCCGATAGCAGAGATAATGTCTTTTATGAGATTGATGTAATCAAGATTGTTTTTATACCAGACTAAAACATCTTCCATACTTGTAGTGTATCACTAATTAACCACAGTTAGTTCGGTATTATGCAGCTTTAATATCCATGTAATCCATAAACGGAGGAGTGCTGCAAGTCGACATCCCTTCCAGCCATCCACCAAATCATGTATAATAAATCGAGTACGACAGCCAAGAAACGGAGGAAATGAAGAAGTATGGCAATGGGTATGAACCAAATGAAGATGCTGAATGACTTGCGCAAGGCGCAGAAGTCGCTGGCGAAGGAGATCGTGGAGGTCGAGGCAGGCGATGGTGCGGTGATTGTGCAGATTACAGGTGAGCTGAAGATTAAGAGTGTGAAGATCGACCCAACTAAGGTAGACCTGGATAACATCCACCAGCTGGAGCACTGGATCGAGATTGCAATCCGCGACGGTATGGCCAAGGCGCAAGAGATTGCTGCCAAGAAAATGCAGCCACTGATGGGTGGGCTTGGCAACCTCGGGTTCTAGCTAGTATGGCAGATATTCTGCCTCAGGCCCTGCAGCGGGCAATAGACGAACTAGGGCACCTGCCAGGAGTGGGTGCGCGTACGGCGGAGCGCTATGCGTACTTTTTGCTGCGAGCCGATGGGCGGACGAGCCAGGGCATTGCCCAGGCCATCACGCAGCTTCACACTGCTGTTGCAACTTGCCCCGTCACTTTTGCTCTGATGGATCCTGACCAAGATGTTTCGCCACTCTATGGCAGCCCAGAGCGCAATCGCAAGCAGATTGCTGTGGTGGAGGAGCCACTCGACATCGTGGCACTGGAGCGTACCGGCCACTATAAGGGGACGTACCACGTACTGGGTGGCGTCATCTCACCGATTGATGGGGTGGGGCCAGAGCAATTACACATCCCCGAGCTGCTGGAGCGGATTACTCATGACGCAGTAGAGGAGGTGATTATTGCCACCAATGCAAGCGTGGAAGGTGAGTCGACCGCGCTCTTCTTGCAGCGGCACATTGCCGAGGCAGGCCTAACGGTGCGGATGACGCGCTTGGCTCGCGGCATCCCCGTTGGTGTTGACCTTGAATATGCCGACCAAATAACCCTCGGCCACGCGCTGGAGGGGCGGCGCGCGGTGTAATTGCTGTAATAGATTTTTACCTTGTATCTCAATAGCCTTGTAATATCTGCTGTAGCGATATTGGAGAATTATCGAGAAAGCGCCCAAGTGATGTAGCGGAGATTATCAAAGACGCTATTCCAGTGTTTCGTTGGGATGCGTGGGTCGTGCTCTGCGGTTGTTTCGAGCAGTGTCGTGAATGGTTGGAGGTCGAAGGGGAGAAAGCGCAAATAGAGCTGAGCAGTTTCACGTGTTGGATTATCGAGGTATTGGTAGCGAATCCAGCTATGAACTTTGTCTGTATCGCCACATTTCTTAAGAAAATCTAGATAGTTCTTTTGGTTGAGATACATACCTGAAGCGGTGTTGGTGTCATTCTTCATTTGTGTGGTAGCACGCACTCTATCCCAAATGGCGTGGCGTATAGGCTCAAGGTCGATTGCTGCATCAGGGTGTTTCTCATTATATTTGAGTAATGCATCGAGTACACCATGTGCCTTGAAATCAACTTTATCGCTAATGATCGATTGCTGAGCTAGTGCAATATAACGCTGACGAACTGTCTCGTCGAAAGCAATGCGCCCAGTGTTGAGCTTATTAACGACGAAATCATCGGAGTCCTGTTCTAAGAAAGGCGCATCGTGCTCATCTATCACATACTGACGGACGCGCTCTTGCCTATGGCCCGTTGGATCTTGGTTGTATTGGATAAAATAAGTGTCGGCAATGGCACGAATATAGGGATTAACGAGATATTGCTCGAGCTCGCATGCTTTATCAAACTTCTTGGCATAGAGAAATGTGTTGATCTCAGATAGAAGCTTTTTCTCGATGCCGTACGTGTTCGTGCTTACCTGTATGTCGCGCGTACGCTCCTCTGGCGAAAGTGGCACTATTATATCTTGGCTTGGCAGGGGTGGTACAGAGCCAATGGTAGTGGTATATATGGTAGATCGATAAAAGCTAGCCAGTGCAATAAGTCGCTCATAGTCCTCGTCGGAGCCGCTTGCATTATAGACCTGCAAGATGCTATAGAAAGCATGATATAGTGGCAGCAAGGTCTGTGGCTTGCTACGCAGTATTGGATTGGCAAATGCTTTGGTAAATGTATCACGTCGCTGAGAGGTCATATCATCAACAAGGGACCGTAAGCGCTCTAAGCATTCAGTGAGCTGAGCTTGGCGTAGAGTAGGATCTTTTTTCTTATCATAGCGGAGATGAATGCATTGTGTGACTAATTCATTGAGTAGGTCTTCTGGGTCAATATTTTCAGTTTTATAGGTAAGCGTTGCCGCACCAGACTTATCACGTTGGAGTTGCAGTGTTGTCGCGCGCTGTGTGGTTGTCTCGGGCTCGAGAAGACGCCAGACTTCTTTTTTAATCTCGGGCATCGCCTTGGCGAGATCATCTATATTAGGAGTCATCGCCTGGAGGTCGTGTAGAAGTTGCTGGGCGAAGCGTTTGCTTTCTTCTCGCGGGATTTTGCTAGTACAGTTGGCAGGATCGAAAAAAACATCACGCTGAAGCTGAGCGAGTGAGATGACAATGTGAGCGACGTTATGCGCACCGTGTTTGATATCATCACTCTTGAATATGCCATTTTCGAGCAGCTCAGTAATGGAGTCGGGTGTGAGAAGTAGCTTGCGATAGTATGAAATATAAATTTTGAGAAGGTCTTTTAGTCGTTCTTTGAGAGGTGGAAGATCAGGTGTAGCGTCGTGAGAAGATTGAGACATAATAGAAATTATTGTAAACATATAACAGTGATATGTCAAGAAATTTATAACAGCTTACCACTGTATCTTCTTTTGATAGGCTGCTGCAGTAATAGTTGCTCTTACTAATAGCTCTGGTGGTTTACGCAGTGTTTGCTATACTAAAGCAATGGCAAAATCAAAGAAATGGACGAAAAAGCTAACACGTTGGGTGCAGAGTAATCGCTGGGGGCTGATGAGTGCTGCGTTAGTGCTTGTACTTATGGGTGGTGCGTATCTCGCGTGGCAGTATGGTATATTGGCACGGTTTGTCAAAACACCACAGGACACTGCAAATGTAGCGCTCATGAGCCAAGATAACACCTTGCCCGCCTGGATGCCAGATACTGTTAAGCGCTGGCAGGGCGAGATTACCAAGCAGGCCCGGCAGTACAGTATTTCGCCGCAGCTGGTGGCGATTATCATGACGCTGGAATCCGGTGGGTATCCCAAGGCGCACAGTGGTGTGGCGAGCGGTTTGATGCAGGTGACGGATAGCACAGGCAAGGAGATTGCGGCTAAATTCGTGAAGCCGGCGCGCACGAACTATGATTTATTTGATCCTGAAACGAGCATTGCCTTTGGCGCGGCCTATCTGGCGCATCTGCGCGATCAGCTGTGTGTGCCGCTTGGCAATCTATCCGAAAACGAGTGCGTCGAGCTCGTTGCTGCTGGCTACAATGGTGGCCCGGGTGCGGCGGGCAACCTATATCGTGGCCGCGGGCTGGAAGCAATCGAGACCCTCAGCTACAGCCGTGATGCCATGAACCTGTGGCGTGAGCGGGTAAGTGGCAGTAGCCCCACCTATACACGTTGGTTTGAGCGTGGCGGCAAGAAGCTGGTAGAGAAGGCGCAGGCAGGCAACTAAGGAGCGTTGGTGCTGGTGTAGACTCTGGTATCTTACATGGTTATCTCTCTACACTCATCTTCCCAAGAGGCGGTGAAGGTGAATTTTTTGATACTATTCATACCTTGCCCAGGGATGTGAGAAATTGAATATTGCGCACCTATTAACCTAATTGTCCAATCATAACCAAGGATGAGCGAGGTTGATAGAGGTAGGGTTGATACAATGGTAATAACTCTGAGAGATGATAAGCAATATTATCAAGAAGCTACTCACTCGCTAATCCTCAGGCGATACAGTGCTGTCTGGCTGGTAGGTTTGGTCGATTGAATCATGAGCTGTAGTAGTATATGTCGGTGCAGCTGCGGTCTCTGCTCGAGCAGCAACAGTAGAGAGAGCGTCGTTTAGTACTTCATTTCTTCAGGGGTTGCTGGCTGCCGTTGTCTTTCTTTCACATAATGAGGGAGCGGAAAGCCGTGCTGGTGAATTAACCGTGCAGTGCGGAGTGTTTGTATAGTGTGCTCGAGAGATTTCGCACCGAGTCCCCGTAAGGTTGTGATTAGCCCATTCTCATGTGATTGAGGAGTCTCGCCTGTGCTTGGCCAGTGTTGAGTATTTTTATTCTCGTGGTCTGTCATAAAAGCCTCCTTATACTGGTACAACTAAAACTACCATACCATATTCATATCATACTATGCAAACAAAAACGCCCCACTTCCATCCAGAAGAGGGGCGTTATGCTGATGTTTATTTAGCAAAACAGCAATTCGAATTTTGTACCCTTAAAAGCTTCGCAATAATGCATAGTTTTTGATCCTTTCTTGGTTAGCTATGATGCATACTACCAAATGTGGTAATACCACACCTTGCTAATCACTCGGCGGAACTATCTTACCACCGGAAAATTTTCCGAAACAAATCCCATTCGCTCATAGCGTTCCCTCACGATCCATGATTGTTAATTATTACTGTATGACCTGCCGCGGCTTATGTATCAGGCCATAAATCCACCGTACCATACCTCGCGCCTACTGGCAAATTCTGCTACACTAAAGAAGATGTTTGACGAAGTGATACGCGCGGTCCAACGCGCAGACAAAATTATTATTATCCAAGCCGAAAACCCCGATGGCGACAGTGTTGGCAGTAGCCTCGCGCTGGAGGAAATCCTGGGGGATATGGGCAAGCAGGTGACGCTCTATTGCCCGGTGGCAGTGCCTAAGTATTTGCGGTATATCCGCGGCTGGGATCGCATTACTAATGAGTTTGACAGTAGTGCCGAGCTGGCGATTATTGTTGATACCAGTGCAGATGTCTTGCTCAGTAAGGTGCTCGAAGCACCGAGTGCTCGCGCTTTCCTCACGATGCACCCAGTGCTGGTGCTGGACCACCACGCGACGGAGAGTACCCTAAGCTTTGACCATACACTTATCAATCAAGATGTGGTGGCGACTGGCGAGCTCATCTACAATCTTGCGCAGCATGCTCAGTGGGCGATCAACCCACAAGCGGCAGAGAACCTCCTCATCGCGATCATGAGCGACAGCCTCGGCCTGACAACGCAAAACACCACAGCCGACTCCATCCAGACCGTCGCAGAGCTGACCCGGCTGGGCGCAAGCAATGCCGCTATTGAGGTGCGCCGCCGTGACTTTATGAAAAAAGCGCCAGAGATCCTTAGCTACAAAGGGCGCTTGATCGAGCGGATCGAGTATATGCTAGATGGCCGCCTGGCACTCATCCATATCCCGTGGGAGGAGATCCAGGAATATAGCGACCAATATAACCCCAGTATGCTCGTGCTAGACGAGATGCGCTTGGTAGAGGGGGTAGATGTGGCGATTGCGATCAAGACCTACCCTGATGGCAAGCTGACTGGCAAAATCCGCAGCAATGCGCCAGTAGCGGCAATGATCGCTGGCTACTTTGGTGGCGGCGGCCATGCCTATGCAGCGGGTTGGCGGATGTATGAAGACTACCAGCTGGCGATGCGCGAGATCGTCGAGGCAGCCAGCCGGGCCTTTGTTGAGTATGATGAGAGCGAGGCAGCCCATGGCGATTAAATTTGCTAATACACTGACCCGTCACCTTGATACATTTGTACCGCTCCAGCCTGGCAAGGTGTCGCTATACACCTGTGGGCCAACGGTGTATAGCTATTTGCATGTTGGCAACTGGGCGGCGTACATCTACTGGGATATCCTGGTACGCATGCTCCAGGCGGAGGGCTACGAGGTGGAGCGTGTGATGAATATCACCGATGTTGGACACCTAACAAGCGATGCCGATGAAGGCGAAGACAAGCTCGAGAAGGGTGCGCGCCGTGAGGGTAAGACCGCCTGGCAGATTGCTAAATTCTACGCCGACGACTTCGTCCGCGGGATGAATGCGCTGCACTTAACGTTGCCGAGCCAGCTGGCCTGCGCTACCGACTATATTGACGAGCAAATCCAGCTCGCCATTACGCTCAAGCGTAAGGGGCACACCTACCAGACGAGTGATGGGATTTATTTTGACACCAGTACCTTCCCGGCCTATGCAGACTTTGCCCGGCTCGATCTGCGAGCCTTGCGGGCGGGGGCGCGGATTGGCCCTAATAGCGAGAAGCGCCACGCGAGCGACTTTGCCCTATGGAAGTTCTCGCCAACTGGCGTCAAGCGCGACATGGAGTGGCCCACGCCACCGGAGCTGCTCGACCAGCCACCAACAGATGGCGCGCCAGTGATGGGCTTCCCGGGGTGGCACTTGGAATGCTCGGCGATTGCAATGCACTTCCTTGGCGCGACGCTCGACATCCACACTGGTGGGATCGATCATATCCCCGTCCACCACAGCAACGAGATCGCTCAGAGTGAGGCTGCGACGGGCCAACCCTTTGCCCGCTACTGGCTGCACTGCAACCACCTCAAGGTTAATGGCACGAAGATTAGCAAGAGCCTGGGCAATGGTTACACCTTGACCGATCTCACTGAGCGGGGCTACACCCCCATGGAGTACAAGTTATTTGTCTTGCAGAGCCACTACTCGCACGAGGGGAACTTTAGCTGGGAAAACCTCAGTGCAGCGCGCAACCGCCTACGCAAGTGGTATGAAGTGGCGTGCCTGCGCCACCAGACGTATGAGAGCCTGGATGATGACCAACGCAAGAGTGACGAACAATCGGGCCATGTATCGCTCCTGGCAGCAAGTGGGGCAGTGCGCGAAGCGCTCGCAAATGACCTGAATACCCCCGAAGCGCTGCGGCTTATCGATGAAGCATTCGATCGGGTGCTAGCGCGGCCACTGGCAGCAGTGTATCACCATGGGCTGGAGGAATTGCTAGCGGCGATCGATCAGCTACTTGGTCTCGATCTCCGTGAGTCGACGCCAGACATTACAGATGAGGCTAAGAAGCTCATCCTCCAGCGCCAGCGTGCTCGCGAAGCCCGCGACTGGCCCACAGCCGACCGTCTGCGTACCGAGCTCGCCGCGCAACACATCGCTGTGCGCGACACACCGCAAGGGCCAGTGTGGTGGTGGGCGGAGAAATAACGTGAATCACGAGACCGCACCACGCGCTCCATTAGTGGAACAAAAACTACGTACAGATTACAAGATATACGCGCTACGTACAGTTTTTGATGCAGTAAACCGTTGGGGGTGGGAGCATGATGATACCTATAGCAATAATATTGCTCGGCATGAAGCCATTATTACCCTGAGCAACCTTATTGCCTGCGAGTCATCCCTGAGTAGCGGGGAGCTGCCCAGAGATTTGCCGCTGACTGAGCGGACGGGCTATGACATAGGCAAAACCCTACCCGAGAATATCGACCTTGCCATCGCGGCGTACCTGCCAGACTATGCTGAGAAACTGCCAGGTCTTGGCTACGACGGCAGTGGGTTGGCTGTGGGTTACGATGAGTATAATGTACCTGAGGAGATACCTGACGAAGAATGGCAAACACTAGAGCCTGATATGTCTGATGAGCCGATGGCAACCGCGCCGCTTGTCGATCCGCTGCGTGCACTGGTGCTGATGCGGCATTATTATGATCTGATTGTCGCGCCGATAGAATATGACAGTGAGGGGAGACCACGCTATAATTGGTCGTCGCCCGATACACTCGAGATGACAGGGATCATTGCACCAGTTGTGCAGCTATGCATGCGAGGCCAAACGGTGGTGCACCGCTGCGTACCGAGAGAGTATTATGACGCAATGAACCATGCACACGACAGGAGTACGGTAGCACAAAATGGCGATGACGTGTAGAAAATGATGATATACTATCATCATGACATGGAACAGCATTACCCCACAAAGATTTGTCGAACTTGTAAATTACTGGGTCAACCAAGATTGGCCGCTCACAGAAGACAAGTTGGCAGCAGCTATGGAAAAACTGGGTTGGGATGAAAATGACGCGAGTAGTATTGCCAAAGATATTCCAGTTAATCGCCCGATGCTCATGGTGACCTCTGATCCAGTTGCAGGCCTGAACACTATTTCTTGGAGTCTAACTGACGTAGACATAGTTAGTTCTAGCGCTCGCGATGTTTTTATGAACGATACGTTCGTGGGCTATGTTAATGCCGGAAAGGCTGCCTGGGGCGACCCAAAAATTGTTCGCGAGCAGGAGGATGAGACTGCGATATGGACGTCCATTACAGGATGCCAACTACAGCTAAGTAACACCCGCTCATCTGTTGGCATATTTCTTCACTCTCCTCAATTCACACAGATACTGAATGAAGACTAAAAGGAGGCTGACAAATGCACAATATTAACACAATAACATGGGACGAATTCGCATGCAGAATTTCAGCAATACTCATGCATGCAGAGGATCGCACTCATATAACACTGATACATAATGACGAGAGTGACGAGAACTTGAAGTACATAGAGTACATCATAATGAATGGCGGCATATCGTGTACTCTAAGGAATAAGGACAATCCTCATTCTTTCTCTCGTTCACTGCCATTGCTGAGTTCAGAGTATTCATCATTTTCATTACAATCGATCCACATTTTGCGTGACATACTCCAGGTCAGTGAACCATCTTCATTGACTTACTACGCATGGCGCGCTCCTGAAGAGCTAGAAGATGGTCGTTACTACTCCGCAGAAGAAGTAGATGAGTTGGACGAGGGCGAGGATCCGCTTGAGGTTGATTTGGGGATTGAGATGGCGTCAAGACGACCGGAGTTATTATAGATTATTACATAGCAGGAAAATAATATGCCAACGAATTCAGACAATAACACCCAATCAGATAGTCAACGCGAGCTTGCAGTATACACACAGAAGCATGCACAGTATTTCATCGACTATATGTCGAAAGTGTTGGGGCGTGACCTCTATAGTATGCTTGATTATTCAGTAAAGAGTCTTGCAGTGGTAGATGATGTGCTTGACGTACTCTATCGAGAAGCTACCGATACTACATCAAAGAACCATACGTTTGCTCTTGGGATAAAAGATGCGGTAGCAATGGATGCAGGTTGTTATATCCTTGAGGTAGCCAAGCGAAACTTTGGTGGACGCTACGCGTGGATTACTGAGTGGAATGAGCCGACGATCGTGACAGGAGAGCCAGAGTATAGTGTTTCTCTTGGTGCATGTAGCAAGGCTAAGGGGCGGATTGATAATGGCGATGAGGACAATATTCCCTTCTTCTTCGATGGGTATGTCGAGAGGGTTACACATCCACGGCCCGGACAGGAAATATTTATTAGTTAGAAGTGTTTAAATCTCTATTCTTCTCTAACTTGTATGTAGATATATCGTAAGATTCTTACTGGCGTGGCTCTCGCTGCGAGGTTTCTATCCCTCACCCTTAATCTTCTCCACCAGCTTAGCTAGTGGTTTGGTGGATTCTTCGCGGGCGCGGGCGTTGTGCTCGAGGTAGTCGTCTAGCAGAACTTTGCAGCAGCCAGCGATAGGGATAGAGATGAGACCACCGATAATACCAAAGATATAGAGGCCAATGGTGATGGCAACGAGGACGACCAGTGGTGTGAGCTCGATCTTGCGCGACTGAATGGTAGGCGAGATGAAGTTATTCTCGATTTGCTGGTAGATGATGAAAAATGCCGCAAAGATGAGACCGCCTGGCAAAGCATTAAAGCCAAGCAAAAGGGAGATCATCACCCCAGCAATCGTGGCACCAAACATAGGGATGAGTGCTAGGACGAAGGTGACGGCAATGGTGACAAGTGCAAGGTTGCCTGGAATAGCCGAGAAAAAGAGGCTAAGTACAAAGACCGCTGCACCGGCAAAGAGGGCACCAATGCCTGAGATCGTGAGCTGTCCCGTCACATAGCCTGCTACCACAGCGTGCATGCGGTGAGCGACCTTTTGGTGGCGCTCCATCGTAGCTTGGTCGCGGTAGAGCCCCCAAAAGCGCTCAGCCCAGGCTGGTCCTTCTGTTAACATCAAGAAGGTGAGGACAAGGACTAAGAATGCAGAGCCAACTGCCGAAAAAACAGAACTAATACCAGCGAGGAGGTTGCCGCTGAGGCCACGCGTCCATGACTCGACGCTGCCGCGAGCACTCTCGACTACTTGATTGACTTGTGCCTGAATATGATACTGCTCGGCAAAAGTACCAAAGCTGTGCCACTGCTCGCCTGCTGTGTGGATCATCCCCGGCAGGGCATCGACAAACTTGCCCGTCTGCTGGACGATAGGTGGTACCACGAGCACGAGAACCACTCCAAGTAGTGCCACAATACTAATGAAAGCGAGTGCAGTACTGAGTGTCCGGCTACGGTTAGGCAGGCGCTCGACGATAGCATTGACCGGCCCATTGAGCGCCAGCGCGAGGAACCCCGCCGTGCCAATCATAATCAAGGCAGTCTGCGCCAGATAAATCGCGAGGATTGCAAATGCAAAACCAATTACTACCAGCCAAAACCGCACAAAGGTCTTCGTGTCTATCTCTATCCGTACTCTCATGCTCTTTAGTATACCACGATTTGCCAATGGATTAGTGGCAAGAACCTAGCGGTGGGGTAGTGCTTGACTCTGTGTTATTTTTGCTTGGGCGAGGGAGAGGTAGATGGCTCAGCCGGTGTTGTCGACGTGCTAGCCTGCGGCTGCTGTGGCTGTGGTGGCTGAGGCTGAACTGGTGGAGCAACCGGTGGTTGCGAGTAATAAGGCGGTTGTGGTAGCTGCGAGATTCTGTCGAGAATAACTCTGCCAATTTTATGCCAGACGAAGAAGATCGTTACTGGAATAAGGATAATGATCAAGACCATGGTAATAGCTGAGATAAGCATAATTAGTAATGTACCGCCAAAGAATGCTGTAATAGCCCGGCCAAGCTCTTTGTCCTCTGTCGTTGGTGACTGATGATTAGTTTGCTCGTTCTCCGAATCTGTAGCTGCTAGATGATAAGCCTGAGCTAGTGGGCGAACAAAGGTAGCAGAGAAAAAGTGGACTGCTGGTGTAGAATTCTTGAGTGGCTGAAGGTTGGGGCGGCTATACATCGCAAGCAAAAGTATGATAGCGCTACCAAATAGTAAGAAAAGGCTGCTTAATAATACGAAATACTGTGAAGAAAAGATTCGCTTGACTGGTTGATGAATATGGGTCATAACTCTATCATAACATACTAGATGTGGCAGATGAGAAGCGGGTGCGCTTACTCTACAATCACTGTCATCCGCACCATCAAACACAGCAAGACAAGTCCTGTGCCAGCCAGCACTGAGACAGCAATAGTCATGCGGTTGGGGTAGTAGTCAACGGTCTTGGGTTGCTCAGCTTGGTGTAATGAGGGGTGAGCGACTGGTGTGCCGGTGCGCTTCGATGATTTTTTGGCTGCTGCCCTAGTTTTGGTTACAGTGGTGTGTGGAGCTTTTGTCATGGCTCTAGTATACGCCGATGTACGGTGATTTGTCCAGAATGCTTATGCTTGGTGTGCTATAATAGATCTATTATGACATACCATGCCAAGACCCCTCAGCAGACGATGGCCGACCTATCGTCTAGCGTCCGTGGCCTCGATGATGCTGCTGTGGTGGAGCGGCTGGAGCACTATGGCCCTAATATTATCCGCGTCGCGCACGAGCCACTGTGGCGGCGGCTCATCAAGCCATTTTGCTCGGTGTTTATGCTGGTGCTGTTTGCGGCAGCGGCGATTAGTTTCTTCCACCAGGCGGTGGTGGATGGGCTAATTATTTTGGCGATTATTGTGGTGAGTGCGCTGATCGATTACACGCAGCAGCTCTCTACCGAGCGCATTATTCGCTCGCTGCAAAAGCACGCTCCCTTGCAGGTACGCGTCCGTCGACATGAAGGTGAGCAATCGCTTGATGCGGAGCAGCTGGTGCCAGGTGATGTTATTATCGTGGAAGAGGGTGATAAGATTCCGGCCGATGCGCGGGTGCTCGAGGCGCGTTCGCTTCGGGTGGACGAATCACAGCTGACGGGTGAGTCGCTCCCGATCGAGAAGAATAGTGCGGTTCTCCCTATGGCAACGGCGCTCTATGAGCGGCGGAATTGTTTGTATCAGGGGTCATTTGTGATTGGTGGCAGTGCGCTTGCTATTGTGACGGCAACCGGAAATGCGACTGAGTATGGTAAACTGGCTGCTCTCTCGAGTCACCCACGTGAGGCGAGCCCAGTGGAGCGGACGATCAATAAGCTAGTAAGTCAAATCATCATCGTTGTGCTGGCGGCATCAGTGGTGACGCTGGGGTTGGCGCTGTGGCGTGGCATGGAGCTCACCGCAGCGCTGCAGTTTGTGATTGCGCTTGCCGTTAGTGCAGTGCCGGAGGGGTTACCAGTGGCAATATCAGTGATTTTGGCTATTGGTATGCAGCGGATGGCGCGGCGCAAGGCACTAGTGCGGACGATGGCGGCAATTGAGACAATTGGTGTGGTGACGACAATCGCCACAGACAAGACCGGAACTCTTACGCGCAACAAACTCACTGTCCAAGCCGTCTGGGCGCCAGGCAATCGCACCGAGCCACTGCTCCAGACACTAGCTGGCAGCACCTTGCCCAATAGCCGAAGCAAGATGTATGATCCACTCGATCGAGCCTTTGCTGCCTATTGCAATGAGCAGCGCGTCTCGCGGCCGCAGCGCCGGGTGGGTTTGACGCTCTTTCCCTTTGAGCACAAGCTGGCGATGAGTGGCACACTCCAGGCAGTTGGCACTGGGCAATATCGCTTGTGCGTAAAGGGTGCACCGGAGGCGATCATTCGCCATGCGCGGCTTTCTCGTGCAGATAAGCGCGCGACGCTCCAGGCTTTGCAGCAGCTCACGGGGCAGGGGCATCGAGTGATTGCCTTGGCGTATACGGCACTTCGCGCGCCGATTGATTCGCTGGAGCAGCTGCCAGCGCGCCAGGGATTGCAGTTTGTCGGGTTAGTTGGCGTGGCAGATAGTGTGCGGCCAGAGGCTCGGCCGTCGATTGCTCGAGCTCGCCAAGCGGGTATCACAGTGCGGATGATTACCGGCGATCATTTCGAGACGGCGTATCAGATTGGGCGGCAACTTGGCCTTGTACGAGGGCGCGATGAGGTGTATGATTGCCGGCGGCTTGACCAACTAAGCGACGGCGAGCTGGCTACTGTGGTGGCCCGGGCGCGCGTCTTCTCACGGGTCATACCAGAGCACAAGCACCGCATCCTCACGGCGCTCAATACAACAGACATCACCGCCATGACAGGTGACGGCGTCAATGATATTCCCGCGCTGACCAACGCCAATGTCGGCATCGCGATGGGCTCGGGAGCGCAGATAGCGCGCGATGCTGGCGATATTATCCTGCTCGATAACAACTTCCGCTCCATCATTAGTGCCGTGCATGAGGGGCGGACGATCTACGCTAATATCAAGCGCATGGTGGTGTATTTGCTTGCGACGAACCTTGGTGAGGTGCTCGTGTCGATCGGTTCACTGCTGGTGGGCTTGCCTATCCCGCTTTTGCCAGTGCAGATCTTGTGGGTCAATTTGGTGACGGATACAACGATGGTTATTCCATTGGGTGTTGAGCCAGGCTCACCCCAAGCAATGCGGCGGTCGCCGTACCA
>ERZ773049.1277-NODE-1277-length-14694-cov-2.354054_pt1 | contig 14694 bp, 15 predicted proteins | sample MGYA00580633_ERZ773049 | MGnify/ENA primary metagenome ERZ773049 (study PRJEB29015, sample SAMEA2737991) | human oral metagenome | biome: human oral; feature: human-associated habitat; material: dental | place: China | collected 2066 ... | reverse complement strand
CGTCCTCATCGTCTCCGCGGGCGTTTATTATTTTTATCCGACGGAGTTAAACGAGGCGCAACGTCTAGCTTACCTTAAAAGCTACGGCGTGACGCTAGGGCTCACTATCGGCGGCACGGCTATCGGCGTGACTTTGGGCTTTATTTTGGCGTTTTTAAAGTTTTTAAATATCAAAATTTTAAGCTTTCTTATAGACGAATACGTAGATATCCTGCGCGGAACGCCGATTATTTTGCAGTTGCTTATATTTTCGGTCGTGATTTTCGCGACTTGGAGCGATAACTTTTACGTCGCTTTGATCGCGCTTGGGCTAAATAGCTCCGCCTACGTCGCAGAGATCGTGCGTAGCGGCATAAATAGCGTCGATAAAGGGCAAATGGAAGCCGCAAGAGCGATGGGTCTAAACTACTACGTATCGATGCGAGAGGTGGTGTTTCCGCAAGCGACTAAAAACATCTTGCCTGCGCTTGTGAACGAATTTATCTCGCTGTTTAAAGAGACTTCGGTCGTTGGCTACATCAGCGTTATCGACATCACGATGCAAAGCAAGAGCCTTCAAGCGGTGTTTTATAGCCCCGAGCCCGTCATTTTCACGGGCATAGTTTACTACGTCAGCGTGAAGTTCTTTACGTTTTTGGTTAAAATTTTAGAGAGGAGACTAAATCGCCATGATTGAGATTAGAAATTTGAGTAAAAATTACGGCGATTTACGCGTCCTAGACGACATCAGCGTAGATATCAAACAAGGCGAAATCATCGCTATCATAGGCCCTAGCGGCGGCGGCAAGAGCACGTTTTTGCGCTGCATAAATCGCCTAGAAGAGCCAAGCAGCGGGCACATCAAGATAAACGGCGAGGATATAACGGATAAAAAAACAAATATAAACAAAATCCGTCAAAAAGTGAGCATGGTTTTTCAGCACTTTAACCTTTTTGCAAACAAAAACGTCTTGCAAAATTTAACCCTAGCTCCGATAAAAGCGGGGATTTTGGATAAGCAAAGCGCGGAAAAAAGGGCCGACGAGCTACTAAAAAGCGTGGGCTTAAGCGATAAAAAATACGCCTTCCCGCACAAGCTCTCAGGCGGCCAAAAACAGCGTATAGCAATCGCCAGAAGCCTCGCGATGAATCCCGAGGTCATACTATTTGACGAGCCTACCAGCGCGCTAGATCCCGAGATGATCGGCGAGGTGCTAGACATCATGAAGGACGTTGCGGCAAAGGGCATCACGATGCTAGTAGTCACCCACGAGATGGGTTTTGCTAAAAACGTGGCAAATAGGATATTTTTCATGCACGGCGGTAAAATAGCCGTGGACGACACGCCTAAAAACGTATTTGAAAACCCTAGCAATCAGCGTTTGCAGGATTTTCTAGGTAAAATTTTAAACCACTAAAAGGAGGTTAAAATGTCACAAAACATCGTTGCGGCTTTGTCCGCCGGCAAATTTAAAAAACTTTTCGTTTTCGTAGCCGCCGCTTTGATGCTTTCAGGCTGCGATCAAAGCTCGAATGAAAAAGCGAGCAAAGACGCCGCAGTAAAAAACGAGGCAGCCCCCGTAGCGGTACAACAAACGATAAGAGTGGGCTCTAGCGCGGACTATCCGCCGTTTGAGTATATCGACGAGCACAACAAGATCGTAGGCTTTGAAATCGATATGATAGAGGCCGTCGGCAAGAAAATCGGTGTCAAATTCGACGTACAAAACATGAGTTTTGACGGGCTGATCCCGGCTCTAAAAACGGGCAAGATAGACGCTGCGCTAAGCGGTATGAGCGCGACCGAGGAGAGACGAAAATCGGTCGATTTTACGAAGCCTTATTATTTTTCGGATAATCTTTTCATCCGCAAAAAAGGCACCGACGTAAATGCGACCAATATGCATCTCAAAAAAATAAGCGCGCAAATAGGCACATTGCAAGAGAGTGCGGCTAAATCCATCTGCGGCGACTTAGCCGTACCTGCAGAGACCGTAGCGGCTGCGATTTTATCGCTAAAAGCAGGCAAAATCGACGTCGTGCTAACAGATAGCCCGATCGGCTACGAGTATCTAAAACAAAACTCTGATTTGGAGGAGTTTTTAAAGCTTTCCGACGGCACCGAGGGCTTTGCCGTAGCGTTTGATAAAGGCAAGCACCTAGAGCTAATCGGCAAGATAGACGCCGCCATAGAGGAGCTCAAAAAGAGCGGCGAATTTGACAAGATGATGGAAAAATACGGCCTGAAGTAAATTTGCGAGCCCGCACCAAAACGCGGGCTTAATTTTGAAACCAAATTTAAAGGAGAGAACATGAAAAAGATTTTTGCGCTGCTTTTAGCGGCTCTAGCCACGCTTGGCGCTGCCGAGCTAAAGATCGGTACAGCCGCCAACTATCCGCCGTTTGAGTACGTGGACGAGCAAAACAAGATCACGGGCTTTGATATGGATCTAGTAGCGGAGCTCGCTAAACGCGCGGGTTTTGAGTACAAGATCGTAAATATGAGCTTTGACGGCCTAATCCCGGCTCTAAAAACCGGCAAGATCGACGCTGTAGCAAGCGCGATGAGCGCAACCGACGATAGACGAAAATCTATCGATTTCACGCAGGCTTATTATGCGACGGAAAACATCTACTTGCGCGCTAAAGGCAACGACGCTATCGCTAGCAAAGACGCGCTAAACGGCAAAAGAGTAGGCGTACAACAAGGCACCGTCCAAGAGATCGCCGCTAACGCTATCGCAGGCGCTAAAGTCGTGCCAGCCGAGGATCCGGTTCCGCTAATCATGGGACTAAAAAAAGGCAAGATAGACGCGGTCGTACTTGATAGCTCGATCGGCTACGGCTTTTTAAAGAAAAACCCCGAGCTTGAGGAATTTTACAAAGAAAACGACGGTAGCGAGGGCTTTTCTATGGCGTTCGACAAAGGCAAGCAAGCAGATCTAATCGCTAAAATAAACGCCGCGCTTGAAGAGATGAAAAAAGACGGCAGCTACGACAAACTGCTAGAAAAATACGATCTGAAATAATGAAAAAAAGCGCATTTTTTACTCTGATTAAATTTTGCGCTTTAGCCTTGCTGTCGGTAAATTCGCTCGCCCGGTTTACCGACATGCAAATCACCCAAACGACCAAATCCAAACGCGAAAAAGTCGTTAAAGAAGTCCTTTTCCTAGAAAAAATTTTAGACTACGATACCTTTGTCTTTAGGCTAAACGCCGCCGTGATCGCTCCTTGCAAGCTTGCAAACGTTAAATTTTACGACGGCTCAAAATGCATAAAAGATAAAAAAGAGCTAGAAAATTTCACCAAATCCTACGACAAAGAGATAAAAAAGATATTTCGTCCGGAGCGCAACTACTACGTGCTTACGCTAAAAAATCTAGGCGATAGATGGCTGTGCGAAGTAAGCGACGAAAGCAAAATCCTAAACAAAACCCTAGTCAAAAACGGCCTTGCCGCGCCTACTAGCGAAGGGTACCAAAAAATCGAGGTCAAAGAGGACTGGACAAAGAAAAATCACGCGGAAATTTACGAGTGCCTAACCGGCAAAAAGCTAGAAGACGAAAAAGCAAAGAAAAAGCCGAAAAAAGCCGAAAATAACGCCACCAAAAACGATCAAACCGAGCAAAACTCTCCAAACAAGCAACCTGCGCAAACGCAGCCGCAAACTCCGCCGCCGCCGATGGAGTCGCAAGGAAACGGCCCCGTAAATTTAAGGGAACTTGGAGTCGAGTTTGGCAAGGATTTTGGCGACAAATAAATTCGCTCAAAGATAAATTTAACAAAAACCGCTCAAGGCAAAACAATGAAAAATCCTAAAAAAAATATCCTAATCATCGCAGGCAGCGACAGCGTCGGGGGTGCCGGCGTGCAAGCCGACATAAAAACCTGCGAGGCCTACGGCTGCTACAGCGCGACTGCGATCACGGCTCTAACCGCGCAAAACACGAGCGGCGTGAGCGCGGTGATGCCGGTAACGCCCGAGTTTTTAAACGCGCAGCTAGAAGCAGTCTGCGCCGAGCTAAAATTTGACGCCGTAAAGATCGGCATGCTCTTTAACGAACAGCTCATAGCCTGCGTCAAAGCCTGGCTGGAACAAAACCAGGGCATAAGCGCCGTGATAGATCCCGTCTGCGTGGCGAAATCAGGCGCCAAGCTACTGCAAGAGGGCGCCATAAACGCGCTAAAAGAGCTTTTAAGCCTCGCCCGCATCGCGACGCCCAATTTAGACGAAGCGCGCATTTTGGGGTTAAATTTTGACGGCGAGCGGTTAAATTTAGGCGCGGATCTGCCCTGCGACGTCGTGCTAAAACGCACGCAAACGAGCGAGATTTGCGAGGATACGCTTTATAAAAAAAGCGGCGAGATAGTTAAATTTAATGAGCCGCTAGAGCGCCCCACGATCATGCACGGCGCGGGATGTAGCTTTGCCACGGCTATCGCATGCGCCCTAGCATGCGGGGCAGACGAGATAACGGCGATCAAGCGTGCCAAAGCCTTCGTCGCAAACGCGATCAAAAACGCTCACGGCTCAAATTTCGGCGTGCGGCTGCTAGATCACAAAGCCGCAGGCGCAAACCGTGGCTGAAATTTACGCTATCACGGATGATATTCTAACGCCAGAGAGTAGCGTGCTAGAGCAGGCCGGGGAGCTGCTAGAGTGCGGAGTAAAGCTTTTGCAGTACCGCACTAAAATCGATCCAAAAAACGAGCGCGTAGCTGTTGCGTTAAAAGAGCTTTGCGAGCGTTACGGCGCGAGATTTATCGTAAACGACGACGTCAAATTCGCCGCCAAAATAGGCGCAAACGCCGTGCACATCGGCAAAGACGACGGCGGAGTAAAGGCCGCTAGAAAGATCTTAGGCGAGGACGCTTTCATCGGCGTTAGCTGCTATGACGATCTAAATTTAGCCATAAAAGCGCAGGACGAGGGCGCTTCTTACGCGGCATTTGGCGCCCTGTTTGCAAGCCCGACCAAACCGCACGCCCCGCTTTGTAAATTTGAAACGATCAGGCGCGCAAAGGAAATTTTACGTATCCCGGTTTGCGTGATCGGCGGCATAAACGCGGCAAATATCGTGCAAATCGCCGCGCTAAACCCAGACTACATCGCCGTTATCTCAGCGCTCTACCGCCCAGCATCCATAAAAGAAAATCTGCGAAATCTGCAAGCGTTTTTGTAAAAAAGCCCGCAAATTTACGTCCGCTTTATATCTGGGCAAGCAAAAGCGGCGATTTTCCCGCGCGTTAAGACGGCGCGCTCTGGCTTGATTACCAGGCCCGTCCAAAAACGGCGCGTTTGTAAATTTTAGGCGTAAAATAAAACCCGTTAAGACGGCTAGCCCGGATTTGCCCTGCCGTCTTGCGGCATAAATTTACGCTGGGCCAAACCTAAACCGCGCGCCGATGAATTCAAGCTCTAAATTACGAGGCGGCCAAGTTCCGACCTACTCGCTCGCACGCTAAAACTAGCCTCGCCGAAGCTTAGTCTTTTTTATAAAACACGTTAAAACCAAATCCGCCGAGCAAGATTATCACGCCCGCGATCCCCAAAATGGGCGAAAACCAAAAATCCATCGTCCCCGCATAGAGCAAAACAAGCCCCGCGCAAAGGCTGATCGCGATATCGACGTTAAACCAAAACACCCTCTCAAAAAAGCCTTGCGACTTTTTCGCCGTCAGATTTTTACTGAGATTTCGTATCTTTATGACCCTGAAATTTTCGTATTTCACGCTCGCTTCGTCGCCGTTTTCTAGCTCCAGGGCGCGCTTTTTAGGGCTGCTACCCCACAAAAACGTATCGCCGACCGTGACGCTAAAATAATTTTTCTCTTTCGTCTCAAAAATCCTTAGATTTCGTGCCGTGCCGCTAACCTTACCGTTTGCCTTGGGCTCTTTTACGGCGCCCAGTATCAACCTAACGCGCAAGCCCAAAGACGCCTCGCCGTGATATTTAAACCAAGCAAAGGCAAGAGAGCCGAAACCAAAAACAAGTAGCAAAGTGCTAAAAAGCGGCTGCCGTCCGTCAAAACCAGAAAAAATCGCCCAAACGCAAGCCGCGGCAAACAACAAAAACAGCATGAAAAACAGAGCCGCAAAAAAGTAGCTGGGCTCATAGGCGTACCAGGCCGCGGAGTTTAAAGAGCGGTTTTTTAGCCCCAAAACCCGCCCCTTTTTATCGCAAACCGCCAGCATCTCATCGCCGTCGTTTAACGGCAAGAGCGGGCTTTGCAGCAAGCGAACGTTTAAAATTTGTCCCTCCAAGCTAAAGCTATAATCAAATCCGCTTTTGTCTTTATAGACGCACTCAAGCGAACCCGCGCGGCCGCCGAGCAGTTTTAAACCGTTTTGTGTTTCTTGCAAGCTAAATCCTCTTTAAATTTTAAGTTTTCGCGCCCGAAATTTGAGCGATAAAAATTTGTGCGCCTATAAATTTGATCGCTCGTTCGCCTGCTAATTTTAAAATAGACGCCGCGTTTGCCGCGTTTTTTAGCGGGCGAATTTGACGGCAAACTACAAATCCGCTTCTTTTAAAAATTTTCTTAAAGCCAGATACGCCTCGACAGTGCCGCTTAAGCTTTTGTTTTCGCTCCAGTATATGTGCAAAAAAGGCAGCGATAAAAACAGGCAAACAACAAAGGCAAACAAGGCTGCCATGCCTGCAAATTCCGACAAATGCTTGCTTAGATAAATGATAGGTATCGCAAAAATCGCGCCTAAAATTTTACCCGGAACGATATCAAAGATCGCCGCCCAAGATAGTATAAAGTGCGCGCGCCAAGCGTAGTTTTTGAGCCACTTGCCCGAGGTTAAGTTTTTAAAACTCCAAACCTCGTTTTGCTCGTCGTAGGCTACGGCTAAACGGTCGTTTTCGCGCGGCACGAGGCGATCTTTGAGGTTTTTAACATTAAATTTCGCGCCCGCGATCTCAAAAGCGCACTCGTCCGTAGCAGCATCCCATCTCACGTTTTTTACCTCGCCCGCTAAGACCTGAAACTCGCGCAAATCTCGCATCTAATTTTTCTCCAAAGTTTTTGTAAATTCGTAAAAATTAACGCCGTACAAATTTGAGCGGGGCACAAAAAAATACGTCAAATTTGAGTGAGGCAAAAACCCGCGCAGGCGCGTAAAATTGACCGCGCGCAAAAAAGCGCAAGCAAAGGCTCTAAGCCTGACGACCGAGTTTGCTCGAGCGCTAGCAAAATTTAGCAAATTTACGCCGTAAAGATAGCCGTAAAGCCCGCCAGACAAAAGCTCGCAAGCCGCAAAATGCCACCAGGAAAGAGCTAAATTTATCCGTAAAAAGCGGTCAAATTTGAGCAAAAGCAAATTATGCACCGCTGGATAAATTTACCCAAAAATCGACCCAAATTTAAGCCTAGCGATTGCCAATGCATCAAATTTGAGCCGCCCCGCAAAAAGACAAAAGCGCGGACGGTTAAATTTGACGGATCGCCTGGCCAAAAAAAGCAAATTTACGCCGCAAAAGCCCGCAAATTTACCGCGCCGCTAGTCCTTCCAGCTCCTTTGCCAGCGCATTTACTTTCGAGTCGTCCATGCCGTTGCGCTCGACGTCGCTCACGACGATGTCCTCCCACGCCTTGGCAAACTCAGCCTGCGATAGCCCCAGGCCGCCCTCACCTTTTGGCAGCATGCTGCTAATCACCAGCGCGCGGAAGCACACGTGGCGGTCGCCCTTGTAGGCTTTGCACTGCTCTAGCGAGTTTTTAAACTCGGCTCCTAGGTGCTGCGCCACCTTGTCGTCCGGGTATTTTTCCGCCGCGCGAGCTATGTCAAGTGCGGCTTCGTAGTACTGCGATATGGCTTTAAACTCGTCGTTTTTAGCGGCATACTCTAGTAGTTCGCCCGCTCTTTTGCTATCTCTTGGCGCGCCTAGACCCGTAACGTAGAGCAGCCCCAGATCGCCGCACGCGTCTCTTAGACCCTCGTCGCAGTATTTTTTGCGAAGCTCAAATTCCTCTTTAAATTTACCGCTTTCAAAGTAGTTGTTCGCACCCGCCACGGAGTTGTACTCGCGCAGTACCTTTGCGTACTGCTCGGGGCTAAAGGGCTTTGCCTGCGCGCAAACGGCGCAAAGAGCAAACAAGGCTACGGCTAAAATTTTATTCATTTCTTTTCCTTTTTGGTTTTAAATTTTTTGATAGTTTTTTTGATAGCCTTTAGCAAATATGCGACGTCTTTTGGCGTGTGGGAGTAGTGCAGGCTCACGCGCACCCAGCCGGGCTTTTGATCAAATTTCTGATCGTCTTTTAGCCCGAGCAAATCGTGTCCGTACGGACCGGCGCACGCACACCCCGCGCGTGTCTGCACGCCGTAGTCCTCGCTCAGCGCCTCGGCGAAATCATACGGCGAAACGCCTTTTACGTTAAAAGCAAAAATCGGCAGTCTCGGCACTGCGCGCGGACAGTAGCTCACGACCTCGGGGATATTATCCAGCCCCTCGCAAAACTGCTTCGTTAGCTCATCCTCGCGGCTTTTTATGACGTCTAGGCCGACCTTGTTTCGCAGTCTGTATGCTAGCGACGCTCTGATCAGCCCCATCACGTGCTGGGTGCCGCCCTCCTCGGTGCGCTCTACGCTTGGCGCAAAAAAATGCGAACTACGGCTCACGTAGCTAACCGTCCCGCCCGCGGCGAAGGTCGGTTTATCCGACTTTACGAGCTCCTTTTTTATCGCGAGCAGTCCGCAGCTGCCTACGCCTCCTAAAAGCTTATGCGGCGAGAGAAATAGCGCGTCGAAGTAGTCGGCGTCGAGGTTGTCGTGCGAGCTAAAACTAGCCGCGTCAAAGGCCACGGTCGCGCCGTATCGCTTCATCATCACGTAGATTTTTTTGTAGTCGCTGATTATCCCCGTGACGTTTGAGGCCGCGCTAAAAGAGCCGATGATCTCGCGCTTTGAGTTGATTTTGAGCAGTTGATCGAGCCTGCCGAAATTTATCTCCCCGCTCTTGCTTAACGGTATGCGCACGACCTCGCACAGCCCCTCGCGCAGGCTGACTTCGTTTGAGTGATGCTCGTAGGGCGAGATGATGACGAGGGGCAAATTTGCGCCTTTTACCGCCTCTTCGCCTAGGCGGTTTGCGCTCATAGGCGGCAGGTAAAGTCCCATGATCTCTTGAAATTTCTTTATCGCTCCAGTCGCGCCGCAGCCAGCTGAGATCAGATAAAATCGCTCGTCAAGCCCCAGCGCGTCTTTTAGGCTTCGCCTTGCTTTTTCGTAGCGTTTTTGCGTCTTTAGCGCGTTTGAGGCGCTTTCTGAGTGCGTGTTGGCGTAGGTTTTTAGGTATTTTGCGATCTTACGCTCAATAGGCGCGTAGGCTAGGCCCGAGGCCGTATAGTCAAAGTAGCGCACGCCTTTTTTTAAAATAATATTTTTCCTGATTTCGTCGATGCTAACCAAAATTTTTCCTTATAAAAAAAGAGATTATAACCAAAGTTGTGCTAAAATGGGTTAAAAAGGAGCAAAAATACACGCCTTAAAATCAAGCTACGCGCGCTTTAAGCACCTTGATATCCTGCAGCTTATTTACTTTCATCTGGTCTTTGACGCGCTCAAATTTGAGGCGAATTATTACGATATTTTCGAGGCGATCGAAAAGGAAATTTTAGATAAATTTGAAGATTTGTCGCTCAAATTTAGCTTTGACGCCCCTTTTGAAAGCGAGCTTAAATTTGCCCTTTGCAAGCTTGCTAAAAACGACCGCAAAAAATACGCTCTAAATAAATTTCTGCCCCGCTCTCTCATCCTAAAAATTTACGCCGCCGCGATAAACTCAGGCGTAGTCAGCATCGAAAAAACGCTGGAAAAACCGCGCGTAAAAAGCAAATATCAAAAAGCTAAAAAACTGCCCGAGCGCGATAAGGCGCAGGATAAAGTAGTCTTTAACGACAATTTTACTAGATTTTGGTTTTATTTCATCGAGCCAAATTTGGCCCTTTTAAAAAACGGAGAAAAGGCCGCGCTGATGGAGGTTATCAGACGAGAGTTTGACTCATACGCGGGCTTTGGCTTTGAGCTGCTTTGCCGCGAGCTTTTGGCGTTTAGACTAGGCGCGCAGCCTGCGCGGGTGCGGAGTCTGTGGGCGAAAAATATCGAGATAGATATATTTTTGAGTATCGAAGGGCGCATAATCGTCGGAGAAGCTAAATTTAAAGAGCATAAAATTTGCAAAAACGTGGTAAATTTACTCCTTAAAAAATGCGAGCGACTAGGCTTTGAGCCGGGCGCCGTCGCGCTATTTTCCAAAAGCGGCTTTAGCAACGAAGTGCGCCGCCTAAAAAACGAGCGAATTTTACTTTTTGATTTAGAAAATTTCGAGGAGCTTTTATGACTCAGATCGACAAAACCAGCGTCCAAGACGGACTAAAAAGCCTGATCGAGCAGACCTATCTGATAGAGCGCGAGTATAAAAACCTAACGGCGTCCTATGCGAGTTTGCAAGGCTTCATCAAAGATATCGTGGAAATTTTGCCAAACGCGATCTGGGTTTTGGACGAGGCGGGCGAGATATTTTTACAAAACTCAGAAGCCCTAAAACTCGGGCAAATTTTAAAATTTATCCCGCAAAATGAAGGCGAGATAAGCGCCGCGGGACAAATCTACCTCATCAAAATCGCCCAAAAAGAGGGCAAAAAAATCATCTCCGCAACCGACATAACGACCGAAAAGCGCACCGAGCGCCTAGCCTCGATGGGTCAGGTCGCAGCCCACCTAGCCCACGAGATACGCAACCCCGTGGGCTCGATCTCGCTGCTAGCCTCGACGCTGATAAAAAAGGCGGATGAACGCGCTCGCCCAGTCGTCGAGCAGATGCAAAAGGCGATCTGGCGCGTCGAGCGCATCATCAAGGCCACCTTGCTTTTCACCAAAGGCCTCACGATAAATGCGCGAGAATTTAACCTAGCTGAGCTAAAAGGCGAGTGCGAAGCCGCCATAGAGTGCTACACATACGGCAAGGAGATCAAATTTAGCCTAAATTTCCCCGACCTGCCCTATGTGGGCGACCGCGATCTGCTTGCGATGGTGTTTCAAAATATGCTGTTTAACGCGATAGACGCGGTCGAGGAAAACGAGGACGACGAGGGCTGGGTGCGCGTGGACTACGAGCAACGCGAGGGCGAGCATAAATTTGCCGTGACCGATAGCGGCGTGCCGATCAAAAACCAAGCCATGGTCTTTGAGCCGTTTAAAACGAGCAAACTAAAGGGCAACGGCCTAGGCCTGCACCTGTGCCTGCAGATCGTCCAAGCTCACGGCGGCAGTATCGAAATCGAGCTTGAGCCAAAGAGCTTTTGCGTAAATTTGCCCGCAAAGACGCGCGGCTAGGCGGGTAAATTTGATAAAATTTGACGCTTTGGCGAGATTAAATTTGAACGCGAAATTTAGGGCGGCTCGCTGTTTTAGCTTCGGCGAGCCGAATAACGAACGTAAAAACAATCAAAACAAGGAAAGAAAATGAAATTTGACGCGAAAATTTTGGAGGATTTAGCGGAGTGGTTTGAGGGGCTAAAGGAGATCAAATTTAGCGAAATTTTAGCGGGCGACGCGGCAAACACCGCCTTTATCAGCGTGGATATGATAGAGGGATTTTGCAGCATGGGACCGCTAGCTAGCCCGCGAGTGGGTGCAATCGCGGACGGTATAGCGCAGACTTTTAGCACGGCTTACGCGGCGGGTGCGAGAAATCTCGTGCTGCTCGAGGATAGCCACGAGGCAAACTGTGCGGAATTTGACGCATTTCCGCCGCACGCGGTCAAGGGAACAGAGGGCGCAAAGACGATACCTCAGCTGCGCGATCTGCCGTTTTTTGACGAGATAAAAATCTTTCGCAAAAACTCCCTGAGCCCGGCTTACTGCACCGAATTTAACGCATTTCTCGCGCAAAATCCGCAGATCGACACCTTCGTGGTGCTGGGCGACTGCACCGATCTGTGCGTCTATCAGCTAGTCTCGCACCTAAAACTTAGCGCGAACGAGGCAAATATCAGGCGCAAAGTCCTAGTGCCGGCAAGCCTCGTCGCCACCTACGACGCGCCGGGACACGAGGGGGACTTTTATCACGCGATGTTTTTGCGGCATATGCAAACGGGTCTTGGCGCGCAGGTCGTGCGAGGGATTAAATTTTAGTGCCGATTTTTAAAAGGCGTGGCCGCTAAATTTAGGCGGCTAGCGGCGTCAAATTTGAACTAAACCGCGAAATTTGACTACCTGCCGTGCGTTTATAGAAAATCTCTTGGATGATAAATTTGCACGCCTTTAGCGTCCGTCTGCGCAGCGAAATAGAGGCAATCAAATAAAAAATATCGCAGCCGCGTTATTTTAGGTATAATACCGGCAATGCGGCGTCGTCGCATGAAATTTTATTTTCGGAGGCGTTTTATGAAAATTTTAGGCAAGATTCGAGTCGGCGCGGCGGCGCTTGGAGCGGTGATGTGTTTTAGTAGCGCGCAGGCGTTTTTTACGATTGATTTTAACGAGCAGTGGTTGCGGCAGGATGCGTATAACCGCGCTATGAATCAAGCAAGAAAAAATCTAAATCCGCCCGATGATTCCGCCTATGCCAAAGACGTTAAGACTGATATACTCTATACGGGCGCGCTGGTACGAGCCGGAGATCATTTTTTGGATATGGACGGCATAGAGCAGATAGCGCAGCTTTTCCCCGCCGCGCAGCAAGACGAGGGGCGGCGCTTGCTAGTAGAGGGTATAGATAAGCTAAACAGCAGCGTCGAGCAGCTATACGGCATACCCAAAGAAAACGTGGCGACTGGCATCGTGGCGCTGCTAGGAGGCGCTTATGCGGCGTATTTTAATCATCCGATGCCGGACGAAGCCGTAAAGCCCGCATTTTTGCAGATCGCCGAGTTTTTGCGCAAAAAACCGGAGCTGTTTGAGGGAAAAGCTACGGAAATGATGAACTCGTATCAGATATCTATGGGGCTTGGGTTTTTGCTAATGGCAATGCAGCAGGAGTTACAGCAGCATCCAAATCCGGCGCATGAGACGGAGCTAAAAGCCATAGGCAGGCTAGTTTTTAAATCATTACTAAACGTAGAACCGGAGCAAATGGATTTTACCGCATCCGGTATAGTCTTTAAGTAGGCGTTTTGATTTTTGCGCGAGCAAGGCAAAACTGCGCGCAGGCTCGCGCTACCTGTTAGGCGGCTTGCGGCGCAAAAAGCCGTCCTAGCAGCGCTTTTGAGCACGACCAAACAAATAGCCAAACATAATTTTTGACACACCCAACTTTTGGCCGCGACCGAGCAAATAGCCAAACCGCACTCAAGAGCCGAATTTAAATAAGGCCGCGCGCCTTGCAAAATTCAGCCGATTTTTTATTTTAAAATAGCGGGCACATTTTCGGCGTTTTTAAAAGCCTAAAGCCAAAATCTCCTTTACGCTTTTGATTCTAAATAAACTCTCTTGGATGATAAATTTGCACGCCTTTGGCGTCTGTCTGCGCGGCGGCGATGACGGCGGCCGCGATATCTTTCACGCTCATCGGGCGGTAGTTCGTTAAGATAAATTTGGGCAAAAGCCCAAACAGCCAAACCATAAAGAGCTCGCCTATACGCACCTGCTCGCGCTCGCTTTTTATCGCAGGCAGCCGCGCTATTTGCAAGCTTTTAAAACCCAGAGCGGCGATCTTTTTCTCTGCCTTGCCCTTTGCGCGCAGATAAAAAAATCTCGACCGCTCGTTTGCGCCCTGCGACGAGATGAGCGCGAAACGTCGAGCGCCTGATGCGATGCCCCATTTTGCGATATTTACGGGGTAGCTCACATCCACTTTGTAAAACTGCCCGCGACTGCCGGCTTGCTTCATCGTCGTGCCCAGCGCGCAAAATATCTCGTCTACCTCGCGCGGCGGCATGTTTTTTACGTCGCTAAAATTTACGATCTGCGTCTCTAGCTTTTCGTGGTTAAATTTTAGCTCCCTGCGCACCCAAACGATGATTTTGTCGTAGTTTTCATTCTCGCAAAGCTCGCGCACGATCTCGCATCCGACTGCTCCCGTAGCTCCTGCGACTAAAGCCGTTTTACCCATTTTAGCTCCTTAAATTTCTTTAAATTTTAACGCGCTTTGAGGTTAAATTTAGCTCCAATATTACGTTACTCAAATTTTACGCTTCGTCGCGCGACGCGTAATGCATAAATTTTAGCGTTTGCCCGCGTAGTCAAATCGCGCAGCTTGCAGGCTAAACTCGAAGTTGTTTCGATCCACCGCGCCCACGCACGCGTCGCTGTCATAAAGCGCAAGTAGGAATTCCGCCATCTCCTCGCTTGAATGATAGCGCTTAAAAGCCGCGTCGTAATCGTAGCCCGCGTCATCCGTCGCCACGGGACCAAACTCCGTCCTAGTCGCGGCGGGCGCTAGAACTTTAGCCTGCATTTTAGCCTCTTTATCTTGCGCCAGCTCGTAGTGCAAGCCCTCCGTAAAGGCGCTTACGAAAAACTTGCTCGCGCAGTAGGTGACGGCGTTTGGCACCATGCTGTAGCCGCCCGCGGAGGAGATATTGATGAGCTGGGCGGGCTTATACTTGTAATCGCGCACGAAGAGGTGGCTTAGCAGCGTGAGCGAAATGATGTTGAGACGTAACATCTGCGAGACTTTGGATAGATCGCGCTCGCCGACCGCGCCGTAATCTCCGAAGCCAGCGTTATTGATGAGCGCCTTTAGCTCGTAGCTTTTTA